>Ga0207770_100004_pt1 | contig 371638 bp, 381 predicted proteins | sample A23E2SouthBayCA_FD_187729 | JGI IMG/M metagenome (GOLD analysis project Ga0207770, IMG submission 187729) | Aerobic enrichment media microbial communities from Eden Landing Ponds, California, USA - A23 E2 (SPAdes) | ecosystem: Environmental > Aquatic > Marine > Unclassified | place: Emeryville...
ACGGTATGTAGCGCCCCCATCTCAGTTTATTATATATCCCCTAATCAGGGACCAACAGCAAACGCGCTCGGGTCGTACTGGAACCGCGTCCGGTAGGTCGCCCACTCGTCGAACTCTTCGAGACGGTACTTGCTGAACGACGGGTTCCGAACTAACTCCAGTTCAGCGAGCCGTTCTTGCACCGGGTCGAAAAGGGCTGTCCAGTCGAGTTCCCGGAGCGACTCGTCCGGCTCCGCCTCGTTCTTCGTGAAGGTCAATCCGTCGTCAGTTCGCTCGATGGTCCCGTACTGGTACCGACTCCAGACGGTATATTCCCCGAACGGAACGGTCTCAGTCGGTGGCGGCGGTCGGCGGTACTGCGCCTGGAACCGCTGGTGTGTCTCACCGCCGCCCCACAGCACTCCGCGGGTGAGGAGTTTGATCCGCTGGTTGGCGTCTACGCCACTGTTGTAGATGATACGTGCATGCTCGTACTCGCTGGACCGGAACTGTTCGGCGACGCCGTCGTCGTGGTGGATGTCGACCTCGTGTTGATACGGCAACGGCGTCCGGAAGGCGCGTTCGAGCACCGAGACCGTCTCAGCGCCCCGGCGCAGGTCGTCGTACGGCCCCGTTCCACGCCACTGCGCCGGGTCGGCCTCGTTGGGATCGACCCATCGGTCCATGCTAGCAATATGTGGGAGACGGTCTTAGTTTTTCCCGCGGGGCGGCTGGGGCCGCCGTTCTCACACCAGCACGCGGTCGAGTTCGACAACGAGGCCGCTGTCGGCGTCTGGGTCGCTGACGAGCGTCCCCAGGCAGACCGCAGCCCCGTCGGGCGTGACAGAGACGACCTGTGAATCTATCTCAGGCGTCGCGTCGCCCACTTCTGCCGGGCCGGTCTCGATGACGCCCGGCGCATACACCGGCGCGCCTTCGGCGACTTCGCGGGCGGCGCTGGGCGCAATTGTGACCCGTGGCAGGTGGGACAGCGCACGCTCTGCGGGCTGGATAATCTCGCGCAGTTGCGCTTCGTCCCCGTCTGCAGCAAAGGCCAGCGCGTCCACGAGGTCGTGCATCGTCGACAGCGATCCGTCGTCAAAGGTGCCGGTCGCCGTCCGGCGGAGGTCGCCCATGTGTGCGCCGGTCCCCGCCGCCAGCCCGATATCGTGACACAGCTTCCGGATGTAGGTCCCCGACGCACACCGAACCCGCAACAGCAGTCTCCGGTCCCCCTGTTCGAGGATACCCAGTGAGTGAATCCGGCGGGAACGCAACTGGCGCTTCACTGCGCTCTTTCGAGGAGGTTTCTGATAGATGTCTGTCTCGAACTCGGCGACGATATCCGCAATATCGGCCGGCGCTTGGTCGTGGAGTTCGAGCACCGTCACGTACTCCTTGACGGCGTTGTCGAACACTTGCGCCATCCGAGCGGCGTCGCCGAGCAACACGGGCAGACAGCCGGTCACCTTTGGGTCGAGCGTTCCGCCGTGCGCGACCCGGTCCTGGCCAGTGGCGTCGCGAATCCAGGCCGCGACCTGATGGGCTGACGGGCCCGGTGGCTTATCGAGGTTGACGACGCCGAACGAGCGAAGCGAATCGAGGTCCCGTTCGTCGGGCGGGGCACGGAGTGTCATCGGCTCAGAACTCGTACCGGACGTTCTCGACCGGTGCCTTCCCCTCGTCGCCATCGGGGCTGTATGATTCGACAGCGTGGAGGGTCACGCTCAGGACTCCCTGTGGGTCCCAGCGAGCGGTGTTGACCGACAGGTCGTAGATAGAGAGGTCGTCGAAGTCGATGTCGTAGTAGTCGCTGTAGCGCTGGGCCTCGCTGTCGCCACGCTCTCGGGTTTCGGTCTTTGCCTGTTCGAAGGGCTTGTTCTCCCGTGTCGCGATGCGGTCGGCGCGTACGTCCAGCGGCGCAGTCAGCCACAGTTTCATGTCGGCGTACTCGCCCGCCATCCAGCCAGCGAGTCGGGACTCCAGCACGAGGTCATCGCGCTCGGCAGCAATATCACGCAATCGGCGGTCCAGATCACGGTCGATCTGGTCGTCTTCCTCGGCGGCTTTGTTCAGCTCGAGCGGTGTCATCCCGCGCTCTTCGGCCAGCGAGCGGAAAATATCGCCGCCACTGACGTGCTCGTAGTTCAGGGCGTCGGCCAGACTCTTGGCAAGTGTGCTCTTGCCGCTGCCGGCCGGGCCGGAGACGGTAATCAACATAGAGATGTTCGGGGGGCCCCGATAGAAAGGGCTGTCTCTTCGCGCCTACCCAGTCGGCGTCGTCTCGACGTTGAGCGCCTTCCGGATGATCTGGGTGAACGACAGCGAGCACAGGAAGTACCAGACAATCCACGCCTGGACCGGGCCGGCGACGCTGTTGCTCCACGCTTCGACCTCGCCGAAGATGGGGAGCGTAATCACCGGGCTCGCGTCGACGCCGGCTCCGAAGACAATCCAGTAGAGCCAGAGGAACAGCGGGATGTTGACCAGCATGATCCACACCATCGGTCGGAACTGCTGTTTGAACATTCCCATCTGGTCGGTCATCAGCTCCATCTGCTCCTCTTCGAGGCGGTCAAGCGCTTCTTGATCGTCGCGTTCCTTTGCGGCTTTGCGGCGCTCTTTCAGGTCCTCCATCTTCTCTTGGTGGTCGCCCATCCCCGACATGTCCATGAGGTTGTCCTGCAGAATCGTCGAGGTGGTCCCGGTGATAATTGCAAGCACCAGGATAACGACATAAAACGGCAGCATGTCGTTGAGCGGCCCGAGGACGATGTCGATGACGCCGCCTGCGATAACGTCCCGGACTGAAGTCAGGGAGTAGCCGGCAAACAGGCCGAGCGTGCCGAGGCCGGCGAGCTTGTCCCATTTCGACCAGCCGCTGCCCTCGTCATCATCGCTCGGGGCCGCGTCGGACTCTTCGAGCGCCTCACGAACGCCATCAGGGTCGTCGATAACGAACCCCTCGCCATCGGCGTCGATGAGCAGGCCGGACTCGATGAGCCGGCCCCACTCGCCGCTCGTGAGGTCGTCGCTCACGTCGCCCCAGGTGACGGTCCCGTTCTCTTCGGCCGCAGCGAGCACCGTCGAGAGCGCATCAGTCATTGCCTCGCCGTCTTCGGCGAGTCGTTCTACCTTCGGCGCGGTACGTGCCATTGTGTGTGCTTGAGTTGCGACGGCATATCAACGTTTTACTCTGACTGTCTCGACGGTGTTGGACTCGAACGGCGGTTCCGTCGCGTTTCAGGCCGTGTGTGCGTCGACGGCGTCCTGAATCTCGCTCCAGACCTCGTCGGGTGTCTGCTCGCCGTCGATGGCGACGAAGCCGTCGTGGTCCCCGTAGTGGTCGATGACCGGTGCGGTGTTGTCGTCGAACACGTCCAGTCGGTTGCGGACGGACTCCTCGTTGTCGTCGTCGCGCTGGATGAGGTCGCCGCCGCATTCGTCACAGACACCGTCTTCCTCGGGCTGATTGAACTCGACGTGGTAGTTCGTGCCGCAGTCGTCACAAACCCGCCGGCCCGTGAGTCGGTCGACCAGTTCCTCCCGCGAGACATCGAGCGAGAGGATCACGTCGAGGGCGGTCATCCCTTCCAGTTCTTCGGCCTGTTCGAGGTTACGCGGATAGCCGTCGAGCACGAACCCGTCAGCCTGTGAGAGGGCTTCGTCGACGATAGCGTTAACTACCGCGTCCGGCACGAGGTCGCCCGCTTCCATGTACTCACGGGGCGTGTCGTACTCGGTGTCCATGTCGCTGATATCCATGTCCTTGTTCGCCCGAAGGGCGTCACCGGTCGTGATGTGTTCGACGCCGTACGCTTCGGCGAGGTTGGCGCTCTGGGTTCCTTTGCCGGCTCCCGGCGGCCCGACAATCAGGATTCGTGGATTCGACATAGTCAGGGTTTCCAAGGGGTCGGTTAAATGGTTGTCCAAATCACGCTGGCGGGTCACGCTGCCGCCACCCAAAGGCGTGTAGGTGTCCCGGGCCAACACAGAATAATGCTTGAACCCGGCGCGCCGGCCCCCGACATCAGCGCACAGAATCAGTTCGGTGAGACTGTCTCGCCCGACTTCGATGCGCCGACCGTGCTGTACTTCTATCCCGAAGATTTCACTGGCGGCTGTACCATCGAGGCTCGGGATTTCCAAGAACAGCTCCCGCAGTTCCGCGAGGGCGGCATCACCGTCTACGGCGTTTCGATGGACGATGTGGCGACCCACGACGAGTTCGCCGAGGAGGAGGGCCTGCTGTACGACCTGCTGGCCGACTCCGACGGGACCGTGGCCGAAGCGTTCGGCTTGGACACCAGTGGCGGCCGGACGGACCGCCGGACGTTCGTGCTCGCCGATGGCGAAATCAAGTCTGTCTACGACCCGGACATCTCGGACCCCGACGGGCACGCCGAGGCAGTGCTCCACGACGTTCGTAACGAGTTCGTCCAGGGCGGCTGACCTGCCTTTCGTCTTCGGCTTCTTGGTTTGAGTATCTGCCCGACCACGTCTCGCAGTCGAGGACTGGCGCGCTACTGCTGGTCGTCCGGCGGGTCCCGTGCCGGTAAATAAAAAAAGACGGCGTTCCCGTCACCGCTCCGCTCGAATCGGAGTTCACCGCCGAGAGACTCAATACACCACTTCATCACGAACAGGCCGACGCCGGTACCGTGCGCCGTTTCTGTGGCCTGCGTCGGGTCGAAGAGCGCGCTGATCTCCGTATCTGGAATCGGGGGGTTCGAATCGCGAATGCAGATCTCCACTCGGCCGGTGTTCGGTGACGGACCGACGGATACCTCGACTGACGGGGTGACAGCCTCACTGTGAATGATTGCGTTCTCGATGGCGTGGGTGAGTGCGTATGTGAATGCGTCATTGCTGTCTACCCACAGCTCTGCCCGTTCGGTAACGGTAATCTCTGAAGTAGGGTAGTCGGTCAGGATGGTGTTCACGACACCTCGTACCCTGCGCGTGACGTGACAGCGGGTGTAGTCTGTGCCGGGGCGCGCGACTGCCCGTTCGATCTGCTTGACGGATTCGACGATGTTCGTGAGGTTTTCGACGCGAGACCGAATCGTCTTGCTGGCATCCCGCACGGCCTCAGTCCCGGCCGAAGCTGTGATACGGGCTGTGTTTCCGGCGATGACTGTCGCTTCGTTCCGCAGGTTGTGTCGCAGTATCCGCCAGAGGAGCTCCTCGCGGTGGTGTGTCTCGAAGTACTCCGTGATGTCACGGATCTCCGCACAGACGTACGTCCTCCCGGACACGACCCGCTCCGAGAGGTGAATCCGGGCCCAGATGAGCTCGCCGTCCGCCCGTTTGATCCGCCACGTGAACTGGCGCGACCCGCCTGCGGCGCTGTCTTGCAACCGGGACCTGAAATCGGCGACAGAGTGGACGAATGTGTTTGCGGTGTACTCGCTGATCGACCGCTCGCGCAACTCCGAAACTGAGTATCCGAATATCTCTGCTAGTCGTTCGTTGCCGTCCAGAATAGCACCACTGTCGGGGTCGTACAGTGCGATACCGATGTTGAGCGCGTCGTATGCTGCTGGAAGCGCGTGCCCCGTCTGAGATGCCATTGCTATTCAGGTAGCGCGGCGAGACGCCTTGCTGTTACTAATAGCAGTACATAGTGCTATAACGCGGTACAGACGTCTCATCGCCCGACGGGGGTATCTCTCTTCGTCGACGACTGACCGCGTGCGGGATGAACAGCCCCGTCTTCTCGCTAATCCCCCGGCACGATATGGAACGAAGTAGTCCCTGTCATCCCCGGTGCACCCACACCGCCTGCATACCGGCCAAGTGCCCCAATCCCACCTGTAGACACCGCTGACGAGATGCTCCTTCCCGCTTTTCCGCGACTGCCTTCGAAACGGACTTGTCCGCTAGTCGCGGAGCGTACCGTCGCGGACCTGCGGACGGTCTCAGAACACTTCAGCGCCGCCGCCGATACGTGTCTGGTACACCCGGGCGTCGACCCCGCGCTCGCCGAAGGCGTCGAGCATCGTGCTCGCGATTTGCCGACGGTCTTCCTCTGCGCAGGCGGCGATAACCGTCGGGCCGGCCCCGGAGATTGTGACGCCGGTGGCACCAGCCGCCAGCGCGGCTTCACGAACCTGTTCGTAGCCGTCGATGAGCTTCGCGCGGGCCGGCGTCACCACGGTGTCGTGCATCCCCTGGCCGACGAGTTCGGGGTCGTCGCGGTGCATCCCGGTCGTTAGTGCCGCGGCGTTACCCACTGTCTCTACCATCTGGTCGACGCGGGCGGTCTCCGGGACGACGTTACGCGCGTCCCGCGTCGAAACCACGATATCGGGCAGACACGCGACAAGCGGGATGTCGGCGTCGACCTGCGTGACGCCCTTGTCGGTCGCGATAGTGAATCCACCCATGATCGAGGGGGCGACATTGTCGTCGTGGGCGTCTCCGGAGACAACAGCCTCGCCCTTGGCGGCGATGGGGACCAGTTCCTCGCGGGAGTAGCCGCGGTCGTACAGTTCGTTCAGCCCAACGGCCGCTGCGGCGGCGCTGGCCGCGGAGGAGCCAAGCCCCGATGCGGGACGGACACCCTTATCTATCTGAATGCGTGCCGGCGCGTCAAGTGCGTCAGCGACCGCGCCGACGGTGTTCTTGTCGGGGTCTTCCGGGATGTACTGGCTGCCAGCACCGGTTACGTCGATGGTCACCCGGTCAGCTTTCTCCAGACGGACAACGTCGGCCGGACGCTCCAGTGCAACGCCGAACACGTCGAAGCCGCTCCCGAGGTTCGCACTGGTAGCCGGCGCCCGGACTGTCAGCATGCCTGCGAATTTCAGCAGTGTAGGCAAAAAGGTAGCGAACCGACACTGTGGCCGTTTCCCAGTACTGAGAACGCGGCCCAAAGGCATAATGCTGGGAAACCTGACGTTGGGATAGGTATTGCTATGGATGTCGACATTGCAACGGTCGCCATCCTCGGGAACGCGGGTGGAGCGCTCGTCGGTTTCGCAGTTGCGGTTATTGCCACCCGACACCGGGATGTCCCCGGTGCTCGCCAGTACGGCTGGCTCGCACTGGCTGGTGGGTGCTGGTGTGCCGTCTCTCTTTGGCAAGTTGTCGCTACCAACCCCACCGTCGCAGAAACGGTGTACGTGCTGGCACGAACCACTTCGGCACAGCTACTCGGGCTCTGGGCCGTTTTCGTGCTCGTCTACACTGGCCGGCGCTCGTGGCTTCGCCCGACCCGTCTCGTTCCCCTTTTGTTTGCGGCGAATGCAGACGTGCTGCTACTGCTTTTTGGCCAGGGTCGCTTCGTCGAAGCCGTCCCCATCACCCAGAGCGGCGTGACGCTGTTCGCCGTGCAACGTGGGGCCGCCTACACGACGACGCTTGCAATCTCTTACATCCCGTTATTTGTCGGCTATGCTCTCCTGATCGAGTTCTTGTTCCGGTCACAGAACCTCTATCGGCGGCAGACAGCGACAATCCTCATTGGAACCATCCTCCCGGTACTCGCCGCCGTACTGTATGATTTCGGCTACACGCCACATCCGGCCATCGACTTTACGCCGGTGGCGTTCTCGATCAACGCGGCACTCGTCGGCTGGGTCCTGTTCGAAGACGAGTCGCTATCGGTAAGAACGGTGTCGGGTGACGGCCTCGTCGACAATCTCCCCGACCCGGTCATCGCTCTCAACGACGACTGTGTTATTATCGATTACAACGCCGCGGCGGCCAGCGCGCTAGATCATCCAGAGCCTGATGGGGAGTCACTCGACGACCTTGCCCCGGGTCTCGTTGGCCACATTGAGCGCGGCGAGGTGTTCTCGTTCGGGGATTCGTTCACCTACTATAACCCACAGACGACGAGTCTCACCGACCAGTCCGGGACGGAACGCGGTCGCCTCGTCGTGCTCAGGGACGTCACCGGACAGCAGCGCCGGCAGGACCGACTCGAAGCGCTACAGGCCGCGACCCAGCAGTTCATCGAGGCAGAGACAGCCGAGGCGGTCGCGGAGATGGCCGTCGAGTTCGCAACTGCCGTGCTCGACCAGAACGCGGCGGGCGTGTTCCTCGAAGAGGATAGCGTTCTTGAACCGGCCGTCATCAGCGAGACGATCGAAAATAACGTTGAGGAAGAACTGCTATACGGGTCACCGACTGACAGGCCCGAAAGCAAACTCTGGAAGACGTACGAAACCGGTGAGATACAGACTGTCTCGCTGGAGCAGGACGGACTCGACCCGCTCGACAACGCGCTTATGCTGCCGCTTGGCTCCCACGGCGTGATGGCGATCACCGCATACGGCAGCACCTTCGCCACGGAGGACAGGCGATACGCCGCGATTCTCGCACAGACGACGCAGGTCGCCCTCGATCAGGTCGAGCGCGAGCGCGAACTCCGACAGAGCCGGAGTTCGGTCAAGCGACGCCGCGAACAGATAGAGTTCTTCAACGGCATCCTCAGACACTCGCTGCACAACGCGATGGTCGTCATCCGCGGCCGCGCGGAGCACATCAGGGATGATGTCCCGTCACCGAAACAGCGCCATCTCGACAGCATCAGCGACTGGTGTGGGACGCTCACAGAGATGAGCGAAACGATCCGGGATATCAACAACACGGTGACAGCAAGCGAAGCCGAGCGGCTGGACACCGTCGATCTTAACGCCACACTCCGGCGCTCAATTGAGTCGCTCCGAGTCGAGTACGATTCGGTATCGGTCTCCTGCGAACTGGACGGTGAGTACAGCGTGCAGGCGAATGAGTTGCTCGAAGAGGTCCTCCTGAGCATCCTCCGGAACGCGGTCGACCACAACAACGCCGACACCCCGCAGGTAACCGTCTCGGTCCAGCAGGCCGGCGACTGGCTGCAAGTCCGCATCGCTGACGACGGCCCCGGTATGAGCGATGAATTAAAGACGAAAGTGTTTGAGCGCGGGCTCTCACCCGACCAGACCGCCGACGGGTTCGGCCTCTACTTCGTCTCGGTCATGATGGAGCTGTACGGCGGGACGCTCTGGTTCGAAGACAACCGCCCGACGGGGACGGTCGCTGTTCTCGAACTCCAGCAGGCGGTGACGTCCAGCAAAGCCGGCGACGACCCCCAGTCCGGCGACACCGAGACGGCGGCGACCGAAGCGCAAACTAAATCCCACAACCGCTGATAGGTCGGGGTATGATTGGCGTCGTCGGTGGCGGTATCGCCGGCCTCTCGGCAGCGTACCGGCTCCAGCAACGCGGCCACGAGGTACGTGTCTTCGAGGCGAGTGAGGACCTCGGCGGCCTGGCAGCGACCTACGAGACGGCCGGAGACCCCATCGAGAAATTCTATCACCACCTCTCGAAATCCGAGAAAACAATCGTCGACCTCGCCGAGGAACTGGGCCTCGGTGATGCGGTCGAGTGGCACATCGGGGAGAACGCCTACTACGTCGACGGCGTCGTCCACCCCATGGACAAGCCCTGGGAAATCCTCACGTACCCGCACCTCTCGCTGTACGATACGTTCCGGCTGGGGATGCTCGTCCTCGATATCGATGTTCGCGGCGGCATCCCGTCGTTCGACACCTACGAGCGACTGGAGGATTTCGAGGACGTGCCTATCGAGGAGTTCGTCGTCGACCACACTACCCGGGGCGTCTACGAGAACTTTTTCGAGCCGCTGCTCGATGCGAAGTTCGGCGACCGGAAAGACGACGTGAGCGCCGCGTGGCTACTCGGCCGAGTCAAATTCCGCGGCGAGCGGGACATCCTGAACGGCGAGATTCTGGGCTACTTCGACGGCGGATTCGGTCGCCTGCTCGACGCGCTGGTCGACGCCGTCGGCCGCGACAACATCGCCACTGGCACGCGCGTCTCCGACATCGATACGAGTGGCGGGACCGTCTCGTCGCTGACGGCCACGGACGGAACCGAGACGACGGTTCACGACGTTGACAGCGTCGTCGTCGCGACGATGCCGAACGTGCTGGAAGCCCTGACCGGCTACACGTGCGACATCGATTTCCAGGGGACAGTATGCTCGGTTATCAGCATGGACGAACCCTTGCTTGATACGTACTGGCTGAACATCGCCGACGACGCTCCCTTCGGCGCGCTCATCGAACACACGAACTTCGTCTCCGCGGAGCGGTACGGCGGCGAGCATCTGCTGTACGTCGCTCGCTACATTCAGGACGAATCCGAAGCCATCTGGCAACAGAGCGACGACGAGGTCGCCGAGACGTGGCTGCAGGGCATCGAATCGCTCTTCCCTGATTTCGACCGCGACGCCGTCAACTGGATTCGAACAGGGCGCAATCCACGGACTGCGCCGGTCTACGAACGCGGGTATCTCGACATGGTCATCCCGTACGACCTGAGCGACGCCGTCGCGGACGGCCTCTACTACGCCGGGATGGCCTCACGTGCCCAGTACCCGGAGCGCTCACTCAACGGCGGTATCGTCGCGGGCTTCGAGTGCGCCGACCGCATCGCACGCGACCCGTCTGCGGCGACGAAAACCGACGAGTCGCCGCTTTCGGAAGCCCAACGCTGAGGGCTTTGCTGCCCGAGTCGATATCCTACGCTCCGGCCATATGTTGGCTGCCCCTTCTGATTACGGCTGATACAGCGAAAAACAGGCCTCCGACCGCCGTCTGGCTCAGTCGCCGGCCGCGCTTTCCACGTCGTCCTCGTCGATGACCGGCGCGTCGGTCGGGCTCACGTCGTCCGGTTCCTCGCGGCCGCCACCGACTACCATCTCGCCGTCCTCGGTTTCGACGTAGACGTCGTCAGCAAAGCCACCGACGGCGTGGGGGTGTTCCGGCTCGTCCAGTCGCTCTGGCGTCGACGGCGCGTCGGTGACGCCGCCGGCCGGCCGGAACGTCCCGAGCGGGTCGTCGATGGTGATGCTGTGCGCGTCGAAAAAGTCCGCGTACCGCTCGTAGTGGGCTTCGAGTTCGTCGGCCGGGAACTCCATCATCTCCGTCCAGCCGTGGTTGTAGAAGTCGAAATTCGCCTGAATGTGGGTAATTTCCCGAGCCTCAGCCTCCGAGTACTCTGCTTCGAGTGCAGCCACGTAGGTGTCCATCGTGCCGTCGAAGAAGTCATCGAGGTGGTCGCGCCGCTCCTCCCGGTGTGCCCCGTCGGCCTTCCCGAGGAAGATTTTGGTGTGGAGTTTCACCAGCCCGTAGTTGGCCACCGACCGGACGCCGGGTGTGGTCAGCGCCTTCTTGCTTGCCCAGTGGCGCGGGTTCTGGTAGATTTTCATTTCAATTTCGAATACGGGCCCCAGCGCCTTCAAATCCCCGACTATCGGTGTGTTCAGTTCGCTATCGGAAACGATACGCAGATAGCAATCCACATTAGGCCTGATTTCGTACCGGCCGTACATGAGCACGTCGCACGTAATCATCGGTGACGGCATCGCGGGTGCGTCCGCAGCCGAAACAATCCGGGAAGCGGACCCGGATGCGTCGGTCACAGTCCTGACCGACGAGGGGGAGGCACTGTATAACCGGATTCTCATCAAGGAGTTCGCCAAGGGGAAGCTGCCGGAAGCGCCGATCTCGATCCACGAGCCGGAGTGGTATGACGAACGCGACATCGACCTCCAGCTGAACACCCACGTGACGGACATCGATCCCGATGCCCACGAGATACAGACCCACGAGGGAGATACCTACGAATACGACAAGCTGCTGGTGGCCACGGGTGGGACGCCGGCACAGGTTCCAGTCGAGAACAGTGACGCCGACGGCATCCACCACTTCTGGACGTTCCAGGATGCACGTGGCATCCGTGAGCACGCCGACGAGGCCGACCAGGGTATCATCGTCGGGGCTGGACTGCTCGGCATCGACCTCGCGGCGGTCTGTGCCGCACAGGAAATCGACGCGAAGTACCTGATGCGTGGCAACCGCTGGTGGCGCTACGCGCTCTCGGAGGAGGGCGCAGAGATCATCCACGAGGCCCTCGAAGAGAACGGCGTCGAACCCGTCTTCGAGTCCGGCGTCGACCACTTCGAAGTCGACGACGACGGCACGGTCACCGGTGCGGTCGACCCCGATGGCAACCACTACGACGGCGAATGGGCCGGCGTCGCCATTGGCCTCGATTTCAACACCGAGTTCCTCAACGGGACCGGGCTCGAACTCGACGACGGCGTCGTCGTCGACGAGTACATGCAGACCAACGTCGAGGACATCTACGCCGCGGGCGACCTCACCCAGTTCTACGACACGATTCTCGACTCCCAGGCGCAAAACGGCGCGTGGGGCTCGGCCAAGGAGCAGGGGTCCGTCGCCGGGACGAACATGGTCGCTGACGCCGAGGAGAAGGAGTTCCGCTGGGTCTCCTCGTACTCCATCACGCACTTCGACTTCCCGTTCCTCTCCTTCGGTCACCCGACCCGCGGCGACGACGAGGCCGAGCGGAAGTACTCCGACAGCGAGTGGCGGCGCCTCGCCTTCGAGGACGGACAGCTTATCGGCGGCGTGCTGATCGGCGACCTCTCACAGCAGTCGACGTTCAAGAAGCTCATCCGCCAGGAGCGCCAGGTCGCAGACAAGAAAGAGCTGCTGCTGGAGAAGGAAGTGGACCTCGAAGAAGTGAAGGCACAGACGCCCGCACCGGCCGAATAAGACCCGCCGACACCGATATTTTTAGGCGCTGCTGACGTAGCGACGCGTATGCGTAACGCCCTCTCCCGCGTCGTCGCCTGGCTCACCCGTCGCAGCGGCCAGTCGGACGAGGCAGACGTAGCAGCCGATGACAGCGGCGGCTTCGCCGGCTCGCGGCTCGATGCGTCGGTCAATCAGGGGCACGGTCAGGGCGACCCACGGGCCGCCAGCGAGATGGCGGCGGTCCAAGAGGAGGCCGACCGGCTCACACAGACGGACCAGCACCGCGAATAACTGCCAGCGGGAGAACGACGCTCTTTTTTCGCCCTAAGGCGGAGAGTCGCGTATGGATGGCGGCAGCGGCGATATGACACTCGCGTTCGACCTCGACGCCCTCAAGCAACTGGCCTACCCGGACAGCGTGTTCAACGACGCGCGCCAGTGGTCTGAGTACGTCGGCGTCATCTCCGAACAGCCCACCTACGTCGTGACCAACTTCACCCGGAAACACCGGATCAGACAGGACTTCTTCTCAGGGCCGCGCGGCCGCGAGGAGAGCCTCGAAAACGTCAAAGAGCAGTTCGACACCGACCGGCACGTCTTTGTCGGTGCGGACGACGAGGACGCTGACCTCGCCGAGGCGGCGGGCTGGGAGTACCTCCCAGTCACGCAGGCTGCGGAAGCGGCCGACTGGGACCTTGGCGAACCCGAGACGCCGGACACAGCAACTGACGAGGACGAGCAGCGCGACGACTGGCCGTAAGCGGCACAGTCCCGCCGTCGGCGGGTATCTACGATTCGACTAGTTTTATATTTTCCCGGAGAGCGACTGAAGATATGGCCCTCCAGATCGGCCGTGCTTTCCAGGACGGTATTGACGAACTACTCAGCGAACGTGGGGCGATGTTTGCCGGCGTATTCATCGTCTATGGATTGCTCAGCTCTGTTGTCTGGGCGTCACTTTCGCAGGCGTTCACAGAACTGTTTCTGGGGCGACTGCCGAGCGATGCACAGGTAAATCAGGCAGCAATGGCTGGGGGTACCCCACTGGCACTCGACCTGCCGCTTGCAGTTGCTGGCGTCGGTGCGCTCGTGTTGCTTATCCTCAATGAGGCGCTGAACATCGTCGCAATCCGTGCCTTTGCCAGTGATGACCGCGAACCGATTCCCGACAATGTGGGCCGACGGCTCGGGAGGACCGTTGTGGTCGCGATCGCAGCCGGCATCCTCACCACTATCGCAGTGGGTATCGGCCTCATTCTACTCATCATCCCCGGACTGGTGTTTGGACTCCTGTTCTTCTTTGTCCGACAGGAGATTGCACTGAACGACAGCGGCGTTATCGAATCAATTAGCAACAGTGTCAGCGTCGTCACCGACAACCTCCTCGCCACGTTCGTTCTGGCTATTGTGCTCGTGGTACTTGGATTCGTTCTCGGAGGTGCCGTCAGCTTCCTCCCGATCTCGTTGCCGCCGATGGTGTTGGCGACAGTCTCTACTGTCTTCTCAAGTGTCGTCAGCGTCTTCTCAATCGCTGTGACGACTGTCGCGTACCTCCAAGCAACGGGGTCCAGCTACACACAGGACACAGAGTCCAGCGGCGGGCTCTAACCCGCTGTAGTCCGTATCGCGGCCTTTAACCACGCGAGCGACCAATCATGGGTAATGGCTGAACCGCGCGTGCCCGGTGGGCGCGAGTCCGAACTCGAACTGGCCTGTGGCGAACTCGTCGACACGCATGACCTCCATCTGGGGATGCGGGAGTTCGCGTGTGACTGCGGGCAGACTCACGGCGTCGTGCTTGACCCGCACCCGCTGGCACGGTTCGTGCCGGAGTTTCTCACCGAGGTGCTACACGCGACTATCGAGACCAACGACGACTACGATGAGTTCACCACCGTCCACCTGATGGGCGTCGTCATGGAGGAGTTCCCCGAGAAGGTCGTCGCCGCCGACACCAGCGAGGACGGGTCAGTTGGCTTCTCGCTGGCATGGGTGAGTGACTTCGATTCCCGCCGTCTTCACGAAATCGTCGTCGAACTGCTCGTGGAACTGATGGAACACGCTATCAGCCACGCCGAGGACGACGACGTGATGGCGGAGTTCGAGGAGCAGATGCTCCAGTTCGATGTTGACGCATTTGTCGAACAGTACCGCGACGAGCGAAACTTCGACGGCCGATCTGATACCGCGATCTGAGACCGACTGCGACCTGAGCACTTAGTAGGGCGGGCTCGCATACCCACGCATGGCGGGTCGTATCGCGGTCCTGCTTGTCCTCTTGCTTTTTGCGGGCTGTGGAGCCTTCGGCGGGGCGGAGCGACAGACGGTGACCCCAGTTCCGGTGCCCGAGCAGTCACAGGACGACCGGGCCAACCCCGCCGTGACCGAGGACGCTGTCGACGCCAGGCGACTCGCGGCGGCCCACCGGCGCGCGACGCGGAATCGCTCGTACGTGCTGGGAATGCGGTTGTCGCTGGAATGGGGGACACAAATCGTCAGTCTCGTCGTCGAAGACAGGTATCGCTACCAGTTCCGAACCGAAATCATCAACAAGAATTACACCAAGCAGGTGTACACCAACCGGAACCGACGCTATGTCTACGACGAGCGAGCACAGGGAGCCTGGACCGCAACGCGGCGGCCAACCCCGGTCAGCGGGGGACTCGACCCCGACCCCGCTCGACTCATCGAAGCCTACCTCGCCACGAACGTCAGCGTCGACCGTCCGAGGGACGACTGTGACTCCTGCAGCGTGACGCTCATGGCTACGGACCCGCCGGCGGCGTTTGAACCGGCCGATAATTACAGCGTGCAGGCGACTGTCCGGCCGGACGGCCTCGTCCAGTCGCTCACCGTCTCGTACTGGGACCGCTCCAGAAAGGCCCCAGTAAGCTACGAAATCCGGTACTCTGCGGTTGGCGATACAACCGTCTCCCGACCGGCGTGGGTCCGAAAACGCTGGGGGAACGCGACAGACAGCGACCCTGAACTGTCCGACAGCCAGTGACACGCCGCCGTCGGTTGATTTCCCGAAATCAGCCGTCTGACTGTTGTCTGACGGTGTTATATGATGGAAGCGGTGCTGTAACTGTGTATGGCTATGCGTGAGGGAGAGTTCGGGCGCATCCTGACAGTGCTCGAAGAAGCCGATGTCAACGGCACACTGACGGCACGCGAAATCTGTGACCTGCTCGAAGAACACGACGAGGCGTTCGGGAGCGCCCACCGTGTTGCCACAGTCCTTGGTCGTCGTGCTCAGTCCGGCGAGGTCGAGGTTATTCAGGGCCAGCCCTACCGGTATCGCGTTTCCGACCGCGACAACTGACCGTTCTCAGCGCCGCTGCCGTCTGTCTGCTATACCGAGACTCGTCTGTGAGAGTGCTGACTATGTGACGCAGACGCATTACGATATTCGAAATTAGGCTTCGAGCTTCGCATTGTTTCGCCGGGCTTATTACGATGTGTAGACTCCGCTCGTACAATGACAGCGGACGAGGACCGTACAATCCTGCTCATCGGCAGTGGCCCGATCAAGATCGGACAGGCGGCCGAGTTCGATTACTCCGGCGCACAGGCGTGTCGTGCCCTTCAGGAAGAGGGTGCCCGCGTCGTGCTCGTGAACTCGAACCCGGCGACGATTATGACTGACCCAGAGATGGCGGACAAGGTGTATCTCGAACCTATCAACACCGAAGCTATCTCTGAGATCATCCGGAAAGAAGAACCCGACGGCGTCATCGCCGGTTTGGGCGGCCAGACTGGACTGAACGTCACCGCCGAACTTGCCGAGGAGGGCGTCCTCGACGAGTACGACGTGGACGTGATGGGGACGCCACTGGACACCATCTACGCGACGGAGGACCGCGACCTATTCAAACAGCGGATGGAGGACATCGGTGAACCGGTGCCGCGCTCGACGACCATCACGCTTGACGACGGTGAATCGGTCACCGACTTGGACGAGGACTCGCTCATCGACCGCGTCGAATCCGCCGTCGACGAGGTCGGCGGGCTCCCCGTCATCGCGCGCACGACGTACACGCTCGGTGGCTCCGGCTCCGGCGTCGTCGACGAGATGGACGAACTCATCGAACGCGTCCGCAAGGGCCTGCGCCTCTCGCGCAACAACGAGGTCCTCATCACCGAATCCATCTCCGGCTGGGTCGAACTCGAATACGAGGTGATGCGCGACGCCGACGACTCCTGTATCATCATCTGCAACATGGAGAACATCGACCCGATGGGTATCCACACCGGAGAGTCGACCGTCGTCACCCCCTCGCAGGTCATCCCCGACGAGGGCCATCAGGAGATGCGCGACTCCGCGCTGAAGGTCATCCGCGACCTCGGCATTCAGGGCGGCTGTAACATCCAGTTCGCCTGGCACGACGACGGCACCCCCGGCGGCGAGTACCGCGTGGTCGAGGTGAATCCGCGTGTCTCCCGCTCCTCTGCGCTGGCCTCGAAGGCAACCGGCTACCCGATTGCCCGTGTCACTGCGAAGGTCGCGCTCGGCAAGCGCCTCCACGAAATCGACAACGAAATTACCGGCGAGACGACCGCCGCTTTCGAGCCGGCTATCGACTACGTCGTGACGAAAGTGCCGCGCTGGCCTATCGACAAGTTCCGCGACACGGAGTTCAAACTGTCGACAGCGATGAAATCCACCGGCGAGGCGATGTCAATCGGTCGGACCTTCCCCGAGAGCCTGCTGAAGGCGCTTCGCTCCTCGGAGTACAACCCGGCCGCTGACTTTACCGAGATCGACGACGCGGAACTCGAAACGGAGTATCTGGAAAAGCCGACGCCGGACCGCCCGTACGCGATGTTCGAGGCGTTCTGTCGCGGCTACACCGTGGACGAAGTCGTCGACATCACCGACATCAAAGAGTGGTACGTCGAGCGCTTCAAAGAGGTCGCCGACGCCGCCGACGCCGCCCGCGAGGGCGACTACGAGACCGCCGCACAGGCCGGCTTCACCGATCAGGAGATCACCGCGCTGGCCGGCGGGGAGTTCAATGACACGCACGTCTCCTGGCTCCCGGCGGACCTCGACGAGGACGGCGGCGACGAGCCGGAAGTCGAAGCGGCGACGGATGGCTCTGGTGTCACAGTTGACGCCGTCGAGACCGAAACGACCGACCGCGACTTCAAGCTCGTCGACACCTGCGCCGGCGAGTTCGAGGCGACGACGCCGTACTACTACTCAACGCGGGACCCACTGTCGGGTATCGACCGCGACGAACTCCAGATCGACCCGGACCTCGAAAGTGTCGTAGTCGTCGGTGGCGGTCCCATCCGTATCGGGCAGGGCGTGGAGTTCGACTACTGTTCGGTCCACGCGGTCCGCGCGCTGGAGGACCTCGGCATCGACGCCCACGTTGTCAACAACAACCCCGAGACGGTGTCGACTGACTACGACACCTCCGACGGGCTGTTCTTCGAGCCGGTCACCGCCGAGGAAGTCGCCGACGTCATCGAAGCGACCGACGCCGATGGCGTGATGGTCCAGTTCGGCGGCCAGACCTCCGTCGACATCGGCCACCCGCTCGAACAGGAACTCCAGCGCCGCGACCTCGACTGTGAGATCATGGGGACCTCCGTCGACGCGATGGACCTCGCCGAGGACCGCGACCGGTTCAACAAGCTGATGGACGAACTCGGTATCTCACAGGCCGAAGGTGGCTCTGCGACCTCCAAGGAGGAGGCCCTCGACCTGGCCCACGACATCGGCTACCCCGTCCTTGTGCGCCCGAGCTACGTGCTCGGCGGCCGCGCGATGGACGTGGTGTACAACGACGAGGACCTCGAAACGTACATCGAGGAAGCCGTCCGCGTGAGCCCGGACAAGCCGATTCTGGTCGACGAGTTCCTCGCCGACGCCGTCGAACTGGATGTCGACGCCGTGGCCGACGAGGACGATGTCCTCATCGGCGGCGTGATGGAACACGTCGAGACGGCGGGCATCCACTCGGGCGACTCCGCCTGTATGATTCCGCCCCGGTCTCAGGAGATCAAGGACGTGATGCCGCGCATCCGCGAGGTCGTTGAGGATATCGCCGACGCGCTCGATACCGTCGGTCTGCTGAACGTCCAGCTCGCCGTTCGTGACGGCGAGGTGTTCGTCCTCGAAGCGAACCCGCGCTCGTCCCGTACCGTTCCGTTCATCTCCAAGACGGCTGGCGTCCCAATCGCCAAAATCGCCGCTAAGGTGATGTCCGGCGCGACGCTCTCGGAACTCGACGTGCAGGAGCAGATTCCGGAGCAGGTCTCTGTTAAGGAGGTCGTCCTGCCCTTTGACCGCCTGCCGGGTTCGGATCCGCGTCTCGGCCCGGAGATGAAATCCACCGGCGAGGTCATGGGGACCGCCGGCTCCTTCGGCAAGGCCTACCAGAAGGCCCAGATGGCCGTCGGCAAGGCGATCCCGCTTGAGGGGACGGCCATCGTTGACCTGCCAATCCTCGGCTTCGAGGAGCACTTCGACGTACAGGACTTCGACGACTACGAAGACACCGACGCCATCATCGACGCCATCCAGAGCGGCAAGGTTGACCTCGTTCTCTCCCGCAACCGCGACGTGCTGGAAGCCTGTGTCGAGGAGACTGTGACGTACTTCTCGACTCACGAGAGCGCCGAGGCGGCGCTGGAAGCGATCAACTCCGCTGACCAGCCACTCGCTGTTCAGGCCATCGATGAACGGCCAAAGACCCAGCGCGAGTGGGGCGCTGAGTAACGCGGTCGGCTGTTCTCGGGAGCAGATCACCCACCGCGGTGGCACCGATTCCTGTCACTCGAGCGAACAGGTACAAATACTTATTCGTTGGACACGTTCACGTACCATTCATGGCCGATGCCGTACGTGTCCTGCATGTTGAGGACGACCCCGAGTTCGCGTCGATGACGGCGGCGTTTCTCAGCCGTGCCGACGACCGGTTCGACGTGGTCTCGGCAACGTCGGCAAATGAGGGACTCACCCGGCTCAGCGAGGAACCAATCGATTGTGTTGTCTCGGATTTCGAGATGCCCGGTCAGGACGGCATCGAGTTTCTGGAATCCGTCCGAGCTATCGACGAGAACCTCCCGTTCATTCTCTTTACGGGGAAAGGCTCCGAGGAAGTGGCCAGCGAGGCGATTTCGGCCGGTGTGACCGACTACCTCCAGAAACAACAGGGCACCGACCAGTACACAATTCTCGCCAACCGCATCGCCAACGCGGTCGAGCAGTACCGGTCACAGCGGGCACTGGACGCGAGCCGGGAGCGGCTCTCGCTGTTTATCGATAAGTCACCGCTCGGCGTCATCGAGTGGGACGAGAGCTTTGAGGTGGTTCAGGTCAACGAGAAAGGCGAAGAGATCCTGCGGCGTGGGGAATCGGCGCTCGCCGGCAAGGGGTTCGAGACGCTCGTCCCGGACTCGGCGCTGGATGCGGTCGAAGAGACAATCACGGCCCTGCAGGAAGGCAGCGGGGGCTACTATACGGTGCTTGATATCGAGACCGGCGACGGCGAGGAGATCGTCTGTGAGTGGCACAACCGAATCATCCGAGAAGACGGAGAGACCGTCGCGATCTTCTCGCAGTTTCAGGAGATCACGGAGCGCCGGCAGCGACAGCAGCGTATCGAGGCACTGCACGACACAACGCGGGAGCTGATGCACGTTGAGTCACGCGAGGCTGCCGCCGAACTGGTCGTCGAAACCGCGCGTGATCTGCTCGGATTGCCACTCAGCGCTGTCTTTCTCGCCGATGAGTCGGCCGACGCTCTCAGGCCGACCGCAGTGACCGACCAGGCTCAGGCGATTATCGACGACCATCCGACGTTTAGCGGGGGCGATAGTCTGGTCTGGGAGGTGTTCGACTCCGGCGAACAGCGTGTTTTCAACGATGTCTCCACTCACCCCAACCGCTACAACCCTGACACCGACGTCTGTAGCGAACTCCTGATTCCACTGGGCGACCACGGTGTGCTGATCGCCGCATCGACCGATGCCGCCGCGTTCGAGGACGCATCGGTCTCGCTGATGCGAACCCTCGCTGCGAACACCGAGGAGGCCCTTTCCAGACTCGACCGGCAGCAGGAACTCAGAACGCTCACGGAACGCCACGAACTCGCCCTTGAGGGTGCTGAGCTCGGCGTCTGGGACTGGAACGTTCAGACGGACCAAGTCACCTTCGACGAGCGCTGGGCGAATATGCTCGGCTACACGCTCAATGAACTCGACCCGACAGTCGACACCTGGGACGAACTGATTCACCCTGAGGACCGCGAGCGGACCTACGAGGCACTGAACGCCCACCTCGACGGCGAGACGGAGATATACGAATGTGACCATCGCCTCAAGACGGCGACCGGCGACTACCGATGGATCCGCGACATTGGCAAAGTGGTCGAACGCGACGAGAACGGCGATCCGGTCCGTGCGGTGGGGATCCATCAGGACGTGACCGACCACAAAAAGCGGAAACAAGAACTCGAAGACACGAGCCGCAAACTGCAGGTCATTCTCGACACAGCGCCGACGTACATCCTGATGAAAGATATCGACAGCCGCTTTCTCTTCATCAACAGTGCGGCTCGTGACCTCTACGGGATCGACGCTGACAAATCTGTCGTCGGCCTGTCCGATTACGATATTCTTCCGGACCGCATCGCGGAGCAGACTCATGCCGACGATCAGCGGGCCCTCGAAGGGAAAGAGACCGTCGAAGTCGAGACGGTGATTCCGGTCGACGGGACGGAGCGGACGCATCTGACGCGGAAGACACCGATACTCGACGATGACGGCGAGCCGTACGCCCTCTGTGTCGTTGCGACTGACATTACCGACCAGAAACAGCGCGAGCGGGAGTTGGCTCGCCTCACCGACGAGTATGCGGCGGTGTTCGAGAACACCAACGACGCCATCGCGCTCGTCGACATTGAGGAGCCGGCAGACGATCCGACGTTCCGATACGTTCGGACGAACGAGGCCTACGAGCGACAGACCGGGTTCGACACCGAGTCACTGACCGGTCAGACCCCAGTTGAGGCTGCCGGCCCGGACATCGGTCGTCGAATCGCCGACCACTACAAGCAGTGTGTCTCGGCCGGTGAACCTATCACATTCGAGGAGCGGGACCTCCACCCGACTGGCGTCTGGGAGACACAGGTAACACCGATCGCCGCTGACGGAGAGATCACCCGGCTCGTTGCCATCTCACGGGATATCTCCGACCGAATCGAGTACCGCGAGGAACTGGAGCGACAGAACGACCGGCTCGAAGAGTTTGCGAGCATCGTTAGCCACGACCTCCGGAACCCGCTCAGCGTCCTCGAAGGCTCGCTCACCCTTGCCAGAGACACCGGCAACGACGAGCAGTTCGACCGCTGTTACCGTGCAATCGACCGCATGAAGGAACTCATCGAGGATCTGCTGACTCTCGCCCGTGAGGGGGACACGGTATCCGAAACGGAGCCGCTCAACCTCGAACCGACGGCGCTGTCCTGCTGGCATGCTGTCGAGACGTCTGATGCCACACTCGAAGTCACTGCCGAGAGCACAATCTACGCCGACGAGAGCCGCGTTCGCCAACTCCTCGAAAACCTCATCAACAACGCTGTGACGCACGGCGGCCCGGCCGTCACTGTTGAGGTCGGCGATCTCGACGACCCGGGGTTTTACGTCGCCGATGATGGTGGTGGTATCCCGCCGGAAAAGCACGACACAGTGTTTGAGAGCGGCTACACCACCACTGACGGTGGAACCGGCTTTGGGCTCGCTATCGTCAAGGAGATAGCGGCGGCACACGACTGGTCGGTGTCCGTTACTGAGAGCGACGCCGGCGGCGCACGATTCGAGTTCAGGGGCGTCAGACAGGAGTCATAGAGCGGTCGGGCTGTAACGACTGTTATCCATGCACCGATTTCTCAACCATTACATGTCCGAACCGTTGAACCGATATGGTGGTCATAGCTAGTACTCGATTAGCTACTGATGACTATCTGTCCTGTTCTGTGCCAATAATGGCACGTTCGTAACACTCATCTCTGGGGCTGTGACACTAGCAGTATGGACCGTGTTGCAATCGCTGTCGCCGCTCCGGGAATCCGATGATAGAGGACATCACTAAGCGGGCGGAGACAGTCGCTGAGATGGCTCCCAGTGACTCGGTAACGGTAGGTGTCCTCGCTGGATACAAGAGTCGCTTCTCCGAGTCACCACCGCTGAACAACCCACCGCTGACGTACCTCGACGGCGCGGAAGCCCCGGCGTATCTCCTGACCAACGGGAAGCGCGGCATCGGTCGCGGAACGAAACGCAAGACCGACTCACCGGTCGGCGACCGACGGACCGTCATTCTGGTTACCGGCCGCCGGACGCTCTGTCTCATCGGGAAAGACGAGGACGACGACATCATCGAGATCCCACACGAAGCAGTTGCCGACGTTACCACCAAGACCGGGTTCCGTGCGCACCGCCTCGCGCTCCGGACCCCACGGAAAATGTACCACTGCTGGGTGCACCGCAAGACCGACAAAACAACGCTCAAAGCGGCCGCCGAGTTCATCGAGAACCACCAGCAGGACAGTCCGGACGCAATCGACGGCGACGACGACGCCAACCGAGTCATGTACCGCGGTCGCCCTGTCGCACCGCAGAACAACACGGCCAAAAGCGAAGACAGCGACCAGACGAAATACTACCGCGGGCAACCAATTGACGACGACAGCGACTGAAAGACGTGGCTCATGCGCGTCCAAACCGCGCCGCCCGCGGTTCGTTGCTGTTCACGGTTCGCGGTTCTCATCTGCTCCGCTCGCTTCGAACCGCGCTACTGCTCGCGGGTCACTCTGTTCCCCGTCGTCGGGCGGCGATACCGCCCGACTGCTTGCGGGACCGAAGGTCCCGCTCCGCTCGGAAGTCCGGGGACCCCTCCCTACGGCCAGGCTCCCCCTACTCCCCCGCCATCCCTAGCACATCATCAAAGAAGCCGAGCGAATCGTGCGGGCCGGGGTTGGCCTCGGGGTGGTACTGGCGCGTGATGATGTTCAGGTCGTCGTTTTCCAGCCCTTCCGGCGTGTCGTCGTTGACGTTAATTTGGGTCACGTCGAGCTTGTCGCCGGGGTCGGCGACGGTGTAGCCGTGGTTCTGGGTCGTCATCACGACCCGATTGGAGCGCAGGTCACGGACCGGCTGGTTCACGCCGCGGTGGCCGAACTCCATCTTCTCAGTTTCGCCGCCGAGCGCGTTGGCGACGACCTGCTGGCCGAGACAGATGCCCGCGAGCGGCACGTCGCCGACGTAGGTCTCGACGAGTTCCCCAGCCTGCTCGAAGTTCTCGGGGTCGCCGGGGCCGTTCGAGATGAACAGCAGGTCCGGGTCGACAGCGGCCACGTCGTCCTCGGTGGCGTCGTACGGGAACACGTGGACCTCGGCGTCGCGTTCGACGAGCGACTCGGCGATAGAGCCCTTCGCACCGCAGTCGACCAGCGCGACCGTCGCACCGTCGCCGCCCTCGTTGTGGACCTCGACCTCGTCGACGGAGACCTGCGCGCCGATGTCGGTGTGGTCAGACATATGCTTACACTCGTGGAGTTCGTCGAGCGCGTCCTGCTCGGTCACGTCCGGCCCGGCGGCGATCCCGCATTTCATCGCCCCCTCGTCGCGGATTTCGGTGACGATGTCGCGCGTGTCGAGGTGGTCGACGGCCGGGATACCCTCGGATTCGAGCCACTCGGCCACGTCGTCGGTCATCTCGCGGGCCACTGCCGCGCGCGGGTGGACGCGGTCCGACTCGAAGCGTTCCTCTCGGACGCCGTAGTTCCCGATGAGCGGATAGGAGAACGTCAGGACCTGTTCCTCGTAGGAGGGGTCGGTAAGACTCTCCTCATACCCGGTGTACGCCGTTGTAAAGACCAGTTCGCCGCGGGCCGTCCCCGGAGCGCGAGCGCGCGCCTCGATGACGCGGTCGCCTTCGATTGCCACGTATGCGTCAGCCATTACGAGATGCGTATACTATAGTCGGCCATAAGGGTTGCTTTCGAAGACGAGTTTCGAATTTCGTAATCCTCAAGTCACGACCGGTGATACTGTCATATCTCGATGGACGACCTCGACAGGGAGATACTCTCGATACTCCGCCGGGACGCCCGAACCCCGTATACGGAAATCGCGGACCGGGTCGGCACGTCGGAAGGGACTGTGCGAAACCGCGTCGAACGACTGGTCGACGACGGCGTTATCGAACGATTCACTGTCGCGACGCGGACCGGCAACGTGAAAGCGATGATCGAGGTCAGCGTCGATGTGAACGTCGACACGGCCGAGGTTTCGGACCGCATCGCTGATTGGCAGGAGGTTGATTTCGTGTGGCAGGTCTCCGGCGAGGAGGACATCGTCGTGGTCGTTGATGCCGCTGACACCGACGCAGTCAACGGGCTCATCACGCAAGCGCGTGAGTTGGAGGAGGTTGTGGGCACGAAGACGAGGCTCATTCTGAACGAACGAGTTGGGTGACGCGCGACACTGCCGCGCGAGCCAACTCGGTGAATTGGAATTCGCCGAGTGGGGTTGATTTTAAACGAGCGCGTCGGGTGATGCGTATGGCGTGGCCGTGCGCGAACCGACCTCGAAGAACGAGCGGCGGAGCCACGACCAGACTCGCAGCGCCGTGGTCGCCACCAGCCCGACGTGACACCCTGATTTCATATCTATTGGGCTACGAGAGACGGTATGCAGTTCCCGGCGGGCCTGGATATCGACATCGTCTCGACGTACGGACAACTCGCGACTGACGGGGCGCAGTTCCTCGCCGCCGCGGCGCTGCTCTACGCTGTCGGCCGGCTTATCGTCGTACCAGCGGTCCGGTTGGCGCTGTCACGGACGGCGACGAATAAAACGGTCGCCAGTGCGCTGACTAGCGCGGTCCACCTGCTGTCGGTCGTCTTTGCGGTGGTCATCGGAGCGAGCGTTGCAGGCTTTCGGGGGGCGCTCGCGGGGTCGACGCTGCTGGCCGCAGGGATCACACTGGCGGTGGGGCTGGCGGCACAGGACGTGCTCGGGAACTTCGTCGCTGGTGCGTTCATCGTGACTGACCCGGATCTGAACGTCGGTGACATCATCGCCTGGAACGGGATGCAGGGCACGGTGGTCGATATCGACCTGCGAGTGACGCGGATTCGAACGCCAGATAACGAGCGCATCATCGTCCCGAACACGGAGCTGGCGACGAGCGCGGTGACGAACCAGACATCAACAGGTCCGGTGGGTATCTCCTACCGGTTCGGCGTGAGCTATGACGCCGATATCGAGACAGTACAGGCCATCATCACGAACGCCGCCCGTGACCTCGATCACGTCTCGGAGAAGCCGGCACCGACAGCCAGAGTCAGCGACCTCGCGTCGACGGCGGTCATCCTGACAGGCCGGATCTGGATTCCCAACGAACGGCGGAATCGGCTCGCGTCGGTCAGGGCTGCGTTTATCGAGCAGGTGCAGGCCGACTGCCGCGCCGAGGGCATCGACCTCAGTGACACGAGCCAGCACGAACTCTCCGGCGACATCGGGGTCCACGACGGCGTCAGGCCGGCGCACGAGCGAACCGAATAGCTACCGGTCGGTACAGCATCGACCCCGTGCTGTCTGCGAGATTCGCAGCGCCCGTACGTTTATACCTGTTCATAAGATGGTATGTATATGGACGAGAAGCGCTTCGTCGTCGCCCTCTTTGGTCTCGCTGTCGCGGTGGTGGTCGGCGTCCTCGCATATCAGTTTATCGCGGCGTTGACCGTCTCCGTGTTCCTTTACTACTCGACGCGACGGTACTACACCTCCTTGCGCAGGCTCCGCCTTCCGGCGCGGGTGCGTGCGGTCGTCGTCATGGCTTCGCTGGCGATTCCGCTCCTGTTGCTCGTCAGCTATGCGGCCGTCCTCCTCATCATCGAAGCCCGGCAGTTTGTCACCCAGTACGCGCTCGTCGACGTGGCCGCAACACACGTCAGCTGGCTGGACGGCGCGGAGTCTGTGCCAGACCTCACCGTAGAGGGGTTGTACAGCGCCTACCAGTCGGGACAGCTCAAGCCGTTCGTTGACTTCCTCAGCGAGAACGCCATGGTACTCACGTCGGTCGCCTCCCAGTTCTTCCTCAATCTGTTCATCACGACCATCGTCACGTACTACCTTCTGGTAGACGGACGACGCATCCGCGGGTGGCTGCTCCGGTTCGATGACGGGGCCATTATCCGCGAGTATCTCGAAGCTGTCGACGAGGAGCTGGAAGCGGTGCTGTTCGGCAATCTCCTGAACGTGCTGGCGATATCGCTCATCGCCATCGCTGCATTCACCGGCTATAACGTCGTAGCGCCGGCGGCTGTCGAGGTCCCGTATCCAACGCTCGCCGGCGCGCTGACCGGTATCGCGAGCTTGATCCCTGTCGTTGGGATGAAAATAATCTATCTCCCACTGACCGGCATCACCGCGCTCCCGGTGGTGCTTGACGGCCAATCGTCGCTGCTTGCGTACGTGCTTGGATTCCTCCTCATCGCCGTGGTCGTCGTCGACACGATTCCGGACCTGCTGCTCCGGCCACTTCTCAGCGGTGAGAGCACACACGTCGGGCTCCTGATGCTCGCGTACACGCTCGGACCGGTCGTGTTGGGGTTCTACGGGCTCTTCTTTGCCCCAATACTGCTCGTCGTTGGCATGACGTTCGCGAACACGGCACTCCCCCGGCTGCTCGGCGCGAGCGAACCGGACGGTATCCACCCCGACCAGTTACGACTGGAAGACTTCAGCTAGTCGTCGTAGCGGTGAACGAAACCCGAATGTGGATAGAGTTCGCGAGCGAGCAGTGATTGACAGCCACGTCGGGTGTGTACTTTTGACATACAAAAAGAACATTTATATTCAGGTCGAAATAAGGAACTAAAAATGGGGTCAAACTCCGACTCCCTCCCCTATCAGGCGTCCTCAGCTGACCAGATCGGGGAGTTGCATGTGGCGATGCGGCGACTGATGGCCGCTGAAGACCAGTCTGCGGTCGCGGCAGTCGCAGTTGAGACTGCAACAGCAATTCTCGATTTTCCCTTCAGTGTCTTCTGGGAGGCCACCGACAGCGAACTCAAAGCCGTAACCATCTCCGAGCCACTCCGGGAGCACGTCGAGGCCCCTGCTGACCCGGGGAAGGTAATGCGACATGAGCATGGGAGCTGGCTGTGGGAACAGTACGAATCCGACGAGACACAGCGAGTTCTGGTTTCGGAAGAAAAAGCCGCGTCTGATGCACCGCTGCATGGCGGTATCACCGTCCCGCTCGCAGAATATGGGCTTTTGACTGCTGGGACGGATGAGCGAGCCGAACCGACTAAGCGTGAGACGCAGTTGGCCGATATTCTCGGGAAGAACGTACTCTCGACCCTCGAACGTATCGAGCGCGAGCGGGAGCTGAAGCGGCAACGCGACAACCTCGACCTGTTGAACCAGATCGTCCGTCACGACCTCACGAATCACCTACAGACCATCACCGGTCGGGCGGAGTTGCTCCGGGACCAGTGCAGTGGCGACGCCCTAGAACACGTCGACGGGATTCAGGAGAGTAGCCAGTCGGCCGCAGAACTGCTTGAGACGGCTGGAAACCTTGCGACGGTAATGCGACAGACGGACTGGGAGACTGAGCCGGTCGCCCTCGGCCCAGTCCTGTCCTCGGTGACCGAAGACATCACAGCGACGTACACTGATGCACAGGTTACCGTCCTAGATGAGTTCCCGTCGGTACAGGTCCAAGCTGACGAACTCCTGTCCTCCGTGTTCCGGAACGTCCTGACTAACGCCATCCAGCACAACGACTCGGCAACGCCGTCAGTCGTCGTCGACGCAACTGATGATGGAGACGTAGTCAACGTCATTGTCGCCGACAACGGCCCGGGAATCCCGGACGAGCAGAAACGGACGGTGTTCGAGCGCGGGGAGAAGCGACCGGACAGTGAAGGGACCGGCGTCGGCCTCTACCTCGTCCGAACGCTGGTCGACGCGTACGGCGGCGACGTGTGGGTTGAAGATAACGAGCCGACGGGGACGGTAGTCGGAGTCACGCTGCCGAAAGCGGCGGATGACGCCTGAGGCGGTTTTTCCACCGGGCGGTCACGCTACTGCTCTACCAGCCCGTCCAGTAGATGTATCGCGCCGTGTTTGTCCAGTGGGTCGTTTGCATTCCCGCAGTGGGGCGACTGCACGCAGGCCGGACAGCCGTCGGCGCAGTCACACGCGGTCAGCATCGACAGCGTGGTGTCCATCAGCGGCCCAATATCGTGGTAGCCCGCTCGCGTTAGCCCGATGCCGCCGGGATAGCCGTCGTAGATGAAGATGGTCGGTTCGCCGGTGTGGGGATGGCGCGGCGTCGACAGGCCGCCGATGTCGCCGCGGTCACAGAGGTATTCAAAGGGGAACATCGAAATCATGGCATGCTCGGCGGCGTGGATGGCCCCTGGGAAGTCGCCGTCGTCGCCGGCGTCGGTCACCGCATCGCCGGACTGAACGCCGTCGCCGCTTTCGCTCCCGCTCTCAGCCCCGTACGCACCCTGCCGTATCTCGCGTTCTAGGTCCGACGGCACGGTGTGGTACAGCGCCTTCGTCTCCAGCGTGGTCTCGGGCAGGTCGAGCGACCGCTGGCCGAGCACCTCCCCGGAGGAGCCGTCGCGGCGCTCGTAGCCGGTGATCTGCTTGCGCATCGTCACGGACGCGAAGCGGACCGGCACGTCTTCGCGGGTCGGCAGTCGCCGCTCCGCCAGGTCCGCCTCGACGGTGATGGTCTTGTCGTGCAGGACGCGGGTGAAGTAGTCGGCCCACGTCCGGTCGAGTTCTGCCACACCCGCGTTGAGGTCGAGGTCCGTCACCTCGTAGCGCCGGCCCTGATGATGGTAAATCGCGCCGGGGTGGGCGTCCCGCAATGCGTCCTCGACAGAGAGTTTCGCTATCACGTCGCCTTTCGCCACCAGTTTCACCTCGCCGTCGTCGACGGTCCGCAGGTTCATCTCGTGGTGCGGGCTGCCGTTACCGAGCCAGCGCATCCCTTGGTCGGTCTGGCGGCGGTCGAGGTTCCCGGCCGATTCGAGGCCGGAAACCACGTCGGGGAACGTCTCGCCGAAATGACGGTCGTCGTCCGGCGAGAGCCAGTTTTCGCAGGCGGCTGCGTGGACGTGGCCCGGGAGCAGTTGCTCGTTTTCGGGGTTGGTCACGGCCTGCTCGGCCCCTGTCTCGAACAGCGCGTCGGGGTTGCGCAGGACGTACTGGTCCAGCTGGTCCTCCCCGCCGACCAGCGCCACCAGAGCGGGGTCGGTGCCGCGGCCGGCCCGTCCGGCCTGCTGGAAGGCCCGCATCCGCGTGCCGGGGTAGCCGTCCAGCAGCACGGCATCGAGGCCGCCGACATCGACGCCCAGTTCGAGCGCGCTGGTCGACCAGACGCCGCGCAGGTCCCCCGACTGCAGGCCCTGCTCCAGTTCGCGCCGCCGGTCGTCGGTCAGTGCGGCCTGATACGCGCCGACGCCATCGGCGAGGTCGTGCTCGCCACGCTTCCGGAGTTCGTCGGCGCTGTCGCTGGCGTACCGCTCGGCCGTCTGGCGCGACCCGGCGAAGACAACTGTCTGAAGGCCCCGCTCTACGAGGTCAACGAACAGCTGTTTCGTCTCGACGTGGTTCGACTTCCGGCGACCGCTCCCCCAGCCGTCGCCATCGTACTCGGGCGGGTTCCACAGCAGCCAGTGACGCGGCCCGCTGGCACTGGCGTCCTCGTCGACCAGCACGAACGACGGTTCGGGCTGGCCGGTGACCGCTGCCGCGTGTTCGACTGGGTTGCCGATGGTCGCCGAGCAACAGACCCACTCCGGGCCGCCCGCTGTCCCGCCGTCGCTTCCTGTGCCCGTCCCCCCAGCATCGAACCGCTCGGCAACCCGCTGGAGGCGGCGCATCACCAGCGAGACGTGGCTACCGAACACGCCGCGATAGCCGTGGACCTCGTCGATGACGACGGTTTCGAGCCGCTGGAAGAACCAGTCCCACAGCCGGTGGGCATGGGGCAGAATGCCGTAGTGGAGCATATCCGGCGTGGTCAACAACACGGTCGGCTGGCGCTCCCGGATAGCCTCCTTCTCGGACTTGGACTGTCGGCCGGTATACTGGGCGACGGAGACGCCGGAGGCGAAGCCAAGTCCCTGCGCCAGCTCCGACAGCGTCTCGGTCTGGTCGTTGATGAGCGCGACCTGTGGGGCGATGTATAGTGTCGTCGCCCGGCGGTCCAGCGCCCGCTCGAAAGCCGGAACGGTGTAGGCGAGGCTCTTCCCGCTCGCTGTCTCGGTTGCGAGAACAACGTTGTCACCGGACCGGACTGCCTCGATTGCGTCCACCTGATGCGTGTAGAGGTCGGTGATGCCCCGGTCTTCGAGGACGCTGGCGAGGCGGTCCGCAATCTCGCAGTCCGCGGTCTGCGCGCCCCGGCCGAGGACCGTTCGCTGGTCGACGATCTGTCCCTCGTAGTACGGCCGGTCCCGGAGCCACGAAATCGTGTCGTCCACGGGTGATGTATGGGTGCGAAAAGTATCGGTGTTGCTGTTCTCGCCCGGGATACCTCAGTCGGCGGTGACTCAGTCAGTGGTAGACTGATTGAGCGGCGGTGTCGCATCGCGTTCCGCTGCGGGCGGCAGGGACCCCACCGCTGCAGGGAGCGCAGCCAGCGGCACGGTGTCGTGAGCAGTGCTGGCGTGGACGCTCTCATCCGTCTCGACAGCGAGGTAGGTACCGCCAGCCTCGACGACCGGGCTGTTGCCGTCACCGGTTTCGCCCGCTATCACGACAGCATCGGCGGCAGCGGCGAGGTCAACTGCGCGCTCGCGGGCCGCGTCGTCAATGCCGGCGAAGGCTGGGACCGTGACCGTCTCACAGTCGAGGTCCCGGGCTCGCTCGGCGGCTGCGTCGCCGGCAGGCACAACGCCGACACTGACCTGACAGCCGGCTCCGACGAGCTTCGAGACGGCAGACGCCGCCGGCTTGCCGGTCCCGACGACGTGAACGCGACGGGTGACAGACTCTTGTTCAGCAAGCGGCGTCACAAGTGGCGCGTCGGTGCCGGGCTGGGTCGTCACCAGCGTCTTCGCGTCGAAGGCGTCACGGAGCGTGTCACTCGTGAGAACATCGGCGGGACGGCCCGCGGCGCGGATGCCGCCGCTGGCGAGCAACACCAGTTCGTCGCAGTACCGCGCGGCCAGATTGAGGTCGTGTATCGCTGCGACGGCCGTTTTCCCGTCTTCGACCAGCGTCTGGACCAGTTCAAGCGTGCGGACGGCGTGGTTGATGTCGAGGCTCGCCGTCGGTTCGTCAAGCAGGAGCACCGGTGTCTCCTGTGCCAGTGCCCGAGCGAGGAGGACCCGCTGGCGCTCGCCGCCAGACAGCGAGGTGAACGGCCGGTCGGCGAACTGGGCAACGCTCGCACGCTCCATCGCCGTCTCGACGGCGCGCCGGTCGCCGTCGTCCATTCGGTCGAATCGGCCGAGATGCGGTGTCCGCCCCATCTCAACGGTCTGTCTGACGCTGAAGTCGAACGACAGTGCGGTGCCCTGTGGCGTGCTCGCGACGAGTCGGCTCACCGCTTTCGCGGATTTACTCTGGATGGGCTCGCCGTCGACGCGAACCGTTCCGGCGTCCGGGTCGAGTGTCCCCTTCACCGCTCGCAGGACGGTCGTCTTACCCGCGCCGTTGGGACCGACGAGGCCGACGAGCGACCCACGGTCGACGCTGAAATCGACGTCCGAGACGACCGACTGGTCGCCGAAGGAGACCGCGAGGTCAGACACGTCAAGCATCGGCCCGGAGCGGTCCCGTTCTGGGTCCGAACCTTCGGGCACGGTCTGCTCGCTCATAGCTCGTGCACCTCCCGCTTCCGGAGCAAGTACAGGAAAAACGGCGCGCCGAGGACGGCGGTGACGATGCCGACCGGGACCTCGGCGCTACCCGAGCGTGCTAGCGTGTCCGTCGCCACGAGAAACGACGCGCCGGCGAGCGCTGCCGTCGGGAGCAGTATCCGGTGGTCCGGCCCGACGAGCAGCCGCATCACATGAGGGACGATGAGGCCGACGAAGCCGACGATGCCGGCGACGGCGACGCCCGCTGCCGTGATGACTGCCGACAGCGCGAGCAGGACCCGCTTGGTCCGTTCGACCTCGATACCGAGACTCTGGGCGTCCTCCTCGCCCAGCAGCATCACGTTCAGGTCGCGTGCGTACGCCAGCAGCACGACGAATGGGATGGCCACGAGCACGACGCTGCTGGTCACCTCGGGCCAGGACGCGCCCTTGAGATGGCCCATCAGCCAGTACAGCGCCCGCCGGATGCTCTCGCCGCTGTGGAGCAACAGGAACGAGACCACCGCGCCCAGAAACGTCTGTATCGCCACGCCGGCCAGCAACAGCGTCGCGACCGGTGTGCGGCCGTTCCGCGTCGCGATGAGATAGACGCCGAAGGCCGCGACCAGCGCTCCTGCGAAGGCCGCGCCGCGGAGCCCGAGCCCGAACGGGATGACGACTGGCGCGACAATGAAGGCGACCGCGCCGACCGCCGCGCCGGAGGAGACGCCGATGATAGACGGGTCGGCCATCGGGTTCCGGAAGATACCCTGCATGATTGTCCCTGCGGCGGCAAGCGAGAAGCCGACGACCGCACCGAGCAGTATCCGGGGGAGTCGGACCTGCAGCACTATCTGTGTCTGGAGGTCGCTTACGGCGTAGGAAAACACGTGAGCCGTGGTCACGTCGACGGCAGGGCCGGAGATCGAGATGCCAGTCGGAACGACGACAGCGTTGAGCAGCACTTTCCCGACATCGGCAGGCGGAATCCACACCGGGCCGATGCCGGCGCTCGTCGTCACCACGGCACAGAGGACGGCGACGAGCCCTGCCGACCACCCGACAGTCCGACCCGCGAAACGCATGTATGAAAGCCCACTTGCAGTAGATAAGTATTTATTGCTCCTGACACCCGCCTATGGTATGCGACGACGGTCTCTCGTCTGTGTCTTTGTCCTGCTCGTCGGCTCGTTCGCGGGTATCACTCCAGCCTCAGCAACAGCAGCCACACAGGCGGAGGGCTGCTCGTTTCCGGTCACGATGACCGACGCGACCGGGACCGAGGTCACTATCGAGGAGCGCCCGGCGCGGGTGACGACGACCAACCCCTCGGCCGCCCAGACGATGTGGGAGATCGGCGGTCGTTCTCAGGTTGTCGGGCTCACACAGTATGCAAGCTATCTGGACGGCGCTGAGAGTCGGACGAACGTCTCCGCGAGCTTCGGCGTCAACGTCGAGCGCGTCGTCAGCACGAACCCGGACTTGGTGATTGCACCGAACGCCAGCGCCGGTGACGTAACCCCGCTCCGGCAGGCCGGGGTCACCGTGTATCACCTCCCCGCCGCGACAACTATCGAGGACATTCGAGCAAAGACAACGACCATCGGTCGACTGACCGGCAACTGCGAGGGCGCGAGCGAAGCGAACGCCTGGATGGACGCGAACGTCGACGCTGTCCGGCAAGTCACCGCCGATGTCGAGGACCGACCGACCGCGCTGTACCCGCTGGGTGGGGGGTACGTGGCGGCGGGCAACACCTTCGTCACGTCGCTCATCGAACTCGCGGGCGCGGAGAACGTTGCGGCCCGTAACCACACACAGTACCCACAGCTCAGCGACGAGGTCATCCTTCAGCTCGACCCGGACGTGCTCTTTGTTACCGAGAACACAGCGACCGTCGCGGAGACAGAACCTTACGCCAGCACGACCGCGGGCGAGACCAATTCGACGGTCACCGTACAGGTGCGGAACATCAACCAGCCCGCCCCGCGGAGCGTGGTCTCGTTCGCCCACAACGCCACTGCACAGCTCTATCCGGACCGCTACGACGCCGACAGCTACGTTCCCCAGTCGGCGGTGACCAAAACGAGCGAGCCCACGCCCGCGGACCACACGCCAAGCACTGAACAGTCCACGACCGACGCCAGTGGTCCCGGATTCACGGCTGTTGGGGCCCTTGCCGCACTGCTGACGCTGGTCTGCATACAGCAGGTCCGCCGCCGGAGGCCATAGCGCCATGGATAAACAAACTATCCGCGAGACGGTCTGGGACGCGCTGGAAGAAGGCGGTATCGCTCGATTCCCGTTCCCGCCCCACGACCGGATTCCAAACTTCGAGGGCGCAAGTGAGGCCGCACAGCGCCTGACCGAGACGGCGGTCTGGGACGCCGCGGAGACGGTGAAGGCGAATCCGGATTCGCCACAGCTCCCGGTCCGCCGGGCGGCGCTGCGGGCCGGCAAAACAGTGTATATGGCCGTGCCACGGCTCCGGGACGAGCAGTGTTTCTACGAACTCGACCCCGCCGAACTCGACGATATCGAGGCCGCGCCGGCGGTGTCGAACGTCGCGGACCACGCCCGGCAAGTGGGCCCCGAGGCGGTCGGGAGCGTCGACCTCGTGGTGTCGGGCTCGGTCGCAGTCACCGAGGACGGCGCGCGCATCGGGAAAGGCAAGGGGTACAGCGACCTCGAATACGCTGTTCTCCGTGAACTGGGACTGGTCGACGAGACGACACCGGTCGTGACGACGGTCCACGAACTTCAGATTGTTGGCGGCCCCGAAGGCGTCGTCGACACCACTGTCCCCGTCGACGACCACGACGTGCCGATGGACTGGGTTGTGACGCCGGAGCGCACTGTCGAGACGGCGACCACGCATACGACGCCAGCGGGGGTCGACTGGGACGCGCTTTCGACAGAGCGCATCGACGAGATTCCGGTCCTGTCAGCTCGCCGGCCAGACTGAGCTCTCAGTCGCTATACACGGGGTAAAACCCTGGTAATGAAAGCCTACCGGCGGTACAATTTTATCCCCACATACCCTGAAACGGGTATGGATACACCCGTGGCCACGCCGAACCGTCACGGGGCCGACGGAACTGCCGGGCGGGTACGCGTTCTGTATGTTGACGCGGACTGCGACGACATCACGGCAGTCACGGAGACACTGAGCGGGAGCCCCGACGAATTCACTGTGACGGTGTGTGAGACGGCGGACGACGCACTCACATCACTCGAAAACGCGTCCTACGACTGTGTCGTCAGCGAGTATCGACTGCCGGACCGAAACGGAATCGAACTGTTACGGGCTGTCCGGAAACAGTCGTTCGACCTCCCGTTCCTCCTCTTTACTGACGACGGCGATGAGAGCGTGGCCAGCGATGCCATTTCGGCCGGGGTCACGGACTACGTGACGAAGACACCGCTCTCAGAACAGACGGAGCTGCTCCGACAGCGGATTACCGCTGCTGTCGCCCGCTATCTGGAGGAGGCAGACATCCTTGACCGGATGACAGACGGGTTCTTCGCGGTGGACGAGGACTGGAAGTTTACCTACCTCAACGAACGTGGCCGGCGCGTCATCGGCCGTGCGATGACTGTGGACGGCGATACCACCGACCTGCTTGGGCGCAACATCTGGGAGACGATTCCGTCCCTGAAAGGAACGGAGTTCAGCAAGCAGTACCGGCAGGCGATGACACAGCAGGAGCCAACATCCTTCGAAGCGTACTTCGAACCGCTGCAGACGTGGTTCGAGGTATCCGTCTACCCGTCGCCGACCGGGATTTCGGTGTACTTCCGCGATATCACTGAGCGCCACAAGCACGAAGAGGAGATCAGGGGCAGAGAGCGGACGCTGCGAGAGATTTACGGGGTCATCTCGCGCAAAGACCTGGATTTCGAGGAGAAGGTCGAGCGACTCCTCGAAATCGGGCAGAACGCCCTCAAAGCCGAAACGGCCGCGCTCTCACACATCGATGGCGATATGTACGTCTTCGAAATCGTCCGCGACCGGACGGGAGCTATCGAGGCGGGCGATGCAGTCCCGCTGGACGCCACGAACTGCGAACGGGCCGTCGTTGAGGAGCAAACGCTGGTGCTCGCTGATATCGCCGCAGACCGCCCTGAGCTGACCGCCAAGGCCGGCTACACGGAGATGGGAATCTCCTGTTACCTTGGAACGCCCGTCATCGTCGACGGGTCGGTGTACGGGACGTTCTGCTTCTACGGCACGGAACCCCGTGATTCCTTTTCGGAGTGGGAAGTCACGCTCGTCGAGCTGATGGGGAACTGGATCAGCTACGAACAGGAGCGTGAACGCCGTGAGCAGGAACTCACTCGCCAGCGTAACCGTCTGGAGGACTTTGCCAGCGTCGTCAGCCACGACCTCCGGAACCCGCTCAACGTCGCGGTCGGCCGGCTCACGCTTGTCGACGAGGAGTACGACGGAGACCCGGAGCACGTCGAATCGCTCCGGCGGTCACTCGAACGGATGGATGAACTCATCGACGACGTGCTCGCGCTCGCTCGCGGCGGCCACAAGGTCATTGACGCGACCGAAACGTCGTTAGACGACATCATCACGGCCGCCTGGGACACCGTCGAGAGCTCGGACGCGACGCTTGAACGGGTCGATACGGACGCACGAATCACGGGCGACCAGACGCGGCTTCAGCAGCTCTTCGAAAACCTCTTCCGAAACAGTGTGGAGCATGGCTCCACAAGCAGTCGGCCGGGGGCCGACGACAGTGTGGAGCACAGCAACGACCCCGTGACCGTCCGCGTCGGGACCCTCGCTGACGGCCGGGGGTTCTACGTCGCGGACGACGGTCCCGGGATTCCCGAAGACGAGCGTGACGAGGTGTTCGAGCGCGGCTACACCACGAGCGACGACGGGACCGGCTTCGGGCTGGCTATCGTCTCCGAAATCGTCGACGCACACGGCGGCCGGATAACTGTCGCAGAAAGCGAGGACGGCGGGGTTCGCTTCGACGTGACCGGTGTCCAGGTCGACTGATTATAACTGGTCGACGCAGTCCCGAATGAGGCCATCGACGTTCTCCGGGAGCGTCGGGTGATAGGCCCGGTCCGGCAGGTCACGCACGTCAAGGCCGAGCTCGACGATGGTCTGGAACGTCTTGGCGAAGCTGTCCGCGTGGTAGTGCATGCCTTGCCAGCCGAGCACTGTCCCGTCGTCGGCGTCGACGACGAGCTTTGCAAGCCCCTCGGGCACGTCTTTCGATTTGAACACGCCGTCGTCGCTGGCCTGTCGGGTCGCCGTGACAATATCGTAGCCAGCCTCTTTTGCAGTCTCCTCGTTGTGGCCGACGCGAGCGAACGGATACACACCCAGCCCGGAGAAGATGACGTGGTGGTGGACGTTTCGGTACGCTTCGAGCGAGCCACCGGCTTCCTGTCGGACGATGTTCTCGGCCGCGGTGAAGCCCTGCTCCTTGGCGACGTGGAGAATCGGCTCCTTCCCGTTGACGTCGCCAACGGCGTAGATGTGGTCGGCGTCGCGGGTCTGCATCGTGTCTCTCGCCCAGTCGCCGTCAACTGAGACCGGTGTGTTCTCCAGCCCGAGCCCTTCGACGGTCGGCCGACGGCCGGTAAAGAGGAACAGCTGGTCGGCCTCGAACGTCTCCTCGCTGCCGTCGTCGTACTCGACGGTGAGGCGAACGCCGCCGTCCTCGGTCTCTTCCAGTTCCTTCTCGTAGCAGTTTGTCGGAATGGTCACGTCCCAGTTGTTTTCGTAGATGTCGAGCGCCTCGTCGCCGAACTCCGGGTCGCCTTCGTCGATTGGCCGGTCGTCGTGCTCGATAACGGTAAGCTCCATCCCGCCGGCCTCCGCCAGATACGGCACCATTTCCATCCCGATGTAGCCAAAGCCCATCACGATGCCGGAGTCGGGGAATTCGGTGGCGTCGAGCACCTGGTCGCTCGTCATGAAGTCGACCTCGTCGATGCCGGGCGTCTCCGGGACGTTCACGCTGGAACCGGTCGCAATGACGACGTAGTCGGCCTCGTGTTCCTCGCCGCCAGCCCGGACCGTGTGCTCGTCGACGAACGTGGCGGTGTCGTGAATGAATGTCACGTCGTCGCGTTCGGCCATCTCGTGGACGGAGTCTCGGCGGTGCCCGGCCCAGTCGAGCACGTGGTCGTCCTTGCGTTCAACGACGGCTTCCAGATCAACCTCGGGCACGTCGCCAACGAGGCGTTCGTCGTGGCGCGCCTGAAAGCGATGGGCGCCTGCGGAGAGCACTTCTTTGGACGGCATACAGCCACGAAGAATACAGAGGCCGCCGCCGGGCTCGCCGTTGTCGATGAGCGTGAGTTCGATGTCATCCGCCTCGACAAGGTCGCCGGCGACTGCGGCCCCGGCACTGCCATACGCGCCGATGATAACGACGTGAGTCATACCAGTGCTAGGACGATGCCAGCAAATAAAGGCTTCAGTGGCGTGTTTCGCCCGGACACGACCGACGTGTGGTAGTCTGGCCCACCGAACCGACTGGTCAGTCGTCGCCGTCGACGGGCGCGGGTGGACGCGACCGCCCGAACCCGAGTATGCCACGAACCGACCAGTCAGCGTTGAACACTCGGTCCCAGACGACAAGTGCGGAGGGGATCACCAGCAGGGACGCGAGGAACGCGTACCCGATCGACAACGCCGTCAGGATACCGAACTGGCCGATTGCGGGGAACACAGCCAGCCCGAGCACGCCGATGCCGAACGTCGTGGTGAGCATACTCCCGAACAGCGCGCCACCGGTCCCGCGAACGGTCCGGTCCAGTGCCGTTTCGAGGTCGTTTTCGTCGAACTCGTCGGCAAACCGGTGGGTGACGTGGACTGAGTAGTCGACCCCCAGTCCGATAGTTATCGCCAACATCGTCGCTGTCAACGCGTTGAACGGGATGCTGAGCACCCGCATCGTCCCGCCGAGCCACGCCACCGTGACGACGACAGGAATGATGTTCACGAGGCCGAGCGACGGCCGTCCCTCCAGCATATTGTAGATGAGGATGAGGAACACCGACGCGCCGATAAGCGCGATCGCCAGCGACTGGATCGCAGACTCCAGGATGAGGTCCGAGACGGCCTGGAACACGACAACCGAGCCGGTTGCCGTCGCGTCATACCGGAAGTCGTCGGCAACGTTTCGCGTATCGGTGGTCACCTCTGCGTCGGTCGCGTCCGCCTCGACGGTATAGACAACACGTGCGCTCCGGTAGTCCTCGGTGATGTACTCGAGCGCCTGGCCACGGGCCGACGAGTCGAGCAGGTACTCGTATATCTGTTCGAGGTTATCGTCCGGGATCCCGTTGTCGTTCCGGTCGTTGCGCTCGACCATTCGGCGGAACTCGGGGTCCTCGTCCGCCCGGTCCTGGATGACGGTCACGATAGACGTCGAATCAGCACGCCCGTCTTCTCGAACAAACGAGTCCGGCGGGTTGTTCCCCGCCCGATACATCTGCTCAAGCGCCGCGTCGTTCCGCATCGGCCCCTCTACGTACACCGTCGCCTGACTGGACTGGGTCGTGTCGAACCGTTCATCGAGGAAGTTCGTCACCTCCGTTACGGTGTATTCGCTCGGAGCGAACGGCTCCGGCAGGGCCTCGACGAAGTCCGGGTTCTCCTCGGGCGGCAGGAAGTCTTCCTGACTGAACGAGGTCGAGACGCCGGTGGCGTAGTAGCTGGCACCGACCGTAGATACGAGGATGAGCACGAGGAAGATGATCGGGGCGCGGTTCGCGATGACGACACCGCCGCGCAACACGTCACTGAGTGCCGAATCCTCCGCGCCCAGCGGCGTCTCGCTGAACGTCGGAATGGGGTAGCGCTGGCGGAGCCGGTCCAGTTCTACCTTCGCCGCGGGCAGGAACACCCCGAAGATGAGGAAGGTGAAGGTGATACCGACAGAGGCCACGTAACCGAAGTCCTGAATCGGCGGCAGTGCGCTGGTGAGGTTCGCGGCAAACCCGATGACTGTCGTGCCGGTCACGATGAAGAATGCGACAAGCAGTTGGTCGGTCGTGATCCGCATCGATTTCTGGATGGACGCCCCGGTTTCACGCTCCTCCCGATATCGGTTGACGGCGTGAATCCCGAAGTCGATACCCACCGCCAGCAACAGCGGTGGCACGGCGATGAGCATCTGCGAGAAGGGGATGCCGGCAAGCCCCATGAAGCCGAACGTCCAGACGACGGCCATAAACAGCGCGAGCAGGCCAAGCGCCATGTCCGCGAGGTCGCGGTAGGCAATCGTCAGGAAGAACAGAATGAACAGCACTGCTGCGGGCACGGTCAAGATGAGCGAGTCGCCGACGACGTTCGAGAACTCGTCTGCGACGATACCGCTGCCGAACAGGGTGATGCCACCGTGGTCAGCGCTGGAGACAGTGAACCCGGCCTGTTTCTGAATGCTCGTCAGCGGACTCGAACCGCCCTGGCCTGACCCGGAGGAGATTCCCGCCGGGACCTCGTGTGTGACGACTCCGATGGTCGCCGACGCCGAGGCGGCTTTGCGGTTGAAGTCCTTGCTCAGTAGTGATTTGAACCGGGGATTCTGCTCGGCCGCGCGCCTGACGGCAGCGTCGATTTCACTCGGCGTTGCGGCTTCGACAGCATAGACCTGTTGTTCAGTTGTCGTCGCTTCCGGGTCCAGCTGCTTGGCGACAATGCTGGCGGCGCTTGAGGTCGATGTGACACGGAGCGTTCCGCGCTGTTCCAGCCGGTGCTGTGACCTGAGCATCCGGAGCAGCGCTGGCTTCGAGAGCACGTTCGTCTCCTGCTGGATCAGCTGTGTGCTCCCTGTATCCGGTGAGAAGGTCGGCGAGAACTTGTCGTTGACCTCCTGTAGTGCCTCCTCGGCCGGCAGTCCGGTCGTAAACTGCGACGTCCCGGAATTGGTCGAGACGCCCCCGAGGCCGGCGCTGAAGACCACCGTCACGACCAGGAAGAGGAGCACCACCTTCCGTGAATCGTGGACGATGCGGTCGTCTGCCCAATCGATGTAGCGCTGATAGTCCATGCGTTAGCGGAACCTGAAGTAGCCGCCGATGGCCAGGGCGGCCACGAGTGCGACGCCGATAATCGCCGTCAGTGGTGAACTGCCACCGCCGGAGTTGGTCACGGAGACCGGAAGCCGGTAGGTATCAGACACCGGCGTATCTCCGTCCGGTTCCTCGTACTGGAAGTCCACCGAAACGGGGTAGCTCTTCGTCATCGCGGCACCGCTTGCGCTGATGCCGAACTCGATGGTTGTTGACTCACCCTGGTCAAGGCTGTCGACGTACGCCTGGTCGTCCGAGACGGAGATCGGTGACTCGGCGAACAGTTTTGCCTCGATATCGGTCAGTCGCTGCCCGGCATCGTTGGTGATGGTCATTTCGAGCGTGCTGGACCCACCAACGTTGACGGACGCGTTCGTCGTCTCGACAATGAACTCATCGGCGCTCCCGTCGACGCTCTGTCGGATTTCGAGCGTGTCGCTCTCGCGCCTGTCGTCCTCACTGTTGCGGTAGGTGGCGACGAAATCGAACTGTCGTGGGCCGGCATTCGCGTTATCGGACACGTCGGCATCGAACGAGACGGTCGCCGACTCGCCCGACTCGAGGTCGCCGACTGCGTACTGGGTTTCCTTCGGCGAGATGTTGTCGTGGGAACTCTCCCAGTTCAGGACAACGTTACGGACCGTTCGGTCGCCAGTGTTGGTGAGTGACGCTTCCAGCGTGCCGTCGTCACCTGCCTGCAGGGTCGATTCAACGTCGCCTAGCTCGAAGGACTGCTCTGGCTCGGGCCGGATTCCGAGTGCGATTCCGTCGTCAACACCGGAATCACCCTCCGGGTCGTTGTAGCCGACTGTGGCGGAGATTGCATACCCTCTGACGGACGCGTCCTCGCTCGCGGACGCGTCAACGCTGACGATGCGAGTCTCTCCTGGTTCCCACGTCCCGATGTACTGCTCCGCGGAGTTGGACTCACCGAACGCGATTTCGCTGCTCTGTGAGCGCAGGGAGACCGTGGCGTCTCTGACAGTCACTGGCCCATCGTTGTGGAGCGTGACGTTGTACGTCCCCGAATCGCCGATGGCGACGTCACTGTCGACGCCCCGGACGCTGAACGTTTGCTCGCGGGCAGGTGTAATCCCGAGCGACGAGGCGGACGTACTCTTTCGTACCCCGTCCGTGTCGTCGAAGTCGACCTGCAGGTCAAACTGGTACGGTTCGGCTCTGGCGTCGCCGCTTGCACCGACGCGGTACCGGAGGGTCCGCTGTTCACCAGCCTCCCAGGTGTCGATGAACCGGGAACTGCTGGTGTCGCTACCGACTGTGAGTTCAGGGTTCGTCGATTCCAGCGTTACTGAGGCTTCTCGGGCTGGTTCGTCACCAGTGTTTTCGACGGTGACTGCGACCGTCCCGACTGAGTCGACGCGTGCGCCGGAGTCGACGCTCACCACGTCAAAGGCCGCGTCGTCGTCGATTTCGAGTTCGAGTTCGACCCGTTCGGTCGCGGTCTTTTCGTCACGTGCCCCGTCGTTTTCGGAGATATAGCTCGTGTACTCGTATTCGATGATGACGGGAACGGTGTAGTCCCCAGGACTTGCGTCGTCATCGACGCTGATGTCGAATGAAATCGGACTCGTCTTGCCTTCCGGGACGGAGCCGACGGCCTGCTTGCTCGTTGTTACCGTAATCGGAGCGTCTCCATCGTTGACCTTGACTGTGGTTCCGCGGGCGGTGGTCACCTCACTGTTCTGTATTCCCTGGCTCGTGGACCCAGAGTCGACCGTTCCGCTGTTGACGAGGACAACGTCGAGTGTCGTCTCCTCACCGGGTGTGACGGTATTATCGACGAACGTTGCGTCGAAGTCGGGACTTCCGGTCACGGCGCCGATCGCCGTTCCGGATGCCATGAGCAATGCGACAACAGCCAGCGTCAGTAATGTTCGTGGTTTCATGCGTAGGGACACTTCGGACATGCCGTGTCGTTATCTCTGTCCGGAGCGGACGTCATGCGTGGGAGATCGGCATATATGCCCACATACGTCTGTACAGACTCCCGCCCGAACCGTGTACATCGAACGAACGTTCGGTCGCCTATCAACGTTGTGGTTCAGTAACAGTGGGAAGATATTTACTGCCCGAACGAATATTCGGTCGGGATGAGTGATGGAATTCCGTTCGCCGGGGAGCCAGCGGACTCGCACGAGGCGATAATGCGAGCCACGTTCCGTGCCCTCCGGGAATACGGGTATGCCGGACTTTCGATACAGCGAATCGCGGACGAGGCCGACCTCAGCAAATCGACGTTTTATCACCACTTCGATGGCAAGGAGGACCTCCTGTTGTCGTTTCAGGAGTTTATCCTCACAGAATTTAACCGCATTTTTCAGATCGAGTCGACCGGCGACCCCGAACAGGACATCAAGACGTTTGTCAGTCTCATTCTCGACGATTTCCCGGACTGCGTCGAAACGCCAACCAAGAACGCCGTACTCGGTTCGTACGTCGAGATGCGTGCTCAGGCAGTCCAGAACCCGGACTTCCGCGAGAAATTCACTGAGACGGACGAACTGTTCGCCCGACAGCTCGTACAGATCATCGAGGACGGCATCGAACAGGGAGTCTTCGCCGATGTCGACCCCGACACGGTTTCGCGGTTCATGATCACGATACTCGACGGTGTAATTCTTCAGAGCGCAACGCGCAACGACAATCCTGTCGCCGAGGTTCGGGATACCATCGACGAGTACATCGAAGAGACGCTGATTCTCAACACCTAGCTTCGGCTGATAGACTGGTACGTCTGTTTCAGCTCTTCGAAATCATCGTTCTCGGCGTGCAGCATCCATTCCAGTTCCCTAGCACGTTCCTTTAGCTCCGTATACTCGGCGCTCGATTCCAGTTGTGACGCGGACTTTTCGCGTTCCAGCACAGAGAGCTTCGAGGAAATCCGGAAGTACTCGTCAAGCCTATCGTCCTCGTCGGGTCTGTCGAGATGTTGATCGAGCGTCGACAGGAGCGTCGACTGGCCGACCGGCTTCTGGAGGTAGTCATCGAACGGCATCTCCAGAATATTCAGATCAGCGTCGACCGCGGTCAGCATGATGATGATGCCGTCGTACCCTCGCTCACGCAACCGCGAAAGCACGTCGTCACCGTGCACGTCGGGCATTCGTCGGTCGAGCAACACAGCGTCGAACTCCGGGCCGGCAGCGTCGAGCGCTGCTTGGCCACTGTACGCAACCGTCGTCTCGTAACGCTCACCCAGTTTCAGGGCCTGCGTGTCGGCGACGTCGTGTTCGTCGTCAACGACGAGCACCCGCGGCGGGCCGCCTGTTGTTCTGGACACAGTATTACGCAGGTCTAGGGCTGGCAACTGTATATGTCTTATCGGCAGCCGCCTCTCGAAAAGCGTTAACCGATGGCCCAATGAGTGTGTACCGATGAGCAAGTCGTCGGCGGACACAGGCGGTCGACACCGTCTTGGCAGCCTCGCGGCCGTGGTCGGGTGGATAGGAGCAGGAGCGGTCGTGCTCGCCACCGTCGCGCTGGCGGTGCAGTCAGTGTTCTCACTCGGACTCTCGGAACAGGTCACCATCGGCCTCGGTCTGGCGCTTGGCGGCGGGCTGGGCGGCGTTTCCTACCTGTTGGTGACTGATTCGCCCGGCGAGACGACCGACGAGACGATGACTGTGTCGGCAGATGCCAAGCACACACCGGAGCCACAGCCGGTCGACCTCTTCGACGGTCATCCTGACCCGGTGTTGTACTTCGCCGACGAGGGCCACGGCCCGGTCGTGCGTGCAGCAAACGAATCGTTCGGGACTACGTTCGACGTCCCGTCCGACCGCCTCAGCGGGACAGCCCTCTCAGAAGCCCTGCTCGTGGCCGGTATCGACGAAGTGGACGCCGAGACAGTCAGCACGGCTGACCTTGATCTCGTCGCCCTCTCGACGGCACCCGACGAACCGCGGCAGTTTCGGCTGCGGACAGCCGGCGCCCCATCGACCGGCTACCTCCTGCTCACACCGCTGGGGACAGCGGGCGAGTGAACGGCCAGACGCCGCCCGCGGGTCGGCGGCGTAACGGAACTTTAAAGATTCCATCCCGGCGAGATTCTGGATAGGAATGCTCGCGTCACCGCTGCAACTCATCGATAGTTTCCTGCTGAACTACACCATCGGTGATGTCCTGCTACTCGGCTTTGTCGGTGGGCTCGTCGCAATTCTCCCGCAACGATCGCTCCGGATGCTGGGACTGCACACAATTGCGCTGGGCGCACTGCTCGTGATTACGCCGGCATCGGCGATGGAACCGAACAGTGCGAGCGTCCTCGCATCGTCGTTCCAGTACAAACTATTCGGTATCGTGCTGCTCGTCCTCGCCCCGGTGCTGTACGCCGTTGGTCGGCGTTAGGCCAGCTTGTCAAGTGCGGTGAAAAAATCAAGCGGCGGACCGGCAAGCCGGACCGGCTCGCCCGCACGCGAGACCGTTATCCGCTCCGGTGGGACCACGTCTTTTCGAACCCGCCCGTCACTGACGACGACACCGCTGTCGGCGTCTGTGAGTTCGACGACGATTTCGCTGTCAACGTCGACGACCAGCGGTGGCGTCCCCATCTCGTCTGCCATCCCCGTGATGATGAGGCCAGCCACGTCGGGGTGGACGAGCGGCCCGCGTTCGCTGAGGTTGTACGCCGTCGAGCCGGTGGGTGTCGCCACCAGTACCCCGTCGGCGTGGCCGGACGTGTACAGCGAGTCATCGACGTACACATCGACCGTCGCCCCGCCGCCGTGACCGCGGCGCTCGCCCTGCACGACGACCTCGTTTAGCGCCGGCGACAGCTCCCAGTCGTCGCCGCTGGCCTGCAACCGCGGCTTGGCCCGCGTTCTGGCGCTCCCGGTTTTCTGGATGTGTTCGACCTCCGCGACGACCGTCTCGACGGCCTCTTCGGGTGCAATAGCGTTCAGAAAGCCGACTTCGCCGAGATTGACCCCCAGTATCGGCGTTGACCCCGCACCGCGGGCCGCGTACAGAAACGTCCCGTCGCCGCCGATACTCACGACGAGGTCACAGGTGGACATCTCATCGACCGGAGCCGAATCGGGCACGGCTGCCTCCCATGCGTCGTGGTCACCCAGCGCTCCGGCGGTCGTTTCGTCGACAACGACGGCCGCCGACGTGGCGCGCAGTCGGTCACACAGTGTACTCGCAAGCGACATAGCCCGGTCGTTGTCCCGCTGCGCGACGATCCCGACAGTCATTGTCGGACGTTCCCGCCGGCCGTATATAAACCCTCTACGACAGCAATTATATCAGTCCCGACGCGTATCCACTTCTATGGGCCGTTCGTGTGGCTGGTGGTCGTGCGTATGAGTGAGGATGACGAGTCCGACGACGACTGGTTTGAAAGTGCGCTGGACGACGAGGACGGCGACAGCGAACCGACTGAGGCAGACGACATTTCGGCGACGCCATCCGAGAGCGACACCGAGGAACCGGCGTCTACCGGCACTGACTCGTTTGGGGCCGACAGTGACGACGGCAAGCGCAGTGGTGATAGCAGCCCGTTCGATGACGACGGCAGCGCTGACTTTACTGAAGGCAGTGATAGCAGCCCGTTTGATGATGACGGCAGCGCCGCTTCTGGCGGGGACAGCAGCCCGTTCGACGACAGCGGCGGTGACCCCTTCGGCAGCGAGAGTGGGCCTGCTGATGCCGACGCTGGGTCCCCCGGCGATGGTGATGGCGGCGGGCTCTTTGACGACGACTTCGCCACGGCGTTCGAGTCTGCCGGCAGCGGTGGCGGTGACAGCGGGAGCGACTTCGAGGAGGAGTTCGAGTCCGATATCCCACGGGTCGACATCGGTATCGAGGGACTCGACCAGATGATTCAGGGCGGGATTCCACAGCGCCACCTCATCGTCACTATCGGTTCAGCCGGAACCGGGAAGACGACGTTCGGATTGCAGTTCCTCCACCACGGCCTTCGGAACGGCGAAAACGCCGTGTTTCTGACGCTCGAACAGTCCCACGACGCGATACTGGACACCGCCAGTGACCGCGGCTGGGGGTTTGAGGAGTACGAAGAGCAAGGCCAGCTAGCGATTGTCGACCTCGACCCGGTCGAGATGGCAAACAGTCTGGACAACATTCGCGGCGAGCTGCCGGCGCTCATCGAGAAGTTCGACGCCGACCGGCTGGTGCTTGACTCCGTCTCACTGCTTGAGATGATGTACGACGACCAGTCGCGACGACGCACTGAAGTGTTCGATTTCACCCGGTCGCTGAAACAGGCCGGCGTGACGACGATGCTCGTCTCCGAAGCCAGCGAGACCAACCCTTTCGCGTCCAGACACGGTATCATCGAATACCTGACGGACGCCGTGTTCATCCTTCAGTACGTCCGGTCAGACACCAGCGAGACGCGACTCGCCGTCGAGATCCAGAAGATACGGAACGCGAACCACTCCCGGGAGACGAAACCCTACGAGATAACGAACGACGGCATCTCAGTTTACCAGCAGGCTAACATCTTCTAAACCGTCGCCGTCCCGACCGACTCCGATTCATCCCGATCATCAAGTGCGGCGTTGTAGCCGCTGGCCCAGAGGTCCGTCGCGACGACGAGCACGTAGAAGGTGGCGAACGGACTGAGCAGCACGGCAATAAGCGAGCCGATGAATGGAACGACGTTGAGCAAGTTCACCACGACGTTGACGGCGATGAACAGGGCAATCGAGACCAGCCACGGTGTCGCGTACTCCGGAGACATGACTAACGTCCGTAGCGTCCCGAAGTCGAACCCGGCACCGAACTCGCCGGTACAGGCGAAGTGGATAATAGCCGCTGTCGCAACGTAGCCGAACACCAGCGACAGGACGAACGAGATGGCCAGCCCACCGAAGAGGCCGGCCAGGCCGGCACCCGCTCCGGCACGAGTCCCGGTCGCCAGCGCGAACAGGCTGCCGCCGACAGTTACTCCGAACACGACAAGCGGGACGAGCATATACACGATACCGATGAGCCAGGCTTTGACGCCGTCGACAAGCAGTTCCCCCCAGTCTTCGAACCCTGGCGGCTGTGTCGCCCCGTCTGCTCGCTTGCGGATTGCCTGAACGAGATAGCCGTACACGAGGATTGCAGGGACGACGAGGAACGAGAGGAGGCTGAGGCCCCCGCCGATGAGGACGGTCACGGTCCAGTCGTCGTCCTCCATGGGATACGTGAGTGCATCGTCTATCGATTCCATGACTATTGGTCACACTCAACAGGGTTAGTTACAGACAGCTTGCCGGGTTATTCGCTCGGCTTACCACAGGACTGGGATGTGTCGCCACCGTCACTTTCTCTCTGCGATTGCCCCGGTTAGCGGAACCAATAAATCACAACCGGGCAACAAGTGGGATATGGTACTACTCGTTCCCTTTGACGGCTCGGCCCTGTCGAAAGCCGCGCTCACGCGGGCGATGGAGTTCGCGGACTACCGCGATGAGGACATCACTGCACTGTCTGTTATTCCGGACGATGCGGCGTACGCGCGGGAACACGGCTGGCTCGACGCGGATGAGGCGTTCACTGTTGAGGCGGTCGCCGACCGGATGCGAGAGCAAGCCGAGTCAGTCGCCCCGGCGGCGTCGTTCCGCTATGAGGTCCCGGAAGACGTGAGCTCGATGGCATCGACGACGACGAATATCACCCGGACAATCAGAGAAGTCGCTCACGAAGAGGAGGCCTCAATCGTGTTCATCGGCAGTGAAAACGCCGGGCGGGTGTCGACGCCGGTCTGCAGCGTCGGCTCGCCGGTCTCAGAAGACCCTGAATACGACGTTCATATCGTCCGGCACCCGTAGCGCTATCTGACGACAGTTACGGGGATGGACGCCCGTCTGACGACGATTTCGGCGACGCTACCCAGAAGGATGCGAGACATTCCCGAGCGGCCGTGACTCCCCATGACGATCTGGCTGATGTCGTGGTCATCCGCGTACTCCACGATGACCTTTGTTGGTCGCCCGACCTCGATGACGCGTTCGACGGACTCGACACCGGCCTCGGTCACTTCCGACTCAAGGTCGTCGAGGAGGTCCTCCGCCGTTGCCTTCTGTGTCTCGTACCACTCCTCGGAGAACGAGGGAATCGATGCCTCCGCGCTGTAGCCGGCCTCTGCGGGGTTGATGACGTGCAGGAGAACGAGTGTCGCGTCCGGATGCTCCTCGGCTGCGAACTCACAGGCCACCGATGCCTGGTCTGAGCTGTCGACCGGAACAAGGATTCGTTTTGCCATACGTCCACTTCCGCTGGGGCCGGTTTGAATCTTCGGCCCGCTGCAATCGGTGAGTTGGCCTGCTGTTTGTCAGTCTCGCCCGTGGCGAGTCACACACGTTGACAGGCCGATGAGTTCGACTGGCTCGGAGTTATCGGGCGAGTAGACGACCCGCTGGCCCTTCTCCATGTAGGGAACCTTCGATTCCAGATTGCTGGGGATGTTCACCGCCGAGATGGCGTCTTCGTCGCCGAGGTTGAGTACCATCGTCGTATTGATCTGCTTGAACACCGGGTCGGCGATGTCCTGTGGGTCCTGCGTGATGAGGTACAGGCCGAGACGCTCCTTGCGGCCCTGTTTGGCGGCCTCGGTGAACTTCCCGATGACCTTGCGGCCCTGCACGCTGTCGGCGTCGGTCAGGAAGTTATGGGCCTCGTCCATCCCGAGGACGAGCGGCGTCTCCTTGATGCGGTCGTAGTCCGGGTCGTTCGAGAGCTTCTGGTCGATGAGCAGGCTGGAGACGGCCAGCACGATGGTCGAGGCGGTCCGGGAGTCCGTGATGTGGTACGTCGGGATAACCGTCAGCCCGCCGTCGCGGACGAACTGCGATATCTGGTCGGTGATGGGGCGGGCGTCCTGGTCGAAGACCGCGCCGAAGCCCTGCACGCGGCGCTTGACGGCGTCGAACGTGGCCTCGTGCACGTCTCCCGCCTCGTCCAGCTCCTCCTTGAGCGCGGGGTCCCCGAGGAAGGTCCGGAAGTCGCTGTAGGTCCCGCCCTCCCCGTATTCGCGCTTGAACCGCGGGAGCAGTGTGTTCACCAGCGCGCCGTACTGGTTGTCGTTCAGGCTTGACCCGGCGATGAGCCATGGATTGTCGTGGACGAGTGAGAACGGAATCGTGAACTCCACCTGCTCGGCGCGGTGGTGGCTGGCGTTGTAGTCGGCCCCGGCCACCTTCGGAACGAAGGCGATAGTGTCGTCGTGCCCGCCGTAAGCGATGCCTTCCCGTTCACAGCGCCGCTCGAACTCGTCGGTCATCTCGGGGTTGTCGTCGTGCATCTGGGCGTACTCGTCTTGGGGGTCGAACTGGACGACGGCGAGTTCGGGTGTGCGGCCGTCGCCCATCTCGTAGGTCCGACCGAGATACTGCCGCAGGACGTTTTTCGAACTGTGGGTTTTCCCGGACCCGGTCCCGCCAGCAACGAGGGTGTGCCGGAACACGAGCGGGTCACCGGCGACGTAGTCGTCTTTCAGCCGGTAGTCGATGGTCGGCGGCTCGGCGGCCGTCCGGACCTTTTCGCCACCGACGGCAAGGTGGCCCAGAAAGACGCCGTCCTCGGGAATCTTCAGGCCGGTCTTGATCTCGGACTTGTCGGTGGCCTCCCGGACGACGGTTTCGGGTTTTGGCACCCGGTCAGTCATCCGCCGTTTGAGTTCGCCACCGTCGCTGTACAGCACTGCAACCGGCTCAAGCTCGGCGATGAATTTGAAATCCCGCTCGTCGATGCCCCGCTCGCGCATCGCTCGCCGGGCGTGGATTTCGGTCGCGTCGTCGGCATGGAACTCTTGGGCGTACTCCAGGGCCTTGATGCGGCAGAACAGGCGCTCACCGCCTGGGTATGGGACGAGTAGATACGTGCCGATGCGCAGACGCGAGCGGTTCCGCGCGGTGACGTACGCCCGGAGGACCGTTTCCTCCGCTTCCTCGCTGATCCGGAGGCCGTTCGCGGCCGAGAGGACGCCGAGGCCGGTGTCTGTTCCGGCCGGTGTCACATCCATATCTTCGAAGTCATCGTCTGCAGACTGTGTTGTCGGGTCGGTTTCCTCCGACGCATCGACAGCCCCATCACCGTCATCGGCCGTCTCGGCCGACTGTGCGGCCTCGTCGTCAGCCGCCGCGTCGTCGCCGTCGAAATCAGTGAAATCCCCGAGGTCGGACATACCCCAGTTCAGGGTAGCCGGGGATTAACACCTTTCCCCAGCAGCATGAATGTGAAACCTTACCCGGATGGCTGTCAACGAACGCATATGAAGCCGACGCGGGTGATGTCTTTCAATGTGCGGTACGATACTGCCGGGGATGGGGTAGACGGGTGGCCCCACAGGCGGCGGCTGGTGGCGGGGACCATCCAGTATCACAATCCCGATATTATCGGGGTGCAGGAGGCGATGGCACACCAGCTCCGGGAGCTAGAGGTGTTGCTGGACGGCTACGAGTGGGTCGGTGACCCCCGCGACTCAGTCGACGCCGGCGGGGAGCACACGGCCATCGGCTACCGGGCCGAGCGCTTCGACTGTGCGGCCACGAACACGTTCTGGCTCTCAGAACAGCCCGCCGAGCCCAGCAGCGTCGGCTGGGACGCCGCCTACCCCCGCGTGGCGACCTGGGCTCGCCTCCGTGACCGCGACACCGACGACGACCTGCTGTGTCTGAACACGCATCTGGACCATCAGGGGGCTGACGCCCGGGTCGAGGGCATCGAACTGGTGCTTGACCACCTCGATTCTATCGCCCGGGATGCTCCTGCAGTACTGATGGGCGACTTCAACTGCGTCGTCGGCGAACCGGCCTACGAGCGGGCCGAGGGCCACGGACTCCCGGACGGCCGCACGCTCGTCGACGCCCGCGACATAGCGAGCGTCATCCACGGTCCGACGACGAGCCGGACCGATTTCCACGACCTGCTCCCTGGGATGGGTATCGATCACGTGTTCGTCAGCGAGGACGTGGCCGTCGACACGAGGGCCGTCATTGCCGACCGCGACGACGACCACTACGGCTCCGACCACTTGCCTGTCGTGGTCGACTGCGAGCCCTGACCCGGGGGAGAATCTTTTGCCGTTGGGGCCCCTATATAGGATTATGTTGCTTATTCGGGGGACGGCAGGCGGGACGGCGCTGACCGGGACGCTGTACGAACCGGGTGAGGAGCCGCCCGAGTTCAAGGGCGCGCCGGACGAGGGGACGCCCTACGTCTGGGTCTGTGACGCTTTTTACGAGGTCGAGAGCGGCGGGCAGGTCCAGTCCATCGGCGACCGCGAGATACGAATCGCCTTCGAATCCCCGATGCCCCGCGGCTTCGAGACGCGCGATGCGGCCATCGACGCGGCCAAGGAACATGTCCGAACGCAGTTCGCCCGGCTCGGCGTCGCCGGCGAGACGGTCGACGTGACGGTACAGCAGGCCGAGACGGCGTAGTCGGAGTGGCCCGTTTTCTGAGTCAGCGAACGACCGGTGAGTTATACGACGGTGCCGGGTGAACTACTGCGCGTGGCCGAGGACCCGTCCCCGACTGAGGTGTTTGCCCTCCTCGACGACGAATACGCTCGCGCGCTCCTTGCAGCCACGAGTCACAGACCGATGACAGCAACTGAACTCAGCAACGACTGCGAGATGTCACTCTCGACCGTGTATCGCCGTCTCGACGCGCTTGAGGACTGCGGCCTCGTCGCCGCTCGAACGCAAATCGCGGACGATGGGCACCATGTAGACGTGTACGAGGCACAGATGGACGAACTCACCGTGTGTCTCACCGAGGGCGCCTTCGACGTGAGCCTCTCTGTCGAGTCAAAGACACACGAGTTCGCCGACGCGCTGGTAGACCTCTGGGAGGGCCTCTGATGGAGTTTGCCGGCCTCTCCGCCGAAACGTGGGTCACCGTAAACACTGCGTTCCACCTCGCACAGACGGGGGTCGGACTGCTCATTGCTGCATTGGCGCTCGTTGGCTACCGACGACGGCGGACCCGCTCCATGCTCGCACTGGCTATCGGAATCAGCCTCCTCACCTTCGTCTCGTACCTTGTTACCCTTAGCGCCGTGCAGGTTCTCCCGCGAATTGTGTTTCCCCTTCCGGGCACTATCACAGAACTCGTCGGTCTCCTCGTCCTCCTCTACGCTATCGTTCTGGCCCGTCGCGACTAGCCCCTTCAGAACGATTCTTCGACGGCGCCCCACCGGATGTCGTTGTACTCCCGCTCCCGGTCGGTCTCGAAGGTCCGCTCGATGCGGCGGGTGAGTTCCTCACTGCCTTGCCGGTCGATTTTGGCAAGCTCGTCGGCCTTTCCGATTGCCAGCGGCGGCCCCTGTTCCCGGGCCACGTCGTGGAGTATCTGCCGTGTGAGTTTGGTCCGGCACTCCGGGTCTTTGGTGAACGCGTACGGGGCCTCGACGCGGAACACGAGGTCCGAACGCGGGTCGTAGAGGACGAAAAACGTCACCTCGTAGGCCTCGGGGTCGAGCGACCGCTCGATGCCCAGCGCGTCACCGTCGGCGGCCATGATGCCGTCAGTGCCGCCCCGCGAGCGGAACCAGTTCGTCGCAGTGAGACAGTCGGTCTGGCGCTCGCCCTCGTCGTCGCGGCGTTCCAGGATTCGGCGGAAAAAAGCAGTGTCGTTCACCCACGGGGCGTTGGTCTTGCGCCGGAGTGCCCGCGTGAGGGCCTTCGTCGAGGAGTTCTTGATGAACCCGACCATCGGGACGTCCCGCTCGACGAACCGCTCGACGAGGTCGACGTAGTTGTTCACGACCGTTTTGGGGCGGTCGTCCTCCGCGAGCAGGTCGGCCAGCTCGGTGTCGCGGTCGGCCCAGCGGAGGACGCCGGTCGGATAGATAGGGCCGTCGAGGATGAACAGGTCCTCGACCACGTCGGCGTTGGTCAGCGCGTGCCGGCTCTCCGCGAGGTACAGCGCCAGCGCGTGCACGACTCGCTGCTCGTAGCGGTCGACCTGTGGCACGTCGAGGACGCGCCGTTTGGCGTAGCCGCGGTCCCCGCCTTGCCACTCGCCGTCGAATCCCAGCGTCGCGTCGTTGGAGTGGACGGCCATGATGATGGTCCGGCCCCGGTGGAGTTCCACGTCTGATGGGACACTGCCCATCGCAGCCTGCGCCACGTCCAGCACCAGTCCATTCTTGAACGTCGTCGGATTGATCGTCCCCGAATCCAGGCCGTGCTGGGTCGGAAACGGCGGGTCTGCCAGCGCGATATCCTCGATAGGGACCTTCCGGCGGCGCTGCTCGTCCAGCGGCTCCAGAATCTTCGTTCCGTCCTGCCACAGCGGGTCGAGAAAGCTGTCCCACACCTCCTCGGCGGCCGCCTCCTGGTCACTCGTCTCGACGGTCTCGCGTACCTGCCCGGCGAGCTTGGCGATTCCGTCGACGTGAACCGGGTCCAGCGTCATGCCCGTGGGTTCGCCGGGACGGGCATAACCCTTTGGTCACCCGCCGATTCGGTGGTTACTCCTTGCCCGACTCCTCGCGGAGCAGGCGTTCGATGGCCTCGGCGATTTCCTCGTAGGACTGCATCGTCAGGCCGTCCGTGGTGATGAGCACGCCCTGGCGTTCGGTCGTCGCCCGCACGAGGTAGCCGTTGGAGAACGCGCGCACGGTGAAGCGATAGTCGCCCAGTTCGGACTCTTGGTATGCGTTTTTTGTCTGCTTGTACCCCTGCCATTCGTGGCCGACGAAGTCGTTGAGGTCGGCGTCCTGTTCGAGGTCGTCCCGCAGGTAGAGCTGCTCGAAGTTCGCACGTGTGAAATACGTCACCGAGCGCAGCGAGTCGCCCGTCGCCGTCCGGGCTGTCGTAACGATTGCGTCGGCCAGATCCTCCGAGAGAATATTTCGAGTCATGCCCGACCGAAGGCGGGCCACCCTCTTAATTTCAGGGTTCCAGATACCGACAACGATAGCGGGGCGGAGGCGGGGGGATAGCCCCACCAGCACCGCCGAATTTCGCATTATCGACCGTCACGTTCGGGACTGACCGACAGTGTATTAGGCCGGTCGCGTGACCCACTGGATATGGACGCCGGACTCATCATCTTGGACGGGTGGGGCCTGAATCCGGACGACGATGTCCGGGATGCCGTCGCCGCCGCCGACACGCCGAACTTCGACCGCTACCGAGACGCGGGCGCAGCGTCGACGCTTACCACCCACGGCCGCCGGGTCGGCCTCCCGGAGGGCCAGATGGGCAACTCAGAGGTCGGCCACCTCAACATCGGGGCCGGCCGCGTCGTCAAGCAGGACTCTGCTCGCGTCAGCGACAGTATCGCCCGCTCGCGGGGCGAAGCCCCGCCCGATGACGACGCACAGGACCCGCCGTTCTTCGAGAACGAAACGATTCTATCGGCCTTCGAGCACGCCGAGGCGCACGGCGGCCGGGTTCACTTCATGGGCCTCGTGTCGGACGGTGGCGTCCACTCGTATCAGGACCACCTGCACGCACTCATCGAACTCGCCGGCGAGCGCGGGACTGACGCTGTCTCACACGCCTTCACCGATGGCCGGGATACCTCGCCGACCGGCGGCGAGGACTACCTCGCTGACCTCGAAGCCCACGTCGAGGAACACGGGACCGGCCACGTCGCCACCGTCTGCGGACGCTACTACGCGATGGACCGCGACCAGAACTGGGAACGGACCCGCCGGGCCTACGACGCCATCGTTAACCGCGAAGGCGACCATCACGCCGATGACGCTGTCACGGCGGCCACCGAGTCCTACGCCCGCGACACCACGGACGAGTTCATCGAGCCGACGACCGTCGGTGACCACGCCGGCCTCGAAGCCGGCGACGCGGTCGTCTTCTTCAATTTCCGGTCGGACCGCGCCCGACAGCTCACCCGAATGCTCGGCGATATCCGACCCGAAGACTGGGGGGCCGACACCGAGCCACCGGACACCCGGCTGGTGACGATGACGCAATACGACGAGACGTTCGACCTGCCGGTCGCCTTCCCACCGAACCAGCCTGCGGACGTGCTCGGCGAGGTGCTTTCCGAAGCCGGGAAGACACAGATTCGACTGGCCGAGACGGAGAAGTACCCCCACGTCACCTACTTCCTCAACGGCGGCCGTGAGGTCGCGTTCGACGGCGAGAGCCGCGAAATCGTCGATAGCCCTGACGTGGCGACCTACGACCTCCAGCCAGAGATGAGCGCGCCGGAACTGGCCGACACCGCTATCGAGTTCATCGAGACTGAGGGCCCCAGCGCGATGGTCCTGAACTTCGCCAACCCCGATATGGTCGGCCACACCGGCGACTTCGACGCGGCGGTGACCGCCGTCGAAGCCGTTGACGAACAGCTCGGGCGACTGGTCGAGACAATTGGGGCTGCTGGCGGTCACGCACTCATCTGTGCCGACCACGGGAACGCCGACGATATGGGGACCGAAGACGACCCGCACACGGCCCACACGACCAACCCCGTCCCGTTCATCTACCTCTCTCCCGACGGAACTGCCGGCGGTTGGACTGCCCGTGACGGCGGGACGCTGGCCGACCTCGCGCCGACGATGCTCACGCTCATGGGTATCGACCGGCCGGACGCGATTACCGGCACGCCGCTGGTCGAGTAGCGGGCGACGCAACCACGCTATTTTTCGAGCAGCGAAAGGTACACCGGCGACACGCGGTCAGTTGTGTATGTCTCGGTTCCGCGCTTGACGATTCGGCGGTCATCGGACTGCATTGCCGTGGCGTCGACGACGAACACGACGGGGTCGGCGGCGTGGCGACGCCCCACCTCCCGGGCCGCCGCGGCGGATTCGGAAAGGTGGACCGTCTGGCGGCTCATCGGCTTCAGTCCCGCCTCGCGTATCGAATCGACGTTCCGCGGGGCGGTCCCGTGGTACAGCGTCGCCGGAACGGGGTCATCGGTCCCGTCGAGGGTCACGTCGACGGAGTGCCCGTATGCCGCGCGAACACGGCCGCCAGCGGTCGCAATTCCTGCTTCATTGCCGACGCCCGTCCGCTCGAATCGCCCTTTCGGGTCCGTGGCGATGACGCCGGCCAGTGCCGCAGCATCAGCCCAGTCGTACTGTCGCTCGACTGCGACACGGAGGGCATCGAAGCCCGTCCACCCCGCTTTGTCTACCTCGATGCCTGCGTCTTCGGGAAAATGTCTGAGCGCGCCCGAGACGAACTTCGAGAGCTGTCGTCGCCGTGCGCCGTCGAGAATGTGGGTCCCAGCTCTGTCACAAACCGGGCACGTATTGCCCTCGAAGAAGCCGTCTTCGTGACAGCGGCGGACCGCGTCTGGCATAGTCGAGAATGAGCCACGACCATACAAAAGCGTCACGCGGACGTGCCAGTTTTCTGCGACACAGACACCTGTTCCAGCCGGTCTCACCGGCGGCCACGGCAGCGCTGCTGGCAAGGCGGCCTGCAACTGCAGGTGACGGTGCCGGGTAGCTTCAAGTAGATACAGTCATCAGTGGGCCATAGCGAGATGCCGTCCCCAACAGACCTCGAACTCGGCGGTGAGCGGTCCGACGTGTACCGGTTTGTGGAACGGAACGGCCCTGTCGCGCCCGCCGAGGTGGCCGAAGCTATCAGTGTCGACCCCGAGCGGTTCCAGCACCACGTCTCCATTCTCAAACGGGACGACCTCATCGAGGCCACCGAGGACGGGAAGCTCACCGTGGCACTTCATGGCGGTGAGACGGCCGAACACTACGAAGCCGGCGTTAGCTACGAGATACGCCCGTCCCGGCCGTCGGACCTCTCCGGCGTCGTCGGCACGATACGCGACGTGACCAGTGAAGCGCCGTATATTATCGCGGCCGGCGTCGCGGAGCAACTGGCCTACGAGGACACGCTCGTCCGGTGGGGTCCCAACCGCTGTCGCGTCGTGTTCGTCGCCACGGTGGACGACGATGTTGTCGGCTGGGTCCACGTCGCCATGTCCGAAGTGGACGAACTCGCGTCGACGGCCGAACTCACGCTCGGCGTGATGGAGACGTACCGACGCCATGGTATCGGCAGTCACCTGCTTCACCGCGGGGTCGAATGGGCCGCAAGCCGTGGCTGTCGGAAGGTGTACAACAGCCTGCCGGCGACGAACGAGCGAGCAATCGACTTTCTGAAGGCGGCCGGCTGGACGGCCGAGGCTGTCCGCGCCGACCACTACGAAATCCGGGGCGAACTGGTCGACGAGGTGATGCTGGCCCGCCAGTTGGACTGAGACGGACTGTATAGCGTCCCACCGTGTGGTGAATAGCGACCCCCGAGCCAGCGCCCTGTGGCTTTATGATTATCTACCGACAAGTGCTGGCATGACATTTGAGCAACTAGAAGAGTACGGGATGCTCCAGATGGACAGCGGGGATATCGAAAAGACGCTCGAACGCAAGAGTATCGGCGTGCTCGGCGTCCCAACCGACTCCGCGCCGCTATTGCGCCCGCTCAGTTTCTGGTACGACGGCGAGTCTGCGCTCTATTTCGTCTACGTTCTCGGTAGCGACAGCCGGAAGGTGACGGTGAGCGACCAGGCAGACGTTGCCCGGTTCCTCATTTATGATATCGAGACGACGTTCAACTGGTGCAGCGTCCTGCTGACGGGGACCATCGAGCGAGTCCCTGACGACGAACGTAGGGCAATCGAAGGCCAGATTGACACTTCATGGAAGCCTGACGTGTTCGAGCGGGCGGCCGAGACGGAGGCCACAGCGCTGTACCGGTTCCAAATCGATGACCGGGCCGGTATCAAGCAACTCGAACTCCCGCCCGAACTCAGGTCTGAATCCTCGTCGAGTCGGCCGGAGTAACCGGGACTCAGCCCGTTCGGAAGGAGAAATCCAGCGTCGGCGCGGAGTGGGTCAGCGACCCCATCGAGATGATGTCCACACCTGTCTCGGCGTAGGCCGGCACGTCCGCGACGGTGATACCGCCACTGGCTTCGGTGAGCGCATCGGCATCGGACGCTGCTACGAGGTCGACAGCCCGCTCGGTCTCGCCGGGGGACATATTATCCAGCAAGACGATGTCTGCGCCGGCTTCCGCGGCCCGCGGCGCGTCCTCCGGGGCTTCGACTTCGACGTCGAGTTTTGTTGCGAAGGAGACTCGCTCGTGGAAGTGCTCAATAGCGTCAACGAGGCCCATTTCGGCAATGTGGTTGTCCTTGACCATCACCATGTGCGAGAGGTCGAGCCGGTGGGTGTCGCCGCCGCCAGCCGCCACCGCCCGCTTCTCGATGCCGCGCAGTCCGGGGGTTGTCTTTCGGGTGCCGGCAATGCGGGGCGTGGAGTCCCCCGCGGCCGAGTCCGTCGCGTCGACGGCGGCACGGGTCTTCGTCGCCACGCCTGAAGCGTGACCTGTGATGTTCACGGCGACGCGCTCGCCGCGGAGCACCGACTGTGCGGGGCCGTCGACGCGAAGCACTACGTCGCCAGCGTCGATGGCGGACCCGGAGTCGACCGATGTCTCCACCGCGCAGTCCAGATACTCGAACACCGCGGTGGCGGCGTCGAGGCCCGCCACTACGCCGGACGCTTTCGCTACCAGACGGCCCTCGGTCGTCCCGGGTACATCGTTGGTCACGTCGTGGTGGCCCACGTCCTCGCGGAGCCACCGCTCGATGTCACTGTCGGTAAGCATCAGTCGGCCGTGGACTCCGGCGGCTCCTCGCTCGCGTCCACAAGATTGTGCGTGCCGACGCTCTCCTCGTTTTCGGCGGCGTGGCGCGCGATCAACAGGGCGGTGACGCTCGCGTGGCGGAGTTCGTACAGCGAGCGACTGGTCCGCGTGCGGACGTAGGCGTCGACCTCGCCCTTGAGCCGGCGGAGGACGGCCATCGCCCGCTGGAGGTCGGCCGGGTCGCGCTCGACGCCGACGTTCTCGTCCATCACGCGGGTCAGCCGCTGGAACTTGTCGCGGGCGAACCGCTCGGGCAGGTCCGGGTCGCGTTCGAGCAGTTCCGGCGCTTCGATTGGTTCGGGTTCGGCCCCGGCGGCGTCTTCGCCGGCGCGTAGACCCCAGACCAGCCCTTCGAGCAGGGAGGTGCTGGCGAGGCGGTTCGCGCCGTGGACGCCGGTCCGGGAGCATTCGCCGACGGCGTACAGTCGGTCCAGCGTCGTCCGGCCGCGGTTGTCGACGTTGATGCCGCCACAGAGGAAGTGCTCGGCGGGCGCGACTGGGATGCCGTCTTCCCAGTCGACACCGTGTTCCGTACAGCGCTCGGCGAGGTTCGGGAACTCCTCCTCGAAGTCGAGCGGCGAGACATCGAGCGTCACTTCGCCCGTCGCCTCCCGCTCGGCTTTGACTGCCCGGGCCACCACGTCGCGGGGCGCGAGTTCGGCGTCAGCGTGGTAGTCGGGCATGAACCGCTCATTGTCGCCGTTCCGTAGCAGGCCGCCCTCACCGCGGACGGCTTCGCTGACGAGGAAGGCCACGTCGCCCGCTCCGGCGGTTCCACCGCCTCCGTCCGAGCCACGGGGTGGCTCGCTATCGAGCGTACAGGCCGTGGGGTGGAACTGCACGTACTCCATATCCTCGACCTCGGCTCCGGCGAGCGCGGCCATGCCGATGCCGTCCCCGGTCGTGTTGTCGGGGTTCGTCGTCCGCGGGTAGAGGTCGCCGATGCCGCCGGTCGCCAGCACGACGCTGCCGGCGAAGTACGGGTCGACCTCGCCGTCGGATTCGAGCATCGCGCCGTGGACCCGCCCCTCGTGACGGATGAGTTCGAGCGCGGCGGTGTCGTCCAGAATCTCCACGCCGTCGTGGTCGTCGATGTAGTTCAGGAACGGGACGTGAATGTGCTTGCCCGTCGAGGCGTCGACGTGGAGGATGCGGTCTTCGCTGTGGGCGGCCTCGCGGGTGAAGTCGTGGCCCGAGCCGTTCTGGTCAAATTCCACGTCTAAGGTCTCAAGCAGCACGTCCTCGACGGCCTCGTTGGCGTTCTCGACCAGCACATCGACGGCGTCGGGGTCGGCGGTGCCGTCGGAGGCGGCCATGATGTCGTCTTTGAATTCTTCGGGCGTATCTCGGGAGATGGCGATGCCGCCCTGTGCCCACCAGGAGGAGGAGCCTTCCGGGCGGGTCGCCTTCGTGGCAAGCGTCACGTCGTCGCCTTCGCGGGCCGCAGCGAGCGCTGCCGCCAGTCCGGCGATACCGGAACCGATGACCAGCACATCCGTCGTAATCGGGTCGTCCGTCATGGTCAGATCTCCAGCATTCGGTCCATCGCGACCTGTGCCAGTTCCTTCTCCTCGGGCGCGACTTCGATGACGTTGCGCTCGCGGCCCTCGACCAGTTCCTCAAGCACCCATGCGAGGTAGTTCGGGTCGATCTGGCGCATGGCGTTGCAGTCCATGCAGGCGTCGCCACACAGCGGGACGACATTCACGTCGGGATGCCACCGCTGGAGGTGGTGCGTGAGGTGAATCTCCGTGCCGATGGCCCACGTCTCGCCGGGGTCGGCCTCGGCGACGGACTCACAGATAGTCGATGTCGAGCCGGCCACGTCGGCGGCCTCGACGACCTCGCGGCGACACTCGGGGTGGACGATGACGTTCGCGTCGGGGTAGTCCTCGCGGATCGATTCGATGTGGTGCTCGCGGAAGCGTTCGTGAACCTGACAGTACCCCTCCCAGAGAATGACGTCGTTTTCGACGGCGTCGGCGGCGTCGGTGCCCTCGGCGTCCCAGGGATCCCACTCGACGGTCTCCTCGGCCATGCCGAGCCGGTGGGCCGTGTTCTCCCCGAGGTGCTTGTCGGGTAGGAACAGCACCTTGTCGCCCTTCTCGAAGGCGTATTCGAAGGCCTTGTGCGCATTCGAGGAGGTACAGACCAGACCGCCCTGCTCGGCACAGAAGGCCTTGAGGTCGGCGTAGCTGTTCATGTACGTGATTGGGATGATTTCCTCGTCGTCGTCGAGCGCCGCGGTCAGTTCCGCCCACGCGGCGTCGACCTGCAGCGCCTCGGCCATGCCGGCCATCGGGCAGGACGCCTCCATCGACGGGAGAATCACGGACTGGTCGTCGTCCGTGATGATGTCTGCGGATTCGGCCATGAACGTCACGCCGCCGAAAATCACGTAGTCGGCGTCGGACTGGGCGGCTTCTTTCGAGAGCTGGTAGGAGTCGCCGATGAAGTCGGCGTGTTCGACAATCTCCTGTCGCTGGTAGTTGTGGCCGAGGATGACCACATCATCGCCAAGCTCGGCGAGCGCGCTCTCGATGCGCTCGGTCCGCTCGTCCGCATCGAGGTCCCGGTACGACGGCGGGAGCTGCTCGAGGTTGTCATACTTGAAGAGGCTAAGATCCGTCTCGAACGCGGCGGTTTCCATTTCGGGCACGTTGTATCCACCTGTGGGTACTCACACTTCGTAACTACTTCGTGAAAAGATTTTATCTTCAAAGAAGCTAGTTGGTGGCGGAAAAAATTGTGTATCCAATATCGGTGGACACTATACTTTTGTTTCCGGGGTTGGTGACCGCTCTGGTTTTATATCCGGCTTTGGCGACTTATCCGGTTCTATATGCCGTATTGCTGAATCAAGTTGTCTGTTACCGAACAACAAGAACCGCGGCGCTTCGATACCGCTCTTTGTTTGATTCAGTCCCCGGAGTCGAATACGATGTCCCCGGCGCTGACGGTCATTGTGACGTCTATGTCCGAAATCTCCCCGTTCGGTACTTCCCACGGCGAGGCCGATAGCACAGCGAAATCCGCGACCGACCCCGGTGTGACTGTGCCCATCCGGTCCTCGTCGAAGCCCGCATAGGCAGCACCGCTGGTGTACGCCCGGAGCGCCTTGCCGACTGTCAGTCGCTGGCTCGGCTCCGGCGCGGTAACGGCCTGCTGAACACCATACAGCGGGGAAAGTGGCATACAGTCGCTCCCGAAGGCCAGTTGTGCGCCGGCATCCACGAGGTCGCGGAACCGGTTCGTCAGCCCGCGACGTTCGCCGAGGCGCTCGTCGTACAGGTCGCCCGGCGCTGCCCAGCGGTGGAAGTTCGGCTGGGCCGAAACGACCAGCGGCGACGCTGCCAGTCGCTCCACCAAGTCGCCGGTGAGGACTTCGGCGTGTTCGACGCGGTGGCGCTCGCCCGCGGCGTCGACGGACTCGATAGCCGAGAGCAGCGCGTCGATGGCCGCGTCACCGATGGCGTGAGCGGCGAACTGGAGGCCCGCGTCGTCAACCGCCGACACGAGTTCCCGGAGTGCGTCCGGGTCTGTCCGCCACTCGCCGGCGCTATCGCTGTCGGCGTAGGGGGTCCGAAGCCGCGCGGTTCCAGCCCCGAGAGACCCGTCGATGTACGCCTTGATAGCGCCCGTTTGCACTCGGTCGCTCCCGTGGTTCGTCACTAAGCCGAGTTCCCGTATGGCGTCGAGGTGGTCTGCCCAGTAGTTGAGCCGAACCCGCAGAGAGAGTGCGTCTTCGGCGTCCAATTCGCGGTACACCTGTGGGGCGTGAGACTGCCGCACCATGTCGTGGACGGCGGTAATTCCTTCCGAGAGCGCCACCTCCTGTGCAGCCAGCAGGTACTCCCGTGTCTGTGTGTAGTCGGGCGCGATGGCGTCGAAGACGGCCTCAGCGGCTTCCTCGACGAGCACACCGGTCGGCGCGCCGTCCTCGGTGCGGACGCCGTCGTCGGGCAGGTCCAGCGTGTCCAGCGCGGCGTGGTTCACAGATATCGTGTGAATGTCTTCGCGCGCGGCTACGACCGGGCGGTCAGTGCTCACTCGATCCAGCGTCGCCGCCTGCAGCAGCTCGCCGTCCCAGTCGCTCTCGTCGTAGCCAAAGCCCAGAACCCAGCCCTCGCCGTCGTCGGCCGCCAGCAGCCGGTCGATGCAGTTGTCCGGGCTGTCCGCCCCGGCGAGGTCGGCTTCGACCGCACGCCGGCCGACGATGTCAAGATGCGTGTGGGCGTCGACGAAGCCGGGCAACAGCACGCCACCGCGACAATCGACGGTCTCAGCACCCGCTGTCAAGAGTTCGTCCGGGTCACCGACGGCGGTAACCGTGCCGTCCGTCACTGCAACCGCGGACGCCGGGTCGTCGCCGGATAGCGGCCGTACCTCACAGTTCGTGAATACGCGGTCGACCATACAGACTCCGGGCGCGGCGACTGCAAAACGCTTGGCCCGCCAAGAGCAACTGTTAGGAGTCCCGAAGCCACACCGGTCAGTATGACCGACTCCGACGTCGTCGCGCTCGCAGAGCGCGTTCGTGACGGTGAGTTGCGGCTCTACGAACTGGAAGACCACGCCGAGCCCGACGTTGCGGCGGCGGCCCGCAGACACCTGCTGGCCGAGGAGACCGACACGGACCTCTCTGCGGTCGGCGATTACACCTTCGACGCCGCCGACGCCGAGAGCAACATTGAAAACATGGTCGGCGCGGCACAGGTCCCGATGGGTGTTGTCGGCCCGCTGCCTGTCGACGGCGGGGCCGCTGACGGCGACCACCACCTCCCGCTGGCGACCAGCGAGGGCGCGCTGCTGGCCTCGGTTAACCGCGGCGTCTCGACCATCCGCAACGCCGGCGGCGCGACCGCCCGCGTCCTCAAATCCGGAATGACCCGCGCGCCGGTGTTCCGCGTCGAGGACGTGGCCGAGGCGGGCGAGGTGTCGGCCTGGGTCCGCGAACACGTCGATGTCCTCGCCGACGCCGCCGAATCAACGACGAGCCACGGCGAGCTACAGGACGTGACACCCTACGTCGTCGGCGACAGCGTCTTCCTGCGCTTTTCTTACGACACCAAAGACGCGATGGGGATGAACATGGCGACCATCGCAACAGAGGCGGCCTGCGATGTCGTCGAGACCGAGACGCCGGCCGACCTCGTGGCGCTCTCGGGCAACCTCTGTTCGGATAAGAAGCCCGCTGCCATCAACGCCGTCGAGGGGCGTGGCCGCACCGTCGCCGCGGACGTGTTGATTCCCCATGAGCAGGTCGAGGACCGACTCGATACGACCTCCGACGCCATCGTCGAGGCCAACACCCGAAAGAACCTCGTCGGCTCCGCAAAGGCCGGTGCGTTAGGATTCAACGCTCACGCCGCCAACGTCGTCGCCGCCGCCTTCCTCGCGCTCGGGCAGGATATGGCACAGGTCGTCGAAGGGAGCAACGCTATCACGACGGTCGACGCCCGCGAGGACGGCCTGTACGCCTCGGTCACCATCGCATCGCTGGAGGTCGGGACCGTCGGCGGCGGGACGGGCCTGCCAACCCAGTCCGAAGCGCTGGACGTGCTGGGGTACAGCGGTGGCGGCGACCCCGCCGGGAGCAACGCCGACGCGCTCGCCGAAGTTATTGCCGCCGGCGCGCTGGCCGGCGAACTCTCTTTGCTTGCGGCGCTGTCCTCGCGCCACCTCTCCTCGGCGCACGCTGACCTCGGGCGGTAGTCCCGGCTTCGGGGCGGTGCGCTATCGCTCCCGGCTCTGGCTCACCAGAAAGCCGGCCCCCGCAACGAGCACGACGACACCGGCAAGCAGGAGCGCCTCCTGCCCAAGTAGCGGGCCGAGCACGAGCAGCGCCCACGCGACGGCGAAGACGCCGTGGGCAACGGCGAACAGCCGCTGGCCCCGCCGGGCGAACACGACTGTACCCAGCGCGAACCCGAGCGTGAGAACGACCGCCGAGAGCGCAACCGTGCTCACCCGCAACGAGCCGACTGCGACGGGTTCGACGACTGGCGTGAGCAAGAACAGCAGTCCCGAGAGACCGACGAGCGTCCCGACTGCGACCGGTCCGGGCTCAAAGTCCAGTGTTGCGGTCATAGCAGCCGGTAGTGCCCCCGACTCTCCGATGCCTCGCCGGCACGAACCAGCTTTTTCAACGCCTTCCGGGTGTACGACGCCGGGACGCCACGCTCCTCGGCGTAGCCCACGATATCGTCTTCGGTCGGCTCGTCCAGTGCCCGCAACGCGTTCGTGACCGTCTCCTTACGGCTCGACCCGCCCGTCGCTCCCTGTTCGGCGCGGTCGGCAGCCGCCGACACGGCGTCGGTGTCCACCCCTGAATCTTCGAGATACGTCTCGTCGTCCACGCCCGCGTCGTCGACCTGCCGCTCCATCTCGGCGTAGGAGTCCAACTCCGCGAAGGCGTCGCCCTCCCCCTGGCGGTTCGCAAGCATCGACGCCCGAACCTCTCGGGCGTGGGCCTCGTCGTCCGTCTCGACGAACTTCCGACGCTTCTCGTGTTTGCGGCGCGTGCCACACCGCGGGCACTGGGTCGTCTCCGGTCGCCCCTCGGTGACCCACAGCGCGCTGCACTCACTACACCCGACGACCGCGTACATACCTCCCCGTCAGGGCCGGACGGTACTGAATCCACCGACGTCCGATGCCGGGGGACGAAGGCTTAGGTGCGGTGGACATGACATAGCTGAGCATGGAAGAAGTACCACAGGCGGCCTGTGAGACAGTCGAAGCAGTCGACGGCGTGCACCTGACACAGATGGCCGTCGGAGAGGAGATGAGCGTCCAGCAGTTTCATATCGAACCCGGCGCGGCCGTCCCGGAGCACAGCCACCGCCACGAGCAGGTCGGCTACGTTGTGAAGGGGACTTTTACCTTCCACGTTAACGGCGAGGAGTACGTCATTGGTCCCGGTGACTCCTACGTGGTCCCGAGCGAGGAACCACACGAGGCGCACAACGACGGCGAGGAGCCGGTCCGTGGTATCGACGTGTTTAGTCCGCCGAGGCCGAATCCGGACTGGCAGGACTAACCACAACTGTTTGAGCCCTCCAGCCGTATGGTAACCAATGACGCGAGCAGTGGTTGCTATCGCGACGCTCGCGCTCGTACTCGCCGGCTGTTCTGGGTTCGTCCAGCAAGACAGTCCCGAGACGGTCACGCCGGCAGCGGTGCCAACCGACGGGGTCGGGTATCCGCCGGGCGTGAGCGACAACGCAGTGGTTCCGTCAACGCTGGCCAGCACCCACGAGCGGACGCTTGCGACGACGAATTACACGCTGGTCACTCGCCAGTGGGTCACTGACAGCAACGGGACAGTACTCCGGCGGTCCAACCACACCCGCTACGTCGCGGTGAACAAGACGACGTACGCAGGTCGGTTCCGACAGAACGGCACGGAGTTGAACACGTTCACCACCCGCATTGACTACTGGACTAACGGGTCCATCGTTGTGGCCCAGTACGACGAGCGAGTGAACCGCCGCAGCCAGGTCAAGTGGTCTGTCCGCGACGACGGCCCGGTCTCGGACCTCTCGGAGCGCCGGACGATACGTGGCGTCGGAGAAGCCGTCGCTCTCTCCGTTGCAGACCGAAGTGACAGCGGCGTCGTCCTCGTCGGCACCCGCTTTCGGAACCCTGCCAGACTCAACACACCGCTGTTCGTGAGCGACCCCCGCAACGTCTCCGTCCGACTTCGCGTCAATCACGATGGCACCGTTTCCGCGTTTCGGCTGGCCTTCGATGCTAAACGGAGCGACCGGCAGGTTCGTGTCACCCAAGAGATGCGGCTCCGACACATCGGGTCGACGACAGTGAGTCAGCCGGAGTGGGTCGAAAATACAACTCAGCGGTCGCTTCAGGACTAAGAGTCTGCCTGCAGCGAACACTCAGGCGCTGCCGAGCGCGGGAAACACTCGCCGCGATGCGAGGGTATAGCCGGCGTACAGGAGGACCAGGCCCATGTACACCTCCCAGGTAGCGAACGCGGAGACGCCGCCGGACAGGTCGGCGAGAGCGGCCTGTTCGGTGAGTGCCCCGCCAACGGTTAGCCCGGCTGCGAGCAGCGTCGAGAGCAGGAGTTCAAGTAGCTCTGGAATCGATTCTGAGACCATGTGTGCCCAGATATCATTCCGAACGCGTTTGTAGCTCTTTCGATCCGAGAGAGCTTAGTAGGTCCACGAGGACGGACCTGTATGAGTCAAAACTGGAACGCGGACTACGCGACACTCGCGAAGCGCGGGTTCATGCTCGGGGCAGGGCTGTTCCTCCTCGGCATCGCGGGCGAAGTCGCCGGAAGCGCCGCTCTCGGGACGCTCCCCGCCTGGGGCGACACGCTGCTAGTCGACATGGAAATGCTCGGTATTCTCGTCGGACTTCTCTCGCCGCTCGTGTTTGGCGTAGTTATGCCGCTGACCGAGTAACGCTTCTCGGACGGCTGTGCTGCATAAGAAACGCAACTCCCGAGAGGTAGCGCTATTCTCCAAATGATATTCGCCTGTGTTGTCACTTTCGGGCTGTAACGCGCACTAAAAATGCAGAGTTCGGGTGGTCAGCGCGACTCGTTTATGCGAGCTTCTCGATGTTCTGGCGGCTTTGCCGCCAGAGCCCAGAAACTTGCTTATGCAAGTTTCTCGATGTTCTCGACGACCTTCCCGGCGAACTCGCTGGTGGCGAGCTTCGTACCGCCTTCGATCTGGCGTTCGAGGTCGTAGGTGACGTTGCCAGAGGAGATGGTCTCCTCGACGGCGTCACGAACGAGCTGGCCGGCGTCCTTCCAGCCCATGTATTCGAGCATGAGGCGGCCGGAGAGGATCATTGCGGTCGGGTTGACCTTGTCCTCGCCGGCGTACTTCGGCGCGGAGCCGTGGACCGGCTCTGCGAGACAGCGGGCCGAACCGAAGTTCGCACCGGGGGCGATGCCGAGGCCGCCGATCTGTGCGCCGGCAGCGTCGGACATGTAGTCCCCGTTGAGGTTCATCGTCGCGATGACGTCGTACTCGTCGGTACGGGTCAGGAGCTGCTGGAGCATGTTGTCGGCGATGCGGTCGTTAACGACCAGTGAGTCCTCGGGCGCCTCGCCGTCGTACTCGTCCCACAGCTCGTCCTCGGTGATGACGTGCTCGCCGTACTCCTCTTCGGCGACCTCGTAGCCCCAGTCACGGAAGGCTCCCTCAGTGAACTTCATGATATTGCCCTTGTGGACCAGCGTGACGCTGTCGCGGTCCTCTTCGAGGGCGTAGTCGATGGCCTCACGGACGAGGCGCTTGGTCCCGAACTCGGTGATCGGCTTGACGCCGATGCCGACCGGGCCGTCGTGGATGGTCTCGTCGAAGTTCATCTCGTCCTCGACGAACTCCTTGACCTCCTCGACTTCGTCGGTGCCGGCCTCCCACTCGATGCCGGCGTAGACGTCCTCGGTGTTCTCCCGGAAGGTGACCATGTCCATCTCCTCGGGGTCTTTGACCGGTGACGGGACGCCCTCGATGTGATAGGTCGGGCGAACGTTCGCGTAGAGGTCGAGCGTCTTGCGAAGTGCGACGTTCAGCGAGCGGAAGCCAGCGCCGACCGGTGTCGTTAGCGGGCCCTTGATAGCGACGTTGAACTCTTTGATGGCTTCGACGGTGTCATCAGGGAGGTTCTCGTCGTACTTGTCTCGGGCGGACTGGCCGGCGTAGATGCGCATCCAAGAGATGTCACGACCGGTTGCGTTCGCGGCGGCTTCGAGCACCTTCTGTGCGGCCGGACCCACGTCGGTCCCGATACCGTCCCCGTGGATGATAGGGATAATCGGGTTTTCCGGAACGTCGAGTTCGTCGTCCTCCGTGACCTGAATCTGCTGTCCCTCGTCGGGAACCTCCACTTTGTCGTAATCGTAGCCCATATTCCGCCAATTGACAGTCGCCCCTAAAGGCGTGCCGCTTTCCCTCAGACGTGGTAACACAGTGCGTAAAGAAAGGGCACGACCGCATGCCAGCACGTCACTATCGCAATGGTCGGAGGTGATATGCCTTTCGTGTGTCAACGGGTCCGCATGCACGTCATCGTCCACGGCGGCGCGGGCAGTCCACCAGAGTCACCGGCCACCCGACAGAAAACGCTTACCGATGCCGCTGAACAGGCAACGGAGGCGGCGCGTCCGATGGGCGCGGTGCTGGCCGCGCTTCGGCCACTTGAATCAGACCCAGCATTCAATGCCGGCGTCGGTGGGGCAATCCAGAGCGACGGCGAAGTCCGGACTGACGCTGGACTGATGACCGACGACGGCGGGGTCGGAGCGGCGTGTGCAATGTCTGGCGTTGTACACGCCGCGGATGTAGCCCATACTGTGGCAACTGAGACGCCACACGTCCTCCTTGCCGGCGACGAGGCCGTTGAGTTCGCGGCTGGCACAGGTGTCGAAACCGGCCGGGACCTCACGACTGCAGAGACGCGACAGCGATACGAGCGCGCGGACCCGCCCGACGGTGGCCCCGCTGACCACCTCGACTGGGTCCGTGAGCATTTCAGCGGCACTGACACCGTCGGCGCGGTTGCGACCGACGGGGACCGGCTTGCGGCGGCGACATCGACCGCCGGGCGCTGGTACGCGCTGGCCGGTCGAGTCGGCGATGTGCCACAGGTCGGGGCCGGCTTCTACGCGGACGGCCGCGGTGGTGCGAGCGCGACCGGCGAGGGGGAGGCTATCGCCCGGTTCGGGGTGGCTCGCCGCGCTGTCGAACTACTGGACACGTACGGCCCGAAACAGGCCGCCGAAGAAGCCATCGCCGAGTTCGAGGACGCGACCGGTGGACGTGCCGGCGTCATCGTTCTCGACCACGCCGGCCATACCGGGGCCGAACGGAACACCGCCGCAATGCAGACCGCGACGAAATAGCAGAGGGAAACCCCTTTGCCCGCCACCGACTAACCGGCGTGCATGACTGACGTGGACTTCGATTCCGAGCAGTACGAGAAATGCCGCGAAGCGGGCGAAATTCTAGCACAGGTACGCGACGAGGCGGCCGAACGCGTTGAGGTGGGCGTCTCTCACCTCGAAGTCGCCCAGTGGGCCGAGGACAAGATCCGGGAACTGGGCGGCAAGCCAGCGTTCCCGGTGAACATCTCTATCGACGAGGAGGCCGCTCACGCTACTCCCGAGCGCGACGACGACGCGACGTTCGGCGAAGAGATGGTCAACCTCGACATCGGCGTCCACGTCGATGGGTGGCTCGCCGACACCGCCGTGACGGTCGACCTCTCCGGGCAGGACGAACTCGCCAAAGCCCCCGAAGAGGCCTTGGACGCCGCGCTGGACGTTGCCGGCCCGGGTGTTGATGTGGGCCAGATCGGCGCAGCCGTCGAGGAGGTCATCGAAGGGTACGGCTACAACCCCGTCGTGAATCTCACCGGCCACGGACTCGGTCACTGGGAACAGCACACGTCGCCGAACATCCCGAACCGCGAAGTGGCACAGGGTGCGACGCTCGACGTGGGTGACGTGGTCGCTATCGAGCCGTTCGCCACCGACGGCCGCGGCAAAGTGCAGGAAGGGGCTGACGAGGAGATTTTCGCCCTCGAACGGGAAGGATCAGTCCGGAACCGGCAGGCCCGACAGGTCCTCGAACAGATCACCGATGAGTACAGAACACTGCCGTTCGCCGCCCGCTGGCTCGACTCGCCGCGAGCGGAGATGGCGCTTCGCCGCCTGAAACAGCAGGATATCGTCCACGGCTACCCCGTACTCAAAGAGCAGGACGGCGCGTACGTCAGCCAGAAGGAGCACACCGTCATCATCACTGAGGACGGCTGTGAAGTAACGACGCGCTCTCGGTAGCGCGACACCGACTTCGAACCCGCCGGGTGATACCGGACTACTGTTTTCGAGTCCCGTCAGCCGCATCACTGTGTGGTTCGTGTGAAAGGGTGGGGTGGGGGTGTGTAGCCACGCAGTCGGAGACCGCGTGGCGTACGGAAAGGGTGGGGTGGGGGGTGTGTGGCCACGCAGTCAGAGACCGCGTGGCGTACGGAAAGGGTGGGGTGGGGGGTGTGGGATGGTTAAGCGTTGTTCATCCGTGTCGACGTGGTTGTCCCACAGATTTGACACTCGCTAACCCGATACGGCTCTCGGGAAAACGCCGCGTTTTCGCGTTTATCGGATTCTGTCTGTATCTGGACACGCACGGCGTGCGGTGTCTCACGGTCACACGTCGAACAGTGTTCGGCCATGTCAACGCCGTCGTTTATCGCTGCCATCCCGTCTGATACAAGCCGGGTAGAGAGTATAAAAACCACCATCAGTTCTGGTCCGTTTAGCACTGTTTATCGCCAGACTGCAGTCGATTTCTGACGAAGGCGACCTTAGGTGCGCCGAGAATGTTTAAAAGCCGTCCTGAGCCCACAAAACCCGGTCAGCTTGCGTGAACGGCCAACACTTTTATATACTACATTCGCGGTATCGGTCATGTCGTTTTTGCTGGTGGGTCGACAACTGGCGGTATGGACAAGGTGTTTGCGCCGTGGCGCATCGAGTGGGTCGAACGCGAAAAGACGAACCCTGATGTCGACTGCGTGTTCTGTGCGTTTCAGGCACAGGACGACGACCGGGCGAACAATCTCGTGGCGCGAAGCGACCACGCTTTTGTCCTCCTGAACAACTACCCGTACAACCCCGGACACGTGATGGTTATTCCCCATACCCACACCGGCGAGTACGGTGACCTCGACGACGAAACCCTGCTCGATCACGGCCGACTGAAACAACGGACCTTCGACGCTCTTGAAACTGCGTTATCCCCGGACGGGTTCAACGCAGGGCTGAATCTCGGCGGCTCGGCGGCCGGCGGCTCGATTGACGACCACCTCCACACCCACGTCGTGCCGCGGTGGAACGGCGACACCAACTTTATGCCGGTCATCAGTGATACGAAAGTCATCGTCGAGGCTGTCGAAGAGACGTACGACCGGCTCTACGCTGCGTTCGCGTCACAGGACGGAACGACCGCTCCGGAGGACGGAGCTGTCCGAATCGAGTAGCCCTGGCCGTCCCGGCCGTACCGACCGAGATGCCGTCTTCGTCTGTAGAGATGCGGTGAAACAGCCGATTTCCGGTAGCTGAAAAGCATCGGGTGGGCCTTTTTCAGTGGCTGCCAAACTGTCGCATGGTCCTATGACGCAAGAAAGCCCTCCAAATCACGGCCAGCGTGACAAGTACCCAGCCCCGTCCGGTCGCCGCCGCTTCGTCAAAGAACTGGTCGGCGCCAGTGCGCTGTCAGGGGTGACGACTGTCGGCGGCCTCGCAGTCGACGCAACGACCGACCAAGGTGGCATCGGTGGCGGTACTGTGTCCTATGTCGGCATCCGGAATATCGCTGGCCCAGCGAACCGGCCGATGCCGATTGTCCCCCTGGAGATATCCGATGGCGCACTCCGCGGGATGTGGCCGTCCGTATCAGAAGTGACAGCGGGCGGTGATACCTTCCGTCTCGCCAGGGGTGAACTGGGCGGCGTGACGTACTCTCAGCAGTGGTTCCAGTACTGCGGGCTCGAAGTCGCCCCGGGACTCGAACCGGACCCCGAGCGCGACGGGTTTCTCAGGTCGAAGACGACGTATGACTGGCAATCTGACCTGCCCGATGGAGAGAAACTCCGTGTCGAGCACTTCGAGAACTACGAGTTGTGGGGAAACAACATCGGTAGCGACGGTCTCGGCAAGCCAGCGGTCGCGACCTGGCGTTCACAGGGCGAGGACGTCAAGGAGATTCAGGTTCAGGTGCTCCGGACACCCGCTGTCTCGAAGATGGTCGCCGGTGAAGACGAGTATGCTGACCTCGCCGGTGAGATACGTGACTTTCTGGACGCGGCCACTGCCGAGGATTTCATCGCATGGGTGAACCGCTGTACGCACCTCTGCTGTAATCCCGGGTACAAAAAGACGCCTGGAAGCGCGAAATTCGAGGCCGCCGACAAGGTGTACTGTAACTGCCACCAGTCGGTATACGACCCGTTTTCGCCAGCGATGGCAACCTTCGCGTCTCGGCCTCGGCCACAGGAGTAGCCCAGTGTCGAAGCGGCTTTGACGGCGGCCCAACAACGGAGGGGCAATGTCACGCCGCACGACGCTCAGGCGAGTCGGCCTGTTCGTTCTCGGCGTCAACCTTCTCCTCGTGCTGCTGAAAGCCGGCGTCTGGCTCACTACCGGAAGCTTCGCCGTCCAGTCCGAGGCGGTCAACAGCGCCGCTGACACCGCCTACTCGCTGGTCATCGTTGCCGGGCTGTACCTGACGACGCGCCCGCCTGACTTCGAGCACCCCCACGGCCACGAACGCATCGAGCCGTTCGTCTCGCTGTTCGTTGCCGCGGGTATCTTCGCCGCTGGCGGGTTCGTCCTCTGGAACGCCGGGACTGCCCTGCTGACCGGGAACATCTCGGTAACACAGGGGCCAGCCGCCGTGCTCGTGCTCGCCTTCTCGGCCGTCGCGAAGTACGCCCTCTACCGCTACTGTCTCCGCGCGGGCACGGACCGTAACTCCCCGGCGCTCATTGCGACGGCGAAGGACAACCGCAACGACATCCTCACCGCGGGAGCGGCGCTGGTCGGCGTCGGTGGTGCGATGGCCGGTTACCCCATCGCCGACCCGCTGGCTGCGCTCGTCGTCGCCATCGGCATCATCTACACCGGCATCGAGGTCGTACAGGAAAACGTCACCTATCTCGTTGGCGGCGCACCACCGGAGGACCTCCGGCGCGAAATCCTCCGCCGCGCGCTGGACCACCCGAAGGTCAGCGGCGCACATGACGTTATCGCCCACTACGTCGGCCCTGAAATCGACGTGAGCCTCCACATCGAGGTGGAAGGTGACCTGACGCTGTTTGAGGCCCACGACATCGAGACGGCGGTCATCAAATCAATCGAGGAGCTTCCGGAGGTCGACGACGCGTTCATTCACGTCGACCCGAAGGAACTCGGCGAGTGGAAAGACGACGAAGAAGTGGAACGACTCGCTGACTTGGAGTGACGTTTTAATAGCTGTCGTGCCATGCGATAGCATATGGGTGACGACTCATCACGTAGCTGGCTTGCACTTGGACGACTGTTGTTCGGCCTTGGCGTGGCCCTTCAGGCCGCTGAGGACTTCCGGGACATGGAAGACGCTATCGAGTACGCTGAGTCGGCGGGTGTCCCCGCGCCAGACTTGCTGGCCCCGCTGGCCTCGGGGATGATGCTGGTCGGCGGGCTCGGGACGGCATTCTGGCGGCTCCCCCGTGTTTCGACCGGTGCCGTCGCCACGTTCCTTGCCGTCGTGACCCCGACGATGCACGACTTCTGGAACGCTGACCCGGACGATCAGAGCGGCGAGCGTCTGGCTTTCTTCGGGAACCTTGCGATGTTCGGCGGAGCGGTAACGTTCCTTCGTGAAGCCTACAGCGGTGACTGAGCGGCTGGTCAGTCCTGACTGAAAATGTGGGGACCCGTCAGTCCGCTATCTGGGCCCGCTCGATTGGCTCGCCGAAGGCGTACACGGTGTTGTGGCTCGTGATCTCCACGTCAACCGTGTCGCCGATTTCCAGGCCCCGCTCCTGTGCGTCGGCAATGACGACCTGCCGGTAGGCCTCGTCGTAGCCCACCAGCGACTCGTCGGTGCCGTCCTCGACGAGCAACACCGAGGACGTGTGGCCGACCATCTCCTCGTAGGTCTCGGCCATCAGCTCCATCTTCGCCTCGCTCATCTCCTTCGAGCGGTCCTTCTTCGTCTGGCCGCCCAGGCCTTTCATGTCGTCGGCGTCGGTACCGGGCCGCTTCGAGAAGCGCGTGACGTTGATCTTCTCGGGGCGGGTCTCGCGCAGCAGCGCCATCGATTGCTCGTGGTCGGCCGGCTCCTCGGTCGGGAAGCCGACGATGAAGTCCGTCGACAGTGTCCAGTAGTCCAGCTGGTCGTCCAGCGTCTCGACGACCTCCAGATACTCCGAAACGGCGTGTTGCCGGCGCATATCGGCCAGCACGTCGTCGCTGCCGGACTGGACCGGCGCGTGGATGAAGTTGTACAGTTCGTCGTGTTCGGCAAACACCGCTGCGAGTTCCTCACGGACGCCGTGGAGTCCCTTCGGGTTCGCCATGCCGACACGAACTCGGAAATCGCCGTCGATGTCGGAGCAGATGCGGTCGAGTAGCTCCGGTAGAAGGCTCGTGCCCTGATTCGTATCCCAGCCGTAGACGCCCGTATCTTGGCCGGTGATACGGATTTCCTTCGCGCCGGCGTGGACGAGCGCGCGGGCCTTCTCAACGTTCTCCTCGACAGAGGGCGATTCGATTCGCCCGGTCGCCTGCTTGGTGATGCAGTAGGAGCAGTCTGACATACAGCCCCGAGCGATGGGGAGGATGCCGACGACGCCGTTGAGCACCGTCTCGGTATCCGGCGTGATCGTCGGGCATTCTCCGTTGAGAACGTACTGTGGGACATCGTCCCAGTGGAGCACCTCGGCGTCGATGTCGGCGCTCTGGAACTCCTCACCCTGCGCGAGCGCCATACAGCCCGTGATGACGAGGTCGGCCGGCGTTTCGCTATCGAGTTCTTTGGCCCGCGCGAGCATGTTGCGTTCGGTTTTCTCAAGCACCGTACAGGTGTTGAGGATCGCCACGTCGGCGGACTCCGGCCCGTCGGCGGGGTGGTGCCCGCCCTCCCGGAGCGCCTGCTCGATCTGCTGGGTCTCACCTCTGTTCGAGGTACACCCGTACGTCTCGATGTGATACCGGGCCATTCATCCAAACACTATCGCCAGGGCGGCAAAAGGGCGACGGATTGGACCGGTCAGTAGCCGTCGGTCGTGTCCGCGCCGTCCCGGTCTGATTCCGGCTCGGTCACGGTTTCGCCCGCCGTTTCGGCCTGCCACTCTCGAACGATGGTATCGCCACTCGACGCGCCGATCCGCTCGGCCCCGGCCTCGAACATCGCCTTGGCGTCAGCCCACGACCCGACGCCGCCGCTGGCTTTCACCGGGAGGTACTTGCTGAGAATCTCCACGTCGTGGACCGTCGCGCCGCCCTCGCTGAACCCCGTCGCAGTCTTGAGATATGCGGCGTCGGCATCAGCCACGAGTTGCCCGACCCGTTCGAGTTCGGCATCGGAAAGCAGCGGCGCTTCGACGATGACCTTCACGGGAACTGGGACGCTGGCGACGACTTCGGTGATGTGGTCCCGAACGGCGTCGTCCTCGCCAGCTTTTAACAACCCAACGTTACACACCATATCCAGTTCGTCGGCCCCAGCGTCCCAGGCCAGTTTGGCCGCCTGACAGACGCTGTCGGTCTGACCCTGACCGTGTGGGAAGTCGATGACGGCCGTGAGCGGGACGTTTGCGTATTCAGTCGCCAGCGGGACCGCCCACGGGGGGATGCACGCCCGCATTCCGTACTGTAGCGCCTCGTCGAGGCAAGTTCGCACGTCGGCCGGTGTCGTCGTCGGTCCGAGGACCGTATGTTCGATGCGGTCTGGTATATCGTCCATACCGCGGGGTAACACGTGGTGTCTACGTAAAGACGGCGGGCGGCAGACGGTAGCCAGTTCACTATCTCTCTGTCCTCGGCGTCCAGCGGTCGCCGCTCAGGCTGTGAGTACCTCCGTCAGTCTCGTTCGGAAGGTTTTCCCTCATAGGAGTCGGCGTGGGGGACATGGTACTGCCTTCGGGGTTAGCGCTCCCGCCGCTTGAGTACACTGTGGCGCTGCTTGCGGGCACGCTCGTGGTGACAGCGCTGTTGTACGCCCTCGAACCACCGATCAACCAGCGGACCGTGGTCGCCCTGACGCCGTGGATGGCGCTCGGCGGCGCACTCCACGCGTTCCATCAGCCACCGATTGAAGCGTACCGGCCGGTGGTCACACCGCTGTTTGGCGCGCCGGCGGTGTATCTTACGACGTTCGTCACGCTGGGCGTCGTCTGGGTTACGCTGACGCTGTTCAGCGTTCGACGCGGCCACAGCGAGACGATATCGCGGAATCTGGGGTATATCGGCATCGGACTCCTGACGGTACTTCTCGTCATCGCTGTCGTGATGGCACTGGAGTCCGGCCTGCTGGGGCTTATCTGGCCAACTATCGCTGTCATCGTCGCGACTGTCGTCACCGCGGTGACGGTGCTTGCGGTTGCGCTGTGGCGGACACCGGTCGTGGTTCGGATGCGCTATGCGGCCCCGACGGTCGTGTTCGCGCACATGCTTGACGGCGTCTCGACGGCGGTTGGCGCTGACGTTATTGGGATCACGGAACGAACACCGATCCCGGCCCGAATCATGGAGTTCGCCGGCACGCTCCCGACGGCCCCATATCTCGGCAAAGGCTGGCTGTTCGTGTTCGTCAAGCTGCTTGTGGCGATTGGGGTCGTCTTCCTGCTGGATGACTATCTTGAAGAAGATCCCGTCGAAGCGAGCCTCTTGCTCGCGGTCGTGACGGCCGTCGGCATCGGCCCGGCCACGAACAATATCGTCCTGTTCCTGTTCAGTCCGGTCTGAGGGCGGCTACTCTGTGACCGAATCGTCGAAGCGCTCCTGTCGTTCCCGTTCGAGCCGCTGACACCCGAACACGAGCGAGTCCGGAACGTCCGTCGCGTTGGACTGTAGCGAGTCGAACACGACGCCCACCTCATCGAACCGCGGGCCGCGACCGGCAACCAATGGCTCGCTTTCCCACGTAATGAACTCGTGGTCGGACAGCATCGGCAGATGACAGTGGTACAGCTCCTGCCGAAGAACCTCCAGGTCCTGTGGAACGTTTGGGTTTATCGCACTTTCGGGGAGGGGGACTGTCTCGTCGGGGTGGGCATCCAACAACGCGACGATGAGCTGTCGCCGCGGCTCAACGGCAACAGTCTTGAAAACTTCGTCCCAGCGTCTGATCACCTGCTTCCCGTTCTGATAGCGCTGCTGTGTCATGGTGTAACTTGCAACATGTTTCTGCACGACGACATATATACTATCGTGGTGTACTATATTGAGTGAATTGAACTCTGACGATGGTCGCTCCGAGACGACACTGCCGCGGATGCTGCAACAGGCTTGCTGGCGCTCGGTGAGACACCCGGTGCAACTCTCCTGATAGCGAGCCGTTCTGGCCTTGGACCCGTTCTTGGAACTGTCCCGCTGTGTCTCCACGGTCGCATGACACAATGCTCATTGGCACCGCGAGCAAGGGGAGACACGTGCTTGATTACCCCCTCACGCAGTGGGCGTTCGTCTGTGTCGTCGCCGGCGCGGTCGTCGGCCTGTTGTTGAACATCCCGATGGTGACACAGGACGAGGGGTACCTGCCGGCGTACGTTGCCGCGGCCGGACTCACCCGCACTGACCCGAGTGCAGTGAGTCGTCCCCTCGCCGTTGTCGTCCATCACGGCACCGCCCTCGTCGCGGCGCTGCTGTACAGCGCGGTTGTCGCTGGCCTCTCGTTCGTGCTTCCGACGGCGGTCTCACTCAACGGCGTCCCGCTGATTCCACATACCATCGGTGCTGTGGGCATCTCCGCGTTCATCTACTACTTTTTCGCTCGCATCGCCATGCCTCGATTCGGTGGCAGTCTTCGAGACGACGCTGACGAGATCATCCAACAGTGGGCACTCACGGCGTTCACCTTCGGAGCGGCGCTTGCGCTGTTCATCCCAGTGCTCGTCACCTGGCTGTAAGCTACGTGTCCCGGACCCGCTTCGAGAGGTTTCTGTAGGCCCCGAGATACAGGAAGACGCTAGCAAGCAGCGCGAACGGGACGACGAGAGTCCACGAGGGGCCGTCCGGTGTTCCTGCGCCGACGGTATAGCCGGTCAGCAGTCCGAGGACGATTCCCGCGGCGATAGCGATACCCGCCGGCCCTCGCATCCGTCTGTCGAACAGCGAGATATTGTCTGCCATACATTCTCTCTGTTGGGCGTCCTACCTCACTGTTGCGACCGACGGGAATCCACTGACTACTAAATAGTTCCGTGCGACTGGCCTGTATGGCGAAACAACCCCATCTACTCGTCGAACCGGGTGACCTGACAGACATCGCGCTCGTGCCGGGCGACCCCGGACGCGTCGACCGCATTGCTGGCCTCTGTGACGACCACGAGGTCGTCGCGGAGAACCGCGAGTACAAACTCGTCAACGCAACCTACGACGGCCGCGAACTGACGATCTGTTCGACCGGCATCGGTTCGCCGTCGACGGCCATCGCCGTTGAGGAACTCGAGGCGGTCGGCGTCGAGACACTCATCCGCGTCGGGACGACCGGCGCGCTGCAGGAAGGCATCGAGATCGGCGACATGGTCGTCGCCAACGGCGCGGCCAAGGACGAGGGAACGTCCCAGCGCTACGAATCCAAGGCTGTCCCGGCCGTGCCGGACTACGACGTGCTCTCGTCGCTGGTCGACGCCGCCGAGGCGAACGACGAGGACGTTCACGTCGGCCCCATCGCCACGGACGACGCCTTCTACGCCGAGACGGATGAATACATCAACGACTGGGAGGCCGCCGGCCTGCTGGCCGTCGAGATGGAGGCCGCCGCGCTGTTCTCCCTGTGTCGCCGTAAGGGCCTGCGCTCAGGCGCTATCTGTACCGTCGACGGAAACCTCGTCGAGGGGACACAGAAGGGCGAAACCGAGGACGAGGAACTCCCAGAGAAAGCCAAGAACAACGTCGAGCGCGCCATCGAAATCAGTCTGACGGCGGCCGCGTCGCTGTAGGCGTCGGAGTGACTGTCTCTTTGAGAGCCGCCGACGGTGCTATCGAACCGGAATGCGCGGCCGTTCGCGCCGCTTCCCGGCGGAGGGCTTAACAGACGCTCTCCCGTGGGAAACTGTATGCTCGACCAGTTCCGGAAGCGACTCCGTGCGACGGCAAGGCGACTCCGGCGGGTCGAGCGCCGCGAACTACAGGACTTCAGACGCTGGGCCGAGGTGACTGAAAACCTTGTCCACCTTTCGATGCTGGTGTTCGTCCCGCTTGCTATCGTGCTGGTGACGACGCTGGCAAACGCCGTCCCACGACTGAGTTTCCTGCTGTTTCCGCCGCTCGCAGCGGGGTCGTACACGCTGTTCGTCGACCCGACGAGCAAGTACTCCGACCCGAAGCGGTTCGTCGCGGGGCTCACCATCGGCGCGGTCTGTGGACTGGGCGCACTTGCCGTTTCGAACAGTTACCTCACAGCGCCGGGCGGCCAGTTCGGCGTCAACGCGCTCGGTGCCGGCCTGGCCGTCTTTGCGACTGGCGTTGTCACATGGCCGCTGGACATCGAGGAGCCGTCGTCGTACTCCACCGCCCTGCTGGCGCTGCTGGTCGAACCGAACCAGCGGGCGACGTTCGTTGCTAGCATCTTCCTCGCCAGTGTACTTGTGGCGGTCCTCTTTATCATCTGGCGCGAGCAGTTCTACGAGCAGCGAGCGACGTACCTGTACGAGTCGATGTCCGGTGACGACCACGTGCTGGTCCCGATGCGTGGCGACTCGGCAGGACAGACAGCGATGCTGGGCGCACGGCTCGCGGCCGCCCACGAAGCCGGAAAAGTCGTCCTGCTCGACATGGTTGCAGACAGCGACGCCGCCACGACCAAGCAATCGCTCACGCGGGACACGATACAGCTCGATATCCGGTCAGAAAATGGCTCAGAGTCGCCGCCAGCCCGGACCCGCCTCATCGGCGATGGCGGTGACCCGGCCACTGCGGGGGTGTCGCCCGACAAGACTGACCTCGACGCGGAGGTCGACTGGCTGGAGACCCACGCCGACCGAATCGAGACGCGAACGGGCGTGTCCTGCCAGGTCGTCGTTGCGAGCGACGATGGCTCGCCGGCCAAGACGACGCTGCAGACCGCGGCCGAAACCAACTGTGACCTCATCGTCGCGCCTTACGAGAGCCAACACGGAGCGCTGACGCCGTATCTACAGCGGCTGTTCCGCAGTAAAAGCGATATCGTCGTCCATCGGTCCCGGAGCGACCGGACCCGCTGGAAACAGGTCATCGTCCCCGTCCGGTCCGTCAGCGATGTAGCCCACAACATGGTCGACTTCGCAACGCGACTGGCCGGTCGGAGCGGGCGGGTCGCCGTCGCAACCTGTATCGGTTCTCGCGGGGACCGTCGCCGGGCCGAAGAGATGCTTGCGGACCTCATCGAACCGTACGAGGGCGCGTTCGAGACAAGGGTTCCGCGGACAAGCATCCAGACGTTTCTGTCCGATACTGCATCGCAATACGACCTCGTCATGATCGGAGCAAGCCGTGACCGGAGCAAGGCGTCGCGGTTCATTTCGCCACCGACGTTCGAACGACTGGAGGACGTGGAAACAGACATCGCTATCGTCGACCGCGGCCGGGCCTAGATATCTGCGTCGTCCTCGTCGTTCACATCGAGCAGGTGGTCGGCGATATTTTCCATCCCCTCCCGGCCCAGCGCCGACTGGACGATGAGGTGGCCACCCAGCACTGCCGGGCTGATGACCGTGTCCGCGCCCGCTCGTCGGAGTTTCTCGATGTTCTCGCGGTCGGTCGCCGCAGCGACGATGTTAACCTCGGGGTTGAGCGTCTGTGCCGTCAGTATCGCTAGCGCGTCCTGTGCGTCGTCGTTCGTCGCTGCGACGACCGCCACAGCGTCCTCGATACCGGCCCGTTGCATGGGTTCCTCGTCACTCGGGTCCGCAGTCAGGACGGCGATATCCTGTTGCTGGAGCCGTGTCGCTGTCTCCGTGTCCGGCGTGATGACCACGAAATCGATTGCGCCGGTCAGTTCTTCGATAATCGGTTCCGTCAGGTCGCCGTGGCCGAGCACCAGTACGTGGTTCTCGAGCAAGTCCAGTTGTGCGTCAGTCATGTTTCCGAGTGCCTCCGAAAGCCGCTTCTCGATTGCCGGGCCCAGCAGCGACCCAAGCGCGATGGCGAAACTGGCCGTCCCGAGGACGACCACGGACATCCCGAATAGTTTCGCCTGCTGGCTCTGTGGGGTCACGTCGCCGTACCCGACGGTACTGGCCGTGACCAGTGTGTAGTAGAACGCATCGGTCGCTGTCGAGAGATTGGTGAAATCGTCCCGGAGCGCGTACGAGCCCGCCGTTCCGTACATAAGCGAACCGAGGAGTGCCGCGCCAGCGGCCAGTTGCGCTGTCGAGAGGTCGATTGGTCGGTCGAACCGCCGCCGGTTCAGCAACATTGCCGGGAGCGAAATCAGCGAGAGCACCACGAGCGGAATCGACACCGCCGAACTCGGCACGGGGCCGACGAACGGAAGCGTCACCGCCGAGTTCTGTACCAGCCCCTGAACCGCCGCCACGGGCAGTAAGACGATGGTCGCGTACCACGCGATTCGCAGGCGGCGTCGGAGTCCGACGACGCTAATGAGTAGCGTGAATCCGGTGAGCGCACCGGTAAATCCGGCGGTACGCTGGATGCTTCGCGGAATGAGGTCTCCGAGCGGTCCGCTGATCGATACGGCACTGATGTTGACCACACCAGTGACGAACGACAGCACCGCCACAAGCACCGGCAAGAGGATTGTCGTGCGCGCTCCCAACCAGTTCCGCGGCCTGTCCATACCCATCCAGATTACAGCGGTCGGTGTAAATGTACTGTCCGCGGGCCGGAAGCGATTTACTACCGGCCACGCAGGATGTGGACATGGCTTCGCTCCCGGTCGAGGTGCTGATGGGGATCTATCTGGGGTTGTTGGTGGGAGTGATACCGGCGCTCGTGTCGTGGGCGCTGGGATTCAGTTTCAAGTACTTTACCGGCATTACCGTACCGGGGTTCGGTGTTGTCGTGCTGGCAATCGCACTTGCCGGCGTCAGCGGCGGCCTCATGGCACTGGCAGACAAGTCGATTACGCAGGCCCCCAACGCCGAGCGAATCATTACTGCAATCGTTCTCGTCGGGATGGTGTCGCTGTACGCTCACAGCAAGGGCGACCAGCTCGGGGCGGAGTTCCCGAAGCGGCTCTCTTTCCAGGGGCTCCGCGAGAAGAAACTCTCCGCCGATGTGGTCGAATTTGTCGGCGGCCGCAACGAAGTCCGTATTCGCATCGTCGGCGACGTGGCCGACATGGAAGGGTATCCTGCGCTTGCGGAGCCGCTCCGGGCCGAAATCCGCAGCGAGGAGTGGCGGTTCCCGGCCGACCTCCGCATCGGCGAACTCGAACGCCGGATGGAGGAGCGGCTGAAATCGGAGTTCGACCTCGGCGACGCCGCCGTCTCCATCGACGAGCAGGGGCGAGCGACGGTTGTCGCCGCGCCGCCGTTTTCGGGCCTGTCGAAGCGTGTGGGCGACAACCGTCACGCCGTTTCGGTGGACGCGCTGTTGCCGACCGGGCTGGCCCGAAACGATGAGGTGACAGTGCTGACTGAGGACGCACAAGTTCGGGGAACCGTCGTCAGTGCCCGGTCGACGCCGTCGGCCGACGAGACACCAGCCGAGACCCCGACGGAACCGGAAATCGCCGACTCCGAGGCGCCCCCAACGCCGGTACAGGCACCGACGACTGACGGCGGCGAGGGCCGGCTCACGGTCGCCGTGACCCGGACGGACGTGCAACCACTCCTGCGGTCGGCTCAGCCAAAGGTCGTGGTCGAACCCCGCGGAACCCATCGGGAGTACGAACTTGTCTCCCTGCTCCGTCGGGCCGGAAGCCGGTTTCGCCGTCTCACAGTTCGCGCCGACGGCCCGCTTGACGGGACGACGCTCCGGGACGCCCACGTTCGGGAGGCCTACGACGTTGCCATCGTCGCTATCCGGACGCCGGACGGCTGGCAGGTCGCACCACGCGGCGACGCGGCCGTCGAAGCCGGCAACGAACTGTACGCGATTGGCCGCCGCACCGACCTTGATGCCTTCGTGGAGGCGGTCGCATGACGCCGCTCGGCGCGCCACTCCTCGCACAGATCGGTGCGAACCTGCAACTGGGGATAGTGTCACGAACGCTGGTTGAGGGCGTTGTCTGGCTCCTCGCCATTGCGGTCCTCGCCGCGACGCCGGCTGGTGCTATCGCCGTTTTCTACCGCTGGTACGTCCGGGAACGAATTCAGACCGGGCTGGCGCTCCTGTTCGGGCTGACTGCAGTTGTCCTCGTTATCGGCGCAACGACCGCGCTCAGCGAGGTTATCCTCGGTGACGAGGATGTGCTGGCGGCCGGTGTCGTCCTGTTGAATCTCGCTGCGTTCCTTGCCGGCGGCGTCGGGGCCTACGGTGGGATGCGCATTGGGGACCGGCTGGGCGTCGACCTCTTTGCCGCGACTGGCGGCCGGAACATCGACGCCGACGTGAGCGAGATCGTCCAGACCGTCGGTCGCGTCACGTCTGTCCGCCTCCCTGAGGATATCGATGACATCATCGGCTACGACCCGATGCCCGACGAGACTAAAGAGACACTTGCGAACCGCCGCTTTCTCTTCCCCCGGCGGCTGACAAAAGACGAACTCCGGGACCGGCTGGTTGGCCGGCTCAAGACCGACTACGGCGTCGGCCACGTGGACGTTGAACTGGCCGACGACGGCACCGTCGACTACCTTGCGGTCGGGTCGCGGGCGGCCGGTATCGGCCCGACGCTGCCGCCCTCGACGAACGCCGTCGCCATTCAGGCTGACCCGGCCCATGCTGCAAGCGCTGGTGATCTGGTTCAGGTCTGGGAGCAAGCGCCGGCGAAACGCGTGCTCACCGGCGAACTCCGGGGCGTCGCCGACGATGTGGTAACGGTCGCTATCGACGCCGCCGACACGCCGAAACTTGACCCGCAAACGCGGTACAAGCTTGTCACGCTCCCAGTGCAGGACCGCTCCGACCGAGAGTTCGCTTCGCTGCTCCGTGCGGCCGACGAGACGATGGGAACCGCCACTGTTGAACCGGGGAGCACGCTTGACGGCGCGCCGGTCGGCAGCCTGGCAGTCTCGGTGGTCGCGATCACCCGCGACGACACAGCGCCGGAGACAATCCCATCCCGCGAACGCGTCCTTGCGGCCGGTGACACAATCTACGCAATCGCCACCCCGGACGCGCTGCGGCGGCTGGAACAGGCAACGGAGGGAACAGGCGAACCGGGCACGATGGCGGCTGTGACGGACGAACTGGGCAGCGATACTGATGGCGATGATGGCCAGTCAGGCGCGTCCGACGCTGTTGCCCGGACCGAGCAGACTGACGGGACGGAAGAACCGGCGGCTGATGCGACTGCTGCCACGGCTAACGACGGCGCTCCGAATGCCGACGCGACCGAGACTGAGGCTAATGACACGGCAAACGCTGATGCGGACACATCCACGGCCGACACCGCCGCTGCCGACGAGCCGACTGAGACCGCTGTTGAGGATGAGTCGGCGGCGACCAGCGACGGCGCGGATGCACCAGCAGACGCCGAAGCTGAAGCCATGGCGGACACTGCCGACAGCGACGAGTCCCCGGACGACGACCCGCTAGAAGCACTCCGGAACACCGACATGGAAGAGCCAAGCGACGATCTGACTGCGGACGAGGCGTTCGACGACCTGCCGGCGGACGACGGCGACGACACTGTCGAGGTGTGGGACCCAGAAGAGCGAATCGCCGAGGCGGACGGCGAGCCGGCCGCCGACGAAGCCAACGACAGCGACTCGATAGCCTCTGAAGCGCCGACCGAGGACGGAGACGGCGAAGATGACGAATCAACTGCTGGTGACGATTCGGAGAAACCAAACTGAGGCGAGTATCGGTACTACTGGACACCCCGTCACAGACTGTCCCTCTCCTGCCTGCCCGAACGGGCCGGACCGGACACACCGTGGTCCGGAACCCTCTTTTGCCGGACGCTCGGAATACGGCTATGGAGTGGAAACTGTTCGCACACCTCCGGGACGCGGCTGACGGCCAGTCGGTCAGCGTCGATATTGAGGGGGACGCCACGGTCGAAACGGCGCTCGACGCGCTGCTTGCGACGCGACCGGCGCTCGCTGAGGAGGTGCTCGACGAGAACGAAGAGTTGGCCGACCACATCCGGGTGCTCGTCGACGGTCAAGACCCGTTCGCCGCCGGCGAAGGGCTGGCGACGGCAGTCGATGAGGAAACGGAACTGGCGCTGTTCCCGCCGGTCAGCGGCGGTTGAGACGGATCGTTGGCCGGGTCAGCTTTCCACCGGTCGCGCCACTGTCACGTTCGAGATGACGACGCGAACGCCGTCCTGATATTCAGTATCGAGTGTCACGTCCCAGCCGTGGGTCCGTGCAAGCATCCGCAAGTTCGGGAGCGTCATCCCGGCCGCGGCGTCCGGTATCGCGCCGCCGTACTCGAAAAAGGCCTCCGACGCTGTCTCGCCCGCCGGGGTCCCGTCGTCGGTGATGACGATCTCGTCGGCCTCCCGCGAAACGGTGACCATCGACGCGTCGTTGTGTGCCGCGAACGTGAACCCGCTCTCGAAGAGGTCCCGCAAGCGTGTCGGGTCGGCGATGACCTGTCCCTCCACGTCGGCCGCCATGGTGAGCCCGTCAGTGTCGGCACGGTCCCAGGCTCCTTCGACGACTGGCTGGAGGTCGACAGGCATTGTTTCGTCGATCGTCTGCCCATGTCGAGCCAGCGTCGCGAGTCCGTCGACGATTTCGGACATCCGGTCGGCTGTCTCAGACGTTGACTGGAGGGATTCCTTCGCCAAGTCGACGTCCCCGCGGTTCAGGGCGTCGCCGGCGGCGGAGACGCGGCCGGTGACTATCTGGAGCGTGTTCAGCAGTTCGTGTCTGATTGCAGTGGCGAACCCTTCCAATTGCTCGTTCTGCCGGTCAAGTTCGCGCCGACGCCGCTCGCTCTCGGTCACGTCGGTAAACACGAGCATCCGACCGATATCGACCTGGCCCAGTGAAAATGAGGTGTCGCTGACGAGGTAATACTCCGCTCCGCCACCTCGGTTTCGTTCGAGAATCTGCTCGTCCGTCTGCAGTATCTCCGTGACGGCCGGCAACACCGTCTCAAGATTCTGTCCGCGGCTCCCGGATAGTGCTGGGAAGAGCCGCTGTGCCTTGCCGTTTGACTCCTTGATGTGGCCGTCATCGTCGAGATACACCACGGCATCATCGACGCCGTCGGTCAACTGTACGGCGAGAAACGCTTCGTCGTACACGTAGAGGACACCGAACGCGAACAGTGCGACGCCAAGCGGTTCGTGGTTGATATCGAGCAGGATATCGCTGGTGTACCCGATGACGTCAAGCACCGCTGGGAGCGCCGTGACGCCGACGAGAACGCCCAGTGGGCGGGTGTCGTAGTCCGCTTCGAGGAACAGTTCGAACAGCATGAAGAAGCCGACGGTGACGAGCGCGTAGGAGAGCCCCGTCACCACCCAGTGAAACACGCCGTGTGTGACCGCCAGATGCGGGAACGGGTCGGCGACGAACTGCGTGGCGAAGTAGAGCCCATGAAACGGATTGGTCAGCTTTACCACGACGATACCGAGGTACGCGCCCACAGCGACCCCGCGGTACGACCTGTTCCGGTGGAAGGCCCGACCGGTGTACGCCGAACAGAAGTACAGCCACGCGCCGACCGTCGCAAGCCCGACGATGAGGCTGCCGAGGTAGAACGCGTACCCCAGCGTCCCGGGCGTGATCAGGAAGCCGAGCTCCAGCGCCGCCCAGCCACCGCTACAGACGAGGAGCCCGACCATCCCTCGGCGGGTATCGGGGTCTTCCATGCGAGTCGCTCTGTAGAGCCCGATACCACAACCGACCGCCGCGAGAGCGTACGCCGCGACATACGCAAGAAACGCTGGAGGGCTCCCGAACAAATTCATCTACCCATGGTATGGGGAGTATTTCTATGAGTGTTGTGACCGCGTTATCGGTTATGATAACGCTCCGAGGCCGTCTATCTCGAACACGAAGTCCGGGCGCTCATCGATGTTCCCGCTGGCGTACGCGGCCTGGGCGACGTGGCGCGGTGTCTCGGGAATGAGTACCCGCGTTCCGTCGACGCCAAGGGTCGCTGCGTCGGCGGCTATCGCAGTGAACAAGGCCCGTGCAGCGTCGACATCGCTCCACACTCCGACTGCGTACTCCGCAAGTTGCTCGCCGTCAGCGTCTGTCGTTCGGACCCGACAGGCCATCCCCTGTGGCCCGTCATCCCCGACAGTGAGGACAGTCTGGTCGGCCGCCAGCCGGTCGAGTGTTTCCCGCGTCAGCGTCGAGAGCGCCCAGCTCTCCCCACTGTCGAGCGCAAGCCCGGACAGGACACCTCGGCCATCGCTCTCCTGCCAGTAGCGCCACGCTGTCGTGGGGTCGTTCCGAACAGTCATTTCGGGCGTCTCGTCCGCCGGATCGGGGTGCGCCCAGCGGAACGACGTGACCGCTTCGAAGCCAGCAGCCAGCGACTGGCCGAGTCCAGCCTCGTTCCAGGAAAACACCATGCTTCGACCGACTGACGCGCCGGCATCGGCCGCCCATTCGATGAGGTGCTCGGTCAGCAGCGACCCGAACCCCTTCCCCCGGTGATCCGAGTCGACACGCATGCCCTGGAACCATGCCTCAGTCTCGGTGAGTATGACGGCCTGCGCGAGGCCGACGGCGTGGCCGTCAACGTCGACGACGAGGGTTTTCCGGCTGGGGCCGTCATCGTCGACCCAGTCACGGAACACGTCGGGGATGTAATCAGCCATCGCACGGTCGGCCCAGACATCGCTGGTCAGGTCCACAATATCGTCGTAGTCGTCGTGACGAGCCGTCCGAACAGTCGGCGACATACCGGGAGACTCGCCCGCGACAATAAAAAAGAGGCGCTCCGATGGCGGGGCCAGTGTTTGCACCGTGACCGAGCCACTGCGCCAGTTCCAGTGCTACAACCAGGGCGTCGAGCGCTGCTGAATCTCGCCAGCAAGGGGCTCCTGCATCGTATCGGCTACGTCGTCGCTGTTTGCCAGCGCCCACATGAGCTTGACCTTCGCTGTGCCGGGGAGCATATCCTCGCCCTCGATGACGCCGGCGTCGAGCAGGTCCCGACCGGTGTCGTAGACGCGGTCACAGACCCGGCCTTCGAGGCACTGGCTGGTCATGACCATCGGGATGTCCAGTTCCTCGATGGTCCCGATCCAGTCGGTGTTGACGTGACCGAGCCCCGTCCCTTCGATGACAATGCCTTCGCTGCCTTCGGCGGCGGCTTCAAGCAGTGACGGGTCCATTCCCGGCGAGAACTTCAGGAGTTCCACGTCCGTCTCGATGTTGTCATGCAGTGCTAGGTCGACGGCGTCCCGTTCGGTGTACTCGCGGTGGAACGTGACAGTGCTCTCGCCGTCGATGTCGTAGTCGACCTCGCCGAGTGGCTTCGCGCCGACGGTCTCGAAGGCGTCCCGGCGCGAGGTGTGGTTCTTCCGGACGCGAGTGCCGCGGTGGAGCGCACAGCGGTCGTCGGACTCATCGGCGTGCATACAGACCAGCACTTCCGCACAGTCGCTCGTCGCAGCCTCGACGGCGGAGACGGCGTTCATCACGTTATCAGAGGACGGCCGGTCCGCCGACCGCTGGCTGCCCGTGAACACGATCGGAACCGGCGTGTCGAGCATGAACGACAGCGCCGACGCGGAGTACTGCATCGTGTCGGTGCCGTGCATGACGACGATTCCGTCCGCCCCGTTCTCGATTTCCTCGTGGACTGCCTGCGCGAGGTCCTGCCAGACTGCCGGGGTCATGTTCTCCGAGAGTATATTTGCGACGACGCGGCCGCGGTAGTTCGCCATCCCGGCCAGGTCTGGGACCGCCCGCAGCACGTCCTCGGCGTCGAACTGGGCTGTCACTGCCCCGGTCCGGTAATCGACTGTCGAGGCGATGGTTCCGCCAGTGGAAATAAGAGAGACCGTCGGGAGGTCATCGTCAAATTCGATTGCCGACTGGCTCTGTTCGTCCTGTGCGCTCTCGACATCGTACACATCCGACTCCAGCACGTCGATAGACGCATCTTCGCGGTCGATGCCAACGTTGTACCCGCCGTCGAGTTTGACGACGAGGTGGTCGGGCGTACTCGATGGGAGCAACACGCCCTCGTATGTCTGGGCCGCGCGTTCGACGCGGACCCGGTCGCCTGCGTTCATGGGCGGCACTTTCCGCCGGTGGGACTTGAACCCACTCGTTTCGGCGAGCGCGCTCGACCATATGCTGGACCTGCCGACCGGGCGGCGACTTCGGTGTCCACCGCGGTTGCACTCCGAGGCATCGACATTTGTTACGCTGGCTTTCAAGCGGTACCGGACCACAATGTTATCTCACTCGACATTCTTCTAACAGGTATGGCAGACAACAAGAACGGCCGCGAAGCCCAGGCCCAGAATGAGGAGCGTCGCCAGCGGGAGCGTGCTATCGCAGAGGAACTCAAGCGCGCGGACGAACCTGAGCCGCCGGTTGACCCGACGGAACTCGCGTACTTCGAGACAGAACTCGAAACGCTCGAATTCCCGGCGACTGCGGCTGAAGTGGTCGCTACGGTCGGCGACCACGAGATCGAGTCGGCCGACGAGACGTACACTGTCGCGGACCTCCTGCCCGATACAGAGGTCGAGTCTTTCGACTCGCCAGCCGAGGTCCGGGCCAGAGTCCAGCGACCGACGGTGGCCGAGGCGATGAAACGCGTCGTGGCGGCCGCCGACGAACACCAGAGCGCGTCGTTCGGGGCCTCACAGCGTGATGGCTACGAGCGGACGTTCCGGGAGCTACAGGCTATCGACGCGGATGACGACGACGAGGGCATTCGGGCCATCGCCGACTGGATTATTGAGCACATTCACGAGAACGAGAAGCTTCCCGGGTCCCGCGACGTTCGCCGTGAAGCGGCGGAGTTCTGCCGGTCGAACGGCTACTCGGTTCGCAACGACGAGTGGCTCGGCATCTGAGCGCCACACCATCGTATCCCTGACTGCCGGCAGACCCCACAAGGACCATACTACTCGCGGTCCCACACTCTGTATGGCCGAACGAACCGAGGAGCGGACCCGCGACGCGGACGCGAAATCGGGCAGTGACCTCGGCGTCGATGTCGGCACGACCGAGTCGGTCGAGACGGACGTTGCTGTCGGGGAATCGCGCGGCGCGGAGTCGTCTGTCACCGAAACGTCCACGACAGACAGCGGCAGCTACTTTTCACTGCGGGCGCTGCTGTTCGCCTTCGGCGCGGTCGGCGGCGGCATGGTGCTCGGCGGGCTGATACCGCTCGTCCCGTTCACTGAACTGGTCGGCATCCTGCTTGGCGGATTCGTCTACGGACTGCTCGCCAGCGAGCGCCGATACGCCGAACTGGGGCTGGCGGGTGGTGTCAGTGGCGGTGCGACGGCTGTTCTGTCTCTCCTCCCCCAGCTCGCCGCAGGATTGAGCGGGACCAGACTGTTCGCTATCGCCGGCGGTGTCGGTCTCGTGCTCGCGCTTGTCGGGCACTACTTCGGCCGAGACCTTCGCAGCGGACTCACGAAAGACCTGTAGCTCTCTCGACGGCAGATTCGGGTCAGTGCCGCGACCGCCTTTCTGGCTTACTGCACTGTATTCGATGGTCCTCCCGTCCGATGCCGCATATCGGTTGCCCGGCCAAACGATGTCGGTGTTTTCGCGGTAGCCTGCCTACAAAAGTGCCCGATAGCAGTATCGCCGTGAACGGACTTCCTGTCACGTAATATCGACTGTACTGGTCTTGTCATATGGTGGTAAAATAAACCTATGTCTCCAGAATATCGGCCTATATCTGACCATCTGATTCACTTTCCGGCGTTTCTATCACAGTGTCTTGAGTTGATAACGCTTATAACTCTCGTATGTAAATCCCGGAATAGAACGCATGGCACCAGAAACGTACGGGCTTATCAGCCTGTTTCCGGCGATGCTCGCCATTGTACTGACGTTGTTCACTCGCCAAGTACTGCTCTCGCTGTTTGCAGGTATCTGGATCGGTGCGACGGTTCTCGTCGGCTGGAACCCGGCCGCCGGAGCCGCTCGAAGCCTCCAGTTTGTCGTGGATAACGTGACTGAGCCGTTTAATGTCAAACTGCTCTTGTTCACGTTCCTTATCGGGGCAATGCTGGGGATGATCTTCCTCTCCGGCGGAATGAATGCGCTGGCGTCACAGATGGTCAAGCGCATTCGAACCCGTCGGCAGGCGGCGCTTGGCACGTCGCTACTGGGGATGACGATCTTCGTCGACTCGTACGCCTCGACAATGATTACCGGGTCGGTCATGCGGCCGATCACCGATAAGTTCGACATCAGTCGCGAGAAGTTGGCGTACATCCTTGACTCAACCACTGCCCCGACCGCATCGATATCAGTTGTCTCGACGTGGCTCGGATTCGAGGTCGGCCTCATCGCCGAGCAACTGACCACAATTGGGGTGGATCGAAGCGCGTTCCTGCTGTTCCTCGAATCGATTCCCTATCGGTTCTACAGCCTGCTCGCACTTGCAATGGTATTCATTGTTGTCATCGCCGACCTCGACTTCGGCCCGATGGCGGAGGCCGAACGCAGAGCCAGAGAAGAGGGGAAAGTCCTCGGCGACAACGCCGACCCGCTGATGGAAACACAGGAAGACGATATCGTGACGCCTGACCACGTTGAGCCGCGGTGGTGGTACTTCGCCGCGCCAATCATCGCACTTGTGGGGGTAACCGGGTTCTCGCTGTACTACTCCGGCGGTGGATTCGCTGGCCGGGGCCTTACCGACGCGCTGTCGAACGCGGCCACTGCGGATGCCATCGTCTGGGCCTCGTTCTCGGCCTGTCTGGTCATTTTGACCATTCTCGTTGGGCACGCACGAATCGCAGTTGACGAAGTGAGCGACGCTATCTTCGAGGGGTTCAAGATGGTGATGTTCCCCGTCGCGGTGCTCTCGCTCGCGTGGTCTATCGGTGCCGTGAGCCAGGCACTCGGTGTCGGTCCATACGTCATCGCCATCAGCGAGGGAATTATCACGGCTGGGATGTTGCCCGCCGTCATTTTCGTCAGCGCGGTGATTATCAGCTTCAGCATCGGCACGTCCTGGGGGACGATGGGTATCCTGTTCCCGGTCGCAATCCCGCTCGGACACGCGCTCGGTGCGCCGCTGGCACCGGCTATCGCGGCGATTCTGACCGGCGCGCTGTTCGGTGACCACTGTTCGCCGATCTCGGACACCACGGTGATGTCGAGTATGTTCGCCGCGAGCGACCACGTCGACCACGTGAACACCCAGATTCCCTACGCGGTGCTGGCCGGCATCGTCGCAACGGGACTGTTCCTGATGGCCGGCTACGGCGTCCCGGCGTACATCGCGCTTCCGATCGGACTGGCCGCTGTCGGGTCCGTGACGTACCTGCTCTCAGAACAGTTGTCCGTCGAGGTCCCGAGTTCGTACGGGTCGAAAGCGGACTGAGACGGTCCGCTTTCTGAAGTGCTGTCGTCTCGTCTAAACGATTTCCCAGCCGTCGTCGGTCCGCTCGACCACGTTATCGTCCGCGAGCCGAGTGAGTGCTTCCTCGACGATCTCCGGCGGCGCTTCGATCTCTCTGGCCAGCGCCGGCACCGTGTCGATACCGTTTGCGAGCCCGCTGACCAGTTCTGCGTACAGTCGTCCGTCGCCGTTCTCGAAGCCGGAGTCGATGCGGTCCCGCACGTCCGTCAGACGGGCCTGCACCCACCGCTGGGCCAGCGACAGTTCGTTCTCTAGCTGCTGGAGATGCTCCAGTTCGCGTGCCAGGTCGTGAAAATTCCCGCCAGCTTCCTCGCCTACATCTATCGAGAGGTGACGGCAGGAGGGCATCTCGAACTCGGGATTTGCCGGATAGGCGCTCTTGGTGCCGAACTCATAGGGAGAGACACGGACCTCCAGACGGAGGTTCCGGGCGATAGAGAAGTACTTCCGGCGCTGGTCGTCTGTCCGGGAGTCGATGAGCCCGGCGTCTTCGAGCTTCTGGAGGTGGTCGATGACGGCTTTCGGGCTAACGCCGATGTATTCGCTGATTTCGGTGACGTAGCAGGGTTTGTGTGCGAGTAGTTTGAGAATCCGCCGGCGGTTGGCGTTTCCAAGGAGATTGAGTAACTCGGCGGAGTCCATCGACACGTAGGTAGCGGGTCACGGTTCAAAAGGGTGACTCTCGTCGGGCGGTTTGCTAGCGTCACCTGCCTACGATAGCTGGTCTATCCACGACGCGCCCTGTGAGCCGCTGTTGCCGCTCCCCTGACCGCTTCCGCCATTACCGCTCTGTCCGCCGTCGTTCCCCTGCCCACCATCATTTCCGCCGCCATTTGCGTTGTCGTTGCCACCGTCAGAAGCGCTGTCAGAATCATCAGCACCGTTACTATCAGAGGTGTCGTCAGCACCGTCACTGCCAGAATTTCCGTCAGAGCCATCGGAGTTACCACTGTCAGAACTGTCGTCAGAGCCATCGGAGTTACCACTGTCAGAACTTCCGTCAGAGCCATCGGCACTGCCACTGTCAGAACTTCCGTCAGAGCCATCGGCACTGCCACTGTCAGAACTGTCGTCCGAGTCCGATGTACCGGCTGAATCATCCTCCCCACCACTGTCGGCTTCATCTGAACCGCTGTCGTCTCCTGCGGTATTGTCGCCGCTGTCACTGCCGTCCCCATTCCCGTTGCCTTTGTCGTTGCCCTGTTCAGCCCCGTTTCCCTGTGTGGACTCCCCGGTTTCGTTTCCGCTGTCGTCAGGCCCGTCGTCCGGTGGCCCCTGGTCGCTCTCGTTTCGTTGTTGTCCGGGTGCGTCAGCAGGCGGTCCCTGTTCGCTCTGGTTTGCACCCCGTTCGGACGTGTTGGCTGGTGGTCCCTGTTCGCTCTGGTTGGTTCCAACGCCGTCCGGCGGCCCCTGCTCACTTCGGTTGACTCCGGCGTCGTCCGGTGGTCCCTGCTCACCTGGGCCGGCGGTCTCTGGCGGTCCGGCGATGCCGCGAGCAATCGACGAGACCTGCTGGCCGGAGAGCTTGCTTGCGTTCTGTTTCAGTCGCTCCAGTGCAGTGTCGTTCACACCGGTCTGTTCGGCGGCCGTATCGGTGTCGTTGATGGCGGTCTGCAGGCCCGCGATTTCTGTCGTGAGCCGGCTTCGCTGCGCCACGTAGGCTTGCTCACTGATATTTCCGTTTTCGTATCGCTGTTCGAGCGAGGCGTTGCGCTCCTGCAGTCGTTCGAGTCGGCGCTCAAGTGAGCCGGTTCGGTCCGTGACCAGTTCGGCTCGTTCGGTTCCGTTGGACTGGTTGTATGCCGACCGCCACATCCCGTTTTCCACTGTGTCGTTCGCGGCGGCGGAGTTCGACTGCAAGAACGCAGTGAGTTGCGCTCCCATCCCGCTGGCAGAGTTGTTCTGCGTGGCCACTGTCTCCGTCGCGGTCTCCTGTGCTGTCACGGCCGGGAGGCCGACAGCGACAGTCCCGACGATGACCAGCACGGTGAGGAGCGTGGCCTGGCGTGGGCTCATTCCTATCCCTGCCTCTGTCCTCCCTCATCAAAAAGAAACGCCTTCGTTCGCGTCGTTCATCGACGCCTGAGACCCCCTCAAATAGTCCAAGAGTGTTTAAGCTGTCTTTTTACTCGGCACTTGCATCGGCAGCAGCCGCCAGGCGATTCCCACCGATAGCACCGAGAGTGCGACGGTCGCGAGCGGCAACACCACCCCTGGGTCGTATCGCAACGGCGGATGGTAGCCGAAGCCGTAATCGAGGACGTCGTTAGCGAGTGCCAGCACCAGCGCAGTCACGAGCGCGCCCTTCGTCGTTCGGGCGTAGTGTGGGACTAACAGTCCCTCGGCGACGAAGCCGAGGTGGGTAATGATGATGCCGAAATACGCCCACGGAGCCGGGAAGTAGGCGTCGAAGCCGATGTTTAACGCCACGACAGTCCACAGCCCCATCTTGACCAGCCAGACCAGCGCAATCGTGTGGAGGTACGCGAGCGGCACCGTCAGCGGAACCTCGTCGAGCGACTTGCCGAGGAATGGCAGGAGGGTCGCTACCGACAGCGTCATCAGGAACAGCGCGGCCGGCGAATCGGCGTACAGCGGCCAGAGAAACGTCGACACTTCGGGCATTGTTTCGACGTAGAACCGGACGCCAACGAGCATCGCGACAGCGTTGACAACCAGCAGCCACACGAGACTCGGCGTCTGTTCCAGATAGTACCGCGCGTACCGACGTGGCAACGGCCCCCGCTGCTCGCTCATAGGTCGACTCGGGGCCGGCCGTGGCAAAGCCCTGTCGGACGGGAGTCGGCATCGGGTCACCGGCCCCCCGAATCCGCGCTGTTTGCACGACGGCAAAAGGTTGCCGGCGAACACTTATGTATGTGAGTGTCACACATACACTTGCACCGATGTTCGAACAGTTTTCGCGGGGATACTACCTCGGCCGCCTCTACGTCGAACCGAGAGACGACGCGGCGGCCGCGATGTGTCGCGAGCAGCACGAACGAGTGAACGAACAGTTGTACGCCTCCGGAGACGGGGTTGAGCGCACAGACTATCCGCTGGTAATGAAACTCGGCTCCCAGCATTTCGCCGTCCACGGGGACGAACAGGTCCCGGCGGACACACTCGTCGTTCCCGAACCGATGCTCGAAGACGCCAACGTCCGGAACCCGCCCAGCCTCGAAGAAGTGTTTCTGGCGAAAGCGGACCACGCCGCACAACTGCTCTCTATCTCCGAGGGGACGCCGACACTGCCCGACACCGCTGTCTGAGGGGGCACAACTCCGTTTTACTGTCTTTTCTCCGTCCACCGAGTGGGCGAAATGCTTGAAACGCGTGATAAGTAGGTTATACGCTTAAGCTACAGACCAATGCGGTTCAGGGGCTTCTAGTTCCCTGTATGTCACAGCGAAGTCACACCGACAACTGGGACAGCGCTACAGAATCCAAATTCTACCTCCCCGCCGGGGTCACCCCGTCGTCCGAAGCCAGTTGGTCCGAGCGGCTCTGGGCCATGCTATTCAATCATCGCGTCTGAGCCGGCGACATCACTGCACGGGAACCCCTTGCCCAGCGGGCGAGTCCCTCTCTCAAGCCGACCTGCACAGACGGGAAATACAATCCGCATTGCCTCCGTACTCAGAACTCACGACCAACCGACTCAGTTAAGCCACCGCACGACCACCTTCACCCAGTAACGAGAATTTGAGACAAAGCCGCCACAGACATCTCGAACGAACACTGTAATTGCACGTTTTGCCACACTCACACCACTACCCTACAACTAATGACCGATATCAAGGCGGTCGTCCGGGTCGAGCACCCTGACATCGTGCTTACAGAGACCGTGACCCACGCCCCAGATTCGAACGTCAGGTCCGTGTCAGAGGCGGGTACAGACCCGACGTCGGGCAGGTTCTTTTACCATATCGAATCGCCTGATTTCCAGCAGTTCGAGGCCGGGTTACAGAACGACAGCACTATCGGCGAATTCGAGCGCGTCATCGAAACCAGAGACAACGAGGCCATCTACAGCTTTGAGTACACTGACGAGGCGAAGATTCTCTCTCCCGTCATCTCATCCGCGAATGGGGTTATCCTCGACATGGAAAACGACGGGAGCGCATGGATACTGACGATATGGATGCCAGAGCGAACGGCTCTCGCTCATCTCTGGGACTATGCTCAAGAGAACGACATCGACATCGACCTGCTGCGCGTGAACGAATACGCCAGTCTGGGCAACACGGATGCGGGGTTGACTGATAGCCAGCGGGAAGCGCTTCTCGTCGCACTCGAGACGGGGTATTTCGAAGAACCACGGAACGCGACTCTCAGCGACGTTGCCGCCGACCTAGACATCTCTCAGCCTGCGGCCAGCGGTCTCCTTCGACGCGGCATCAAGCGGCTCATCATCTCCTCGCTGAGAGATGACGACGGACCGCCGAACTGAGCGGGAGCGTTCCGATGCAGCGACGGTTCGGGAAGTCACTTTTAAGCCCGTCCCCGTCTGCCATCCAGTCGATGCTTGACCGGTTGCTGGGACGGGCGTCGCTGAAGGAGCGAGTAGCCGAACTTGAGGAGGCAAACCACCACCTCGAACGACAGCTCGACGCCGAGAAGGAGCGCCGCGCCGACGCAGCGACCGAGCGCCAGCGGGCCGAGGCCGAGGTCAATCGGCTGGAGGACCGCGTCGCCGAACTTCAGGACCGAGTCGAACGCCTGCAAGACGAGGAGGGAGAATCGACGTTCCGAGCCGAGGAAACGCTCAGTCGGGCGCGACTGAGTGAGGTCCTCGACCGGCTGGAATCCGTCGAGACAGAACCAGAGGGGGTCTTTACCGCCTACGTCGATGCGGAGCGCTCCCTGCCGGGTCCAGTCCGGGACGCCTTCGGTGACCGCGCGTCGCTGGTCGCCAGCGCCGCACCGTGTCTCGCAGTCACCGACGACGCCGGCCTCCTGTCGGCGTGTCTGTCCGTCCCCGCGCCGCCGTCGCCGTTCACCGGGTGGGCCGACACGGCCCAGCTGGAGCGGTCGTGGTTCGAACCGACCGGCGAGCACGTCGTCGCGCTGGTTCGCTCGGACCTGTTCGCCATGGGCGAGTACGACGGCCGGGAGCAAACTGCGTTCCACGGGTTCGACTCGGAGCTAAAGAGCCAGCACTCCAAGGGCGGCTTCTCACAGAGCCGGTTCGAGCGGCTCCGGGACCAGCAGATCGACTCCCATCTTGACCGCTGCCGGGCCGCTATCGAGGAGGTGTCCCCCGACCGGCTGTACGTCGTCGGCGAGGGGTCGGTTATCCACGAGTTCGAGGACCTCTCGACGGCGATGAAACCGGTCGACGCGACTGGGGAGCCCGACGCAGCACTTGACGATGCCGTCCGGTCACTGTGGACCGTTCGGTTGCGCGTGCCGTAGTTTGGGCCCTGTTCATTCCGGCACCCTCGGTGCCGGTTCCGTAGCTTTTTCGCGGGGCGGTGATTCTGTCCGGCCATGGCCGTAGCCATCTTAACACACGACGCCTTCCCCGACCGAGCCAAAACGGCCGTCGGGTTGTTGCGGTACGGTGACCGAACGGTACGCGCGCTTATCGACCGCGAGCGGGCCGGCCAGCGCGTCCACGACTCGCTGCCGGACGTACAGGACGCGCCAGTCGTCGCATCGATGGCCGACGCACCCGAGGTGGACGCGCTCGTCATCGGCATCTCGCCTATCGGCGGTGAGTTCGACGAGTCCTGGCGTGAGGATGTCCGCACGGCGCTCGAACGCGGCTGTGACGTGTATTCTGGACTGCACGACTTCTTGGCTGACGACGACGAGTTCGCCCGCCTCGCCGCGGAACACGGCGCCGAACTGCACGACCTGCGCAAGCCGCCCGAAGACCTGACCGTGGCAGCGGGGACCGCCGGCGACGTGGACGCGACAGTCGTCACGACCGTCGGGACCGACTGCTCGACGGGGAAGATGACTGCCTCGTTCGAGATTCGCGACGCGGCGCGGGAACGTGGCCTTGACGCCGCTGTCGTCCCGACCGGCCAGACCGGCATCGCCATCTCCGACCGGGGTATCGTCATCGACCGCGTCATTGCCGACTACGCTGCCGGCGCGGTGGAACGGTTGGTCGAAGAAGCGCAGGCGGCAGACCTCCTCGTCGTCGAAGGACAGGGCGCGCTGGCCCATCCGGCCTACTCGGGTGTGACGACGAGTATCCTCCACGGGTCGGTCCCGGATGCGCTCGTCATGTGTCACGAGGCTGGCCGGGAGGCCATCCACGGCTACGAGTCGTTCGATATTCCGCCCCTCCCCGAGTACGTCGACATCTACGAGCGTCTGGCCGCCCCAATCTCTGATGCGTCCGTCGTCGCGGGCATGTTGAACACGCGCCACCTCGACGACGATGCGGCCGCGGATGCCGTTGCGGGGTACAGCGCCGCTCTGGATGCACCGGCGACTGACCCGGTTCGCCACGGCGTCCCCGACGAGGTACTGGACGCCATCTTATGAACTGGACCGTCGACCGCCACGACCTGCCGCTGTCGAACCCATTCGGCATCTCGCGGGAGACCAGCGAGACCAGCGAGACCGCCACAGTCGAACTCACCCACGAGGGAACCACCGGCATTGGAGCCGTCACGCCGTCGGCCTACTACGACGAGAGCGCCCAGTCGGTGGCTCAAACGCTGCCGTCGCTCTGTGAGACCGTCGACGGCATCGGCGACCCACACGCCCAGCAACACATTGAGCGGGACCTCGCCGAGCAAGCGCCGGACCAGCCAGCCGCTCGGATGGCACTCTCTATCGCCGTCCACGACCTCGCCGCTCGGCAACTGGACCTGCCGCTGTACCGCCAGTGGGGGCTCGACCCCGACGCGGTTCCGCCGACCACCTACACGGTCGGCATCGCCTCGCCCGAGCGGATGGCCGAGAAAGCCGGGAAGGCGGCTGACAACGGCTTCGGCCACCTGAAGGTCAAACTTGGGACTGTGGACGACCGGGCGCGGCTGGACGCGGTCCGGGACGCGGCCCCCGATGCCGAACTACGTGTCGACGCCAACGCCGCCTGGACTGCACAGGAGGCTATCGACAATGCGGACTGGCTTGCCGACGCTGGCGTCACGATGCTGGAACAGCCGGTCGAGGCCCACGATATCGACGGCCTCCGCCGCGTGACCGACGCGACCGAAATCCCCGTCGCCGCCGACGAGTCCTGCGTGACTGCGTCGGACGTGCCGCGGGTCGCTGACGCCTGTGATATTGTCAACGCCAAACTCGTCAAATGCGGCGGCCTCCGGCCCGCAACCCGACTGCTCAACGCCGCCGACGCCCACGGCCTCGACCTGATGCTCGGGTGTATGGTCGAGTCCAACACCAGTATCGCCGCGGCGGTCCACCTCGCACCGCTTGTCGACTACGTCGACCTCGATGGTGCGCTCTTGCTGGCGTCAGACCCCTACGACGGCGTGTCGCTCGACGGCGACGTGTTCGACCTCACTGCAGTATCGGCCGGCACCGGGGTCCGGCGGATGCGAGATGCGTAGCTGCGAAGTCACACAATAAAAAATCAGGTTCGGCCGACGACCGCTTACGCCGACTCGGCGGCGTCCAGCAGTTCGTCGTAGTCCGGCTCGTTGGTCGGGTCATCGGCGACCCAGCTGTAGGCGACTTCGCCGTCGTCGTCGACGACGAACACGGCGCGGTTTGCGACGCCGAGCAGCCCGAGGTCTTCGATGTCAATTTCGAGACCGTAGTCCTGAATCGCCGACCGGCCCATGTCGCTGAGCAGGTCGAACTCCAGCCCGTGCTCATCACGGAAGGAGTTCAGCGAGAACGCCGAGTCGGCGCTGAGGCCGAGGACCGTCGCGCCGGCGTCGTGGAAGTCACCGAGGTGCTCCTGCAGGGCGACCATCTCGTTGGAGCACGGCGGTGTGAACGCGCCCGGGAAGAAAGCCAGCACGACCGGCCCGTCGCCCAGGTGGTCGCTCAGTTCGAAGTCCTCTACCTCACCGTTCGCGATTGTCGCCGAGATGTCCGGCGCTGTGTCGCCTGTGGATACCATCACCCGAATATAACGGCGTCATCCGAATAAATACCCGCCATCCGGCAGGGGACTCCCGGACTCCGCTCTACCAAGTGCCGGCCGCTCACAGCCACTCCTCGAAGGAATGGTGCTCACGACTTGCCGCAATGTAGTCCCGCTGCATTGACTGGATGGCTGTTGAGAGGTCGTCGCCGTCATCAAGATACTCACGGACGCGAGCGATCTTCCAGTCGCTTGGGGTCATGCCGGCATCGTAGCGGGCCTCGATAGGGCCGAGGTACTCGTCGATGCGGGCCTCCGAGATGTCCTGTTCGGCCAACCCCAGACGAGCGTACTCAAAAACCTCGTCGTAGATGGCGTCGTGGTCGGCCGTTCGCTCGCCCTGCGCCGTCACCCACGAGAGGTCGGCCTCTAGACCATCGTCCGCAGCGTTGTAGAAACTCCGCCGGGCCTCCTGCCAGGGCAGTTCCGCAACAGGGTGGTCGGCGACGACAAGGCCGCGGATGAGGCCGACAGTCAGCGCCTGTAGTCCGATCATGTCCTTGGCGTGGGGCTGGGTCGGGAGCGGGCGATACTCGATGCGGAGCGACTTTTCAGTGCTTGCCCCGTCGACGGGGGCTCCGCCGACGACACAGCGGAGCCAGCGCCAGTAGGTCCCACGCTTGTGGTCGAACTCCCACAAATCGTCTTCGAATTCTGTCCGGTCGTCATCGTGCAGGAATTCCCGCAGGAACGGCGCGAACAGGTCGTCGTCGACGACGCGACCGACGACATCCGTCGTGTCGTCGAGGTCTTGCGGGACTCGGACCTTTGGGTTCTCACTGGTGTTGACCGACTGTTCGAAGGCCGCGATACGGAGTTCGTGATGGGTGGTCTCACAGAGCCACTCGCCGTCGGTGTCACCGTACATATCGGCGGGGAGGAACGGCGAGTTCACCGATAGCGCGAGCAGTGGCCCGAGCGTCCGTATCGCGGCGTTGTAGTACTCGGGGAACGCCGCGGCGTCCGGAATCTGGAGGTGTGGCTGGATCGAGGTGGCCAGCGACTCGAACAGAATCGTCGGGAACGACCCGCTGTATCCCGGCACGTCGAAGTCGATGCTGCCGCCAGCGTGGTCCAGCGCTTCGTTGTCTAGTGCCACGTATCTGGGAGCCTGCCGCATGTTGTCCGCGAGGACGACCCCGTCGTTCATCTCGTGTGCCGAGAGATACTCTTTGCTGCCTTCCTCGGGCGGAATGGTCCACATCGCGTCAAGGACGAGTTCGCAGTTGTGTTTGCTCGCCTGCTGGCGGGCCTGTTTCGTCTGCATCTCTACTGCCGTCGTCTGGACCTCCATTCCGGTCTGGTCGAAGCTGTTCGGTTTGGTGTTGACTTCGGCGTTGTGCAGACCCAGTTCCTTGTTGGCCTCGCCCTCGAACACCACGTCGGGCAGGCGGGTCAGTCGCCCTTCCCAGTCTTCGGGGTCCATGTACGGCTCGTCGTCTTCTTCCTCGACCGACGACTCAACGGCCGACTCGGCCTCGTTTTCGGGTGTCTCAGGTTCGTCGTCGGCCAGCGGGCTGTCCGGGTCGATGTCGAGCGACGGCCCCTCCCCGGGACCAAACGCGTCGTCGGACTCGTCAGCGGCGTCGCCGGTGTCTTGATCCAGTGACTCATCTCCAGCGGGTTCCAGCGGATCGCCCTCGTCTGGCTCCAGCGACGCCCCGCCGCCGTTTGGCTCCAGTGATGCGCCACCGCCGCTTTCGGGCTCCGCCGGCGCGTCGAGCGACCCGCTCCAGGCAGCCTCGCTCGATCCGCTCAGGTCGTCGTTCAGGTCCGCCTCGGTGGCTTCCTCGCTGTCTTCCGCATCGTCCGGTTCGGGCGGGTCCGGCTCGGCGTTGATGGCGTACAGCTCGATCTCCAGACCGACGGAGAACGCTTCGTTGTCGAACTCCCCGGATTCGATGGCTCTTCGGAGCTGCATCGCCTGTTCGTCGACCCGCTCAGTGAACTCCGCGGCAGTCTCGTCAGCGAGCGACCGGGTCACCAGGTCGACGATATCGTCCATGCACGGTACTGTGTGTGTTCTTCCATTATAAGTGACCCGTCGTGTCCGGCGTGACGTTACTCGAAGAGATCCTCGTGGCGAGCCGCGAGGTTGGCGTAATCGCCGGAGCTGAACGCTTCGAACACTTCGTTGGGGTCGATCGTGGTCTCGGACAGCGGCGTCACTGTGGCCGGGCTCCCGCGGACAAAGGACTCCGCGGGCACCTCGTAGCCTGGTGGAACAACCGTCCCCATCGCGACGATAGAGCCCTCGCCGATGGTGGCGTCGCTGACCGTCGAATTGAACCCAACGAGCGCCCCGTCGCGTACATGGGCGTCGTTGAGGACGGCTCCGTGGCCGACCATCACCTTCTCGCCGACGGTCGAGGCGTGGACGATGGCCCCGTCACCGATCGCCGATTCGCGGCCCACCTCGACGGGGGCCACGTCGCCACGCAACACGACACCGGGCCAGACGTTCGCGTTCGGGCCGATGGTGACATCACCCACCAGTGTCGCCTCGCGGCTGACGTGGGCGTATCCGTGGATATCTGGCGTGGCTCCTTCGAAGGCGTACTCTCGGCTGTCCATACTGCCACCATCGTGTCGGCGGCTCGAAAAGATACCGGTCAGAACGGGGTGCTACCGGTAGTATAGCTGCTATCGAGCACGTCCGTCCCGCAACCGCCAGCGACACCTGAGCTATTCGATGTGGACGACGAGAACGGGGACGGGCGCGCTCTGGACGACCCGCTCGGTGACGCTCCCGAGATTTGCGACCCGGTCTCGTCCGGTTCGGCCGTGGGTCCCCATCACGATGACATCAATGTCTTCCTCCTCGGCGTAGTCGGTGATTGTCTTGTGGGGAATCCCTTCTGCCATGGTCGTGACGACTTCGACGCCGGCTTCCTCGCCGCCGACCACGATGTCGTCAAGCGCGACATCTCCCTCTTCCTCCAGCGACTGACGCACCTCGTCTTGATTGGCCTTGTCGGCCGCGACGTAGAGCCGCCTGTCCACGACGTACAGTCCATGGAGAGTCGCGTCGTTGTCACGCGCGATCGAGGTGGCGTGTGCGAGCGTCTCTGTCGTTCCCGAACTGCCGTCTGTGGCCACGAGCACCGAATCGTACATATCCGGCTTCTCATGCGAACCGTGCCCACATAGTACTCCCTATCACGCTGACACGGCCCGTGGCTGTCCAACCGACGGTGTAACCGTCGATTCAGTTTCCGTCGTTCAGTGTATAACTGTTCTAACCATTATTTGTCAACAGGAATACTTTTGCCAGTCCCTGCGCATTAATTTCTATACGATGCAGGGGAGCACGCAGCCAGATGATACACGGGCAGAACTGTACGTTCGTTCACTGCTGCCCGACGGGCACACGCAGCAACAGGCTGCGGTTATCGACCGAATTAAGGGGTTGTCGGACACTGATGTTTTGTCGGACTTTAGCGTTCAGGTCATTGGTCGGCAGATACCGTCCACACCAGCGGAGGCACGGACCGAACTGGGACTCTTCGCACTCAACCGGGTGAGCGTCTTTCAGGAATGGGCAAAACGCAACAAATGTTCACTCGAACCTGCGTTTCAGGTCCGGTTGGTTGACTCTGAGATGTCGGGGGAGCAGTACCGGGCGATCGTGTTCCCGGTCCAACTATTAGCCGAGTACACCGGGTCGGAACTCAGGTGCGTGACGCCGCATACGGCCGACGGGGAGACTGTCACTGTCATGAACCGGCTTACCATGCTTGAAGGCGAGGAAGAACTGGCGCTCTCATCGCTGGAGCGGGCAAGCGCAGCACGGCCACCGGCCCAGTCTGACCTGCCGGCGGCCGACACTGTCGATGAGGATTCGGACCCGCCGTTGCCAGAGTAACACCAGCGTCGCCCGCGTCTCAATACACTTATCCCCGGCCGCCGTCGTATCCTCGGATATGAGTACGGTCACGGTCACGCTGCCCGACGGGACCCCACTAGAGGTCGAACGCGGCAGCACGGTCGAGGATGTCGCCTACGAAATCGGGCCAGGGCTGGGTGATGACACGGTCGCCGGCGTTGTCGACGGCGAACTTGTCGACAAACACGCGCCGTTGACAGCGGACGTCGAACTCGAAATCGTCACCGAGAGCAGTGACGAGTATCTCGATGTGCTTCGTCACTCCGCTGCCCACGTCTTCGCACAGGCCCTGCAGCGCCTCTACTCCGACGCGAAGCTCACAATCGGGCCGTGGACCGACAACGGGTTCTACTACGACATCACCGGCGTCGACATCGACGAGGACGACCTCGAAGCCATCGAGGCCGAAGCCGAGGAGATCATCGAGGAGGACCTCGACATCGAACGCGAACTTGTCGACCGCGACGACGCCTTCGAGCGCTACGAGGACAATCAGTTCAAACAGGACATCCTCGAAACTGAGGCCGCGGACGACGAGGAGGTCTCTTTCTACACCCAGGGCGAGTTCGAGGACCTCTGTCAGGGCCCCCACGTCGAATCGACCGGCGAAATCGGCGGCTTCGCGCTGCTTGAAATCTCGGCGGCCTTCTGGCGCGGCGAGGAAGAGAACGAGACGCTGACTCGTGTGTACGGAACCGCCTTCCCGACGGAGGACGCGCTCGATGAGTTCCTCGAACAGCGCCGCAAGGCCGAGGAGCGCGACCACCGCAAGATCGGCCAGGAGATGGACCTGTTCTCCATCGACGAGACGACCGGGCCGGGCCTGCCGCTGTACGAACCCAACGGCAAGAAGATCCTCAACGAACTCTCGGACTATGTTGCCGGCCTCAACCGTGACGCCGGCTACGACGAGGTCGAGACGCCCCACGTCTTCCGCACCGAACTCTGGAAGAAGTCGGGCCACTACGAGAACTACGTTGACGACATGTTCCTGCTCGATGTCAACGACGAGGAGTACGGCCTGAAGCCGATGAACTGTCCCGGCCACGCCACCATCTTCGAGCAGAATTCCTGGAGCTACCGGGACCTACCGGTGCGGTACTTTGAGGACGGGAAGGTGTACCGCAAAGAGCAGCGCGGCGAACTCTCCGGGCTCTCCCGGACCTGGGCCTTCACCATCGACGACGGCCACCTGTTCGTCCGCCCGGACCAGATTGAGGAGGAAGTGCTGGCGACGGTCGACATCATCCTCGATACGCTTGACACCTTCAATCTCGACTACACCGTCCAGTTCGCCACCCGGCCCGAGAAGTCCGTCGGCGGCGACGAGATCTGGGAGAAAGCCGAATCCCAGCTTGAATCTGTCCTTGAGGAGCAGGACATCGACTATGTCGTTGAGGAGGGCGACGGTGCCTTCTACGGCCCGAAGATCGACTTTGCCTTCGAGGACGCGCTCGGTCGCCACTGGGACGGCCCGACCGTTCAGCTGGACTTCAATATGCCCGAGCGGTTCGACCTCTCCTACACCGGTGAGGACAACGAGGAGCACCGCCCGGTGATGATCCACCGCGCGCTGTATGGCTCCTACGAACGGTTCTTCATGGTGCTGACCGAGCACTACAACGGGAAGTTCCCGCCGTGGCTCGCCCCCGAACAGATCCGTCTGCTGCCAGTCAGCGACGACAACATCGCCTACTGCGAGGAGATTCAGGATGAACTCGATGACTTCCGGGTCACTATCGAGGACCGTTCCTGGACTGTCGGCAAGAAGATTCAGCAGGCCCACGACGACCGCGTTCCCTACATGTGTGTCATCGGCGACAACGAGGAGGAAGCGGGGACCATCTCGGTTCGTGACCGCAAGGAACGCGAAGAGAAAGACATCGACATCGCCGAGTTCCGCGACCACCTCGAAACTGAGGTCGAGCAGCAACGAACCGCTGTGACGTTCCTCGCCGGCCGATAGCCGCTGTTCGCTCGGCTGATCCTTGCTGCCGATGTACTGACTCCCGGAATAGCTCGGGCGCGTTCTTTTAACCCCGGCGGGCGAGCCGACCTGTATGACCACTGACAGCGGTGAGTCGAGTGACACCATGCGGGGGCGCGCCGCGGGGGACACGCGACTCCTCTGGTTCCTCCTTGATGCGGACCGCTGGCTCGTTACCGCCCTCCTCTCCGGTGTCCTGCTCTGTGGGATTCTCGTCGTCGGGCTCTTGCATCCGAAACCAGCCATGACGTTGCTGACTCGCGGTGACCCGGTCGAAACGCTGTTTCAGGCGCTGATTACGGGGACCATAACCGCAGTAACACTGGTCCTGACACTGAACCAGCTCGTCCTCTCACAGGAACTCGGTGCGGTGGGTGATCAACGCGAACGGATGAACGGGTCGATGCAGTTCCGCGCCGACGTTGCTGACGCCGTCGACACGCCAGTCAGTCCGGCAGAGCCCTCGGCGTTCCTCCGGTCGCTGGTTCGCGGGACCACCGAACGGGCCGAGAACACCCAGAACGCTGTCGACGAGACGGCACTCGATGACGACCTGACGGCGTTGCTGTCGAACTATCTGGAGGATGTGCGAACAAACGCCGACAGCGTTACCGACCAGCTTGAGGGCGGGACCTTCGGCGAGTTCGATGTCGTCAAGGCCGCGCTGAACTACAACTACTCCTGGAAGCTGTATGCCGGTCGACGTATCCGTGAAGCGTACGCCGACGAACTCACTGACGAGATCGACGACTCGCTTGCGGAACTCGTCGAGACGCTCGAACTGTTCGGCCCGGCCCGGGAACACTTCAAGACGCTGTATTTCCAGTGGGAACTGTCCGACCTCTCCCGGACACTGCTCTACGTCGCCATCCCGGCGCTTACCGTCGCAATCACCTCGTTGTTGTTCCTCGATGTGCAGGATTTCGTCGGCGTCACAGCCGGCGTCCCCGACGCGTTGTGGCTCCTCGCCGTGACGACGACAGCATCCCTGCTTCCGTTCACAGTCCTGATATCGTACATCCTCCGTATTGTCACGATAACCAAACGAACGCTCGCAATCGGCCCGTTCATTCTCCGCGAGACGAACCGGAGTGTCGACGTCGACTGGGAGTGACGCCGGCACATCACCACGGTATAAGTGCCGGTCTGGACTCGCTATGATTATGCAGATTGGTTCGCGTCGGTGTATCCTCAACCCCGTCAGCGGCGACGGCGAGCACGCCGACTACGTTCCGCGGCTGATGGAGGCACGCGGGTTCGAGGTGTACGAAACTCAGGCGGCGGGCGACGCGGTCGAACTCGGCCGCGAGGCCGGGCGGGCTGAGGCCTCTGAGGTCGCCGTCTGTGGCGGCGACGGGACGGTGAACGAGGTTGTCCGCGGACTCAACGACGCCGGCCACCTCGACTCGGTGACGCTGAGCGTCATCCCGGCCGGGACGGCAAACCTTCTGGCCGGGAACATCGGCGTCACAGACATCCAACACGGTGTCGAAATCGCCGATATTGGAGCGACGCGACCGGTCGACGTGGGCATCGCCGACGAGGAGCCGTTTCTCGTCTCCTGTATCGCCGGCCTCCCCGCCGACGCCAGCGTTTCGACTCCGGGCGACCTCAAAGAGCGGTTCGGCACGCTGGCGTTTCTGCTCACCGGCGCACAGGAGGCGCTTCGTTTCGACGGGCTCGATATCACCATCGCGGCTGTCGGGGAGGATGGACCGTTCACTTGGTCCGGCGAGGCCACCTGCCTGCTGGTGGGCAACGCCCGCAAGTTCGTCGCCGAAGGTGGGCAAGCAAACATGGAAGACGGCCTGCTCGACGTGGCTATCGTTGAACAGATGCCAACAGGGAACCTCGTCGCGGAGGCCATCGGCCAGCGACTACTGGCGCTTGATACCGACGGCGTGACCCACGTTCGAGCGGACGAGATTACTATCGCCGGACACGGCAAGGAACTCACGTTCAGTCGCGACGGCGAACTCAGCACACACGAGACGCTGTCGCTGTCGGTGCGTGAGACCACACTGACGCTGCGAGTCGGGCCGGGCTACGAGCCGGACTCAGTGTGACGAGACGGCGCGACCGACGGGCAGTGGTGAGTGAGCCGCGTCCGCTTGCGAAATTCCCTGATAGCGCCCCGGATGTTTTTATCGCCGTCCGTCGAGGGAACTGGTATGCCCTCGCTCTCGATGGGCGCGCTCGTGGTCTTCGCGCTCGTCGTTGCCGCCCTGACGCTGTTCGTCACCGAGTGGCTCTCGCCTGATATGACGGCCATCGCTGTCCTCGTCGCGCTGGTCGTGCTGGAACCGTACACCGGCGTCCCGGCGCGGACAGCTATCGAAGGGTTCGCCAGCCCGGCGGTGGTTACCATCGTCGCGATGTACATCCTCAGCGCCGGTGTCGAATCGGCCGGCGTTGTCGACTGGCTGGCCGGACGGCTCGCGGCGCTGACGGGCGGCGACGAACGGCGTCTGCTGACCGCCATCGTCGGCACGACGGGCGTCAGCGCGGGCTTCGTCAACAACACGCCGGTTGTCGCCGTCTTCATCCCGCTGGTCACCGGCCTCTCGGAACGGTACGGTATCTCGCCGTCGAACCTGCTGTTGCCGCTCTCTTTCGCCGCGATGCTCGGTGGGACGCTCACGCTGGTCGGCACCGCGACAAACCTGCTCGCGAGCGACCTCTCGGCGCAGTTGCTCGGCCGGCCGTTCTCGATGTTCACGCTGACACCTGTTGGCGTCGTCGTCCTCGCTGTCGGCGTGGGCTACCTGCTGACGGTGGGTCGGGCGCTCGTCCCCGAACGGGTCCATCCCGCGGCCGACTTCACTGAGGAGTTCGAGATGGACCGCCATCTGGCGCAGTTACGGGTTCGCGAGGCGTCCCCACTGGTCGGGCTGACGGTTCGAGAAGCGCTCGAAGGCAGCGTCTCCGACGACGCAGTTGAGGCGGTCGTTGACGTGGTCGACGCGGGGGAGTCACTGCCGACCGAGGCCACCGTCGAACAGGTCCTCGCCGTGAGTGGCCCGCTTGACGTCGACGTGCTCCAGATCGACCGCGACGGCGAGTCGTTCTTTGCGACAGCCACCGACCGCCCGCTCGAACCTGGCGACGTGCTGACGGTCCGTGGCAACCGCCAAGCTGTCAACCAACTCGCTCAGACGCTTGACCTTCGGGACCTCGCCCGTGAGTCTGTTACGGCGGACTTGCTGGCGGAAAGCGGGCACCCGGGCGTCCTCGCGGAGGCCGTCATCGACAGGGAGTCGCGGCTCCGCGGGCGAACGCTCGCCGACGTGCAACTCCGCAGTCGATTCGACGTGACGGTCCTCGCTGTCCGCCGCGGCGACGAGGTCATTCACGAGGATCTCACGGCGGTCGAACTGTCCGCTGGCGACTTACTCTTACTCCAGACGCCCCTTGACAAGATGGGGCACCTCCAGGACGAGGGCTACCTGACCCTGACCGAGGGCCCACCGGAGCTGTTCGATGCGCTTGAGGGCGGCCCACCCTCGCTTGACGCCGCTGCGGCGGTCCCGCTTGCGACCCTGCTCGCCGTCATCGCGCTCGCAGCGCTGGACCTGCTGCCCATCTATATTGCCGCGCTGGGTGGCGTCGTCGCCACGGTCGCCACCGGCACACTGAGCGCCTCGAAGGCCTACGACGCTGTGAGCTGGAACGTCGTGTTCCTGCTCGCCGGCCTGCTCCCCCTGGGCCAGGCGATGCAGGCCACCGGCGGAGCCGCGTTCGTCGGCGGGCTCCTTGTCGACGCCGCCGGCGTCCTCCCGCCGCTCGCGCTGCTAGCGCTGGTGTATCTCCTGACTGCTGTCCTCGCCAGCGCCATCACCCCGGCCGCGACCGTCGTGCTGATGATCCCGATTGCCGTCGCCACTGCCACGGAGATCGGCGCTTCTGGGTTCCCGTTCCTCGTCGTCGTGACGTTCGCGGTCGCGACGGCCTTCCTGACACCCATCGGCTACCAGACAAACCTGATGGTGTACGGTCCCGGCGGCTACCGCTTCACTGACTTCGCGCGCGTCGGCGGACCGCTACAGCTGCTTCTGTGTGCCGTGACATCGTTCTCGGTGTCGGTCGTCTGGCCGCTGTAAAAGTCCCGCGTTGCCGGCGTTACTGCTCGTCTTCTTTCAGCTCGTCCAGCTCCGACTCAACCTCGCTCTCGTCGACGTCGACCTGCGTACTCTCGTCGGCGAGTTCCTGTTCCAGTTCGGTTTCGGAGACATCCGCGTCGCTCGACCCGCTGTCGCCGTCCTCGGCTTTCCCCATCTCGGCTTTTAGCGTGTCGAGTTCGGCGTCGACTGACCCTTTCTGTCGGACTTCTTCAAGCTCCCGCTCCAGTGAACTCTCGTCCGATATCTGACTTTCGAGGACGCCGTCCTCGCGGAGTTCGTCCATCGCCTGCGAACGGGCTTCCATGTCCTCGGTCCGTTCCTCCGCGCGCTCGATAGCCTGATTGATATCCTGCATCTCGTCGCCCGCGCCGGTCATCGCTTCGTTGACGCGCGCCGACGCCTTGGCGGCCTCGTGGCGAGCCTTCATCGTCTCCTTCTTCGTCCGGAACTGCTCGATCTGTTTCTGGAGTTCGTCTTTCTGCTCGACCAGCTGGTCCTGCTGGCTCTGTAAGTCCTGTATCTGGCCTTCCAGGTCCTCGATCTGACTCATTTTCTGCTTTTTCTTTTCCAGCGCCTGGCGGGCGAGGTCTTCGCGGTCCTGCTCGACGGCCTGGCGCGCCTGTTCGTTGTGCTTCTCGACGTTTTCTTCGAGACGGCGCTTCTGTATCTCCAGTCGCTTCTTCTGGGTCGTCAGGTCCGCAATGCCCTGCTTGACGTCCTGCAGTTCGTCACGCAACTGCTCGTAGCTGTAGTCGAGGGTCTCTGTCGGGTCCTCCGCTCGGTTCAGGACGGCGTTGAGCTTGGAGCGGATGACGTACGACGCGCGCGAGAGGATTCCCATGTATGCGCATTGGTCTCTCCAACCTTAAATTTCTTACAGAGGGCTGGCGAGTGAACACGTATGACTACCGTCGGGATACCGGGTGGGCGAGACGTCACCGCGTCGCTTGACCGGCCAGCATCGGACACCGTCATCGTTGCGTGCCCGCCCCACCCGCAGTACGGCGGCTCCCGGTCTGACAGCCGGCTCAAGGCGGTCAGCGACGCGCTGGCCCCCGACATCAGCTGTCTCCGGTTCGACTACGGCGCGTGGGACGAGGGCCGTGGCGAGCGGGCCGACGCCGAGAACGCGCTGGCGTGGGCCGACGAGCGCTACGACGCAGTTGGCCTGTTTGGCTACAGTTTTGGCGCGGCTGTGGCGCTCTGTACGGCCGCTGCACACGACACTGCGGCCGACCCGGCGGCCCTGTCAGTGCTCGCCCCACCGGCCGGCGTGACCGTGCATCTCGATGCGGCCGCTGCGCTTGACGCCATCGACTGCCCGGTACAGGTCGTGGTCGGGGAGCGCGATGCGACAGTCGACTGGGAACCGGTCGTTGACCGGGCTACCGAGCTGGGCCAGACGGTTGAGCGCCTGCCAGCCGACCACCATTTCGTCGGGCAGAGCGGCCGTATCGGCGAGACGGTTGGGCCGTTTCTCCGCGACCACCTGTAGCTGCTGGGAACCCGGTATTCAGAGTCCGTAGTCGATTCCTGTCGCCGGTTCAGTACCAAGTGAAAGTATAGCTCAGCCCCACACCTGCTGGACAGTATCGAAAGACAGAGGCGCTGTCGGCTCGACCTCATACTATGGACCGCCCGCTCTCGTTCGCTGCCGTGTCGTTTCTCGCCACGCTGGTGACGCTGTTAGTACTGATGCAGACGGCACTCGTCGCGGGCGGGCCGCTCCGGGCACTCGTGCTCGCCTCGGTTGGTGCCATCGGGACGTACTTCGCCATCCGGTCCGGCGTCCTCAAGTCCTGACCGTCGCCGAACCTGCCCACCAATACCGAAGATACATTTATACTATATAACAATAAATAATGTTGTATGTCAACGCGAACCAGAGCGGCGGTGTCTCACTCGACGCGGCACGGCGTCGTCTCGCTTCTGGGGGGGTTCATCGCCGGGTACCTGTTGTTTATCGCCATCGGCTCTAGTCCCAGTGATGCGGTGTTTTCGGCGCTGTCACTTGCCGCGCTCGTAGCTGCGTGGCGCGTCCTCACGCAGCCCTCACTGTAGCCGCGTTGACACTGCGACGGGGTGGCGAACAGTGCGCGCTCCGAAACCGTTTAGACTACGCGGGGTTCACCGTCGGTATGCCGACCGAACCCGAAACGGACTACGACCCGGAACTGGGTCGGAAGTTCATCTTCGTCACCGGTGGCGTGATGTCTGGCCTGGGGAAAGGCATCACTGCCGCCAGCACAGGTAGATTACTCAAAAACGCCGGGTTCGACGTTACAGCGGTCAAGATTGACCCGTATCTGAACGTCGACGCCGGTACGATGAATCCCTTCCAGCACGGCGAGGTGTACGTGCTCAAAGACGGCGGGGAGGTCGACCTCGACCTGGGGAACTACGAGCGGTTCCTCGACATCGACATGACCTTCGACCACAACGTCACCACGGGGAAGACTTACCAGCACGTCATCGAGAAAGAGCGGTCCGGCGACTACCTCGGTCGCACGGTCCAGATTATCCCGCATATCACCGACGACATCAAGCGCCGTATCCGCGAGGCCGCCGAAGGCAACGACGTCTGTATCATCGAGGTTGGCGGCACCGTCGGCGACATCGAGGGGATGCCGTATCTCGAAGCGCTCCGGCAGTTCGCCCACGAAGAGGACGAGGACGATATTCTCTTTACCCACGTCACGCTCGTCCCATACTCGAAAAACGGCGAGCAAAAGACCAAGCCGACCCAACACTCCGTGAAGGAACTGCGCTCTATCGGTCTTCAGCCCGACATTCTGGTCGGCCGCTGCTCGGACAAACTCGATATCGACACCAAGGAGAAGATCGGGTTGTTCTGTGACGTGCCGACGGAAGCCGTCTTCTCGAACCCCGATGTCGACGACATCTACCATGTCCCGCTGATGGTCGAGGAGGAAGGACTCGACCAGTACGTGATGGAAGAACTCGACATCGCCTCGGAGGCACTGCCCGAAGACGAGCGGGAGAACCGCTGGCGCGACCTCGTCACCCAGAACACAGAGGGCGAGGTCGAAGTCGCGCTCGTCGGCAAGTACGACCTCGAAGACGCCTACATGTCCGTCCACGAGGCGCTGAAACACGCCGGCCTTGAGAAAAACGTCGACGTGAACGTCCGCTGGGTCAACTCCGAGAAGATGAATGACCACCACGCAGACCGGATGCGCGAGGCCGACGCCATCGTCGTGCCGGGCGGCTTCGGTGCCCGCGGCACGGAGGGCAAAATCGAGGCGATCCGGTACGCCCGCGAGAACGACATTCCGTTCCTCGGCCTGTGTCTCGGCTTCCAGATGGCTGTTGTCGAGTACGCCCGCAACGTACTGGACCTTGACGATGCCCACTCGGCGGAACTGGAGGAAGATACGCCACATCCCGTCATCGACATCCTCCCCGAGCAGTACGAGATCGAGGACATGGGCGGGACGATGCGGCTGGGTGCCCATGAAACTGAAATCAACGCGAACACGCTCGCCGCGACGCTGTACGGCGGCGAGTCCTGTACCGAACGGCACCGCCACCGATACGAGGTTAACCCTGAGTACATCGACGACCTCGAAGCCGCTGGGCTGAAGTTCTCCGGCCGCGCCGGGAATCGTATGGAGATACTCGAACTCGGACCCGAGGACCACCCGTACTTCATCGGGACGCAGTTCCATCCGGAGTTCCGCTCCCGACCGACGCGTGCCAGCCCGCCGTTTGTCGGACTGCTCGAAGCGGTCCTCGGCGACGACCCCCACACTGCGACGACTGAGGAGGTGAGCCACTGATGGTGAACGTTGACGAGTTCATTGAGGAGGCGAAAGCCGAAATCGCCGAGGAGATCGGGGACAAGCACGCCGTCATCGGACTCTCTGGTGGTGTCGACTCCTCGACGGCCGCCGCGCTGGCTTACGAGGCTATCGGCGACCAGCTCACCGCCGTGTACGTCGACACCGGGCTGATGCGGAAAGGCGAGACCGACGAGATCCGCGAGACGTTCGATTACATGGACTCGCTGCGCATCGTCGAGGCGCAGGACCGCTTCCTCGACGAACTCGAAGGCGAGACCGACCCCGAGGAGAAGCGCCATATCATCGGCGAGCAGTTCATCCGGGAGTTCGAGACGGTCGCCCGCGAGGTCGACGCCGACTACCTCGTTCAGGGAACCATCTACCCGGACCGCATCGAGAGTGAGGGGACCATCAAGTCCCACCACAACGTCGGTGGTCTCCCCGAGCGCATCGACTTCGACGGCATTGTCGAGCCGATGCGGGACCTCTACAAGGACGAGGTCCGCGAGGTCGCCCGCGCGCTTGACCTCGAAGAGATCATCTCTGAACGGATGCCGTTCCCCGGTCCCGGGCTTGCCGTCCGAATCATCGGGGAAGTGACCGAGGAGAAACTGGCGGTGGCCCGCGAGGCCAACCACGTCGTCGAAGAGGAACTGGAGGAGTACGAGCCGTGGCAGGCGCTCGCTGCCGTCATCGGCAAAGCGACGGGTGTCAAAGGCGACAACCGCGTCCACGGCTGGGTCGTCGCCGTCCGCTCCGTTGAGAGCCGGGACGGCATGACCGCCCGCGCACAGGAACTCGACTGGGACACGCTCCAGCGTATGCAGTCGCGCATCACCGGGGCCCACGAGAACGTCGCCCGCGTCGTCTACGACGTGACCCACAAACCGCCGGCGACAATCGAGTACGAATGAACGTCGTCCTCGTCGGTACAGACCCTAACGGACTCACGGACGCGCTCGAAGCTGAAGGACACACCGTGACGGTTGCCGATGTCGGTAACCGGCCCGGGCTGGAAGAGGCCGGCATCCACGAGGCGGACGTATACCTGCTGACCGAGATGTCACAGGCGACCTCCATCGCCGTTGCCAAGGACCTCAACCCCGACCTCCGGGTCGTCGTCTACGCAGAGGGCTCCCTGCCCGACTTCGCCAGCCGACAGACGGACCTCGTCGTCGACCCGGACTTGCTCGGCTCCGACGCGGTCGCCGAGGAACTGTAGCACAGTCCCACGCCGGCTTTCTCTTACAACGTCGCCGCAAGTCGGGCCAGTCGCTCAGAGCCGTTTTTCTCGAATGGAACGCCGTGGCCCGGGACGGCGATGTCAAAGTCAGGCGCACGCTCGGCGAACTCACTGATACTCCGGGTGACGGCGTCGGTATCGTAACTCAACAGCCACGGCGAAGGTTCGAAGCGGCCGCTGTCCTCACGGACGAGGTCACCCAGCAGTCCCAGTGACAGCGACTCGCTGACGTAGCAGACGTGCCCCGGCGTGTGACCGGGGGTGTGATAGGTGGTGAAACTCCCAACGGTATCGCCGTCGGCTAGGGGGACAACGTCGTTGTCCGGCGCGTCGACGAACGGTGAGACGAGTCGCTGGAACGCACCCTTGTGGTTTCCCAGCGGCGGCGACCGCTCACCGGTGACCAGCGGCGCGTCCCGCTTGCCGACGTAGATGGGCACGTCGATGCCGTCGAAGGCGGTCAGTCCACCGACGTGGTCGAGATCGAAGTGTGTAAGCAGAATGCGGTCCAGATCCCGGAGCTCGTAGCCGGCATTGCTCAGGCCGGCGATGAGTTCGTTGCCGTGCCAGGGCAGCCCCGTGTCCACGAGCGTGAGTGCGCCGTCGTCGTCGACGAGCGTCGCGTTGACGCCCGTGAGATCGTACCACCAGATATCATCGGCGAGCGCCGTCACCATAGCGCGGGGTTGGTGCGGCGATTCCTAAACCCTTGGTCACTGCTCCGTTTCGGTGAGCCGGCTCCGGTTCTAATCGAGTGCGACCGGCGCAGCCTGTCGCACATCGTCCTGCAGCCGGTCGGCGTGGTCGAGCCGAATCTCGCGAGCATCACGGGGTGTGACCGGCTCTGGTCTGTCGAATGTCGGCGCGACCGGTTCGTACGCGTCCACGTCGAATCCCATCCGGTCGAGATACGACCCAACGCTATCGCAGGTGGCCCCGTCTCGGATAGCATCGTTCGCGTATGCAAGGACAGCGTCGAACTCCGGGAGCACGATTTTGTCGTCGGTAACGCGGCCCGTCTCACCCTCGATACGCACCTCGGTTCCCCTGAGGTGGTCCATGAGAGACGCTACGGCGTCGGCGAGTTGCAGGACCTGACTCGGGAGTGCAGCGTCGGGCGACCGCCACTCGACGGTGCCGAACTCGGCCCGAAGCTGGACTGGCGTCCAGATAGCGCTTTCGGGCTCGAAGTTCGCTGCGACAGTCCGGCGGTCGACACCAGCGTCGACAGCCGCGGTCACAAACTCATCGTAGCGCCGTTCGAGCCGGCGGTCCCACTCCGCAGTGTCGTTGAGATACGACCACAGCCAGCCCTGGTGTGGCACCGAGTTGTACGCCATCCAGCGGTACAGTTTCGAGCGCGCACTGTCGGCCAGCCGCCGGCCGCGGAAATACGGCGAGGACGAGACGAGCGCTAGCGCGGGGTCAATGGCAATCAGCGTATTCAACTGGTCGATTTCCCGCCCCGACTGCTGTTCGATGTGGATGTGCGTGCCGGCACAGTGGCGGACGTACTCGAAATCATCGCCGACGACACAGTTTTGAATCCGGGTCCGGTCGCACGGAATCTCCTGAATCTCGTCAGCGTTGACTGGGGTTGAAAGCGGCACGAGCCGTTTCCCGAGGTCGTCGGCCCGCCGCAGCACGGCTCCGAGTCGGTCAAGGAGTTCCTCGCGCAGTTCTGTAGCTGTCTCACACGGCGTCGTCTTGACCTCCAGCAGGGGCTCGACGAACTCTCGCTCCGCTCCTGGGGTTGCGTTGACGAGCGCCCCCGGTTCGACCAGCCGGCCCGCGTCGTCGATGACCCAGTACTCCACTTCGATGCTTCGTCGTATCGGTTCAGATTCGTGTACTGACACAGTGGCCTCGCTGTGAGTTCAGCGGTGTGTTCCCGCGCCGGGATTCAGTGGTAACACACCACACGAAAGCTGCGACCAGATGGTTAATGATAGTTGTGTGATTAGTAATATTTGCCACATCAAGCGCCACGGTTGCGGGGATAACCAGTATAAAATACGTCATACGTGCCACGACTCCACCGAAACATCTCCTATGTAGAGATATCTGTCGGGTCGAAACGGAACGCCGCTCAGAACGGCAACTGCGACCGAACGAACTGCACGCCGGTCTTGACCTTCGACGGGTCCCGAATCCGTTCCATCTCCGCGTCGGTGAGTTCGAAATCGAAGACCGCCAGGTTCGCTTCCAGATGCTCGCGGCTGGATGCCTTCGGAATCGCTGCCACGCCGTCCTGCTGAACCAGCCACCGGAGCGCGCCCTGCGCCGGGGATTTCCCGTATTTGTTTCCGATCTGGACGAGCGCGGGGTCGTCAAGGACGCCGCCGCGGGCCAACGGGCTATACGCGGTCAGGAGCACGTCGTGGATGCGACAGTAATCCAGCAGTTTCCGCTGGTCCCAGTAGGGGTGGTACTGTACCTGATCGGTGAAGATAGGGGCCGAGGAGATGTCCCGCGCCCTGTCCAGCAGCGACGGCGAGAAGTTACTGACGCCGATGTGGCGGACCAGCCCCTCCTCGACGAGGTCGTTCATCGCCCCGAGCGTCTCCGATAGCGACGCCATCCACGGGGTGTTCGGCCAGTGGATGAGCAGGAGGTCCAGATAGTCTGTTCCCAGTTTGTTCAGGCTCTCTCGGGTCGACCGGCGGACGCTGCGCTCGTCGCGATTGGACCCGTCGAGCTTTGTCGTCAGAAACACGTCTTCGCGGTCGACCGCGGCGGCATCCATCCCCAGCCCGACCTGCCGCTCGTTGCCATACGCCTGTGCGGTGTCGATGTGGCGATAGCCCATCCCCAGAGCTGTTTCGACGGTTTCACGGCAGGACTGGCCGGTGAGCTGCCACGTCCCGAGGCCGAGTGCGGAGACCGACGTTCCCTGAATCTGAATATCGTCCATACTGTTCGTTTGTATCACACCGGTAAAACGTCGGTGTCAACCCGACGCCCCGCTGTGGCTGATAGCTCAGGGGTATGTCGTGGCTACTGTCGAGAGTTATGAGTATATATCATAAACAATTTTGAGGTATTAATATCGCGTCCGTTCTATCTGCCACGTCTCACGAGGGACAGGAGTGAGCGTTCATGGATACCCACCGTCCACAACGACTGCTGGCATTGGCGTATGAACAATCCACTGTCCGGGGGCGTCACGGATGAGTGAGCTAGCTGGCGTCTTCGTCTCGTTGACGACTGGGTCCGGGAGACACGAGGGGACCGACGACCACGTGTACCTCGGCGTCTGTGGCACGGTCGGCGGCCGCGAGTTCGCGCTCAACGTCGAAAATTTCGACGACTGGGAGGAGGGAAGCGTCGTGACCTACTCCTTCGGAAAGTACGCGAACTTCTACGGGGGGAAAGACCCGCGAACCGCGGCCGACCAGCTCGACCGAATGACGATTTGCCTGCCGAACATAACGCACGTTTATCTCCGCAAACAGGGGGACCGGACGACATCGGGGGACGATTTTTGGGAGCTAGAGGAGTGCCACGTCAACCTCCATTCACAATCTTCGACCCGGCAGTTCGTCTCCACCGGAACGGCGCGCCTCGGGAACGAGTACGGACACAAACTCTGGCTGGCCGAGTCGTTCCACCAGGGAACGTATCGGGACGCGCGAATCCCTGCGGATGGGGCCGCCGAGTGCGAACGCCAGCGGGAGTGAATCCCTTCGGAGACACGGACAACAACTCAGGCTTGCCACACTGTCAAAACGCCAGCGGGCCGTTTTTCGACGCAGGTGCGAGCGGCCAGCTAGTGACCTGCGGTGGTGCCTACTTCTCCAGGATAGTTCCGCCCGAACCGACCGCGATGTCGGTGCCGCCGCGGACGACGGCCGTCAGGTTCTCCCCGGCGGGCGTCTCATCCGGGGTCCAGTCGCCACCGCCGAGGGCGTACACCTTGCCACCGCCACCGACTGTGTAGCCGGTGCTGTCGTCGTCGGTGACCTCGATGTCTCGCAGGCCGGCATCGCCTGTGTCGGTCGGCGTCCATTCAGAGCCGTTCCAGTGGAACACCATACCGCCACCGCCGGAGACCCACACGTTGTCCGGGCCGTCGGAGTCGACGCCGTAGAAGTTGACGTTGGCGTCGGCGAGGCCGATCTTGTCCCACGTCGACCCGTCATCGGTGACGAAGACGCTCTTGTTGCCGTCGACGATATGGCCCGAGCGGACCCCATGGAAGTCGACAGCATTGATGGCTGACCCGGACCCGGGCGTGGTGTAGTCCCACGTCTCACTCGCGCCGTTCTCGAAGCTGTAGTACATCTTGCCGGAGTCGCCGGCGACGTAGACGTTTGCCTCGCCGGCGCTGCCGGTCACGGACACGTCGTTGAAGTTGTTGGTGACATCCATCGGAGCGCTATGGTTGGTAAGCACGCCCGACTCCACGTCGTACTCGCCGATAGCGCCCGAGGCACCGACGAACCAGAGGGCCTTGGCGTCGTCGGTCACGTCGGCCCCGTAGAGGCTGTTGCCGTTGCCGGTCGGGCCGCCGCCGATGACCTTCTGCCAGCCTGTGCTGGTTCGTTCGAGGACGATACCGCCACCCGCCACCGCGTACGCACCGGCCGCGGTGTACTCGACATCGTGGAGGGTGCTCCCGGTCGGGGACTCGACGGACTCCCAGGGACCGGCCGCCGCAACCGTCCCGGAGAGGGCCGCCCCACCCAGTGCAGCCGCAGCTGTCGCGCCGATACCCTTGAGCACGCCGCGTCGTGTCGCGTTGCGATCGGACATGACACCCGGTTCTGTGGACTGTCTCCACTTCAATGGGCGGCGCAGTTAACGACCTTTCACGGCTATTCATCCGTTTAAACAGCCGATATTCGGGAGTATGGGCCGTTGGCATCGGCAAAACTGGTGGCCCGGAGCGAGCCGGCAAATATCACGTTAAGTCGGCTAAACGGACACAAGACTGATACCATGAATCCGCCGGCTGTGGGTCAGGACAGTTCAGCGACGAGTGACGGGGCCTCCGCCGCGATGATCTCGTCAATGGCGACACGGGCCGCCGCCGGGTCCGCGGGCAGGCAGAACACTGGCGTCCCATCGGCGATCCCGGCCGTCGCACGGATGGCGATGACCTCGGTCCCCTGTTGTTCGAAGAGGAGGCCCCGGTACACTTCCTCGAATCCCGGCAGGGCTTTCTCGAACAGGGGGTGGACCGCTTCGAGCGTCTGCTCCGCCGGGGCGACGCCGAGTCCCCCCGCGGTGACGACGACCGCCACGTCGTCACGCCCGACCAACCTGTCGACGGCCTCCTGAATGCCGTCATAGTCCCCTCGAAGGCGTTCGCGGGCTGTGACTGTCTGGCCGGTCGCTTCGAGTGCTGTCTCCACTGCCTCGCCCGTCGGGTCGCCTTCCTCTGTCGCCGTCCCGACCGTGACGACGGCGATGGCCACTGACTGCTCCTGCGCCGCGTCGGTCTGGGTCACTGTTTGCGCTGGTGTCGCATCCGTTGTCTGAACTGCCGCTTCCTGCGGTGTGTCTCTCGGCTGCGTAGCTGATTGTGTCTCGGCGCTGGCTTCCTCGTCAGGTCTCTGTGTCGCCTCAGCAGCCGTTTCAGCGTCCTGTGTTTCGGTCGCTGATTGGCTGCCCACACTGTGATCCGCCGCCTCGTCGATACGGTCCGTGACAGAGCTATCGGTTTCGGGCTTCGAGGTAGGCTCGTCGCTGTTCTCTGCGGTATCATCTGCTACAGGCGTCGCTGTGCCGTCAGCTTCTTCTGGCGCTTCGTCGTCGTTTCCCGCCGCTGGATCGGTTGCTTCGGCGGGGTCCGAACTGCTGGCCTCGTCGTCAGTATCGGCTGCTGCGGATTCCTCGTCGCCCCGCGTCTCGTCCTCATCCGTTTCATCGTCTTCCCCGTCAGTCGGCCCTCGGCGTGTGTCACGGGACTGGAAATCCACCATACGACTTCATCGGCCGCCGTGAATAAATACCCTGACGACCGTTTACGGAACTGCAATACATATAATATCTGAAACCGATAGTCTTAAAATATAGAAAGAAGAATAAAAATGTATGGGTGGGAGATATCACGTCGTTTGCCATGAGTGTGCGTTCGAGGGACTGTACGAAGACGCATCGGTCGCGGAGGGGCAGCGGGACGCACATACTTCCGACAGTGGACATCAGATGAGCCTGCGTGACATCTCGTGTCAGGAAGCGCCCGGGCTGTCGCAGTAGCGGGACCGTTAGCGTTTTGCACACGCTTGCCTGACTCCGAGATATGCAGCCACGTTGTTCCGTCGGTATTACTGGAGGCCGTCCCATCGTGATGCACCGTCCGAGCAGGGACGGGGTGCGTACCGATGGCTGACGACGAGTCTGGCTACGTCCATCGCCCTGACACGGAGCCACAGGCCACAGATACGTCGCGTGCGGAGAGTGAGACGGGCACGGAAGCTGTCGACGGTCCCGAATTCGGGACGAGCGGCTGGATTCTTGTCGGGATGATCGGCGTGGCGTTTCTCCTTGTTCCCGGCGCAATTTTGCTCTTGCCGGCAGCCCAGGGCGTCATCAGTAGCTTCGGCCTCACGCTCCGGGATGCCTATCTCACGCTCCCGCTCGTTCCGGCGTTCGCACTCGGTGCGCTTGCGGTGTGGTCCGCGGTCCGTTCGCAGTCGAAGTGACCGAGAATAGTTATATCTGGAACACAATTGGTACGCTACTGAATGGTCCTGTCGCCGCTTACTGTCGTTTTATTGTCGGGTGTCGTCGGCATGGCTGTCGCCTTTCTGGTGTGGCTCCACCGGGACCGGCCGGGGGCAGGACCGCTGGCAGTGTTCGTCGTCGCGGCGAGCCTCTGGGCTGTTGCGTACGGTATCGAACTCGCTGTGCCGGGGCTGTCCACCATGGAGCGGCTCGTTCAGGCACAGTTAACGCTCTCAGTAATCATCCCTGTCGCGTGGCTCGTGACGGTTATCGAGTACACGGGGCACCCACACTGGCTCACGCAACGCCGAACAGCGCTGTTGCTCGTCGAACCGGCGGTGTTTGTCACGCTCGTGTGGTCGAACCATGCCCACGAACTCATCTGGTCCGGTCGCGGGACGCAGTACGTCTCGGCGTCGTCGGTGACGCTCGTGCCCGCGTTCGAACTCATGTACTGGGGCCATATGTCCTACATATTGCTGTTAATCCTCGCCGGCAGTTTCCTCCTGTTGCGGATGCTGTTCCGGTCGAACCAGGTGTTTCAGGGTCAGGGGCTCGCGCTGCTACTCGCCATCACCGTCCCGACGGTCATCCAGACGCTGTTTGTGCTTGATGTGGTTCCAACCACGTTTAATCCGACAAGCCTTGGGTACGTCGCGTCGGGGGCCGTCCTCTCGGTCGCCATCCTCCGCGGGCAACTACTTGATGTGGCACCGGTGACCCGGGAACTGGGTCGGGAAGCTATCTTCACGGAAATGGACGACCTCGTCATCATTGTCGACGACGAGCGCCGTATCGTTGACGTCAATGCGGCCGCCACGGCGCTGTTCGACGGTGACCAGAACACGCTTCTGGGCCGTTCGCTACCGCAGGCGTCACCGACACTCGCCGAAACAGTCCCCGGCCCGGGTGAGCGAACGCAGACCGAGACGGCCCTCGAACGCGACGGCAGCGTCCGGTACTACGACGTGCGCGTGATACCGCTGTACCGCGCGTACGGTGTTGTTTCTGGCCATCTCATCAGCCTTCGTGATATCACAGACCGCCGACAGCGCGAACAGCGGCTAGATGTGCTTAACCGCTTGCTCCGTCACGATATCCGAAACGAGATGAACGTCGTCAAGGGGAACGCGGACTTGCTCAGGGATACGGCCGATGCCGACGAACGCGAGCGACTCAACCGTATTATGAGCACAGTCGACGACATCGTCGACCGCAGCAACAAGATCGGCCGAGTCACCGAGGCTCTAGAGACCAAACAGCACAGCCCGACAGCGCTTCAGACGCTGCTGGACTCGGTCGTGAGCGATGCGCAGGACCGTCATCCTGACGTGGCGATTACGCTCACCTGCGAGAATGATATCTGGATACGGGGCGGTCCGTCGGTCCTCATCGCGCTGGAGGAACTGGTCGAGAACGCTGTCGAACATCAGGCAACCGATGCGGGCCCAGTTGCGGTCGAGATTACGGCGACACGGGCCGATAGAACGCCGGGTGTCCATGTGGCCGTTCACGACAACGGTCCCGGTATCACCGACCACGAGCGCGAGGTTATCCGCTCGGGAACCGAAACGCCGCTCAAACACGGCTCCGGCGTCGGGCTCTGGCTCGTCAACTGGATCGTTCGGAACCTCGGCGGCCGGATGTCGTTTCCTGAGACGGACGGGCCGGGAACGACTGTGGAGTTGCAACTGCCGGCGGCTGAGCCAGCCCATGCGACGGACGAGCCCGCGGCAGTCCACGGCGAGAACGCTGATTGATGCCGGCTGCTACCACTCGATTTCAGCCTTGTCGCGCCAGAACCGCCCGCTCGGCGCGTCGGGTTGGAAGCGAGCGAGCCATACTGGCGTCTCAGCACCCTTTTCGGGCGTTCGGGGGGCGCTCCCCTCAGTCATGTCCGTCTGAACGTATCCCGGACACACCGAGTTGGCGATGAGGCCGTCGGCCGCGTACTCGCCGTCGAGGTACTTCGTCAACCCGTTGACGCCCGTCTTCGAGATGCGGTAGGCCGGCGTGCCGCCTGACTGACTCTCGGTGATGGCGCCGAGGCCGGAAGACATGGTGACGATGCGACCGCCCGCCTCGGCCAGCAACAGCGGAAGGGCGTACTTCGTCATGAGCACCGCTCCTCGGAGGTTCGTGTCGAGGGTGTGGTCGATAACGTCGGTCGGCATCCCATCGAGCGGTTCCCGTGAGTCCATCACGCCGGCGTTGTTGACCAGCACGTCAAGCCGGCCCTGCTCGCGCTCGATGCGGTCGACTGCGGCGACCATCCCGTCGTCGTCGGTCACGTCGAGTTCGATAGCGTGACGGTCTGTCGCCTCGATGTCGTCAGTATCACGAGCGCCGGCGTACACCGTCGCGTCGAGGTCGACCAGCCCGTCGGCGATTGCCTTCCCGATGCCCCGCGTGGCGCCGGTGACGAGTACGACTTGGCTGTCGAGGGAGTCGTACAGCGGAACGTCCATACCCGGGGTTAGGCGGCGGGGCCGAAAAGGAAACGGGTCGGGATGTCATCACTGCAATGCCTGCCGACCGTACTGCTAGTGACTCCCCGAGCGTCGGTGTACACCGTCGCGTCGAGGCGTCGGCGTTACCGTTCTTCGTCCCGGCGCATCGCGATCTCGAACCAGGGGCAGAGCCGGAGCTGACGGTAGTACTCGGGATGTTCACGCAGTCGCTCGTAGGGGACCCACATGAGGCCGTCGACCTCCTCGGGGTTCGGTTCCAGCGAGGTGTCGTGGAGTGTGGCCTGCAGGACCGCACAGACTTCCCATTCGAGGCCAGCGTTCTCGTAGTAGCGCTTGTACTCGAACCGGTCGGTCACGCGGAGGTTCTGGTACTGCGAGGGGTCAATGCCCAGTTCCTCTTCGAGCCGTTCCTCGGTGGCTTCGACCTGCGTCTGACCTTCGACAGGGTGGGAGGCGACGGTCCCGTCCCAGTGTGTATCCCAGAGGCGCTTGTTCGCCGCGCGCTGTGCGAGCAGGATTCGGTCGTTCTCGTCGAACAGCAGAGCGGTGAACGCGCGGTGGCGAACACCGTCGCCAGTGTGGGCGTCGAGCCGATTGACCAGTCCCTCCTCGTTGTCATCGGCGTCTACCGCGATGACCTCCTGTCGGGCGTTTTCGTGTGTCTCGTCGACCGCGTCGGAACTCATATGTCGTACCTCTCACAGAGGCGCGTATTACGCCCTTCGACTTCCAGTCACCGCGCCGGGTGGTCCGAAACGAACTGCTTGAGTATCTGTTCCTCTGCGCGGTGGAGTGTCTCGCTGCAGGTCGACTTCGCGATGCCGACGCGGTCCGCCAATTCCGTCAGTGAGCACTCCCGTGGCGTGTCGTAGTAGCCCGCGTCGATGGCCTCCTGAACCAGTTCTAGCTGGCTCTCGGTGAGCACCTGCTCGGTTTCGAGGTGTTGCTGGATGCGGTCGACACTGAAGGCGATGCCGAATTCCTCCAGTTGCTCGCCAAGTTCGGAGAGTCGCTCCTGTGGCGCTGATATCTCCCAGACGGCCTCGCCGTCGGACAGGGTAAACGGCATTTCCAGCGGGACACCCGAGCCCTGCACTGGGAAGAGCAGGAGCGGCATCGACGTCTCGAACTGAACCAGTGCGCTGTCGTCACGGTGAGAGAGGATTTCGAGAGTTGTGACCGACTCGCGGTTCTCGATATCACGGAGGACCGCTGGGAGGTCGTCCGATGTGATCTCCGCGAGCCCGACACCGGCGTCCTCGCCGGGGAGCGCAGACAGGATGCGAAACGTCGCGTCGTCGTACGCTCGCGAGACATCGCCGATCCAGATTTCCTCCGGAATCGTGAGCGTGAGTTCAGCGTGTGGCATTGGCGTAACCGAATATATTCGCCCGACCCCTGCGTCCGTACTCCCGAACATGTTCGTCTACCTGCGATGGGGACAAGAAACTTGGGGGGCGGTGTCCCACGCTGTCAACACGAAATCAGGTCGGACAAAACTACAGCGTCGAACGTCTTCGGGTATGGCGAACGCTTATCTCGCCGGCCACTGGCCGTCTGGTATGGAGCGCGTTTCGCTGACCCGGACGGTCCCGGCTAACCCGGAGACCGTCACTGCGCTGATAACGGACGTAGAGCCGTTTATGCTTGCAGCAGGGTTCGACGAGGTGACACTGGACGGGGACGACCTCGGCATCACGAACCGCGTCGGACTCTTCGAGATCGAACTGGATCTGGAAATCGTCGAGACTGACGCAGTGCTGCGGTACGAGCAACGGCAGGGCATCTTCGAGTCGATGATGACAGAGTACACGGTCGAGGCCGTCGACGGCGGGACTGAAGTCACGGCGACGACGGAGTACAGCGCACTCGATCTCCCGGTACTCGGCGAGATGATCGATTCGACCGTCATTTCGCGACAGCGCACGAAGGAACTGAACAAGCAGTTCGACTGGCTGGTCGAACAGGTGACCTAATGGGACGTGTGATAGCGGCCGTCCGGAGACTGACTTACTGCTATCCGTTGTGTATAGTAACCCGAACATCTTCGGGAGAGAACCGAGGGATGCCCGTCGATAACCGGTACATATGAGCCATTCCCACGAGGACGTGCCGCCGGTTACAACCGAGGTTCACGACAACTCCTGGTCGGCGAATCTGGAGACGCCCGCACACGCTAAGGACCCCGACGTGGTCGTCGAACAGGCCATCGATGCCGTCGAGATGACGACGGCTGGGAATCACGTTAATCTGGTGAGCCACGCCGACCACGGCCACCCGGAAACCTACCTGTTCGACGCGCTGGAGGACGCTTTCGGCGAGACGATTTCGACCGAGTACGTCCAACAGTGTGGCTGTGGGGGGCACGTCACCCGCGTCCATCGGGAGGCATAGATGCGCGGGCAACTCGACCTCGACCAGCAGCCGCTGGTGCTGATATGGGAGGTAACGCAGGCCTGCGAACTGGCGTGCAAGCACTGCCGGGCCGACGCTCAGCCTCGCCGGCATCCCGACGAACTGTCGACGGCGGAGGGGAAGGCGCTGCTGGATCAAGCCAGCGAGTTCGGCGACGGTCAGCTGGTCGTCCTCTCGGGCGGGGACCCGCTGGCTCGCGGGGACCTCCCTGAACTCGTCGAGTATGGCACCGAACAGGGCCTCCGAATGACACTGACGCCCAGCGGGACGAACTCGATCACGCCCGAGCGGCTGGCCGAACTCGACGACGCCGGACTTCGGCGGCTGGCCCTGTCCATCGACGGCGGCGACAGCGACGCTCACGACACGTTCCGGGGTGAGTCCGGGAGCTTTGAGGCGACGATGGCGGCCGCCAAGGCGGCCCGTGACCTCGACATCCCGCTGCAGATCAACACCACCGTCTGTGCTGAGACGGTCGAGCAACTGCCGGCGATCCGGGACCTCGTCGCAGACCTCGATGCGGTGCTGTGGTCGGTGTTCTTCCTCGTTCCGGTCGGTCGCGGGCGGGTCCTGACGCCGATTGCCCCTGAGCGGGCCGAACGCGTGCTGTCGTGGCTCCACGAGGTCAGCGACGAGGCAGCGTTCGGCCTCAAGACGACCGAAGCGCCCCACTACCGGCGCGTCGCGATGCAGAAGCAGGACGAGGGAGCCAGCGGGCTCAAACGCCGGATGGGTATTCGCGCTGGCAAGGGGTTCGCCTTCGTGAGCCACACCGGTGAGGTGTACCCCTCCGGATTCCTGCCGAAATCAGCGGGCAACGTTCGTGATGAAAGCGTCGTGGACATCTACCGGGAGTCGGCGCTGTTCCAGCAACTCAGGGACGACAACGCGCTGACGGGCAAATGCGGGGCCTGTCGATACCGAACGGTCTGTGGCGGCAGCCGGTCACGAGCGTACGCGACGACGGGGGACCCGCTGGCGGCGGACCCGCTGTGTGACTACCGGCCGGACGGGTTCGAGGGGTCGGTTCCTGACCAGCACCCGGCAGATTGAGGGGATTTTTCACTCCGTGGGAACGCGCCTCGCCCGTTTTGTAATGTGGTGTCACAGTATCTTACATGAGCGACTCCGGCATTAGAGTGGAGCTGTCGGTCGACGCCCCGGGGGCCTGTCCGGTGGCGAGCGTCTCGGATGAGGCGGGCACGGCCGTGACCGATGTCGCCCGAAGCAGCCCAGATGCAGACGGGCAGGTCATCGAAGAGTTCACCGCGACGGGTACTGACGACGGGGCAATCGAGGCACGGGAGGACATGGAGAAAGTGTTCGTGACGGGCAACGGGACCCGCTACCAGTTTTCCCGGTCGCGAACTGAGTGCGTCTGCGAGGCGGTCGAAACGTATGACTGTCCGGTCGCGGATATCCGTGCTGAGGGCGGGCAGCTCCGCCTGACCTTCCACGCGCCTGATGTCGACCGGGTGCGCGCTATCGTGACGCGGCTGAAAGAACTGTACGACGGCGTTTCGCTCCGGTCGATGCGGCGGAACGGCGACGTGGACCCGGTGGACTCGATTCTCGTCGACCGAAGTAAACTCACCGACCGGCAGCAGGAAGTGCTCGAAACCGCCGTCGATATGGGGTACTTCGAATATCCGAAAGGGGCCAACGCCGGCGACGTGGCGACGGAACTGGATATCTCCGTCTCGACGTTCGCGGAACACCTTGCCGCCGCCCAGACGAAGCTGCTCGACAGCATTGTCGCGGAGTAGGCCCACAGCGCGCTGGCGGTGATGAACCACCACGAGTCGTGCTCAGGTCCCACATCACTCCGGCCTGATTGTGACGTGCCACTCTTCGTCAGCGACCTGCTCCGCGTCGTACCGGTATCCCTTTCTCGTGAGGACGTCGTACAGCGGTACTGGCTCGAAACTGTTCACCAGCCTGAGCGCCTCGCTTTCGCTGACAGAATCGAGGGCGCTCATGATCTGTTCGAACGGTTCCCCGTCAACGTCCCGAACGTCGAGTTCCTGTACCGCCTCCTGGTGCTCTGTGCTCATACGTTCGATAACTGTCCCCGTTAGTCAGGCGCTTGTCCCGAACGTGTTCGTCTCCATGGCGGTACAGTACTCGTGGTGCGAGGCTGCACCACTCGCCACTACCGCGGGGGTACTCCCGGGACCGCGCTACCGAAGCGTCGTGTAGCTCAGTCCGGCAATTGCGATGAACTGCAACGAGCGAAGGACCAGCACGGCTTGCTGGACGTGTGGGTCGCCAGCGTAGAAGCTCTGCATCGAGAAGAAGAAGTAGACGGCGATGGCGTTCTCGGCGAGCATCGCGACGGCGAAAGCGATGAGGCCGGCGACGAGCCCCGTCCGGAACGTCGCGTAGTTACGGACCCAGACGCCCAGCAGCGGGAGCAACAATAGGACGTTAAGCCCGCCAAGGATGGCCGCAGCGGTGATGAGCGGTCCCATCGCCATCAGCACCACCCCTCCTGTTGGCTGGCCGCGGTCCGGATGGTAATTTGCCCCCTCATTCGTCCATCTTCTCCACGATTTCCTCGAAAGTGTCGCGGTAGTTGTCGAACCGGTCAGTCAGGAAGTAGAGTTTGGCGTACTCCTCGTCGCCGGATTCGACCACGTCGTGGTCCTCTAGCTGTTCCATGTGATGTCTGATCGTCTTGTAGCCTACGTCGAGTTCGTCGGCGAGTTCGTTTGCGTTCATCGGTCGGTCCGCGAGAGCGTCGATGATACGCGCCCGGTTGGCACCGCCGCGTGTCGCCGTCAGCAGATACCAGAGCGCTTTCTCCATCCCACTGTCCTCCCGGGAACTGTGTCTGCCCGTCGTATAGTCCTGTCTCTCCCCGTCGAACAGCGCGCTGGACTTGGATTCATATGCCACGATGGGATACCGGAGTCAAGACGGGCGTCGGATAAAGCGTTTCTTCGCACTCTCTTCCGAGACTGTTCCAATTTCGGGGCGACTGTCCGCGGTTCCATTCGCCTCCAAGCGCTCAGCGGAGCGCCGCCGTCGCGTCGGCCATGATGTCGATGGCCTCTTCCAGCGTCTCCATGTCTGTCGCGTAGGAGATGCGGGCGTAGCCCGCGCCGTGTTCGCCGAAAGCATCGCCAGGGACGACCACGACCCCACGGTCGATAACTTCGTCCACCCAGCCGTCGGGGACCTTCGGCATCGCGTAGAACGCGCCCTTGGGCGTCGGACAATCCAGTCCCATCTCATTGAGGCCATCCAGCAGCACGTCCCGCCGCTCTTTGAAAGCCTCGCGCATCTCCGCGACGGGCTCCTGTGGGCCGGTCAGCGCCGCCTCGGCGGCGTACTGGGCCGGGGCTGACGCACAGGCCTGTGCGTACTGGTGGACCCGCAGCATCCGCTCGATGCGGTCCGTCGCCCCGGTGACCCAGCCGAGCCGCCAGCCCGTCATCGAGTACGCCTTCGAGCAGGCGTTGACGATGACGACGTTGCCCGTCTCGCTGAACTCCGCCGGCGAGCGATGCTCGCCCTCGAACACCTGGTGTTCGTACACCTCGTCAGAGATACACAGCACGTCGTGCTCATCGGCGATGCGGGCGAACTCCCGCATATCCTCGGGGGACTGGACCGCTCCGGTCGGGTTCGCGGGCGAGTTCACCACGAACGCCGCCGTGTCGTCGGTGATGGCCTCCTCGACCGTCTCAGGGGCCATCGTGAGGTCCTCGCGCAGTGGGACAGGTCGCGGCGTCCCGCCGGCGAGGTGGGTCAGCGCGTCGTAGGAGACAAAGCCCGGGTCCGGGAAGATGACCTCCTGTCCTGCATCGACGTGGGCCTCCAGCGCGATATGCAGCGCCTCGCTCCCGCCCGACGTGGCAATGATGTCTCCGGGGTCGACCTCAAGGTCGTTATCCCGCTCGTGCTTGGCGGCGATGGCTTCCCGGAGTTCCTCAGTCCCCTTGTTCGACGTGTAAGCATCGACTTTTCCGGCCTGAATTGCCTCGACAGCCGCTTCGCGCGCGTGCTCCGGCGTCGGGAAGTCCGGCTGGCCGAGGCCGAGGTTGATTGCGTCCTCGCCCGCCGCCTCGAACACTTCGCGGATGCCCGAGATCGATACCTGCTCTACCCGCCGGGAGAATGCAGTCATACTCTCTCTGGGGGCGGCCGGCCCGATAATTCTTCCCGATTTCGCTAGCGCACCACAGACATCGCAATCGCGCCGCCACCGCCGACGCTCACTCACCTCGCCGCTGGCGGTCCTATCGGACGACGCTCATCGCAATTGCGCCGCCACCGCCGACGCTCATCCCCACGATGCCGCGATGATGATCCGCTCGCTCCATCGCATACAGCATCGTGGTCGTGAGGATGCCGCCGCTGGCTCCGATTGGATGGCCGAGCGCCACCGCGCCGCCGAGGGGATTGTGCTTTTCGGCGGGGATGTCGAGTTCGTCGGCGACGTACACCATCTGCGCGGCAAAGGCCTCGTTGAGTTCGAAGTGGTCCACGTCGGCGACGGCGAGGTCGTTGCGCTCTAGGAGCTTCGACACTACGTCCCGTACCGCGATTGAGAACTCCGACGGATCGCGGTAGGCAACCGCGTAGTCCTCGACGTGGGCCATCGGCCCCAGCCCCTCGCGCTCGACCGTCTCGGCGTCGGCCAGCACCACTGCACCTGCCCCGTCAGAAAGCTTCGATGCGTTGCCGGCGGTGATTGTCCCACCGTCCGCAAAAGCCGGTGGGAGCGCCGCCAGCTTATCTACCGTCGTGTCCGGATGTGGCCCTTCGTCCTCTGTTACGAGCCCGTCCGCCGTTTCCACAGGAACGAGTTCCTCGGTGAACTGCCCGGACTGGATAGCCTCGCCGGCTCGGTGATTGCTCCGCCGAGCGTACTCGTCCTGGGCTTCGCGGCTGATGTCGTGCTCGGCGGCGAGTTCCTCCGTCAGCGTGCCCATATGCGCGTCGTACTGTTTGTCCCACAGCGAGTCCCATATCATCGCGTCAACGAGTTCGCTGTTCCCGTGGCGGCGACCGCCGCGCATATCCGGCACGAGATACGGAGCGTTCGACATCGACTCCATGCCGCCGGCGAGACACACCGACGCCCGACCGGCCTCGATGCGGTCGGCGGCGGTTGTGATCGCTCGCAGTCCCGACCCCGACGCCTCGTTGAGTGTCGTCGCAGCCACGTCGTCAGGGAGCGGCGATTCGACGACGACCTGTCTGGCCGGGACCTGACCAACGCCGGCCTGCACCGCGTTTCCGAGGCCGACCCAGTCAACACTGTCCTCGTCGACGCTGGTCCGATTGAGCAGTCCCTCGACGGCCGCACTGCCGAGCGCTATCGCGCTTCGGTCTGTGAGCCTTCCCAGCAGTTCACCGTGTGCGGTGCGTGCGCCGTCGACCAGAACCACATCAGTCATACGAGCTACATGAACCTAATCCTACAATATTGTTCGCCCGACGATGAACGGCGTCCTACTCCTCAGTCGACGTCCGCAGTTCCTCGATAGCCGTCTCAAGTCGTCTGAGTGTCGCATCAGCGTCGGTGTAGCCTTGCTCGTACTCACCGTAGGCGTCGTCGGCTTCGTTTAGGAATGCCTCAACAGCGTCGTGCATCTCGTGGTCGCTCATGGCTGTCCCGACGGCAGCCGACCGGAAAAGTCCCGCTACTCGCGGGTCACTGTGTCACGTCGTAGTCGACGCTCGCATCGCGGAGTGCGTCGGTCACACGCCCGACGGTGTCCTGTGTCGCGACGACAACAGCATCGAGTCCCCGCGATGCGGCGGCGGCGGCCACCTCACCCGCCGCGAAATGTGTTGTCGGTTCGATGTCGGCATCGCGGAGCGCAACGACGGATTCGACGCCCGCGGCGGTAACAATAGGGACATCTGCACAGGCCGCGGCGATGTCGTCGATGTTCTCGACCGGCCCCGACCGGACCGGCGGGACCTGAATGACGCTGACGTGGCCGGGGTCGAGGTCGATGACGCCCTCGAAGCCGGTGACGCCGACGACTTCGCCCTCTGCGGCGCTGGTCGTCGTCACGCCCGTCGCGTCGCCGCCGCCGGGGTCAGCGTGCAACAGGCCGTCCGATAGCGAGAGCGTGACCGTCTCGCCTTCCGCCAGATCCGCCGTGGCGATGGCGGCGTCTTCCTGCACGCTGCCGAGCACGTCGTCGGTGACGTGGTCGGCGAACCGGCGGACGTCGGTCGCGGACTGGAACACCCAGTCGACGCCCTCTTTCGTGACGCGGTAGCGCGACCGCCCTTCCTTCTCGACGAGGCCGTCGTCGACGAGTTCACGGATGTACTCGCTGACGGCCTGGCTCGTCACACCGACAGCGTCGGCGATTTCGCCCTGACTCACTGCGGGCTGGCGCTCGGCGATCTCCACGAGGACCCGAAACCGCGTTGCGGCCCGCTTGTTCTCCAGGACGTCGACCATACAGGAATCACGGGAGTCGCAGGTAAAAATACCACCGACACTGTCAGGCCGAGATATTCGGCTGCAGTCCGGCCACCTGCGATGTGTCTCGTCCCCATGCCCGACAATATAAGCCTCCCCGGTGCTGACTGGACGGCGATGACAGCCAGCTACGACGACCGGGCGCTCCTGCTCTGGGAGACGCTCGTCGTCGCGGACCTCCACGTCGGCCGGGGCACCGGCGGGAACCTCGAACTCCCGGTCGGGTCCGGATCGGACATGGTCCAGCGGTTCCAGTCGCTCGTCGAGCGCCATGACCCAGCGGAGGTCGTTATCGCCGGCGACCTCCTCCACTCGTTCCAGACGGTTCCCCGGTCGGTCGAAAGTACCGTGGCAGGGCTCAAAAGCGCCTGTCAGGCGGCCGGGGCTCGCCTGCTTGTGACGCCGGGTAACCACGACACGATGCTCGACAGCGTGTGGGACGGCCCGACCGAAACGACGTATCGCGTCGGCGAAACCGTCGTCTGTCACGGCCACGAGGCACCCGACGTTGATGCCGACCGCTACGTCGTCGGGCACGACCATCCCACCATTTCCATCGAGGGTCAGCGCCAACCCTGCTATCTCGTCGGGAGCGGCCAGTACCGCGGCAGCGACGTGGTGATGCTCCCGTCGTTCAACAGGCTGAACGCCGGCGTGGAGGTCAACGAGATGCGGGCCAGCGACTTTCAGTCCCCGCTCGTTACTGATGCCGACCGATTAGAGCCGGTAGTCTGGGACGAGAGCGGGCGCGAGACGCTGTCGTTCCCGCCGCTGGGTGAGTTCCGGCGCATGCTATAACGGTAAGTATTTGACCCGCGACGGTGGACGCTGGAATATGGTTCAGACAGAAATCGCGCTGGGTCTCATCGCGATTACGCTGCTTTCGCTACTGCTGCTGTACTTCGCGACGATAAAGTACGTCTCGGAAGTCCTCGAAGGAGAGGGGCACGAACAAGAGGGAAACACGAATAGCGGCGGTCCGGCCGCATAGGCCGCCGGCCCTCTTTTGCAGTCGTATCGGCGTTTCTCTTATCGAAGCAGATCGGCGGCGACCTTGCCGCTTTCCAGCGCACCCTGTATCGCCGACCAGCGGGTGTAGTCGCCCGCCAGGACGGCGTTGCCCTCTGGCGCTGTCGGGTCCGGGAGCGCGTCCCGATACCCCGGCGGCTGAGCGAACTGTGAGAGTGGGACGCGGTCGGTCCGGAGCAGTTCCAGCGCCTCGAAGCTCGCGTTCGGATACCACGACTGCAGCGCCGCCCGGACTTCAGCGGCCAGTTCCGCGTCGTCTTCTTCCGGCGTTCCGAGGAACGTGGCGCTGTATAGCTCCATCCCAGCGGGCGCGTACTCGCTGGCGACCGCCGACAGCGGCGCGACGGTGTTCGGTCGGTCGTCGGCCGCGTTGAGGATGATGCGCTGTCCGGTGGCCGGAGCGCGGTTCGTCGGGAGTGCGAAGTACTGGGTGACACAGCCGACGGGCTCGGTCGGAATCGCATCAATATCCGTCAGATCCGCCGCCGTCTGCGGGTCCGTCGCGACGACGGCACTTTCGGCGGTCACTGTTTCGCTGCCTACCTCGGCAGTAACCTCTCCCTCGTGGGTCTCCAGCTCTGTCACGGGCGCGTCGGTTTCGATGGTCGCGCCTGCCGAGTGAGCGCGGTCGGCGAGCTGTCGCGGCATCGCCTGCATCCCGTCGGCGGGGACGAATATCTCGCCTTCGCTCAGCATCTTGTAGGTGTACTCGAAGATGCTGCTATCCGTGCCCAGTGAGCGGTCAAGCGTGATGCCGCCGTAAAAGGGTGCGGCGAACCGCTCGACGAACCGCTTTGAAAATCCGTAGTCAGCGAGGTATTCCCGGATGGTCGTTCCGCCCCGAGAGAGCAATTCAACCGGTTCGACGTCGGCCAGTTCGCGCTGGAGCCGGAACAGCCGGAGCTTGTCGGCCGTGCGCACGTCGGTATTGAGCAGCGCCTGCGGTGCGGCGGAGGGATTCCGGAGCGGGTCCGACAGCACCGAGCGGTGGTTCGGGCTAGCGATAGTGGCCCCCGGCGTGAACGTCCGCGGAGCCAGCGCCTCGATGTCGAGTTCCCGCTTCGCCGCGGGATAGGCGGTGAACATGACCTGAAACCCACGGTCGAACGTGTAGCCGTCCTCGTGGGCTGTCCGGACGCGACCGCCCACGTCCGAGCGCTGCTCGAACACTGTCACGTCCCGACCCGACTCCGCCAGGTGGCGGGCGGCGACCAGCCCGGCGAGTCCCCCGCCGGCGACGACGACATCTGTCATACTCTCCAGTTCGAGCGCCCGGGACAAGAGGGTGCTGAAGCGGGACCGGACCACACTTGGTTGTCCCGTCCACAGAGAAAGACATGGAGACGACTGCGGCGTTTCGCGGCCTCATCTGCACGGCGTGTGGCGCGGAAACCGACAGCACGGCCGACCGCTGTCCCGACTGTGGCGGGGTTCTCGTCGGTGACTACGACGTTCCGGACCTGACGCCCGAGGCGCTGCCCGAAGTGACAGGGCCAGGCCGGTACGAGCCGCTTCGGCCGTTCTCGGGTGACGCAACGGTGACGCTCGACGAAGGGGCGACACCGCTGGTTCCGGTGCCGGAGCTGGCCGACGAACTCGGCGTCGACTCGGTGTATGTCAAAGACGAGGGGCGTAATCCGACGGCGTCGCTGGGCGACCGCAAACTTTCGCTCGCTGTCACCGCTGCCGCTCAGCGCGGGGCTGAGCGCGTCGCGACACCGTCGACGGGGAACGGCGCACAGGCCAACGCCGCCTACGCGGCCCGCGCCGGCATCGAGTCAAAGGGCTTCGTCCCCTCACGCTGTCCGTTCCTCAACAAGGCGATGGTGAACGTCCACGGCGGCGACATGCGCGTCGTTGAGGGCCGGTATGACGACGCCGTCTCGGTGTCTGACGAGGAACTTGCCGACGCGTCCGACGGCTGGGTCTCAGTTGCGCCCGGCCACCCGTTCCGCATCGAGGGTGCCAAATCCGTCGCGTTCGAGACGGCCGACGACCTCGACTGGACGGCCCCCGACGCGGTGGTCCACCCCACCGGCCACGGCGAGACGCTCGTCGGTCTCGAACACGGCTTTCAGGCGGCAGCCGAGAGCGGCCTCACGGACTCGATGCCGCGAATCTACGCCGCACAGCCCGACTCGACGGCCGCCATCGCGGATGCCGCGAGCGAGGGTGCGAGCGAACCGGCGACTATCGAGCACCCCGACACCATCGTCGGCCCGCTTGAGGTTCCCGACCCTGCCGCCGGCGCTGCGGCGCTCGACTCGCTTGACCGCTCGGGCGGCGACGGCGTCGCCGTCTCAGATAAGGACATTCTGGCTGGCGCGGTCGACGGCTGCGAGATGGGGCCGGAAACCGGTGCGACCGGCGGGACCGCGATCGCCGGTGCGCGGGCACTGGCTGACGATGGGGCCCTCGACGACGACGATGTCGTCGTTCTGGTGAACTCTGTCGCCGGGAGCAAGGAGGCGGACCTGCTGCGCAGCCACCTCATGAGCCAGGGCATCTGAGAATTCGGGCGGCTGCCCGGGGGAGTGGGTCCGATATTGCCGTCAAGCAGGCAGGTATCCCACACTTCGATGTTGTTTATACGGCTCTGACCCATTCACGAACCTAATGCGCGTTGCAGCGTTCAGCGAACTCACCGGCCCGGACGGCGTCTCGGTTATCGACCAAGCAACCCCAGAGCCTGAACACGGCGAGGCAGTGGTCTCCGTCGAAGCGTGTGCGATCAACCGCCACGACCTCTGGGTTCTCGAAGGGGATTCCGCGATGGTCGACACGGATGATTTACCGTTTGTCAGCGGCCTCGATGTCGCCGGGACCGTCGATGCCGTCGGCGACGGGGTTACGGCTGTCGAACCCGGGGACCGCGTGGTCCTCTGTCCGAACGAGACCTGCGGGACGTGTCGCTACTGTCGTGAGGGGCCGGAGAACCTCTGTGAGAACTTCTCGCTGTACCACGGTGGCCTCGCCGAGGCGGCCCGTGTGCAGGCCGACCGCCTCGTCAGGCTTCCCGACGGCGTGGAACCGGTCGACGCGGCCGCGCTTCCGACGGCCTACATGACGGCCTTCCATATGCTCCGTCGGGTCGACGCTGGACCGGGCGATCTGGTGTTTATCCCGGGCGTCACCGGCGGTGTCGGCGTCGCAGGCGTGCAACTCGCGTCCGTTCTCGGCGCTCACAGCGTCGGGACCTCGTCTTCAGCGGCGAAGCTAACCCGCGTCGAATCGCTCGGTCTGGACTACGCCATCGAGAGCACCGATCCGGACGAGATTCGGGCAGCGGTCACCGAGATCGGGACGGTTGATGGCGTCCTCAATCACCTCGGTGGTGAGTACACGCAGGTCGGTCTGGATGTTCTCCGTCGCGGTGGCCGGATGGCCGTCTGTGGTCGGACCGCCGGCGGCACATCCGAGATCAATATTCCCGACCTGTTCCTCGGTCACAAGCGTGTTATCGGGAGTACGATGGGGACGCAGGGCGATTTGGAACGACTTGTCGACCTCGTCGCTGACGGCGAACTCACCCCGGAGATAGAGGCGACGTACTCCCTAGAGGAGACCGGTGCGGCGTTTGCGGCGATGCAGGACCGCGATAGCGTTGGAAAGCTCGTCGTGACGCCGTAGTCACTCCTAAGCCCGCGAAGGGTGTTTCTTGCCCTTAGCGACCGCCACTCACCGTGCGATGATGACTGGAACAGGCGAGTTACGGAACACTTTCTGGGCGACGTTCCCGACGACCAGCCGATCGGCCAACGAGCCGCCGTGAGTTCCGAGCACGACCGCATCGAAGTCGCCGGCTCTATTCAGAACCGCTCGTGCCGGGTGGCCCAGTTGCACCTCGGTGGTTATGTCGGTATCGTACTCGGCAGCGAGTTCGCGAGCGTCGTCGAACACCTTCTCCGCACGCTCCTCGGCGGCCGCTTCGATGTCATCTGCAAGAGCAAGTGCGGTGGCTGCTCCCCCCAACGGTGAGGGTCCGCCCACGACGTGTAAGACAGTAATCTCCGCGTCGGGATGGTTTTCAAGGGTGTACTTGAGCGCTTGTTGGGCCATCTCCGAGTCGTCCATCGGGACGAGAATCTGTGCGATCATACCGCGACTACGGGCAGACTGTGGATAAAATGGTGGTGCGCTTGCTTCAACAACCCAGTACCACCGGCTGTGAACGACCTTCTATCTCGCCGGCAGTTGCTGGCGGGTACGACATCCGTTGAACGAGGCATGCAAGATACAGTACACGTACGCAGCGCAGGCTGGCCCAAATTCACTCTACAACAGTGTGGTGGGAATCGAACGTAGTGTTAAATCAATAGCCTGTCAAACCGTGATTATGAGTCAAACGATTAACTCGATTCTCGTGCCGACCGATGGCAGTGACGGGGCACGGATAGGGGCCCGGCGAGGCATTGACCTCGCTGCCACAATCGGTGCCGACCTCCACGTACTGTCAGCGGTTGACGCCCGTGACATCGAACCGGATCTGAACGCTGATGGACAGACAGAGCGGGAGCGGCTCCTCGAAACGGAGGCCGAACGAGCGGTGGACTCCATCGCGAGACTCGCCCGGACGCATCTCTCCGGACAGATCACTACCGCTGTCAAGTCGGGGATCCCGTTTCAGGCGATCAACGACTACGTCGATACCCACGATATCGATCTCATCGTTATGGGGACGCAAGGGCAGACAGGGTTCGAACGGGTTGTCCTCGGGAGTGTTGCAGAAAAGACGCTCCGGACTGCAGCTGTCCCGGTCGTCACGGTCACTCCGGACGGGGACATCGTCGAAATCGGCGATCAACGGTACGAAAACATTCTCCTCCCGACTGACGGCAGCGAGGGGGCAGACCTCGCAATTGAATGGGGGATCACGCTAGCGGAGATGTATGACGCAACCGTACACACGCTCTATTCTGTCGACACGAGCCGATTTGGCGGCGTCGAGGGATCAGCAGAGATTCACGATGCGCTTGAGGAAACCGGACAGGAGGCACTCGAAACGGTCCATGAGCGTGCCAGAGACGCAGACGTCAGCATCGCAGGCAACATCGCAAGCGGCCCGGCTGCACGCGCAATTCTCTCCTACAGCGAGGAACACGATATCGACCTCATCGCGATGGGAACACACGGCCGCTCCGGCCTCACGCGATACCTGACCGGAAGCGTCACCGAGACAGTTGTTCGTAATGCGGCTGTCCCGGTCTGTTGTGTCCCGATGCAGTGACAGGTGTTCAGTCTCTCCCTACGATGCGCGCTGTCTCGACGCACCAGACGCGTGCTGTTTTGCAGTGGTGTACGCTTCCCGGACACGCTTGAACTCGTCCTCGTTGCCACCGTGGTCCGGGTGGACCTCCTTGACGCGCTCGCGGTAGGCCGATTTCACGTCGTCCAGCGACGCGCTCTGGGTCAGGCCCAGTTCGCTGAACGCCTGCACCGTCGGGTGTGGTTCCTCCTCAGGGTCCGGGCCGAGGTCGACTTCGGGCGTCTCGAAGGGCAGGCGCGCGCCGAGGTAGACGCCGGGCATCTCGTGTTCGACCAGTACGGGGATAGTCGGCGACCGCTCGATACGGTAGTACGCCCGGGCGTCAAACGTGACTGCCACGTCCCGCTTGGGGAGATAGAAGGCGACGTGTTGCCCCTCGACGAAGTGGTTCTCGGCGAACTGCTCGTCGATGGCTGTGAGATACTCTCGGAGTTCCGCCCGGCGTCGCATCTCTCCGCCGTCGGTCGCCTGCCGGTTCGGCCGCTCGGCCGGAAACACGCGGTTGGCGAGGACGAACAGCCCGGCGACGACGAGGGTCCCGGCGACACCGAGGACGAGCCCGAGGAGCAGCCACTCCGGTAGGACGCCCGGTTCTGTCTGCACGCCCCTCCGTTAGGCCCCAGTGGTAAAGAAATTCCCGCTCTCCGGTAACACGTGACTGCTCTGGGCGGACTGCTGTCTGTCACTTCTGGCTGACACAACTCCGTAGTCAGCGAGTACTGCGACCGAGGAATAACAATCCGTCTTAACCGATGTATCTGAGGTCTTCGTCGGCGGGCGACGGGGAGTTCTGCTGCTCCATCTCCTGGATCTTCCGGACGACCTCCTCCATCTCGTCAGCACGGTCCTCCAGCGAACTGTAGTCAACCTCGAACCCGATGACGTCCTGCAGGATTTCGAGGACGGCCTGCGCGCTCTTGGGGTCGACCAGATAGCCCGACGTTTCGCCCATGAGGCAACTGGCCGGCACGTCCCGTCGCTTGCTCAGGCCCAGCAGTAGGCCGGAGACGCCGACAATGCCGCCCGCGGGTTCGTCCTCGCGGAAGGCCACGCCAGACTCCTCCAGCGTCTCCTTGAACTCCTCGGTCGTCGTCGCACCGAGCACGTCGTACTCCTCAATGAGTTCGCCGGTCGGGACGCCGCCGAGAGCGAACACCCGCTGGACGCCAAACTCGTCGGCGATGTCGAGGAACGTATCGGTCAGGCCGTAGTGGCCCTGATTGTTCTGGGCCTGGTGGTCTCCAGAGAGCACGAGCAGGTCCTGTCCCTCTTCGGGGGTGACAGCGTGGAACTCGGCGCAGGCAAGCTGTGCCTGGCCGTCATCGATGCTGACCTGCGGTGGGAAATGTGTCGAGTAGACGCGGCGGACGAGCTCGCTTTCGAGCTCCTCCAGCAGATGCTCTGCGGCGAGCTTCCCGACGTGGCCGACGCCGGGTAAGCCCTCGACCAGTACCGGTTCGTCGAGGTCGGGGTCCGCTACGCGCTCGATGTCGAATTCGTCCATACGGCTTATTCCCGGCTGCGGCGCTTAAGAGAACGTCGATACTCGCCGTAGCTGTCTTCAGGAGAGAACGGCGCGGGTGCGCTGTTGACCGCTTCGGCCCCGCACTCCGGACAGGTGTCGTCCAGCGTGTACACCGGCCGGTCGTGTTCGGACTCCCAGACGGCACAGACGTGGATATCCGATTTCATCGGTGGTGAATCACTGGCGCAGCAACCGACTCACTCGTCGTCTTCGCTGCGTTCGCGGTGGAACTGCCCCGACCCACCGTGTTGCTCAACGACTTTCGCGGCGCGGTCTGCACTCTCTTCGAGTGCGTCCTCGGCGGTCTTGTAGTCAGGCGCTTGCACCTGAATGCGGTACTCGGGCGACCCGACGTAGGTCACTTCGAGTTCGATCTCGTCGGGGACCTCGCCGTTGCCCTCCGCGGCCTGTAGCGCTTCCTTGATGATGTCGACGCCGTCGCTTTCGGGACAGGACAGGTCGACGTAGCCGGTGACCTGCACGTACGGCACGGAGACATTGTTCCGGGCCGTCTGGACGATGGCGTCGATCTCCTCCTCGGAGAGGTCGACGTCTTCGAGGGCGTCCTTCCCGTGGATCGCTGCCGACTCGAACCCATCGTACATCGAGCCGAACTCCGCCAACAGCTCGTTGGCGATGGCGGCGTAGGTCTCGTCGTCCAGGTCTTCGCCGAAGGCCAGCTCCATCCAGTTGTCGGCCTTCTGCTCGTTTTTCCACTCCTGAATCTTCTCCTTTCGCTGGTGGTCGTTGACGTCCTTGATCGAGAGGTCGATCTGCTGGGCGCTCTCGTCGACGTCGAGCACCTTGGCAACGACTGTCTGCCCTTCGTTGACGTGGTCGCGGACGTTCTTGATCCATCCGCTGGCGACCTCGGAGATGTGACAGAGGCCGCGCTTGCCCTCGTACTCGTCGAGGTCGACGAACACGCCGAAGTCCTCGATCTCGTCGATCTTGCCGACGACGAGTTCGCCCGGTTCGGGCCAGCCGCTGTATTTCATCCTATCGGGCCTCGACGACGGCGGTCACTTCGCCTTCGATGTCGGCCTTGCCGCCCGTCGGGCGGGCAATGGTGTGGCCACAGACGGCACACGAAACTTCGCTCGCGGCCTTCTCGAAGAGAGACTGTTCGTTCTCGCAGTCGGGACATTCGACGGTGATGAAGCTTCCTGCCATCGTTACTCCTGGAACTCCAGTCGGCCGGCGCGCCATCCTTCGCGGAGGTGGGCCTTCCCACACTCGCCACAGCGGTACTTGAGGTCCGTCTTCTTGGTGGGCTTGTCGCCACCCGGGACCTTCGAGAACTTCCCGTCGTTCCCGATACCGGAGTTGCGCTCGCGCTGGCGGTCGATCCACTTCATGCCGGTCTGACGGCCGCTACGGACTTTCTCGACCTCGTGTTCCTGGTGCTCGTTACAGTGCGGACAGTACGTGTTGAAGCGTCGTGGCATCTGCATAGATATCGGCCTTACCGAGCGATTTGACGTGGCCGCTTAAAACCCGTTTGGTTCGCACCTGTTGTGTGCCCCACAGTACCGTCCCTGTCACACGACTAACCGCCATATTCAGCCCGTCCGCGTTCCGCCACTGCTCCGGCTACTGGAACCGGGCTGACGGTCCACTAGATTCGATTCGGACTGCCCCGAACACACCTGATTCCGAACCCGAGAGCAGTTCGAGATTCACCGCTTCTCCAGCAGAGAGCGACCGGAGCTTCGTCGCCAGTTCGCTGTCGATGTAGTCCACAACCTCGTAAGTCTCGTCGGCTTCGACGTCCCGGAGTTCCATCCGTCCGTCGTCGTCCATCGGGCTGACGACGACTGAGGCCCGCTCGCACGACCGCTGCTGTTGTTTCAACATACATGACTGTCGCGATTCCGGATATATAAATCTCGGCTATCAGGCTGTTAAGCATCTAGACACGACCGGTAAGAATATAAGGACATTCTAGTTACAGGTAATCCCTCGACGTTCGCTGTCGGTTACTGTGCTGTGTCGCAATCGCCTTCGAAGTCACTAAGTACGCTGTTGGCAAACGAACGGGCATGAAGAAGCTCATTATCCACGGCGACCCGGGGCTGCGAAAGGGCGGCCGCATCGAGTACGAGGACGAGGAGTACGAGGTGTTCTCGGTCTCGCGGCAGGGCGACTGGCACGGCCCGGACCGGCCACAGCTCTGGTGTACTATCGGCTCGGAGGACGAAGAAGAGACGTTCAAGACCCAAGAATACATTCCGATGCATCTGGACACGGACGACATCGAAGCTGAGGCCGTCACCGTGCTCCGCGAGCGCGCGCCGCCGAACGCCGAGTCCTGAGTGGCCCGCATCGTTCCCTGAAAAATCGCCGTTCGCCAAGAATACCCTGCTCCTTTTTCAGAAGTATTCCGGTCGGACCTGGTAGATCGTGACGCCGCCGGCTCGTTTCGCTACGGTCACGCCCTGTAGCTGGTCGACAGTCACGTCACCGTAGCGGGCTCGTTCGGCCGGGCCGACGTAGACGTAGCGCACGTCATATGCTTCGAGGAGGCGGCGTTGCTCGGTCGCGTCGCCGGTGTAAATCGTCTCCACGTCGTCGACGCGGCGGTCGTACACCGTGTCGTTGCGGTACTGGGCCTCGTGGGTCCAGCCCGCGACGGTCGGCAGTCCGGTCAGGCTCGACGGCGCGCTTGCGCCCTTGCCCTCGTTGGCGTCCCACTCATAGTCAGCGGGGGCGGCCGTGACAATGGTTGGCCGGCCCTCCGCTGTCGCATCGAGCCATCGAATCGCTTCGGCTTCTTCTGGATGGTCGTCATCGAGGTATGCCAGCCCGTTTAGTGTGGGCTCTCCCGCGGCGTCGGCGTGATTCGAGAGCGCGAACGCGCCGTACAGCGACGCCGAACAGACCAGCAGGGCGACGAACGCGCGGACGCCGATGGTTACCCACGCTCGCGCGCGGTCGCCGGTCGGCCGCCAACGAGTGAGCAGCCACGCCAGCACGGGGCCGGCGGCGACCCCCCAGAGCACCCACACCTGCATGTACGTCTTGAACACGGTGTTCATCCGGCCGATGTTCTCCCTGACGAAGACGAATTCGACGAGGAAAACGAGACCCGCGCCAGCGAGAATCAGCACGGCTTCGAAGCCAACGGGCCGGTCGCCGCCGTCAGCGAGCGCCGGAACCGCGTCGACGGTCCGGTCAAGCGTCGGCGAGCGCGCGAACAGCCACGCGCCGAGCAGTAGCGGGGCGAGCAAGCCGACCGCTGCGATGTCAAGCGTCGCGGCGAGCGCCACCGTTCCGACGGTCACGAGACCGACGATGCGGGCCGTATTCTGCCCGACAGCACGCCCGGTCTGGGCGTACAGGTACAGCCAGAACGGGGCGACGAACAGGCCGTGGACGGCCAGGAGTTCAAGTAGCGAGGTCCGGTCGGGCAGAACCGCAATCTCGCGGCCGCTCGCCGGGCCAAGCCAGAATGGGAGCGACCAGAGCAGTCCCAGCGCAAGGACGCTGCCAGCGACGGCCAGCCCCATCCCAATCCGAACGCCCTCTTGACCCGGTCCGCTCAGTCGGAGCCGCTGTCCGATATCATCCGGGAGGAGCGTCGTCGGGTCGGCCGGCGCAACGGTGACCGTCAACAGGGCCAGTCCGCCCATCGACGGGAACGACCACGTGTTCGTTACGGCCATTATGCCCGCGACGGCCGGGAGCGCACCGAAAAGCAGTGCGAGCCGTCGCCGGCGTTCGACGGCCGGCGTCTGGTAGTAGCTGAAACAGAGTGCGGCGGCAAGCAACAGGAAGCCCGTGCTCATCATGTGGGCGTGCATGTCGCCGTTGAGCCAGGCAAACAGCGGGAACTCGTCGATGACCAGCGCAGCACCGGGTTCGTACGTGCCGAAATCGGCCGCGCTGTCCTCGATGACGCGGCTCGCGTCCCAGTAGCTGAACGAGTCCGGCCCCGCCGCGAGCCCGTCTAGTTCGTAGCCAGCCCGCTCGGCAACTGTCCGGCCCAGCCCATCGGGTAGAAGCCAGATAACGAACTTTGCAGGCGTCGACAGATTGCTCGCGATGCCGACACAGAACGCCGTGAGGCCGGCGGCCAGCCGTCGCGGGAGGCCGCGTTCGCTCGCGACAGCGCCGGCCAGTCCGTACGCCGCCGTGATCAGCGTGGCATAAAATCCAGCGAGCGCGAGATTGTACGCGAACTGGCCGGCGGTTCCCGTGATTCTGGTGAGAATCGCCGCGATGAGGTGCCCACCGTAGTAGTATGCGACCGACTCGCCGGCGAACCACATGTCCTCTAGCGGGAGGCTGTCAGCCCGGACCAGCGACTGTAACAGGCCGAAATCGAGGAACTTCTCGCCGCCAATGGGGACGATTGCAGGGTCGAGCGCCCGGATGCCGACGACGAACAGGAACGCGACTGTGAACACGCCGGCTGTCTCCGCGTACGTTCGGGCGTTCGGTCCATTGTCGCTCCGCCAGACAGCCAGTGTACTCACGGCGAGCACGGCGACGCCGAGCCAGATGCCAAGCGTCAGCGAGAGGCGACCGACGAAATAGGTGACCAGCCACAGTATCGAGACGGCGACTGGGACGCCGAAGGCGAGTCCGCGGTCGGCAAAGCGGGGGAACAATAGTCCGGCCACGGTCCCGCCAGCGTACAGTAACAGGAGGTAGAGGGCGAGCCAGGTGGCGAGGAGCCCGTATTCCATCAGTGAAGGGACCGGTTCGCTGGCCTATACGCTTTTTCGTTGCCTCCGGACTTATCAACTGATTAGGAATCAGTAGCTTCGAACTGTTTTTAGTTCCGCCTGTCCGACTACTCGGCAATGTCGCGTTCCGTCGGGGTTGTCCTTCCAGCCTACCGTCCCGACATGGACCAGCTCGGGACCTATATTGCCGCCATTGACGATGCCCTTGCCCCGCAGACCATTGTTGTCGAGCTTGATGCGCCACGAGACGGCGTTCCTGTACAGCTCCGTTCGCTCCCAATCGAAGTCCACACCGTGCCCTATCGCCGTGGGAAAGGCGCAGCTATCACCGCTGGGTTCGAGCGGCTGGAGACCGACGTGCTGGCCTTTGTCGACGCCGATGGGTCGACACCGGTCAACTCACTCGAACGGATACTGGACCCGGTCATCGACAGCCGAACGGACCTCGCTGTGGGCTCCCGCCGTCACCCGGACGCGACGGTCGCCACCCACCAGACGTTTGCCCGGCGGTTCCTCGGCGACGGCTTCGCATGGCTTGCCGGCCAGTTGCTTGACGCGCGGTTGTATGACTACCAGTGCGGTGCGAAAGCCATCGACGTGGCCGCGTGGGAGCGCGTTCGCGACCACCTGTACGAGCCCGGCTTCGCGTGGGATGTCGAACTGATCGCCATCGCGGCGGCGCTGGACCTGCGTATCGAAGAGGTGCCGATAGAATGGGAAGACAAGCCCGGCTCGACGGTGTCGCCGATACGAACGTCGATAGACCTACTCGAAGCACTGCTGACGGCTCGCCACCGGTCGAAGCAACTGCGCGATGACCGCCTCCACACGGCCTTGGCCGAACATTTCGACGAGCCAACCGCTCTTATCGAGAAGGACCGATGATGGACATCGAACAGCAGGTTCGACGCATCGTTCCCGACCGGTTCGAGTCGCTCGTATCGGGCGTCCGGTTCGGCCAGTTCGTCTCCGTCGGCGTTGTCGGTGCGATCAGCGACAACACGGTTCTCGCCGTACTCGGCCTGGTTTTCGGTGTCAGCGATATGTGGGCCAAAGCCGCCGGCGTCGAAACGGCGATTCTCGTGATGTTTCTGGTCAACGAACACTGGACGTTCGCCGGCCAGGGTGATGCCGACCGCCGTTCGTTCGCCAAGCGGCTCGGGAAATCCCATCTGGTCCGGTCCGGCGGTGTCGCGGTCCAGCTTGCCATCTACTGGCTACTCACGCAGTGGCTGACGGTTGAGCTTCTCGTTGCCGGAACTGACCTGTGGTTCATCGCTGCGAGCCCGCTCGCGATCGGGGTCGCGATGCTGGTCAACTACGTTGCCGAGAGCATCTTCACCTGGCAGGTCCACGCGGACGAGTGAGAATAGCGCGTTACTAACTCACGGACGGCACTCGAATCACAACCCTTAATGAGGGGACCGGACTACGAGATAGTAGCGGGATGGGATAGCCAGGAGATTCCGGCGGGCTCATAACCCGCAGATCGGTAGTTCAAATCTACCTCCCGCTATATTCTGTCGCTCGCAAATCCGTGAGCGACCGGAGTAGTCCAGTAGATTTGACCGAGAGAACACCGAGTGATAGTGAGGTGTTCGCGTTGTTCAAATCTACCAAGCAACACAAGCGAACTGAACAGGGCGGCGAAATCCCCTGCAAGGGATCGAATGGAGGGAGACACAACGGCTAGTGTCGGTCCAGCATTTTGTAAGGCTACTGGCAACTACTGGCGGCCCGATTCCAAATCGCTACAGGAACCGTATTAACAGCCGCCCTAGTCGTCGCCGTGCTCGTCGACGATGGTGACCTCGCCGTCGATGACCTGAACGTTGATCAGCGTCTTGGCGTCGTACCCCGCTTCGTCGAGCTTGTTCGTCCCGTCGGCTTTCTTGATGACACAGACGATGTCGCGGATGTCCGCGCCGATGTCTTCGAGCGCGCCTGTAAGTCCGGCCAGCGTCCCGCCGGTCGAGAGCACGTCGTCAAGGACGAGGACCTGGTCGCCCTCGTACACGTCGTTGACGTACATTTCGCTCTCGGAATAGCCGGTTACCTGAGACAGTGACACTTCCCCGTCAAGCCCGTACTGACGCTTGCGGACGACGACGAGTGGGATATCGGTCATCAGCGAGACGGCTGTGGAGATGTGGATACCCATCGCCGCCGGTGTGACGATCTTGTCGACGTCGTCGAGCTCTGCCTTCCGGATGATCTTGATGACGATTTCGCGCAGAAGTTCCGGTCGAAGCATCGGGACCCCGTCGCTGATGGGGTGAACGAAGTAGTGATAGCCTTCCTTCTCGATAATTGGCGCTTCGAGTAGGGACTTCTTGAGTCGGTCCATGCTGGCGGTACTACAAGCCCGTACTAAAATTCTCCGTCACCGACTCAGTAGAGCGACAGCAACTCACCGAGCGCTCGCATCATCGGCAGGAGGTGTGCATCCCCCAGCGCGTAGTACTCGACGCTCGTCAGCAGTAGGAACACAGCCGCCACACCTGTTGCGGCACCGAGAAGCACTGCACCGACCTGCCCTGCTCGGCCTTCGGAGCGACCACAAAGTGCCCAGATACCGAGTGGGACAGCGATGCCAACCGCGAGCAGCGCGTGCAACTGGAACGCCTCGCCGATGCCGTTCACCGTCAGCGCGACAAACATCACGGTCACCTGGCCACCGATCAACACTGTCCCCGCAACTGTCCAGAGGAATGCGTACCAGTGATTCGCGAGGCTCTTGTGTACCGCTGGGAGCCGCACGAGCAGATACACGCCGAGCGGATAGAGCGGGAACAAATATCGGGCAGTCACCTGTGCGTGCAGTGGTAAGCGGGTGTTGTACAGGAGGATGACGCCGACGAACGCCGTTATGGCGAACACGTCCACGACACGGCCGCCGCTGAGTGTCCGGTCAGCCATCGACGATGGCAGACGCAGCCGTCGGACGACTGGGAGTGCACCGACCATGGCGACGAGAATCGGCGCGGATTCAAGCAGTGAGAGATTGACGGATTCCTCGCCGCCGATGTCGAGCGCGCCGCTCGCACTTCCTGATCGGACAAACGCGTGGTACACGTCATTTGGTTGCCGCTGGAGCGTTCTGAGTCCCGAAGCGAGTTCGCCACCCAGCAGTGACAGTGGCTGCATCCCGCTTTCGAGGGCACCAAACAGGGGTGCCAGCGATGTAAGCAACCCACCAGAGCCACCACTGCCGCCGCTACCGCCGCTACGGCCGCTACCGCCGCCACCGCTTGCACTGCTCGCAGTACTGTCGCCCAGGGAGCCACCGCGGGAAATCAACCTCGGGGGCTTCACCGGGGAACCGGAGATGGCGATATTCGTGATCAAGAACGGCAGCAGGGAGAGTCCGAAGACGACACCGATACGAGCCAGCGTTCGGGGGCTGTTGTCCGGGGCCGTCGGGATATCGACCAGTGCTAGGGCAACACAGAGCAGGAGCGCTTCCGGAGCGTGCACCCAGGCGTACAGTCCCACTGTCGCGTAGGCGAGCGCGCGAAAGACCCATCGCTGGGAAATAACTGCCCCGTCTGCTGGCTTGCGACTCCGATAGAGGCAGTACGCGACGCAGACGACCACTGTCCCGGTGACGGCGTGGCGCTTCGGCACCGACGCCCAGAAGGCCAGTGGCGTCCCGGCTGTGAGCAACACGACGCTCAGGAGCCCCAGCCGACGTGTTTGCACCCGGCTGAGGAGCCGATAGAGTACCACCGGCGTGAACGCTGCGATGAGGAGATGCGTCAGTTGCAGCGCGTATAGATGGGTCCGGCCGGCGTCGAGCGGCTGCGCCAGCGTCACGTTCAGCCCAAACAGTCCCAGGACAGCGACGGTACCACCGTAGAGGAGCCAGTCACCGTCGGTGTAGTAACTGCACTGGACCACCAGCGCTAACAGCGAGAGCGACCAGAGTGCGACCAGCGCAATGCGGAGTTCGACGACGGCGGCAAGCAGGTCAAGGACAAATACCAGCGGGAGCGAGAGGACAATGACGCCGTAGTTGCGCGCGTACCACTGACCGCCGTATCTGCTCGCCCCCGGCGTTTCTAGTCCGGGGCCGTAGGCCGCTTCAGTCAACGCTAGCTGTCCGTTTGAGAGGCTGTACAACCCGTTGGCCAGCGTATAGGAATCGTTTATCAGGAATGCCGTCCGCCACAGTAGCCCAAACAGCACGACTGTCGCGAGGAACACGGTCAGGCCGAGCCGGTCGCCAAACAGCACCGAATACGCCGTCTCGCGGGTGTTCGACAGCGCGGGCGTCCGCTGTCGGAGACGCCCAACGAACTCCGTCGCCGTCATTCGACCACCGATATCGTGACGTTGCGCGCCGCCACCACGCCGTGGCCCGACCCGTCGCGCTTGCTCACGATCATTGTGCCGGTGTACTGCTCGTGTTCTATCTCCCCGTCGGTGAACGTGTCCGACGCCAGCGTCAGGTCGTACGTGTCACCGGTCGAGTCGTCCAAGAAGTGATTCGTCGTCCGCGAGTAGCCCAGTTCCTCGATGGTGAGTTTGTAGACGAGTGTCGGCCGTCCGGTAAGATTCGCGAACTGTATGCGAACCGGCGGCGCATCGAGGTAGTAGCTCGCCGCGCCGTAGGACCCCTTCTCAAGCGTTACTTCGTCCGGCATTTCGACTGTGGAAACCGTGACGTTGCCAGTTTCCAGTGCGACCGGCTCCGGCTCCGTTGCCAGTGTCACGCCGGGGACCAGCGGGCCGGACAGGAGTGTGACACCGAGTATAACGGCTATCACACTGGTGATAACAGCCCGCGTTCTTTCCATTGTTACCAGTCACTAGATATCTGGGGATAAAAGTATCGTGACGACTTCTCGGGTTTGATTCTAGGTCGGCGGCTCTGACACCAGAGGTTGTACTCTGAGTGGTTGCCCGATCTATTAGAGGGGACTGAAAGGGGATTCCTATGTCTGAGGTGACATAATCACTGCAGCAAAGCGGGAGGGGAGCGAGTCGTAGTAGCCCAGTGTCTCGGGAGATCTCCGGCTTTAGGTCTACTGTTATCAGAAAATGACACAGCGCTGTCGCTCAGTGGCTGAAAAACAAAGAAATGGTGGCCGGATTATGCGTCAGGACCGGTGTCCTGTGCGAGCGTAGCAGAGGTGTCGCCTTCTGGCGGTTCGTAAACAACTCTGAGGTCGTACGAATCGGAAGCCGCGATCACCATACTATTTCCGGCAGATACCTCACTTCCACTCGCTCCAAACGCATCAGAATCGTCCCAAGATTCATCTCCATCTTCAAAGTCTATATCCGATGAATCGAGCCCATTCGAGCCTGTAGCCTCTATTCCACTACCTCTAGTATAGAGGCTTCCAGCTTCAATAGTATCTCCACCGTCGTGGGTTACTGATAGGTATCCGTATCCATCATCGGCTTTTGAGGCATCGTAATCCCATGAGAAGCTAGCCTGTGGCGTGGCCTGCTGTGCCTGGTCACCGAGACCAAGCACGAAGGAGGCGATTACTGCGGCCAGAATGACCGTGATTGCGACCATCAGGATGACCCCGATGACCGGCGACACTGCGTCGTCGTCGTGGATGAGTTGTTTGATATCCATGGTTTGTCCGACGCACACCACGAGTGTGACCCGGGTAGGAATCCCTTATACATCGAAGGTTTTCCCTACCGGCCCGCGGAGTGTGCTGATTCAACCACATGTGAGACATCTACTTATACTCATAACACCTTTTAGCCGTTCAACGTTGCCTTGAAACCCTTCAAGGCTGGCTGTACCGCCGGAATTCGATACGGCGGTGTTTCGATAGTTCAGCGGCAAATGCGGCAAACAAAACAGCACAGGCCATGAAAGAAACTGCGCGCTTCAGTCGTCGGATTCGGCTTCTTGGGCCACATACTCGGTCAGTGTCATCTCACGGCCGACGTAGGTGTGATAGCCCGCGGAGACGCTGAGTACAACCGCGATCAGCGTGGCCCAGACCAGCGGCGGAATTGCCGTGAAAGGATAGACGCCGACCCAGAGGATCGTCACGATCGCCAGACTGACCGCGCCGAGCGAGAGGTAGTATTCGCGCCAGGGGAACTCACTGCCCGGCACGATTTCGAGATAGACGGTGAGTTCCTCTGTGTGTGCAGTCTTGGAGATCGTCCCGTTTTCATCGTCGTAGTTAATGATACCCGTCTCATCCATCCGCGGGAGATGAGACTGCTGTAACGTGGTGTAGACGCGCTTCCGTTGCGCGCTCGTGACTTCGGTGTTCGGGCAGTCGTACTCCTGTGCTGCGACGTGTGACGCGAGGTCACCGAGCTGTACTGGCCCGTCGTGTGCCCGCAGATACTGCAGCGTGTAGCGACGCCGTTCGTTCTGCAGGACGTCGAATATCTCGCCTTTGGAAAGGTCCTCGTCCGTCGTGGAGTCCGACCGTTCTACCTGCTTACTCATATCATATTCTCCAGTTCCCCACCACCCATCGCAGGGAATACAGCCAAACTCAGAGTGTTCATCAGTTATAAACTCACGGATTTCACTGCCGGAAAAAACGATATGTCGCGAGTTATGCGTCAGGTCCGGATGCAGTGGCGAGCGTTGCGGAGTTGTCGCCGGTAGCCGACTCGTAGACGACGCTGAAGTCGTAGCTATCGTCAGATACCATGACAGCGACTCTGTCTCCTGCAACAACTTTGCTGTTACTGCTGGCGTTGGCACTCGGCCACTGCTCGTTATTGCTATCGATTTCATTAGTAGCAGCAACGCCGGAGTTGAACCCACTTCCTCTGAAGTAGAGATTGCTTGCCTTGATCGAATCACCGCCATCGTGAGTTACCGTAACTTCGCCGGCACCTGAATCGTAATCCGTACTAAAGCTAGCCTGTGGAGCCGTGTTACTGACCTGATCGCCCAGACCGAGGACGAATGTTGCGATAACGGCTGCAAGGATGACCGTGATTGCGACCATCAGGATGACCCCGATGACCGGCGACACAGCATCGTCGTCGTTGAAGAATCGTTTGAGTTCCATTGTTGTGTCCGCACGCATCAACAGGTCGCCCTGTTATGCCGTGCTTATCGAATCGTGGCTATGGAGATATATAAGTCTGCACCTGTATTATCAGAACGTGTAATTACCCTGTCTGTTAACAGCTATTCTGGGGTGTTTGAAACCGGATGCAGCCGATCAGGTCTGCAATTATCACAGAATATGTTTTTAGACCTTCACGAAAGGGCCAGCAGTGCCACTGTAACGAATACCGCGAGAATGAGGATGCTGAGTCCGATGCCGGCTCGCATCGGATGCACGAGAGTGTCGTCGTCGCGGAGCCCCGCAATCACGTCGTTCGGGGATGTCACTGCCCGCGTGACGACGCTCGTGGCCTGCACCACTGCGCGGTCCACGGCGGCGTACAGTTCGGTCACACCGACAACGAGCCCGCGGGAGCCATAGAAGACGGCGGGGTTGTACAGCGAATCGATGTCTGGGACACGGCCGAGTTTCGAGAGGGGCTTCTTTGTCACCGCGAAGCCAAGCAGTCCGAGAACGGCTAGAACGACTCCCTCGATGAGGTGGGGAACAGTGTACGTTTTGTAGACATGGTCAACGACGGCCTCACTCGTCACGTCGAACGGAAGGATGGTGAAAAGCGCCGTGTCGTACACACCGTAGATGACACAGAGCGCAGCCACGGACACCATTGCCACGCTCTGCAGGCGGTTCGCGTCCGGGACGCTGCTGTCGTACTCGCCGTGGAAGAACGCGTAGTAGCCGAACTTGATGAACGACATGAACGTGCCAACGCCGCCCAGCAGTAGCATCCACTCGAGCGTATAGAACTCACCGAGCGGGAGCGGTCCCTTTCCGAAGGTGTAGTGGCTCCCGGAGATAATGATCCCCTTGCTGACGAACCCGTTGAACCCGGGGAAGCCGGCGATAGACAGCGCAGCGACGGAGAACGCCCCCGCTGTGATCGGCATCTCCCGCCAGAGACCGCCGAGTTTCTTCAGGCTCTCTGTCCCGGTCCGGTAGATGACGACACCGGCGGTCATGAACAACAGGCCCTTGTAGAGGATATGGTTGAACACGTGCGCGAACGCGCCGGCCTGTGCGAGCGAAGTTCCGATACCAACGCCGGCGACCATGTACCCGACTTGTGACTGGATGTGATACGAGAGGAGCCGCCGCATATCGTTCTGGAACAGCGCGAACAGTGCGCCGAAGATAGCCATTCCGCCGCCCATGTACGCGATGGCCTCGTGGCCGTTGGGGAACGCGCGGTACATCCCATAGACGCCGGTCTTGGTCGTAAACACACAGAGGAACACGCTGGCGGCGATGTGCGGGCGCGGATAGGTGTCTGGCAGCCACGCGTGCAGGCCGATGAAGCCGACGTTGACGCCGATACCGATCGCGGCCAGCGCGGCGGCCAGCCCGGTCGTAATACCGGCCGTTTCCGGCCCGCCCGGCACTGACGCGAACAGGAACGTCTCCACATTGACGTAGTGCCGGAGGATGGCGGCCATCAACAGCGTGCCGCCCAGCCCGTGCAGCAGGGCATACCGGAACCCGGCCCGGACCGCCTTACCGCCGTAGTGCCACACTAGGAGCGTGCTCGTGACGGCCATCAGCTCCCAGAAGAAGATGAGCGTCAGCCAGTCGCCAGCGAAGACGGCTCCGAAACTGGTCGCGACGTACGAGAGGGCGTACCCTGTCTGTGTCGTGTTGGCCTCGCTGGCATAGGAGTAGAGCACGGCGACCGCGGCAATGAGCCCGAAAATGATGCCCATCAGCCGAGAGAACGGGTCGACGTTCAGGAGGACGGCGTCGAACCCGAGGAACTGGGTCTGGAGATGTGCGCCCTCCGGGACCGCAAGTGCCCATGGCACCGCGAGCGCGGGCACGAGCGCGCCGACCGCGTGTCCGGCACGCCGCGGAAGCCGGGACACGACGATTGCCAGCGCCAGTAGTACGACGACTGGTGGAACCGCTGTAAGCATCGACATTACGCCATCACCCCCGGCAGATTACCGACGATAGTGTCGACGATTCGCAGGAAGACAGCCGTGTACGGCACTGTCCCTAGCAGGAGCGACAGCGTGGCCGCGGTGAGGATCGGCCCGAGCATGAACCACGTACTTTCGCCGCCGCGCCAGCCGCGGTCGTCCCAGCCCCCTGCGGGCGGGCCGCCATGGTGTTCGTGTTCCTCATCGTGTTTCCCGAGGTGGTCGACGTGCTCGGGCTTTGGAACGCCGCCCTCGTCGGAGTGGTCGTCGGCATCGTCCGATGCGTGGTCATTTCCGCCGTCGGCCCGAACTTCGTCTCGCCCCCCGAGTGGCCCTTCCAAGAGGGGCTTTTCGTCGTGCCCGTCCGGTGATTCGAAGTACGCCTGATAGACGATTGGCCAGAAGTACGCGATGTTGAGGACACCGGAGACCAGCAACGCGGCGGCGAAGACGAGCCCGCCATTGAGGCTGAGCGCACCGATGACGAGATACCACTTGCTGACGAAGCCAGCGACCAGCGGAATTCCGGCCATCCCAGCCGCAGCGACGGCAAAGGCGGCCATCGTCAGCGGCATCCGTTTCCCGATGCCGGCCATGTCGCTGATGTCGTCGGTGTGGGTCTCGACGTGTATCGCGCCGGCACAGAAGAACAGTGTCAGTTTCATGAATGCGTGTGCAGGGATGTGGAGCAGGCCGCCCGTCAATGCCTGTCCGTGGAGCAGTCCCAGCCCGAGCACGATATACGAGAGCTGGCTAATCGTCGAATACGCCAGCCGCCGCTTGAGGTTGTCCTGTCTGAGCGCGATGATACTCGCGGTCAGGAGGGTAAAGGCCGCAATCGCGGCCAGCGGGAGGCCGACGCCGAGTTGCTCCATCGTTCCGGTCCCGTACACGTCGAGAACGACTCTGGCGATGCCAAACACGCCGCTTTTGACGACCGCGACGGCGTGTAGCAGGCCCGACACCGGCGTCGGCGCGACCATCGCATCCGGGAGCCAGGAGTGCACCGGCATCAGTGCGGCCTTGACGCCGAAGCCGGCTGCCAGCAGGGCAAACGCCGCCCGTGCCAGCGTCGGGTCGGCCGTCGCGAGACCTTCGAGCCCGCCCGGCGTGAACGCGGTCGTTCCAGCGAGGACGAACACCAGCACCGTCCCGCCCAGCACGGCGACGCCGCCGCCGAAGGTGTACGCAAGGTACTTCCGACCGGCGGCGCGGGCCTCGTCCGTCTCGTCGTGGGTGACGAGCGGGTACGTCGACACTGTCAGCAGTTCGTAGCAGACGAACAGCGTCAGCAGGTTCGAGGCGAAGGCGACGCCGATTGCCGACGCGAGGCTGGCAGCGAAGGAGGCGAAATAGCGTGTCTGGGCGTGCTCGTCAAGGCCGCGCATGTAGCCGATGCTGTAGAAGCTCGTCACGATCCACAGCAGACTCGCGAGCAGGCCAAAGAGAAGCCCGAGCGCGTCGACGCGGAACGCCAGTTCGATCCCGGTGGCCAGCTGCCCGAAAGAGAAGACGTACCGCATCCCCGACAGGACGCCGGGGACCATGCTCGCGACGATAGCGAACTTCGCGACTGCCACCGTGATGGTCACCCCCTCCCGCACGTTCGGACGACGTTTGAGCGAGAGAATCACGGGGATGGCCACCGCGGAGACGAGGATTGCAAACAGCGGTCGAAGTGATGTGATATCAGTCATTGGTTTAGCAGGGGTGGAAGCGTCTCTCGAAGCACCTGTTCGAACGCTGGTACGGCTGCAGTCAGCGCGACCGCGAGCGCAGCCGCGATAACGACGACGGCGATCATCCCGAACGAGACTGCCTGTCCGCTCCCATCTGTTACGGGAGCCTCGTCAGGCTTCGAGTGGATGGTCGCCTCGGCGAAGTAGAGCCGCTCGACGAGGCGGGCGAAGTACGCAAGCGTCAGCAACGTACTCGCGAGCAACACGGTCACAACGGCCCAGTTCTCGGTGTTGACTGCGCCGAGGACAATGTACCACTTGCCGACGAAGCCGACTGCCGGTGGAACGCCGACCATCGCCAGCGAGAGCACGGCGAAGGCAAACGCCGAAACCGGGACGCGGCTCCCCATCCCGGCGTAGCCGTTCACCGTCGTCGCGCCCGTCTTGCGCTCGATAATGCCCGTCGCAGCGAACAGCCCGCCCTTCATTACCGCGTGGCCGAGCAGGTGAACGGTCGCGCCGACGACGGCCAGTGGGGTTGCGATGGCGAATCCGGCGATGACGAGGCCGAACTGCGACACCGAGGAGTACGCCAGCATCCGCTGGACGCTGTCCTGCGAGACGGCGAGCGCACTTCCCGCGATGATACTCACGCACGCCAGCCCGACCAGCGCCCAGCGAGCGACGGGCACGGCCGCCAGGAACTCCACGGTGAACACGGAAAACAGCAGGCGGGCGAGCGCGTATGCCGAAACCGTCGAGACAAGCGCTGAAATGAACGCGCTCACCGTATCCGGGGCGTTCGCGTAGGCGTCGGGCTGCCAGGTGTGCAAGGGGAACAGAGCGACTTTCACCGTCAGCCCGCCGACCATCAGCCCGAACGCGGTCAGGACGAGCGTCGAGTCGTAGGCCGCCATCTCTCCGAGTTTGGTCGCCAGGTCAGCCATGTTGAGCGTGCCCGTTGCCGCAAGCAGGTAGCCGATGCCGAGCAGGTACAGCGAGGCCCCGACGGTCCCGATGATGAGGTACTTCAGCGCCGCGACGGCGGCACTGGCGTCCCGGCCACTCGCTACGAGGCCGTACGCCGCAAGCCCCGTGATTTCGAGGAACACGTAGAGATTAAACACATCGCCAGTGACCGTCATGCCCGTCAGGCCGGCAACCAGCAGGAGGTACAGTCCGTAGAAGGGGCCCGAGTGCGGGCCGGCCTGCCGAGCGTACGCGAGCACGCCGAGTGACACGACAGCCACGAGCAGGGCGACGGCACCGGAGAGCCCGTCGACGACGAGTTCGATGCCGTACGGGGCGGCGAAACCACCGACCGCGTAGGACACAGTCCCATTTGTGCCGACGGTCCACGCGAGCAGTCCGGCCAGACCGGCCTGCCCGAGGAGTGTCACCGTCGCGACGGGCCACCCGGCCCGGTCGCTCACGAGACTCGCGGCCAGCGGTATCGCACCGCCGACGATCGGCAGGACAACCAACAATACGGGGAGTTGTTCAATCATAGTAGAGCTGTTTGAGCTTGTCTTCGTCCAGCGTACCGTACTCGGTGTAGATCCGGATGATAAGCGCCAGCGCCACGGCGGTCAGGCTCACCCCGACAACGATAGCGGTCAGGATGAGGACGTGTGGCAGCGGGCTGACGTAGGGGCTGCCACCCTCCTTGATTATCGGCGGGTTTCCGCCGGTCCGGAACGCGAGCGTGATGAAAAACAGGAAGATGCCCGTCTGGAAGATGTTCATCCCGATGACTTTCTTCACGAGGTTCCGGGACTCGATGAGCATATACAGGCCGATACCGAGCAGGAGCATCACCGCGAAGTAGTTGTAATGTGAGTTCAGCAGTTCAAACATTAGCTCTCATCCTCCGGTTCGTCGACGGCGTGGCCGAACCCCGCCGCAAGCAGGAAAAAGAGGCCGATAGCAACGCTGGCGACGATACCACCGATGGCCAGTTCGACGAGCTCGATAGCGTAGGCGACCACGTGCGAGATGAACTGTTCGTACAGGTGATATTCGAGGAAGTTCCCACCCAGGAGAATCGTCCCCAGCCCGATGGCTGCGAACGTGAGCACGCCGCCGGATGCGAGCGCGGCGACGACACGGACGTCGAGCCACTCCCGCGCCGCGTCAATCCCGTAGGCAAACGCGAGCATCATTACGACCGACCCCGCGATGACCCCTCCCTGGAACCCACCGCCGGGGGAGTTTGCCCCGTGGAACATTACGAACAGGGCGAAGGTGAGCACGAACGGCGCGACAACGCGGACCGTCGTCATGATGATGGTACTCTCGACGTACAGCCCGGTTCGCTCGTCGGCGCTCATGCGAACACCTCCTGTCTGAGGACGGTCAGCGCTGCGACGCCGGCTGAGAAGACCACGACGGCCTCACCCAGCGTGTCGAACCCACGGTAGGCCGCGAGCACCGCCGTCACACCGTTTTTCACTTCGGTGTCCGCGTACGCGTTTTCGAGGTAGTACTGTGTTACCTCGCCGCTGACGACGGGGTTTGCCGCGCCATCCGCCCCGACGGCGGGCAGCGCTGGAACGGTCGCAATCATAACGACGACGAACCCGCCGACCAGTACGACGGTCCGGGCGCTGATCGACTCGAACAGGCCGTTTTCCTGTGGCCGAACAGTGTTTGCCAGCGCCAGAATGAACAGTATCGTCATGATGCCGGCCCCGACAGCCGCTTCGGTCAGCCCCACGTCGGGGGCCTCAAGCATCACCCAGATAATGGAGATACCGAGGCTGTAGGCGGCAAACGCCATCAGTGACGCCAGCACGTCACGGAGTACGGCCGCGCCGATAGCACAGCCCAGCACGAACACCAGCAACACTGCCTCGATGAGTGAGAGGCTCATGATTTGTCCTCCTCATCGCCGGTAGTCCACGGCTCGATGCCCTGATCCTGTGCCGCCCGGGCGATGGCGTGGGCGGCGGTGGGGTTGGTCAGAAACATAAACACCAGCAGGAAGACAGCCTTGATCGTCGCGAGGTCGGTCTGAATCGCGAGTGCGGCGGCCCCGATAGCGAGGACGGCCCCCAGTGTATCACTTTTCGATGCCGCGTGAGCGCGCGTGTAAACGTCAGGAAGCCGGACAATGCCGATCGAGGCGACGCCGCCAAAGAACGCGCCGATCAACGCGAGCGCGATAATCGCCCACTCTGTTGGCGTCATAGCACACCCCCGTGCTCGACGTTGAACTTCGAGAATGCTATCGAGAGCAGGAAGTTCAGCAGGGCGTACACGAGCGCGATGTCGAGGAACAGCGGCTTATCGAGCGCGCCGGAGACGAGCGCGATCGCGATAACGGTGTTCGTCCCCATCACGTTGACCGCGATAACTCTGTCGTGGTCCGTCGGTCCCGCAAACACGCGGTACAGCGACACGATGGCGAACAGGACGAACGCGCTCGCGATTGCCAGCAGCGCCACCTCGAACTCAATCATCGTCGGCCACCTCCGGGTCGCCAATGTCACTCTCGACTGTGTTGTCGTCCCCCTGTCCGCGCTCGCGCGGCGAGGGAATGGCTGCTGCCTCCCGGCCGTAGAAAACGAACCGGACAGCTCGTTCGAGGCCGCCGTCAAACAGGTCCTCGCGCGAACTACCGGTGAGCGAGTGGATGTCGAACGCCTGCTGGGAGACACTGACGGTGAGCGTCCCGGGCGTCAGCGTGATGCTGTTTGCCAGCGTCGTCACCGCTCCGTCACCCCAGATCGCGGCCTCCAACTCGACCATTTTGGGGTCAATAGGCAGCGACGGGTGCAAGACGACGTACGCGATTTCGAGATTGGCGACGGCGATTTCCTTGAGCAGGTACGGGACGTAAATCACGAACCGGGCGAGTTGCCTCGGAATCCGGGTCAGCGACGGCTGGCGACTGAACGCGATCGGCGCAAGCAACGCAGTGACGATCGTCGCTGTTATCGCACCAGTGAGGAAATCCAGCGGTTTGTACGAACTCAACAGCAGGTAAAACAGATACGACGCTCCGAAAATGGTGAGATACTTCGGGAGCGTCGCGGCGCGGGCGAGTGCGGTCGACCGTGCCGGTCGCTCGACGGGTGCGGTCTCGACCTCGATATCGCCTCGGACGAGTTCGACTTCGAGCGGCCGAAGCATCGGCGTCGTGCCGCCCGGGTTGAACTCCGGATCGAGGACGACCCGTTCGATGCTGTGTTCGTCGGCGTAGGCCAGAATCGCGTCGGCGTAATCGCCGGGACTGAACAGGTAGCGGTCAGCACCGATGACGCCCAGTTCAACCTCGAGGTTCGACGGTGGGGAAGTACCCAAGTCTTCGTCGAGCCAGACATCGATGCGGTCAAGCAGGTCCTTGGCTTGGCCGAGCTCCGTCTGTGCGTCGGGGTCAACGGCGCGTGTGCTTGCGACGGCGACGAGGTGCAGCGATATCTGTTGTTGCCCCTCTCTGGCCGCCGATTCGGCCTGTTCAACGGCGTAGGCGACGGTGTTCCGGACCGTCACCGAATCAGCTACTGGCACGAGCAGGCGACGGGGTGGTGGTACAGTCACAGTATCTGTTTAGAAACTCCGAATAGGCGGTTCGTCGGGCAGTACTGTCGTTATCGGACCGGAGCAACGGAACACGCAAAACTATTTCGTAATCGGTTACGCGCTCAGTCACGACTGGACAGATGGTCACCGAGTTCGTTGGCGACACGGGCACCCAGACCCTGTTTTTCCCCAACGTACTCCGTGGCCGCGTCTGCGTCGACAAGCAGGGCGCGCGTCTCGTCGTCGCCCATCACGCTCGCGTCGTTGGCGACCACGAAGGCCAGCCCGGCCCGCTCGCGTATCTCGCGGGCGCGCTCGACCAGGGTTTCGTCGTCGCCTTCGGTTTCGACTTTGAAGCCGACTATGGGAAGGTCCGGGTGGTCTGCCCGAACAGTGTCGATGAGCTTCGGCGTTGGTTCGAGCGTCAGCGTCAGTTCTGCCTGTCCGCTCTTGATCTTCTCGGGAGCCTGCTCAACGGTGTAATCTGAGATAGCGGCTGCCGAGATCAGCGCGTCAGCGGAGTCGGCGACCCGACGGGTAGCCGCTGTCATCTCCGCGGCGGACTCGACCCGCTCGACAGTCGCGTAAGGAACGTCCGGCCCATCGTGGACCAGCGTCACGTCGGCCCCGCGGACGTAACAGGCCCGCGCGACCGCCCGTCCGGTCCGCCCCGAGGATCGGTTCGAGAGCGTCCGAACGGGGTCGACTGATTCCGTGGTCGCGCCCGCGGTCACAACGACGTGCTCGTCGGCCAGTGGCCGGTCGCCCGCGGCCCGGGCGGTCGCTGTGACGATGGCCTCCTCAGTTGCGATCTTGGCTTTCCCCTCCTCGATTCGCGGATCGACGAACTCGACGCCCCAGGACTCGACGCGGTCAATAGCGTCCAATACACCGGGGTGGTCGTACATCGGTTCGTGCATCGCCGGCGCGACGACGACAGGCACGTCAGCACCGAGTGCGGTCGTCACACACGTCGTCACGGGTGTATCATCGATTGCCGCGGCGACCTTGCCGACGGTGTTTGCCGTCGCCGGTCCGAGCAAGAGCACGTCCCCCCAGCCCGAGCGCCCGCAGAGGTCGACGTGCTCGACACTGCCTGTGATTTCGGTAATCACCTCGTTGTCCGTCGCGAACTCAAGTGCCCACGGATGGATGATGCCCGTCGCGCTGTCGGTCATCACGGCCCGAACGGACGCCCCCTGTCGTCGGAGTTCGTGTGCGAGTTCCACCGTCTTGACGGCCGCGATAGACCCCGAAACCCCCAGAACGACGTTGACTCCGGTCAGCATACCTGCGGGTTCGCGGTGCGGGGGTAAAAGCCCCTGTCTCTCCGGCGGCGCTAATCGCTGTCGTCGGCAGTCCGCTCGCCCCGGCTGCCGCTCCTGTCACCGCTGGTGTGTGGTCCCTCCTCATGTGCGTTCAGTGCGAGGGCGAACGCAGCTATCGCCAGCAGGACCAGTCCGAGCGCGAGTACCGAACTGAATGAGAGCCCGGCCGACGTGGTTGGAACTGCGACCGGGATGAGCACGTATCGAACGAACAGCACGAGGAGGATAGCCCCGGCGAGGACGGCCGCAGTTCCGGTGACGTGGACGAACTCGCTGTCCGTCGTTTCGGCGTCCCGGCCCAGTTGCTGCCCGATACTGCTGGCGTGCGCGCCGGCGTCCCAGACCAGTAGCGCCGCCGCGCTTCCGACGAGGACGAGTATCGGTGCGAGTCCGCGCTCAGCCCCGAGCAAGGTCATGACGAACAGCAGCCCGCTTCCGGTCGCGAATCCCGCCACCCGTCGCGACAGTACCTCTGCGCCGACTAGTTCGGCCAGCAGCGTGATGAGACCGCGGAGGACGGCGACCGAAATCAAGACGCCGAGCAGCAATATGGTAGCCGAGCCATAATGGCCGCCTCCGGTAAACGTGGGCGCTACTCGCCGGGTCACGCCGGCGGCAGTAAGGGCCAGTGCGCCCAGCAGCAGTCCCACAGCGGCCACGATACTGCCGGTCTGCCGTGCCAATGACTGTCCGGGGTCGTCCCCGAGCCACTGTAGTAGCCACTGCCGGAGCCGTTCGACGATGAAGATAGCCAGTAACGCCAGAATCCCGGCTGCAAGGGGGAGATGGAGCGGGCCACTGAAGACGACCTGAAGGGCCGATCCGAGCACCGGGAGACTGTCGAGGAAGCGGTCAAACAGCATCTGCGGCGTCGGAACAAACGCCACGAGCAACTGCAGGCCAACGGCGGCCTTGAGCGGGGTGTCGATGTCCCACCAGTTTGTCCCCAGCAAGTCCAGTCGTTCGAGCGCCCGGTCGGTCGTCGCTGTGGGTGCCGGAACCCACGACTCCAGCGTCTCCGTGGCCCGGTCCAGCAACAACAGGGCAAGCAGGACCCCGGCCTGTAGCGTCACGAAGCCCACGAGCGGGTGGAGAGAGAAGCCAGTGACAACGCGAACAAGCACCCAGGGGAGCCTGACGGCAGCGGCGACGGCACAGACAATTGTGACGATGACGCCAACCACCAGTACCACGAAACTCTCATCAAGCATTGCCGAGAGTTCGTCCGTCGCATCGGCCGGCGGCACCAGCCCGCTACTCGCGTCGATAACGACGAGTGTGGCGGCCAGCGGGAACCCAAGCGCTACAACGAGCGACCAGTAGTCAGTCGACAGTAGCGCGGTCCCACAGAACACGCCTGCGCCGATGATGATGAGGATACTGCCGCCAGCGATGCGCTCGCGGGCCTCGCTGCGGAGCGCCCAGACCCCGGCGGCGATACAGAGCCCGCCGCCGAAGCCGGCCAGCACTGGTATCGGGTCCACGACAGCGAGGCCGAGGACGAGCGAGACGAGCACTGCGACCGTTCCGGTCAGCGCCGCGCTCGACGCCGCCGGTCGATTGTCGAGTGCCGTCATGCCCACCGCTCCGTTGCACGAATGAGGGCTTTCGCGAGCGGTTCCGTGGGCGTCCAGTCGACAACTCGAACTGTTCCTCGAAGGGTGTCGAGGCGGGCCGTTCGGTCGATTCGCTCGACGGTACGTCCCGGACTGTCACCGCCCGTCATGTCTGGGCTGACGACCGTGACTGCGTGTCCGTACGCCGCGAGTCGTTTTGCCGCATCGGCCGCCCGGTCGTCGAGCAGGGGCGTACAGAACACGACCTGTGATTCGCTCGGAATCGAGCGGTCGAGTGTCGCCACCGCATCGCCGCCGTCGGCGATTCCGTAGCGGTCTGCCATTTCAGTCGACGACTCCGCCGGCCGGGTTCGGGTGTTGGTGTCGAACAGCCACGAATCGCGAGTCCCAGAGGGCCCGGTGGCCGACCCGCTCACAACACCCTTCAGGAACCTTTCCAATCGCTGTTCCTGTGCCCGGTTGGCCGATGGCTGTAGTGTCTCGCCACTGTCGTAGACGGCGGCACCGACGCGGTTGTCCATCCCTAGAAGCGCCGAACCGACCTGCTGGGCCGCGTAGGCACAGAACTGGACAGCCGTGGGCGCGTTTGCCTCGCCCGCAACGGAGTGTCGGGAATCGACGAGCGTGATGACGGTGGCTGCTCGCGTCTCCTTGAACTCGATTGTCGCGAGCTCGTTCGTCTTCGCGAGGCGGTTCCAGTCGACCCGGCTCATCGGGTCCGAGGACTGGTGCTCGCGGATAGCGTAGAAGGCAAGCCCGTTCCCGCCGGCGTCTGTCGGGATACGCCCGGACTGGGAAAGCGTCTGGCCCGAGAGCGGAACGGTGTCCACACTGGCACTACACGAGAGTCCCGTCTCGACGGTGACCTGCTCGGCGAACTCGACGGTCCCGGTCAGGTTCCGGCAGACGACCGCCACGTCGGTGAACGCGTGGTCACCGCGCCGGGCGTCGACCGTGTAGGTGACTGAATCTGACGCCCCGGCTTCGAGATGGGTTCCGAACCGCGGGGAGCCGTCGACGACCTCCAGTCGCTCCGGGACGCCGTCGAGAACGCGAATGTCAGGCAGCGTCGCGTCCCCGTCGTTCGTGAGCGTCAGCGTCACTGTCACCTCTGAGCCGGGGAGCGGGTCAATCGGTTCGACGTGGCGCTCGATTGTGAGCGTCGGCTCCGGGTCACCGATGGCCGCCTGATAGGCCGCGTACACCAGCGCCACCGCTGCGACCATGAAAATCACCGGGTTCCCGGTGACGATACCGGCCCCGCCGGCCACCAGCGCGGCCGAGACGCCGACGTTGCGCTGGGTTGTTTCACGCGTTCTCACGCGTGTTCACCCCGCTGGAGGCGGCGTATTTCGGCCGTCGCCGCCTCGACCTTCCGGTCGAACCCCTCGCCGCTGGCCCAGTCCCGTAGCTGCATCTCGATTGGCGGGTCGGGCGCGTCCGGGCCGCTGAGGAAGGTGGCTGCCCGGCGGTTGTCCGTCCACGAACCAGTGCGGACGTCCCGGGCCGCCGCCTCCATCGACATCTCCGCCGTTTCGACCAGCATCTGTCGCGCGGCCTCACGGAGCCTGTTCCTGATTTCCGACGCATAGCTCGCTTCGAGGCCGTTGTACGGGTCGACGCGTCCGTCGATTTTCTCGAGCAACTCGTCGATATCGTCGCCGACCAGTTCGCCGGATTCTGCCTGTGTCGCTTCCGGTTCTAGCAGTTCATCGAGCAACTCCGTCGATCTGTCGCCTGTCTCGTCGTCACGATATGGGTCACGCGGCTGGCTCCCCTTTATCGGCGGCAGAGCGGAATCCTGTGTCCGAACAACCGTGTACAGGCCGAAAACGCCGATTACGGCGGCGCTGACGCTTGCAACAAGCTGTAGTTGTCTGGCCGTTCCGCTCCCGACATCCGGAAGCACTGAGGGGAAAGTAACGACGAACACTGCCCCAGCAAGCGCGGCGAGTCCCAGCAGGGTGTACTGGACGAACCTGCGCCCCGGTGCCGGGCGTTCGACGCTGACGTCGATGGTTGCGCTGGCGGTCTCACCTTGTCGTGACTCTGAATCGCTCATCAGTCGTCACCTCCGCCGAGGAGCTGTCTGAGGGCGTTCCGGGCCGATTCTGTTCGGTCCCCGGTCGCCGACCGCCCGCCGTATTCGACCTCCCGAAAGAGGACAGTTAGCCGGCGCACGGGCTCGGCCGGAAGTCCACTGTCGATAGCCCGGCGGGCGTACTCCCCGGGCGTCGCCGTCTCGGGGTCCGACACTGACACGCGGTCAGCTAGCAGCGCCCAGGCTTCCTGCACCGACAGTGAATCGATGTCCGGCCCGTCATCCGTCTCACTCGTTGATTCGGTGGCCGTCGACTGTCTTTGCTCCGAGTCCGACGAGCCAAACAGCGACGGGCTGTCGACGCCACTCCGAACGGAGGCAAGGAAGCCGCCGCTCCCGCCGAACCCGCTGAGAGCTCTGAACGGCGCGACTGAGAGCGACCCGAGCGCACTCGGCAGGCCGGCGACTCCCCGCAGTGACATCGTGCCGACCGACCCGACCCCCGTCGACAATCCGGCCAAGATACCGCCGGAGACAGCACTGATACCGGCCCCGACTCGTGAGAGCGCCGCCGACCCCGAGAGCAACGCGGTGGTCGTTACCTTCGGAATCCGGCCGATAGTCCGCCCAATCGTCCCGTTCGAAACTGTCGAAACGACTGTCTTGGCTAGCTTGCCGATGATAGGGTGCAGTCGGAGTCCAACGTCTGTCCACCCGCCACCCTCCGCGTTCGATGCGGCCCGGATAACGCCGACTGCAACGATACCGAACCCGCCGATCAGCGCCAGCCCGAACAGCTTCACCAGAATGGGTGACCCACTGTCTTCGCCGTCGCCGTCCGCCGGCGTTTCCGTCGCTGTCTCCGTGGGTGTTGGCGTCGCCGCCGGCTCATCGTTCGTCGCCTGTGGCGTCGTCGCTGCCCTATCGCTCGTCGCTACCGGCGTCGGCCCACCGTCGATTTCGTCGGGCCCTGTTCCGTCGGGCGTGGCCGGCCCGCTCGCTCGGCTGTCGAGGGGGCCGCTTGACTCGAATTCGACGCCGATTGCGCCGGGAAACAGCGCCGTGCCGAACAGAACAGCGACTGCACAGAGGAGGGCGAGGGCGGCACGCACCAGCTTTGTTGACACTACGAGACCGTTTCCAGCGACAGAGTAAATATTTTCCCTCACTGTGTGACTGTCCGAACAGAAAACCTTTCATTCGCTGTGGATATAGCAGAACTACCCCTATGCGGACACTGACTCGCCGTATGCTGTGGACCCTCTTGCTCCTCGTCGCTGTCGATATCGCTGTGGTTGCGACCGCGGCGGTGCTCCTGACACCCTGGCTTGTGCCGGTGCGGAATGCCGTCGCGGCTCACCTCCCGTTCGGTGGTGCATCGGCACGCATCGCCTGGTGGATAGCCATTCTCACCCCCGCTCTTGTGGCGTTTGTCTGGGCACAGCTCCGGTACACCAGCGCCCAGACGATGGCCGAGGTTGACGCTCGCATCGTCGGCCCCGATGAGTACCCTGCCCTCCACGAACGGGTGCAACGGCTCGCGCAACTGGCCGACCTCACGCCGCCACGGATTGCCGTCGCGGACGCCGACGTACCGAACAGTTTCGCTATCGGGACGCTTGGCGGCGCGACGGTGGTCGTCAGCGAGGGGCTCCTCTCGGCGCTCGACGGCGACGAACTTGATGCCGTGCTGGCCCACGAACTCATGCACGTCGCCAACCGCGACGCGACCGTCATGACACTGGCCAGCTTCCTTCCGTCGCTGACCAACGGCGAGTACGACCCGCTTGCGGACCTGCTTCCCGGCGGGAGTCGCTACGCGCTCGGGCTGGTCGCGCTCGGTTTCGCGTACGTGTTCAGTGCCCGGGTGCTTGCGGCCCCCTTCGGAAGCCTCTCGTTCACGCTGGGGTTTCTGTTTCTGTTTGCGGTGACAGCCCTGTTGGGCAGCGTCGCGCTGGGTGTGTTCACTGCTCCCGTCGTCGTCCTCGGGCGGTCGCTCTCACGCGCTCGGGAGTTTGCTGCCGACCGGAGCGCGGCCCAGCTGACCGGCGACCCCGCCGCGCTCGTCGGGGCGTTAGAGACGCTCGACAGCGGGGTCGACGACCGGCCGGGGACGGACAAACGCTCCGCGTACGCGGGCGTCCGCGGACTGTGCTTCCTTCCCTACGGGTTCGATACGGCGGCGTCGAGCGATTCCCTGGCTATCGAAACGCGGTCACACCCGCCGACAGCCGAGCGAATCGAACGGCTGCAGTCAGTTGCACGCTCGCTCGAAACGGGGTCAGTCTGAATCCTGATCGACGCTCGGGTGCATCGTCGGCTCGCCCGGCATCGGCTCCTCGAAGTACCGCCGCATGACTTCCAGTGACTCCTGTTCGCGTTTCTTGCGCTCCGCCTCGTCGATTTCCTCGCAGCCCGGCGGAACCGGGCGGTCGCGGCCGGTGAAATACCCCTCCGGCGCGGTCCAGTCGTGATAGAAGTCGATGTCTGAGTCCTCTATCAGTGTCAGCCCGACCTGTGCGCCGTGGCCCGCGGCGACGATGGTCTGGTGGTGCTGCTCGGCCAGCCGGCCGGCCGCGTACAGCCCCTCAATATCGGTCCGGCCCTGCTCGTCGGTCGAGATGAACTGCTTCGACCCACGGTCGATGAGTGAGAGGTCCAGTCCCTCCAGATACGACGGGTCCGACCAGGACGCGGCGATGAGGTAGGTCGCGTCGTATGACTCGCCGTCGGTACAGGTCACCTCGAAGCCCCCTTCAGTTTCCGCCACCTGTTCGGCTTCGCCGTCGATGAACCAGACGCCGGCGCGCCGCGCCTGTGCCCGCATGAGTTCGAGCAAGAGCCGGGGGTTGATTCCCGCCGGGAATCCGGGGTAGTTTTCCAGGTGTGCGTTACGGTTCAGTATCGACTCACCGGTCGAGATGATCCGGGTCGACAGGTCGGCGCGAGCGGTGTAGATCGCCGCCGACAGTCCGGCGACGCCGCCGCCCACGATGATGACTTCTTCGCGGTCGGTTGGCATGGACGGATGTTCCCAGCGGGGACCAAGAAACGTGCCGGTTTGAGACCTATAGACGGAGAGCAGCCAGTAACGGCCCCATCAAGGCACATACCGGGCGATACAGTTTCTGAGGCTACCCGAAGCCTCATAACGATACACCTACTAAAGGCGTCGTAATGACCGACACCGTCGACGAGGTCGATATGCCGTACGACGATGACGCGTCTCAGCAACAGAAGATCGAGGCGCTGCAGGAGCGGCTAGAGGTGCTCGAATCGCAGAACGAGGAGATGCGCGACAAGCTGCTGGACGCGAACGCGGAAAACAACAAGTACCAGCAGAAGCTCGAACGGCTTACGCACGAGAACAAGAAGCTCAAGCAGTCACCGCTGTTTGTCGCGACCGTTCAGGAACTCTCCAGCGATGGCGTGATTATCAAACAGCACGGCAACAATCAGGAGGCCCTGACAGAGGTCACCGACGAGATGCGCGCGGAACTCGAACCCGACGACCGCGTCGCCGTCAACAACTCGCTCTCTATCGTCAAACAGCTCGACGACGAGACTGACGTTCGCGCTCGCGTGATGCAGGTCGACCAGTCGCCGGATGTCACATTCGCCGACATCGGCGGTATCGAAGAGCAGATGGAAGAAGTCCGCGAGACCGTCGAGATGCCGCTGAAGAGCCCCGAAATGTTCGAAGACGTGGGCATCGACCCGCCGAGCGGCGTCCTGCTGCACGGCCCGCCCGGCACCGGGAAGACGATGCTGGCGAAGGCCGTCGCCAACGAGACCGACGCGACCTTCATCAAGATGGCCGGCTCCGAACTGGTCCACAAGTTCATCGGTGAGGGCGCGAAGCTCGTCCGGGACCTGTTCGAACTGGCCCGTCAGGAGGAGCCTGCCGTCGTCTTCATCGACGAGATCGACGCTATCGCGGCCAAGCGAACGGAGTCAAAGACCTCCGGCGACGCCGAGGTTCAGCGGACGATGATGCAACTACTCTCGGAGATGGACGGCTTCGATGACCGCGGCGACATCCGTATCATCGCGGCGACGAACCGCTTCGACATGCTCGACCGTGCTATCCTCCGCCCCGGCCGCTTCGACCGCCTTATCGAGGTCCCGAACCCCGACCTCGAAGGTCGCAAGCAGATCTTCCAGATCCACACCCGTAGCATGAACGTCGCCGACGACGTGGACTTCGAGGCGCTGGCCGAGGATATTCAGGACGCCTCCGGTGCTGACGTGAAAGCCATCTGTACCGAGGCCGGGATGTTCGCCATCCGCGACGACCGGACCGAGGTCACGATGGCAGACTTCCACAACGCTTGGGAGAAGATTCAGCAGGAAGAGACCGACGACGAGGACGTTTCCCGGACGTTCGCCTGATCTCGGCAGCGCTTCGCTCCGATTCTCCGTGTTTTTCATGTCAGTAGTCACCGCTTTAACCCACAATTGCGCTGTCGTACTCGCCCGTTTCAGAACACAGTTACCACTCCGGTCCTGAACTGCTGGTATGGCCGTCGCAGACACACTCCAGTCGCGTGCCCGCGCTCGTCCGCGGCTCGTCACCGCCGTCGTCTCGGTCGTTGGCTACGCGCTCGTGTTCGGCGCGTTCGGTGGCGTCTTACCGCTGCCCGAGTTCTCGAAGGACATCGTTATTCTGCTGGGTGATGCAATCGCCGTCGTCAACAGTATCGCCCTACTCGCAATCGTCGCCGGCGTCTACTTCATCAAGAACAATCAGGTACAGAAACACCGTGCGGCGATGCTGACTGCGTTCACGCTCATCATGGTGTTTCTGGCACTGTATATCCTCAAGGTCGGCGGCGGCTTCGAGAAGGAAATCGTCGCCGAGGGGTTCGTCTGGACGGCGTACATCGTGATGCTCGCCATCCACATCCTGCTGTCCGCGGTGTCCGTGCCCGTCGTCGTTCACGCGGTCGTGCTCGGGCTGACCCACTCCCCCGCCGAGCTTAGAGAGACGATTCATGCCCGTGTGGGTCGCATCGCCGTCTCCGCCTGGGGACTGAGCCTATTTCTCGGGCTCGTCACCTACGTCATGCTGAACCACATCTACGGCTGGGTCCCCCGGTAGGCGACCCCTCCCGGTGCGTTCGGTGGCGAACGATTTTGCCGGCCGCCGCCGTAGGCCACGGCAATGACTACAATCAAGGACAGCGTCCACGACCATATCGAGGTTCAGGGCGTCGCGGCGGCATTGCTCGACACGCCGCCGGTCCAGCGGCTCCGGCACATCTCCCAGCTCGGCACGGTGACGCTCGTCTATCCTTCGGCGAACCACACCCGATTCGAGCACTCGCTGGGCGTCTATCACCTCGCAGACCGAGTGCTGTCCCACCTGGGTATCGAGGGCCAGCAGGCCGAGCGAGTCCGAGCCGCGGCATTACTCCACGATGTGGGGCATTCACCGTACAGCCACAACGTCGAGGCGCTCATCCACCGCCGAACGGGCAAGTACCACGACGACGTGGACGAACTACTCGGTGACGGCCCTGTCGCACGCGTGCTCACCGAACACGGCCTCAATCCGGACCGCGTGGCCGGCCTCGTTGCCGGCGAGGGCGAACTGGGCCAGCTCGTCTCCGGCGAACTGGATGTCGACCGGATGGACTATCTGGTCCGCGACGCCCACCACACGGGCGTTCCATACGGGACTATCGACCACGAGCGGCTGGTCCGGGAGCTGTGTTTTGTCGACGGTGAACTCGTCCTCGATGAGGGGAACGTCCAGACGGCCGAGTCGCTCCTGCTCGCACGGGCGCTGATGAACCCCACTGTCTACCAGCACCACGTCGCCCGCATCGCCAAGTCGATGCTGCGGCGCGGGACCGAAGAACTACTCGCCGCGACTGATACAACGGCCGAGACGCTTCGCCGGTGGGACGATAACGACCTGCTCGTGGCGCTCAGACAGTGCGACGCGACCGCGGCGTACGCGCGGCGGCTGACCCAGCGAGACCTGTACAAACGCGCCGTCTGGGCGGAGTGGCAGGCCGTGCCCGACGAGGTGCTGGCGGCCGACCACGACGCGGTCGGCGCGATGGAGCAGGCTATCGCCGACGAAGCGAACGTCGACAGCGACGCCGTTGTGCTCGACATTCCGCCCGAACCGTCGATGACCGAGTCCAGCAGCCGTGTCCTCGTCAACGGTGGGGTCCGTCGACTCGGTGAACAGTCGACGCTGGTCAACGCCATCCGCGCCGCTCAGCGCGACCAGTGGCGGCTCGGCGTCTATGCGCCGGAAGCCGAGAGTGAGCGGGTCGGCGCGGCGGCCATCCGCGAACTCGGACTCGACCTCGACGGGGCTCGGGTTCGGGACGTACGGACGGGTATCCATGCGACCCTCGATGAGTTTAACTGAGAGAACGGGCGAACAGGGAGTGTGATTCTGGAAGGGACGATTCTGACGGGGCGGTCGTTCGAGGCCGTCGAGGGCCGTGTCGTCGTCGAAGACGGGGAGATAACCGCTGTCGAGGAAACCGCGGTCGACAGCGACGATATCGTAGCGCCGGCGTTCGTCAACGCCCACACGCATATCGGCGATTCCATCGCCAAGGAGGCCGGCGAGGGGCTCTCGCTGGAGGAACTGGTCGCGCCCCCGGACGGCCTGAAACATCGACTCCTCCACGATGCGAGCCGAGACGAATTAGTGGCCGCGATGGAGCGGACGCTGTCGTTCATGGAACAGTCGGGAACCGGCGCGTTCATCGAGTTCCGGGAGGGCGGCGTCGAGGGCGCCGAGGCGATTCGAGACGCGCTGTCCGGGTCAGACCTCGAAAGCGTAATTCTCGGGCGCGAGACAACCGACGCGATGGAACTGGGTGACGGGTTCGGCGCGAGCGGGGCCAACGACAGTGAGTTCGGGGCGGAGCGACGCGCGACCCGACAGGCCGGGAAGCTGTTCGGCATCCACGCGGGGGAAGTCGACAGCTCCGACATCAACCCCGCGCTCGACCTCGACCCCGATTTCCTCGTCCACATGGTTCACGCCAAGTCGCTGCATCTCGAACGGGTCGCCGACAGCGAAATCCCCGTTGTGGTCTGTCCCCGGTCGAACATCGTCACCGGCGTTGGCCGTCCGCCGGTCGAAGCACTGGCTGACCGGACGACGGTCGCGCTCGGGACGGACAACGTCATGCTCAACAGCCCGTCGATGTTCCGCGAGATGGAGTTCACCGCGAAGCTGTACGACCTCTCAGCCCGCGAGGTGTTGCGGATGGCCACAGTCAACGGAGCCGAAATCGCGGGGCTTGGCGGCGGACTCATCAAGACCGGACAACCGGCACGCCTGCTGGTGCTCGACGGGGATTCGGACAATCTCTGCGGCGCACAGAACCCCGTTCGGGCAGTCGTTTGTCGGGCAGGGACGGCCGACGTTCGACGAGTCGTCCATCCGATGACGGAATAATTCTTATCACTGCGGGAATAGTATCTTCGGGCAATGCCCTCCACCACCGACCGCGCCCTGAGTACACCACTGAAAATACTCCTGTATGGCCTGTTAGGGCTGGTCTCGTTGTTTGTCGTCATCGCGGCTGTGAGAGTTGCGTTCGGACTGTTCTTCGGTCTCATCGGTCTCATACTGGGACTCCTCTCTCTGGCTGCCACCATCGGGTTCATAGTGGCCATCGGCTACGCCGTGTACTGGGTCGTGTCAGAGGTTTTCGGTCAGGACGAGGCAACGGCGTCGGCGACTGACGCGTCACGGGCACAGGCCGCACACACGACTGGCGAGACCAACGAAACAGACCCCGTCGATCGGCTCTCTGAGCGCTACGCTAACGGGGAGATAACCGAGGCAGAACTGGAACGCCGACTCGAACAGGCCCTTGACGGCCCGTCCGTGGATGACTCCGGGACAGCGGAGTTCGAACGAGACCGAGAGTTGAACTGAGCACTACCCTGCTTGGCTGTTTCATGTTACCTCTTACCAAACTATATCCGTTCAGCCAGTCAATAGTACAGTATGTACAACAGGATACTGGTCCCGACTGACGGATCAGCGGGGTCGAGAAATATACTCACACACGCTGAGGCGCTTGCAACGGCTCACGACAGCGAGATTCACGCGCTGTACGTCGTCGACATCGGTCGGTTCTCCACGCTCCCGCACGAGCCGACGTGGGAGGGCGTTACCGACTCGCTTCACCGCGAAGGTGAGATGGCGCTGGACATGGTGGAACGTCTCGTTGCCGACGACGTGACTGTCACGCGAGCTACGGCCGAGGGAAGCCCAAGCCGGGAAATCGTCGAGTACGCGAACCAACACGGCTGTGACCTCATCGTGATGGGGACCCACGGTCGCGGCGGCATCGACCGCCTGTTGCTGGGCAGCGTCGCCGAACGGGTCGTCCGGTCAGCCCACGTCCCAGTCGTCACCGTTCCGGTGGAGACAGCGATGCAAGACCTCCCGGAGGATGAGCAGCCTGCCGGCGTCCCACAGTGACGTGTCCCCTGTCGTTGCGCTCACTCCGAAACCGGGCGGAGATGCTCACAGTCCCCCGCTGAAACGACCTCTGTACCGGATGCTGTCTCGATAACGAGCGCGCCCGGGAACTGTACGTCCACGGCTTCGCCCTCGATAGGGCCTCCCGGTGTCTCGACCCGGACCCGTTTGCCCAGCGTCGTCGCGTACTCCCGCCACGCCTCGACGACGCGCCCCGTATCCTGTCGCAACGCGTCGAATTCTTCTAGCAGTCGCTGCGTGAACAGTCGCCTGTCGAGCGGTTCGCCCCGTTCGGTCGAGAGACTCGTCGGGTTTGCTTCATCGGGCAGTTCTGCTGGGTCGACGTTCGCGTTGACCCCGATGCCCACGACGACCCAGGAGACGCGGTCGGCCTCCCCCTCCATCTCGGTGAGGATGCCGACCAGTTTGCGCTCCTCGTCGCCGTGGCGGACGAGTACGTCGTTGGGCCACTTGATGCCGGCCTCGACGCCGGCCTCACGTGCCGCCCGTGTCACCGCGACAGCGGCCGCAAGCGTGAACACCGGCGCGTGGGCCATCGGCACGTCGGGACGGAACAGTACCGAGAGCCAGATTCCGCCGCTCGGCGAGTGCCAATCACGGTCGAGGCGCCCCCGGCCGCCGGTCTGTTCGTCGGCCAGCACCACAGTGTCTGACTCCCCTTCTGCTGCAAGGTCTCTGGCGCGTGCGTTCGTGCTGGGAATGCTGTCGTGGTACTCGACAGAAAACGGCGCATCGAGGCCGTATTCGACCGCGCTCGCCCCGAACTCCGGTACCGAATCGAGGGCGTAGCCCGCGTCGTCGCTACGGATCTCGAACCCCTCGTCACGGAGCGCTTCAACGTGCTTCCAGACCGCGGAGCGAGAGATATCCAGTTCGTCGGCGAGAGTCGGCCCCGAAACAGGACCGTCGGCCAGTGCATCGAGCACCCGGTGGCGTGTGTCGTTCATATCCGGGGCTTCGACCGGCCGGGATAAAAGGTGTCTGCAGCGCGCGGCGGGCAGGCCGCTCGCTCACCCGATCACAAAGAGCAAGTCGCCCATGTCGACGGATTCGCCCTCGCTGACGGCTACGTCGTTGACAGTGCCGCCGCGTTCGGCGACAATGTCGTTTTCCATCTTCATCGCTTCGAGCACACAGAGAACGTCGCCGGCCTCGACTTCGTCGCCTTCCTCGACGTTGACCTCCAGAATCGTCCCCTGCATCTCAGCGGCAACCTCCTGACCCTCGGCGGTGGTGGCACTGCCGCCTCCGCTGTCAGAGCTACTGCCACCCTGTGGCCGCTGTGGCTGGCTCCCACCGTCAGCGTCTACGTTGCCGACGTTGATTGGGGGTGCGCCGCGCTCTTCGAGGTCGACCTGGAAGCGCTTGCCGTTGACCTCAACGGTAAATTCGCGTTCGACGACTTCCTCGTCCTCGTCGCCTTCGCCGTCGGATTCGGTGACCGTGCCCCACTGCTCCTGCGCTTCTTCGATGCGCGTCCGGTCGAGGTGCTCGTCGAGGTACTTTGTGGTGTGTGTCCCGTTGACGAACTTCTCATCGGTGAGCATCAGGCGGTGGAACGGAACGACGGTCGGGATGCCTTCGATGTCGAAATCCTTGAGCGCCCGTTTCCCGCGCTCAATACACTCCTCACGGTCCCCGCCGTAGGTGATGAGCTTCGCGATCATCGAGTCATAGTCCGTGACGAGGTCGTCGCCCTGCCGGAGCGCGTCGTCGAGGCGGACGCCGATACCGCCCGGCGGGTCGTAGGTGTCGAGGCTGCCGCCGGTTGCGGGCGCGAAGTCGTCAGCGGCGTTTTCGGCGTTGATGCGGAACTCCATCGCGTGGCCCTCGATTTCCACGTCGTCCTGGTCGAAGGTGATCTCCTCGTCCATCGCCACCCGCAGTTGCCACTTGACGATGTCGATGTCGGTGATCTCCTCGGTGACGCAGTGCTCGACCTGAATGCGGGTGTTAACCTCGAGGAAATAGAAGTTCGCCTCCTCGCCGAGCAGTTCCCCTTGCTCGCGGTCGGTGTCCTCTTCGACGAGGAACTCGACAGTCCCGGCGTTGTAGTAGTCCGATTCGCGGACGCCGCGTCGGGCAGCGTCGCCGATCTTCTCGCGGAGCGCATCGTTCAGGGCCGGCGAGGGACCCTCCTCGATAACTTTCTGGTGGCGGCGCTGGAGCGAGCAGTCACGCTCGCCCAGATGCCGGACGTTGCCGTGGTGGTCGGCGATAATCTGGACCTCGATGTGGCGGGGGTTCTCCAGATAGCGTTCGAGATAGACAGAGTCGTTCGAGAAGTACGCCTCTCCCTCCCGTTTTGCGCTTTCGAGCTGTTCTTCGGCTTCTTCGGGGTCGTGGACGATTTTCATTCCACGGCCGCCACCACCGCCTTCGGCCTTGATAGCCACCGGGAACCCATTCTCCTCGCCGAACTCGACGACTTCCTTGGGGTCTTCGACCGGGTCGGTCGTCCCCGGGACGATAGGCACGTCAGCCGACTGCATGATCTTGCGAGCCTTCGTCTTCTCGCCCAGTGCCTCCATTGACTCACTCTCGGGGCCGACCCAGGTGACGCCGTCCGTTTCCTGCACGCGCGCGGCGAAGTCGGCGTTCTCCGCGAGAAAGCCGTACCCCGGGTGAATGGCGTCAGCGTCGGCCTGCTTGGCCGCGTCGATAATCGCTTCCTGGTCGAGATAGGAGTCTGCGGCACGGGCCGGACCGACGTTGTACGCCTCGTCCGCATACCGGACGTGACCGGCGTGCTTGTCGGCATCAGAGTAGACGGCCACTGTGCCGATGCCCAACTCCTCGCATGCGCGCATCACGCGCACCGCTATCTCCCCGCGATTAGCGACGAGCACCTTATCGAACATACGCCCTCATACTGAGAGTCGGCCCATAAAACTATGCGCAGATAGCGGCCAAACTTACATATATAATCATGTTAGTATGGAACATGACCACAAACCGACTCAGGGCGTCGCCGAGCAACTGACAAAAAACTGTCCGCGATTAGAACCGTTCGGCGCGGCCGGCAGCGCTCCAGGGGTCGGTCGGCGCGTCCGAGCGAACCCGAACGGACCGCTTCTGCGTGGCTTCAACGCGCCCGGAGAACGACCATTGTCTGCCGTCCCAGGAGTCACCGTCGTCTGCCGCCGCAGCCGCCGCGGCCGCTGCTGCCGCACGCTGGCGGTCGGTGAGGTGTGCGCCGATAGCGACGGCGATAGCAGCCGCTTCGGCCGTCGACGCGTCGTCGAGTTGGGCGGCGATTTCTGCGACCAGATCTGCATCGACAGCCGAGTCAGTGTCAGCCGCCATCGTTACAGTGGGATGTTGCCGTGCTTGCGGTCGGGCTGGTCCTTGCGTTTCCCCCGGAGGAGGTCAAGGTCGTCGATGAGCCGCGGGCGGGTTTCCTGGGGTTCGATGACATCGTCGACGAAGCCGCGCTTGGCCGCCGTATAGGGGTTTGCGAAGGCGTCGCGGTACTCGTCGATGAGTTGTTGCCGGCGGGCCTCCACGTCGTCGGCGTCTTCCAGTTCGTCGTCGTAGAGGACGTTGACCGCGCCCTTCGGCCCCATCACGGCGATTTCGGCGGTTGGCCAGGCATAGTTCATGTCTGCGCCGATGTGTTTCGACGCCATCACGTCGTAGGCTCCGCCGTAGGCCTTCCGCGTGATGACGGTCACCAGCGGCACGGTGGCCTCGGAGTAGGCGTACAGGAGCTTCGCGCCGTGGTTGATGATGGCGTTGCGTTCCTGGTCCTTGCCGGGCATGAACCCGGGCACGTCGACAAACGTAAGAATCGGGATGTTGAACGCGTCACAGAACCGGACGAAGCGTGCGCCCTTCCGCGAGGCGTTGATGTCGAGCGTGCCGGCGTTGACTCGCGGCTGGTTGCCAACGACACCGACGCTGTGACCGTCCATGCGGGCGAACCCGATGACGATGTTGCGCGCGAAGTCCTCAGCCACCTCGAAGAAGGAGTCCTCGTCGACGATACGCCCGACGACGTCCGTCATGTCGTAGGGTTTCTGTGGCGCGTCGGGAACAGCCGATTTCAGTTCCTCGTCTCGGCGTTCGGGGTCGTCCCAAGGTTTGACCCGCGGCGGGTCCTCGACGTTGTTCTGCGGGAGATACGAGAGGAGGTAGCGGATGTCGTCCATCGCGTCCTTTTCATCGGCGGCCGTGAAGTGGGCCACCCCGGACTCGGAGGCGTGGGTCTTCGCGCCGCCGAGTTCGTCGAAGCCGACCTCCTCGCCGGTCACTGTCTCGATGACGTCGGGCCCGGTGATGAACATGTGGCTGGTCTCCTCGACCATGTAGACGAAGTCCGTGATCGAGGGGGAGTACACCGCGCCGCCGGCACACGGCCCCATGATGGCCGAAATCTGTGGGACGACACCGCTGGCTTGCTGATTGCGGTGGAAGATATCGGCATAGCCCGCCAGCGAGTCGATGCCCTCCTGAATCCGCGCGCCGGCGGAGTCGTTCAGCCCGATAATGGGTGCGCCCGTTTCGATGGCCTTGTCCATCACCTTACAGACCTTCTGGGCGAACGCCTCGCCCAGCGACCCGCCGAAGACGGTGAAGTCGTGGGCGAAGACGTACACCCGGCGGCCGTCGACTTTGCCGTAGCCGACGACGACGCCGTCTCCCGGTACTTTCTTGTCGGCCATGTCGAAGTTCGTCGAGCGGTGTTCACGGAGCGAGTCGATCTCGACGAAGGTGCCGTCGTCGAGGAAGTAATCGATGCGCTCACGCGCGGTGAGTTTCCCGCGGTCGTGTTGCGCCTCGATTCGTTCCTCGCCACCACCTCGTTCGGCCTCGGCTTTTCGTTCCCGAAGGTCCTCGACACGGTCATCGTGGCTCACGCGATATCACTTCTCCCGGACCGGAGCATATCCGACTCCTTGCGGGCATCCGAGAAAAGCGTTATCAAACTTAACCATTATTTCTCGTATTCGATAACAGAAACCGGCGGAGTTTTGAGCGATGGCCCGTTGCTTTCGCGCGTGAAGAACGTCACGGCCCGCCAGCACAACCCATTTGGCTTCGACGCACCGTGTGAGCCGTTTGTGCCGGGGTACGGCGACGCCAACGCCCACTTCCACGTCATCGGTGACCACCCCGGCGTCCACGGTGGCGCAACGTCTGGCATCCCGTTTACCGACAACGCTGCGGGCGAGCGCCTCCAGCGGGCGCTCGTTGAGGCTGGACTGCTCGCCGAGGCCGGCACGCCGCCGACCGTCGAGAAGACCTACCTGTCGTACCTGTATATGTGCGGCGGTGACCCACCGACAGACGCGGATTACGAAGCTCTGGAGCCGCTGTTCGACACGGAACTCCGGGCCATCACTGCCCACGTCCTCCTGCCTGTCGGCGAGCGGGCCACGCGACACGTGTTCGCGAACACGACCTCGGAGCCGACCGAATCGATCGACATGGACGCGCTGCACGCAACCGAGGTGCCCGGCAGCGGCTGGCTCGTCTACCCGATCAAAGAGCCCGCGGAGTGGAGCGACAACGACGAAGACGCCCTTGTCGACATCCTGACTACGCTACTGAAGACCGACTATCGCCGCGAGGCGGACCTCGGGCGGTTCCTGCCGAACGACGACCCGTATCTGGTCCGGTAGCGGTTCTATTGATTCTTACAGCGGCTCCGACGATCAGAAACAGTGGCTACAGCGCCCACTCGTCCGAGAGCGGTTCCGCGGACGCCCAGTACGCGTCGAACGCCTCGATAGCCCACTCGCGGACGGCCGGCGCGGTCGTATCGATCGACGCCTGTAGAACGCCGTTGTCGTCCCGCAACAGCAGATGGACCACGTCGTCGGCGATCATCACCGCAAGTGGCACACCGTCGGTTCGCACCCGGACTGACGCGTCCGGTTCGGCACGCAGGGATTCGAGTCGTTTCCGGAGTCGGTCGTCCGCCGCCAGTGCGTCTATCGCGCCGGGCGAGAACACGCCCGAGAACCGCTGTTCGCCGGCGGTGACTCGTTCCTGAACGACTCGAATCGCCTGGTCGTTGAACGCATGGGAGAACGTCCGGACTTCCTCGGCATCTCGAAGCAGGTCGAGCAATCGCTGGACCGGCGCGTTCGGGCGCGTCTGACTTGGAACGGTTATCGTGGCGTCGGCCAGATGTTGCAGGTCGAAGGCCATCGCATCGGTGGGGAGATACTGGACGATGTCGCGCAGCCGCCGCTCGGTTTCGAGGCTACCGAGGAGGTCGGTGAACCCGTTAGCAACGATGCGGCCCGTCGCCGTGGCGACGTACTCACCCCCTGTTCGGCGAATCCACGACCGCTCTTCGAAGTCAGCGATGATCCGGCCGAGCGTCGCCTGTGACGCGCCGGTTTCGGCCGCCAGTTCCCCGCGTGAGTGTGGCTCCGTGGCCAGAAGCCGCAACACCTCGACCCGGTTTGACGAGAGCGCGAGGAACTCGATCTCTTCGAGCGCCGATTCCATACCGCCACGTTAGGGAGTCCGTCCTAAAGCGCTTTCGTAGTATGAAATAATTTCACACCGTGCACATCCGCCACGGGTGTTCGGCCGTTTCGCGTTATGTAATATTTTCTAAACGGGCCTATAAGCATCGATACCGTACTGTAGAGTACGATGATTCAGGTTTCTCTCCGTGCTCTCTCTGTCGGCTGTGCAGTCGTATCAGAAACTAAATACGAGGTGGCGGTATGATTTCGCGCCGGACCTTCGCCCTCGCCGCCGTTGCCAGTGTCCTGCTTGGCGGGACCTTCGTCGGCGCGAAGGCCGGACTGTCGTATCTCCCGCCGCTTCTGTTCGTCGCTCTCCGGTTCGACATCGCCGCTGTCGTGCTCCTTGGGTATGTTGTGGTGACGCGGTCCCGGGACGAACTGCTCCCACGGACCCGAGGCGACGTGCTTGGGATTCTCTCGACAGGCCTGTTCGCGCTCGGCCTCGCAAACGCGCTGATATTCGTCGGCCAGCAGTCCGCTACCAGCGCGGTTGCCGCTATCATCTTCAGCCTCAACCCGATACTGACGCCGGTGTTCGCCGCTATCTTGCTCTCCGACGAACGACTCTCGGCCCGCGGCGGTCTCGGGATGGTTATCGGCCTGCTCGGTGTCGGTCTCGTCGTTAGCCCTGACCCGGCAATGCTCCTGAGCGGGGGCATCGGCAAGCTCATCCTGTTCGCTGGCGCGGCTAGCGCGGCGCTGGGCAGCGTGCTCATCCGGTGGTCCGGCGGTGGCCTGTCGAGTACGGTCCGAACCGCATGGGCGCTCCCTGTCGCCGCCGCGCTCTGTCACGCGCTGAGCATCGGTATGGGCGAATCCGCGGCCACGGCGGTGTGGTCGCCGACTGCGATAGCAGCCCTGCTGTACGTCGGCATCTTCGCCGGCGCAATCGCCTACATCGCCTACTTCGGCCTGCTCGATGTCACCGGTGCAATTCAGGCCAACCTCATCTTCTACGTGGTCCCCGTTGTATCAACGCTCGGCGGGTGGGCCGTGCTCGGTGAGGCAATCACCCCGACCGCAGTGGCGGGCTTCCTGACTATCTTCACGGGGTTCGTAGTACTGGGCAGCGAGTCGGTCGACATCCGGGCACTGCTCCCGGCTACTACCGACGAGGGTGACACTGTGTCCGAAAGTCTCGGCATTGCGGACGAACAGCGCGGGTTCGAGTCCGACTGAGACAGGCCGTTAGGGTGTCATATGCCTGTTTCGACCTCACTTAGGATAGGGAGTACACTGAGCCTGCCGGCCACAGAGATTCAGCAAAGTATTCACTCCACCGTCATGTATCCCAACGGGCATGACTGTCGGTGAAAATACACGCAGTCGACAACTGTTGATACCGATAGGCGGACTGGCGCTAGTGTTTCAGTCGATAGCGTTTGAGGGGACCTTCGGACTTATCGAGCATCCCGGTGTTTCCGGGGTCCTCAGAGACGTGCTGAGCGGTGGTCTATTGCTGGTGGCAACGGTCTGTCTCTTCGGTGGCGTGTATCTACGCCTGCGCAGTTCGTGAGCGACATGCCGCCCTTCTGCACGTGGCTAGGCTGCTACGGCTGGAAAAAACATCTCGCGACGACCGGATACACCGGGCGGTCACTACAAACCATCGCGAAGAAGGTCCGCGGGAAACCGAGGCTGTGCGTCGGTTATATTGGCGGGATAATCGCGGGGTCCTCAGCGAGGAACAGCGTCTGCAGGCCGAGCGCCAGCGTCAGGAGCACGCCGAGGATAACCACCGTTCGGACCATCCAGAGCCAGGTCGGCCCGAATGCCCGGAGCCCACCCGTCCCCTGTCGGAGCTCGGCAACTGCGTTGGAGGAGAGCACCCAGCCGACGAACACTAGGATGAGCAGCACTGACAGCGGGAGGAACAGCTTGTACGCGAGCGTGTCGAACCAGCCGAACCACGCCAGGTCCCAGGCTGACGGGAATCCGAGAACGAACAGCACAACTCCGAGCATCGCCGCCAGAGACACTCGTGAGTATGACGTGTTGTCGACGCCGTAGGAGACTGCAACCTCGAGGAGGCTGATGGCGGAGGAAATTGCAGCGATGAGGACAACGCCGAAGAACACGACACCGAGGAGTCGACCTCCGGGGAGCTGTGGGAACGCCGACGCCATCGCGACGAAGATGGCCGACGGACCGCTGGTGTCGGGGCTGACGTTGATGGCGAAGAGAATCGGGAACACGACCAGCCCGGCCAGCACACCAACGAGCGTGTTCGTCACGACGATGATGCCACCATCCACCGGGAGGCTCTCGTCGTCACCGATGTACGAGGAGTAGGTAATCATGGCTGCCATCCCCAGCGAGAGGGTGAAAAACGCCTGTCCAACTGCGAACGGAATCAGGTCGCCAGCGTTCGCCGCCAGCGTGGAGAAGTCCGGTGAGAGGAAGTAGCTGTAGCCAGCCCCTGCTCCCTCAAGCGTGGTAACCCAGGCCGCCATCCCGATCATGAGGAGAACGATGCTGGGGACCATCACCTTCGTCGCCTTCTCGATACCGTCCTCGACACCCACTGCGACGATACCGACACAGATCAGCAGGAACAGTGCCTGTCCGACGACAGCTTCCGGCCCACTGGCGATGGCTCCGAAGTACTCCGCGGAGTTTCCGAAGTATGCGCCCGTTGCGCTACCGAGGATATATCGCATGACCCACCCGCCGACGACGTTGTAATACGAGAGGATCCAGAAGCCCGTAAAGACGCCCAGGCCACCGACGACCCGCCACTGCTTGAATCCGAGTTCCCCGAACGCGTCGACGGCATTGCGGTTCGTTCGCCGTCCGATGATGAACTCTGCCAGCATTGCCGGAAAGCCGATGAGCAACACGGCGACGAGGTAAAAGACGAGGAACACTGCGCCGCCGTTTGTCGCGGTCTTGAACGGGAACTGCCAGATGTTTCCGAGACCGACTGCGCTACCAATTGCTGCGAGAAGGAACCCGAGCCGTGAGGCCCACGTTTCTCTGTCACTCATTGTGATGCGGCATATTCTTTTGGGGTATAAAAACCACCGTGATTCCGATTCGCAATACTCCGCCGTAATATCAAGATGAAGACATAATTCCCGAAGCCAAACAACAGCCGAGACATCAGCACTGATACCCCCTTGCCGCCGGTTCCTGACAGTGCGGATACGTGACGACGAGAAACGCGGGGCTAAGGCCGGGCGGCAGGCAGGCCAGATACAGCCACCAACGTCAGACCTCGCCGTACACCGGTACTGCCGCCCCGCTGGTCACGGCTGCGGCGTCAGAACAGAGGAACAACAGTACGTCGGCGATGTCTTTCGGGTCGACCCACGTCTCGAAATCAGCGTCGGGCACCATCTCCCGGTTCATCGGAGTGTCGATGACGCTGGGCATGACGGCGTTGGCTCGCACGGACCCGAGGTTCTCCGCCGCGATGGTCTCCGTTAGCAGTCGGACGCCGGCTTTCGACGCTCGGTAGAGGCCGTCGCCTGCACCGCCCTCCAGCGACGACCGCGCGGAGACGGAGACGATTGCGCCCTCGCTAGCCCGCAAGTGTGGAATCGCGTGTTTCGACGCCAGAAACATCGTCTTCAGGTTCACGTCGAACAGGAAATCGAACGTGGCCGCATCCGTCTCGTGGATCGGTGTGTCGCCGCGCCACGTTCCGGCGATGTTCAGCAAGTAGTCCAGTCGCCCGTGCTCGTCGACGACCGCGTCAATGGTGTCGGCGACGTCGTTCTCGTCGCTGAAGTCCGCCCGGTAGAAGTCCACGCGTTCGGGGTCGGAAAGCAGGAAATCCTCGGTGTTCGGTTCGACGATGTCACTACCACAGACGGTCGCCCCGGCCTTGAGAAAGGCGTTTGCGACCGCACTGCCCAGCGCCCCGCCAACGCCCGTGATCAGTACTATCTTACCGTCGAAATTATACCCGGTTGACATACAACTGTCAATGGATAGTAGTAATATAAAAGCCCATCTCAAGAAACCCGAGGGTCGAGTCTGTGGACCGACGATAGACGGTAGCGCCGGTCGGACTACGGCGTGACGACGAGTTTGCCGAGGAAGCTGTCGTTGCGCACGTCGTCGTGAGCGGCCGGGACTTCCGCGAGGTCGTAACGGCGGGCGACGACCGGCGTCAGTTCGTCGTCGGCCATGAGCGTCGCCAGTCGGGAAAGCACCGCGCCGAACTCGGGCGTGTTGAACATCGAGACGTGGTGGACGCTGAGGGCCTTAGCCCGGCAGCGCGGGACGTTCTCGAACGTCGCCGCGAGGTCGGTGTTCCCGATGGCGGCGATTCGCGCGCCCTGTGCGGCCACCTCGGCGTCGAACGCGAGGTAGTCGTCGAGCCGGTGGTCGAGAACCACGTCCGGTGCGCCGGCGTCGACCACCGCGTCGGCGAGGTCGTCCCGACTGTAGTCGAACACGTCGTCCGCACCGAGGTCGGCCAGTTGGTTGTGGTAGGCCGGTGACGCCGTCGTCGTCACCCGCGCTCCGTTCGCCGCAGCCAACTGGACCGCAACGTGGCCAACACCGCCGCTCCCGCCGTGAATCAGCGCCCGCTCGGCCGGCTCCAGCGAGCAGGCGTCGACGAGCGTCTGCCAGGCGGTGACGCCGACGAGCGCGACGGCCGCGCCCGCCTCGGCGGACACCCCGTCGGGGAGCCGCGCCAGATGTGATTCGGGAACAGTGACGTACTCCGCGCAGGTTCCCTGGAGCCAGTTGCCCAGCCCGGTTGCGAACGCCCGGTCGCCTTCGGTGACGGAAGCCACGCGCTCGCCGGTCGCGGCGACGGTCCCGGCACAGTCGGAGCCGGGTATCCAGGGCAGTTCGCCCGGTTCGTAGTCGCCGGTCCGGAAGTACGTATCGACCGGATTGACCGCCGCTGCCTCGACTTCGAGCAGGACCTCCTCTGGACCTGGCGTTGGTCGTTCGATGTCGTCGACGCGGAGCACGTCCGTCCCGCCGTATTCGTGGAATCGTACAGCACGCATTGCAGTATGCGTCAGGCGGTATCGGCAAAACCTTTCCCCACAGTCCGATCGGCTTCTGATATGGTTTTCATATCGCGGTACGTGCAGCGAAACCGCCGGCAGCGAACGGGTGGGGCCGGTGCCCATCTCTGCGACTGTGAGGTATATCAGTAGAGCAATAGAACGTTCCACCGGTAGCCGTTCCGAGGCGACGGATTTCTACAGTCGGTTGTGGTGCTTATCATCGGTGAGAATTGCGTAGCAACCCTTTATTAGCAGGTTTGTGTAGAATTGCGTGATGGATTCAAATAGGGACTCGCCGCTCCCAAGCTTTATCGCTGGCAGTTACGCTGCCAGGCTCGGGGTGGCGCTTTCATTCGCGATACTTGTTATTATCGCTGCTGGAGTCCTGACAAGCGTGCAGGCGTCCGCCACTCTCGAAGAAGACGTGGCGGACGACATCACCGCGCTGTCAGAGACACAGGCAGTACAGTTAGACGACTGGCTGACGACATCGCGTCGGAACGTCCGGTCGACGTCGCGACTTCCCGTGTTCACCGACGGAACGGACACGGAGAAACAGCAACGACTGGAGGAGTTACGGTCCAACGAGGAACTACCGCCCGGTGTCGTCGCAGTACACTACTTTGACACCGAGACAAGCGAGATTCGCGCCAGTTCGAATCAGGACTTCATCGGGGTCAACGCTGCCGAGCAAGGGGCACCGTTCGCTACGGACCCGCCGCAGTTCGACGGCCCCGACGACACGCACGTGACGGAGCCGTTCTCCGTCTCAGTCGTTGACCACCCGATAGTTGCCGTCGTTTCGCCGGTCCCCGGTGACGAAGACAGAGCGCTCGTGTACATGATCGATCTCCGGGAGAAGGCTGACCAGATATCGAGCCACCGCGAAGGGTCATTTACCACGGTTGTCAACACCGACGGGGAGTTCGTCTCACACCCCAACCACTCGATGATCGGGTCGACGGCACCGATTTCCCAGATGGAATCGGACCCGCTGGGCACGCTCGAACCCGGACAGAGAATGTTCCACGAAACAGACAGTATGTTGATGGGGCTGACCCGTCTCGAATCACACGACTGGGTCGTTATGGTCCACTCCGACCGGGAGGCCGCATACGCCCTGAGCGATCAGATCAACTCTGACCTCATTGGTCTCATCCTGCTTGCCGTCGTCAACCTTGGACTCATCGGGGTCACGATCGGCGGAAACACGATTGCTTCGCTGCGGCGGCTTTCAGTAAAGGCTGAAGCGATGGCCGACGGTGAGCTGGATGTCGACCTCGATACGTCCCGGGAAGACGAGTTTGGAACACTGTACGCTGCCTTCGATAACATGCGGGCAAACCTCCGGACACAGATATCTGAAGCCGAAACTGCCAAGCAGGAAGCCGAGGCGGCCAAAGAGCAGGCACAGGCTGCCCGTGAGGATGTCGAATCCGAACGCAACGAGATGGAGGCGCTGACCGGCCACCTCGAACTCAAGGCACAGCAGTACAGCGACGCCCTCGACGCAGCCGCCAACGGCGACCTCACCGCACGGGTGGAAACGGACAGCATGAACGACGCAATGGCGGAGGTCGGCGAGGACATCAACACGACGCTCGATGCGCTCGAAGACACAATCGCCGATATGAAAGCGTTCGCGACGAACGTCATCCAGTCCAGCGACCGTGTCAACTCGAACGCGGAGCGGGTCGACCGGGCTAGCAAGCAGGTGTCGAAGTCGATCAACGAGATCTTCGAGGGGACGACCGAGCAAAACGAAGGCCTTGAATCGGCGGCCGCCGAGATGCAGAACCTTTCGGCGACCGCACAGCAAGTCGCCTCCTCTGCCCAGCAGGTCGCCGACACGTCCCAGTCGGCCGCAAAAGTTGGCGAGGACGGCCGCGAAGCCGCACAGGAAGCTATTGCGGAGATGAGCGCTATCGAGGCCGAGACCGGCGAGACCGTCGAAGAGATCAACGCGCTCGACGACGAACTCGACGAAATCGGTGAGATTGTCGGCGTCATTACGAGTATCGTCGAGCAGACGAATATGCTGGCGCTGAACGCCTCTATCGAGGCCGCCCACGCTGACGGTGACGGTGAAGGGTTCGCTGTCGTCGCAGACGAGATCAAGGGCCTCGCAGAGGAGACCAAGGAGGCCGCCGCCGACATCGAAGGGCGCATCGAGGCCATTCAGGAGCAGGCCGGCGACACCGTCGAGACGATGGAATCGACCAGCACCCGAATCACTGAAGGCGTCTCGACGGTCGAGGAGACCGTCGATGCACTGGAGACCATCGTCGAGTACACCGAAGAGGTCGACACCGGCATTCAGGAGATCGACCGGGCGACCGAGGAACAGGCCCGGACCGCACAGGACGTGATGGGGACTATCGACGACTTGACGACGATCAGTCAGCAGACGGCGACGGAGGCGGACACCGTGGCCGGCGCGGCACAGGACCAGTCCGCGTCCATCGAAGAAGTGTCTGACTCCGCGACGGAACTCAGGCAGCGTGCTGGCGATCTCGAATCGCTACTGGACCGCTTCACTGTCGAAAACTCTGCCGGGACGGGCACCGACAGCACGGCCGCTGTGGGGGATGACTAACAATGGCAACGATAACAACCTGGTTCACGCTGGGATTACTGGGTGAACTGCTCGGGACGGCGGTGCTGGCGTACGGCTACACGCTTGTCCCCGAAGAGACGCGGAAGCGGTATCTGCTGCTGATCGCGATTCCGGGTATCGCCATCGTTGCCTACGCGCTGATGGCGCTTGGCTTCGGGTCGATACAGAGCGAGGGGCACGCGGTGTACGTGGTCCGTTACGTCGACTGGCTGTTGACGACGCCGCTCAACGTCTGGTTCCTGGCGCTGCTCGCTGGCGCAAGCCGGGAGGACACGGTGAAACTCGTCGTCCTGCAGGCGTTAACTATCGTCTTCGGGTTCGCCGGCGCGGTCACTCCATCACCGGTTAGCTACGCGTTGTTCGCAGTCGGTGGAGCGCTGTTCGGCGGCGTCATCTATCTCCTCTACCGGAACATCGCAGTGGCTGCGAAGTCGACCCTGTCCGACATAGAGGTCAGCCTGTACCGCACACTCCGGAACTTCGTTGTCGTCCTCTGGCTTGTGTATCCGGTCGTCTGGCTACTCGGTGCGGCAGGAGTGGGCCTCATGGATGTCGAGACCGCGACGCTCGTGGTCGTTTACCTCGACGTGGTCACGAAAGTCGGCTTCGGCGTCATTGCCTTGCTGGCGATGATCGACCTCGGCTCAGCCGGGGAGACCGCCGAGGAGCCGACAGCGGTTGCAGGGGACTAGCGAGGGGCAAGCGAAGCGCGCCCCTCGAAAATGCGAACGGCGACGAAAGGAGCCGTTCGCAGGGAGCGACCTTCGTTGCTGTGAAGTCCAGTTTTGTATGAGGCACTACACGCATATACGACGACACTCAGCGGCCAGTCAGGACTGCTCTTCACTGGCAGTCCCAGTGGTCTCTGTCTCGTCAGTCGCGCCGGCCGCTTCAGTCCCGTCCACGGTATCGAGTGCGTCTGGAAGCTGATCTTGGATCAGCCAGAACGTCAGCCGGTAGACGCCATACCCGAGCAGGACGAATAACACAAGATCGATAAGATACAGTTCGACGAATTCGAGGAGCGAAATTTCGTTGAGCGCGAGGTTGCCGGACAGGATGAGAAACTCAAGGGTGGCGAGGACAAACAGCGCGGGTGCAAAGAGGACCACCAGTCCGATGACGAGAAGTGCGACCCGTTTCTGTGAGGGGGAAACAGACATACCGCTAGTTCGCTGCCCAGACAGATAGCTCTACACGTTGCTTGTTACCAATCCTGTACCGACCGCCCACGCTATGCTATAGCTGACAGTGACTGAAGTGAACGGCGGACAGCGAGGGTATCGAATAAAGAGAAGCGCGCCGGTCAGTGGATGCCCATCGCTTCGATCTGCTCCTGATACCGGTTCCGGATGGTGACTTCTGTCACCTGAGCCACGTCAGCGACCTCGCGCTGGGTCTTCTTTTCGTTACACAGCAGCGAAGCGGCGTAGATGGCTGCGGCGGCGTAGCCAGTGGGTGATTTCCCCGAGAGCAGCCCTTGCTCGGCGGTGGTGTCGATGATTTCGTTGGCCTTCGACTGGACTTCCTCAGAAAGTTCCAGTTCGGAGGCAAACCGCGGGACGTACTGCTTGGGGTCGACCGGTTCCATCTTCAGTTCGAGTTCCTGAGCGACGTAGCGATACGTCCGGCCGATCTCCTTCTGTTCGACCCGGGAGACATCCGAAACTTCCTCTAGACTGCGGGGGATGCCTTCCTGTCGACAGGCCGCATACAGGCAGGCGGTGGCGACGCCCTCGATGGAGCGACCGCGGATGAGGTCCTCGTTGAGCGCCCGTCGATAGATGACCGAGGCGACTTCCCGGACCGACCGGGGGACACCGAGTGCGCTCGCCATGCGGTCGATCTCCGACAGTGCGAACTGCAGGTTCCGTTCGCCGGCGTCCTTGGTTCGGATGCGCTCCTGCCACTTTCGAAGGCGGTGCATCTGGCTCCGTTTCTCCGAGGAGAGTGACCGACCGTAGGCGTCCTTGTCCTTCCAGTCGATCTGTGTGGTCAGCCCCTTGTCGTGCATTGTCTGGGTCGTGGGGGCTCCGACGCGTGACTTGGACTGGCGTTCGGAGTGATTGAACGCCCGCCACTCCGGCCCGCGGTCGATGTTCTCGTCTTCGATGACGAGGCCACAGTCCTCGCAGACGAGTTCACCACCGCCGTCGCTAGATATGGACTCCGACTCACACTCGGGGCAGGTCTGCTGGCCCGTGCTCTCGGACTCCTCCTCGCGTTCCTCCTGTTCAGAATCCCGCTGGCGCGTCGGCCGTTCCATGTGTTCTTTTACGGAGAAAAGCCAATCACGTATAAATGTTTGGGCGAGTCCGACAGTTTTGCCTGGTTTGGACGCGGTCTGTGAATCCTAAATGGAACAATCATGTTAAATTTACCTAGAGCTGTCTATGTTTCGAGCAAGCGATGGGTGTAATCGGCTGGCACACCTCGTTCTCACTCCGCGATGACGGTGGAGCGCGGACGGGCCGACACTGTTCGCCCCGCATATCGCGCTCTTTTAGTCCGGGACTCACCCACTTTGGGGTATGAGCAAGGTCAATATCGGGCTTCGGGGCTGGCGCTTCAACGAGGACGTGCTTGGGTCGGACGGGCGGGTCCGCCCGCTCAAGACCATGGAGCCGGAAACTCGCCAGCGGTTACTGGTGCTTGCAGAACGGGTTGTCGACCCCTGTGACGCCTGCTGGCTTATTCACGGCGACGAAGACATCGAACAGTGCAACGTCGCGGATGCTATCTACGGCGAGCCGATGGGCGAGGTAGTCGTCTGTTCGGACCACGAGACGGACTTCATCTACTGGTTCCGTGAGGAAGGCGGCGAGGCCTACGCCGGTGATACTGACCTGGCCTCGGCCTTCCACGAGTGGTTCCTTGACGGGAACCGCGCCCCGGAGGGGTACGTCGGTCTTGAACACGTCGATGAAGACCCGACAGCGCTGCCAGAGGCCCCCGACAGGGACGAAGCGATTCCGGGACTCGAAGAGGAAGTCGAGCAGATGGACGAGGAGGACCTCGACACAATCGATATGGACCTCAGCGACCTGGACGTATGATATCGGTCGCCGTCGTCGACGCGGAGACGCCGGGCAACGTCGGCACCATCGCCCGGTCGATGAAGAACTTCGGCCTGTCGGAACTGCTGCTCGTCGACCCGCCGGAGCTAGACCCAGACGGCGAAGCGTATGGCTTTGCTGGCCAGGCCCGTGACGACATCCTGCCGAACGCCCGGACGGTGACGTTCGACGACATCGTCGAGAACTACCACACCGTCGCCTGCACGGCGACGACGAACGAGGACCCCGCCAACCACGTCCGGTATCCGGCGACGACACCGGCCGACCTGGCCGACTCGCTCCGGGACGTCGAGGGCGATATCTGCGTCGTCTTCGGCCGCGAACGGGTCGGGCTCTCGAACGACGAACTCGCACGGCTGGACGTCATCTGCTCTATCCCGGCCAGCGCGTCGTATCCGGTGTTGAACCTCGGCCAGGCGGCTACAATCGTTCTCTATGAACTGCGTGAGCTAACTGTTGCCGAGACCCAGCACCCCGAGGAGCTGCATACGCTCGCCGAGACGCCGGCGGTCGAGGGCCTACACGAGGAGTTCGACCGATTCCTCGGCGCTATCGGTCACCCCGAAGAGAAACAACACAAGGCCCGGCGGCTGTTCCGGCGGGTGCTCGGGCGTGCGCAACCGACCGGCCGGGAGACGAAGACGCTTCGCGGTCTGTTTCGACAAGCCCGACAGCGAATCGAGCGTGCCGAAGACGACTGAGGGTCAGTCGAGCTTTTCAGACCCAGTGTCGGAGTCGAACAGCGAACCGATGACGGCGTCGTGGGCCTTCCGCAACCGGTAGTGCAAGGTCGGCGCGGAAATGTCGAGTGTCGCAGCCAGTTCCTCCGCGGAGCTCCCTCGCGGCCAGTCATAGTAGCCGCGTGCATAGGCAGTCTTGAGCGCGGCGGCCTGTTTCGGCGTTAGCCGGTCGCGTATCCGCGTCTGGAAGTCAGTGGCCGTCGAGACCGGCTGGTCGACGTACTGCTTGCTCCGTAGTTCTGTCCCGGGCGTTCCCTCCTGAATCGCCTCAACAACGGCACGGACGTTGATATCCGGCGCCATCTCCGCTGTGAACCGCAGATCGCCGTCCGCTGCGACGGCCTGCTGAACGGCCCCGCCGTAATCTGCGAGCGTGTCAAGCGGCGATGTGGATATCTCATCAAGCGTGACTTCGAACAGGGGCGCTCGGTTCTCCGCCGCCGTTTCCACGACGGCACAGGACTCGACTGACGGCGTCTCAGTGAGCGCCTGACACACCCGGTCACTGTCCACACCCTTGGCGCGAACATAGTGGATACAGTTCCCGGAGCTGATCGGAACGCGCCGTTCGAGCGTGAATGAACAGTCGAGCATCGCGGAGAGGCCGGCGAAGATATCGTCGGAATCCGGCGTCAGGAACTCCAGTTCGACGGTCGTCGCCGCCAGCAATGACTGCTGACTGTGGACGCGCTGAATAGAAAGCGCGATAAGTCGCCCCAGATCAGCCAGGATGTCCGACTCACGGCAGCCAATCGTCGCTCCAGTCGATGCGTACACGATCAGTACGCCGTAGGTAGTCTCGCCAGTTGTCAGGGGAACTGCCGCGACGGAGCAATGGTCTTCGATTAGTGGGCGGTCGATCTTGGTGTCCGAAGGCGTCGACACGCTGGCGATGTCCTCGACGACCTGTACCTCACCGGTGTCGATGGCGTCGATGGCGAGGCTGTGCTCGCCGGACGAAAGCTGCTCCGACGTCGCCGTGTCTATCCCAGCAGCGGCACCCAGTGTTATGCTCGTGGCACTCCCGCGGCTCCCGGTCCAGACGGCCTGGTACAGGTCCGATTCAGTGAGATGTGCACACACTGCCGATTCGATTCCCTCACGTGTCTGTGTGTCCTGTAACGCCTTCGCGATCTCTCTGCCCAGCACGTTGAGCCGCTGTGCCTGCTTGAGCTTGTCACGCTGTCGTTCGAGCTCGGTCTGGCGGTGCTTATGAGCGGTGATATCTCGCGCGACGAAAATGACAGTGTCGGGGTCGTACGCGCGACTTTCCAGCGGTGCGACCCGTGCCTCGAACCACCGCTTGTCACTGGGTACCTGCAGTTTGTACTCCACGGACTGGAACGACCCGGTCCGCAGGGCTGCACGAACGGCCGCCAGTAGCGAATCAGCGGTATCGTGAGGGAAGAACTCGTGTAGCGTCTGGCCGACAAGCGTGTCCGTATCGTCTACCGTCAGCATCGTCTCCGGGTCGGTCAGACAGTCGAGAAATCGCCCTTCCGCGTCGATAATGAAACTGGGGTCGGGAAAGGCAGTGTTCAACGCGTCCCGCTGTTCCGAGTGGCGCTGTCGTTCGAGTTCGTAGCCGGCCCAGTCGGAGAGCAACCGGACGAACGTCAGGTCCCACTGCGTGAACTCCGCTGTGCGCGGCTCCAGTCCGTAGAAGCAGAACGTCCCGTACACGGCTCCATCGACGACGACGGGCGCGCCGATGTAGTTCACAATGCCCCACTCCGGGTCAGCGAGGTCCGGCGCGTCCGCCTCAACGTCCCTGATCACGAGCGGTTCGCGGTGTTCGACGACGTGTCTGCAGTTCGGGAGGTCCTCGATGCTGGTCGTTCTGCCGGCTTCGAGGTCGGCAGTCGTCGGTGCAGTGACTGCCTCGAACACGTACTCGTCGCCGTGGACCCGAGAGAGCGTCCCAAACGACGAACCGAGCGTCTCACAGCCGAGCTCTAACAGCGCGTTGAGCTGTTCTGTGAACGTCCGGCTTGAGTCGGTGCAGATGTCGTAGGCCGCTTCGAGCACCGACTCCCGTTGCTTCCGGGCCGTGATGTCGATATGTGCGATAGAAGCGAACGTCTCCCCATCAATGGTGAACGGAGCAGCGTACAACCGGAACCACCGCTTCGCTGACTGGGTGTGACACGGGTATTCGAGTTCGAACGAGGATTGCTCGCCGGCGAGGACGGCCCTGATCCCCTCGGCTGCCTGTTGCCCAGTCGTGTCGTCAGCCATGTCAGCGACACCGAGGTAGTTCACGCCGAGCGTATTCGGTGTCACCTCTGTTCCGTTTGCCCGGCCGAACTCGCTCCATGTCTCGTTCGTCGAGAGAATCACCCCGGACGCATCTACGATCGCAAACATGAGGGGTAGTGTATCGATGGCTGGCCCGTACAGAGCGGGAACATCGTGGCCATCCATGACACTCGGGACCATGCGTTCAGTGTGGCGGCGAGCTACTTAAGGCCCGGTGTCTGGTTAGAATATTAATATTTCAGCAACGCTCATACCTGTGACGAATATAATCCCGAATTAGGGCTATAGCGGACTTTTGAGGGACCACATTCGAACGAAGCCCTGACATACCAACCACCAAATATTCACATATTAACCAATTATCGACCGGCCCGGATATATCAGACATGACTCCGTTTCGCCCCGATTTATTCTAGGGACCTAGAGAGAGTGTTTAGGATGGTTACCATTGTAGCGACCCACAGGATACTCACTGCCTCACTATGGATTCCACTGCTAATCCAGTTCGCGTCGAACTGTTCGTCCGGTCCCTGTGTCCGGAAGCTGCAACGCAACAACAGAACTACGTGCTTGACCGGTTACAGGCTCTTGAGGACGCTGGCCGTATCGAGGACCTGTCGATACTGATCTGGGGACGCCGGATCGAACCGCGACTCGCACAGCGGACTGCGGAGGGACGACACCTGCTGGAACGGCTTTCCATGTTCGAACAGTGGGAACGGGACTCCGCTGTCTCGCTTGACGCCTTCGACTGGCAGCACCCGGTGACAAACATGGTTTCCGACGAGTCGGTCAACGTCATCACGCTGCCGTCGCTTGCCCTCGCTGAGTACGTTGACGATGACCTCCAGCACGTCGCCCCCTGCACGCGAGATGGCACGGTCTACCGCGTTGTCGATCGTGTCAACCACCTCGCGGATACTGCAGACATAGCCGACGAAGTTGGGCATGAGCGTACTGTGGTACAATAGCGTTCGAACCGTCCAAACCTGACACGCGAACCGTCCAGATCCCAGCACCATACCAGGTAACATGAATACGAAACAAACCGAGATACCGGATTCGCTTCCAGTGGACGACCGGCTGTCGCTCCTGTCATCGCACTACCGGCGGTACCTCCTGTACGGGCTTTCACAGTACACGACACCGGTTTCACTGGCTGTGCTCACGGACACGGTGACCGAATTCGAACACGGGACACCAGCCGAACAGTACCGTGACGAGCGGCTCACGATTTACACGGCCCTCTACCACAACCACCTGCCGCGGCTGGTCGATGCCGGTGTCGTCCAGTACAACCAATCGGAAGACATGGTCGACATCGGGCCGAACGCGCCAGCCCTCGTTCCGCTACTCGAGTCGACGATAGAACACGACCTGTCGGCGAGCGGTAACGGGCTGTCATCGACCGCCGTCGATATCGCTTCCTTACAGCCTGAACGAAGCAATTAAGCCCGCTTCTGTATCTCTGAGCGCAACACGTCGCTCACCGTATCGCCGTCGGCTTTGCCACGGAGTGCGCCCATGCACTCGCCCATCAGCGCCGAGAACGCGCCCATGCCTTCCTCGGCGACCTGGTCCTCGTGGCGTTCGACGACTTCGGCAACGGCGTCACGGACTTCCGACTCGTCGACGCCGCCCAGCCCCTCCTGCTCGACAGCTTCCTCGGCGGTCAGTGACGGGTTCTCGGCGAGTGCCGTCAGGAGGTCTTCCATCCCCTCACGCGGCACGTCTCCGCCGTCGACCAGCAGAATTGCGCCCTGCAGGTGTTTGTCGGTGAGGTTCTCGACGGGCACGTCGTCGCGGCGGAGTTCGGTCAGCGTCGACTCCAGCGTGCCGGCGGCCAGCGTCGGATCGACGCCTTCGCCTGCCACCAGTGCCTCGAACAGGGGCCATCGCTGGCCGTAGGCGACCTGCTCAGCGAGGCCGGAGCCGAGGTCGAACTCACTCTCGTATCGGTCGACCTTCTCTGTGAGCAGTTCCGGGGTCTCGACTTCGGTTACGTCGGGTTCGACGGGTGGCACGTCCGTCTCGGGGTACATCCGCGCTGCGCCGGGGAGCGGGCGGAGGTACCGCGACGTAGCGTCCTCGTTCGCGTCGCGGGTCTCCTCCGGGACGCCTGCAAGCGCCGTCTCAGCGCGCTCCGCAACGGCGTCGATGGCGAGTTCGGCGGTCTCCGGGTCATCAGCGACAATAGCGACAGCGTCCTCCGAGCCGGCCCCAACAGCGTCCCGTAGCGCCTCGACTTCCGCCTCGGTGACGCCGTAGGCCGGGAGTTCGTCTGTGTGGAAGATGCCGCCAGCGCCGTGGCGCTTAGCGTGGTCGGACAGTTCGGTTCCGAGCCGGCGGTCAGGCTGAATCTCGCGGCCCACGAGCCCGTCGAAGCCAGACAGCAGGAGGCCCTGTACTTTACCGCCCGAGGAGAGCGCCCCCTCGATGACGCCCGAATCCGTGTCCTCGAACACCTCGGTCACGTCCTGTGGTTCGCCGACGGTGGCGCCGCGCTCGGCGAGCTCCTCGGCGATGTCCAGCAGTTCGACCTGCCGACGGACCTCGTTACGGACGAGGTCGTCGATGTCGTCGAGGCTCTGGACGCCTTTCAGCTCGATCCGTGCGCCCTCCTCGATGGAGACGTTCACGTCCTGTCGGATGGTCCCGAGGCCGCGCTTGACCTTCCCGGTCGAACGGAGGAGCATCCCGATTCGCTCGGCGGCCTCGCGGGCCTGCTCGGGCGAACTGATGTCCGGCTTCGTGCCGATTTCGACCAGCGGAATGCCGAGCCGGTCGAGCGAGAACCGGACACCGTCGGCGGTCTCCTCGACGCGCTGGCAGGACTCCTCCTCAAGCAGCATATCCTCGACACCGACCGGGCCGGCGCTCGTCTCGATGGCCCCGTCGTTTGCGACCAGCATCGAGCGCTGGAACCCCGTAGTGTTCGAGCCGTCGACGACGATTTTTCGCATGACGTTCACCTGGTCGACGACGGACATGTCCAGTAGCTGGGCGATTTCCAGCGTCGTTTCCATCGCTTCGCGGTCGACGCGGTGCGGTGGCTCGTCGTCCTCCTCGACGAGACAGGTCGTGTCGTAGGCCAGATACTCGAACTCCCGGTCAACCATGCTCTCCTCCAGCGCCGCCTCGTCGATCTCCCCGAGTTCGCTCTTTGTCGGGTGCAGATAGCGGGTAAAGGAGCGCTCGCTCTCTTCGGGTTCGCGGATCGTCGTCGGACAGTCACAGAACAGTTTCGTCGCGGTGTCGAGTTGCTGGTGAATCTCTAGGCCAGCGACGAGCCCCAGCTCCTCGTAGTCGTACTCGGTCATTGTCGAGGTGTCCGGGACCGGGGGCCAAAAAACGCACCCTTCCCGCGCTCGCCGCCGCCCTTTTGGCTGTCTCGCCCTCACTGTCAGTATGCGCTGGCTGTCGACAGCCGCGGTGGTCGTTGTTCTCCTGACAGCCGGCTGTAACGCCTTCGTCGGCGCTGACACTGCTGATCAGCGAACTGTCACGCCCGCCCCGGTCCCAACAGCAGCCGAGTCGGACACGGCAACGTCGCTGGACCCGCCGCCCGGCGTTACCACGGAGCGCCTCGAAAACGTCGCCCTCCTTGCGGCTGCTCACCGACAGGCGCTCAACGGTACTACCTACACCCTGCATGAACGCTACAGCGAGTTCACAATCGGGAACGACAGCAGTTCCGTCCGGCGCGAAGAGACTGTCGCCGTCGAATCACCGACGCGGTACCGCGACGAGATGGTCAGAATGAGGACGGACTCGAACGGGGCCGTCGAGCGGTACGAACAGTCGACCTACGCCGACGGCACCAACTGGTACGAGCGCCGTGACAACGGCACCGTCGAGCGCCAGCGCGGCGAGGTCCGGTTCAGCCGTGATAAGTACGCCTACCGGACCGCGTTCTACCTGAATCGCTACGCCGTGGTCAACCAGAGTGCCACGGCCGTCATCACACGGGACGGCGGCCGAGTCTACCGGATTCGCGGTTCCGGCGGCGAGATTCCAGCCGCGGAACGGCTAGAAGAGTTTCGTGTCGAACTGCTGGTCGAATCAAATAGCCTCGTCCGCCAATTTAGCGTCTGGTACCGTACCGAGGACCGTATCGTCGAATACAGTTTCTGGTACGAGGATATCGGCGAAACGACAGCGGAGCGGCCGGCGTGGCTCAACGAATCAACACCGGCGAATTGAGTGAGGTCGGCACGCGGCACCGCACGCCAAGCGGCTACAGGCGGTCTGTCTCGGTTCGAACTTCGTCAGTTCCGGACGTGCTTCCCGCTCGGTCGTCGTAGTATTTCCGGCCGATAAAGTCGTCGTCGAGATTCCCGACCAGAGAGTTATACAGCCCCTCTGCGGACTGGTACGTGGCCTCACTGGTTCGGGCCAATACCTCACTCATTTCGACCGAGTCACCGTTCTGAGCGGCCAGTTCGACATCGCCGAGTTGCTGGACGACAGTGGCGTGCTCAGCGGGAAACTCACAGGCCTGATCGAACAACTGTAACGTTTCGGAGTAACGCATCTGTACCAAAGACTCGTTTTCATAATCAAAAAGCATTATGAATTCGTACTGTCTGGTACCTGGCTCTGTCAACCCGATCTGGTCGCGACAGCGAAATCAGAGATCTCAGCCCACCATCGCGGGGAAAACCTATCATAGATTATTACATATACTTTCATATGACAGTCAGACTGGCAACTCCGGACGATGTGACTGCTATCAATCAGGTGGCAACGGCGGCCTGGGAGACGGATTACCCCCTCCTCACCCAGGAAACGGTTGAGGACGGCGTCGGGGACTGGTACGCGCCCGAGCAGATCGAATCGGAACTGGTCGAATCGCAGACGCTCTTGCTTGTCGCCGAGCGCGAGGGGCGCGTTGTCGGGTTCGCACACGCAACGTGGCACGAGACCGACCGCGTGGGGTACATTCTCCGGCTGTACGTCCATCCAGACTACAGGCGCGAGGGAATCGGCCGGTCACTGTTAGAACAGACCTGCAAGGAACTGTTCGAGCACGATATCCACCGGATCAACGCAATGGTCCTCTCGGCGAACGAACCGGGAGCCGAGTTCTACGAGGGATTCGGATTCGAATTCGCCGACGAGAGCGAAACCGAAATCGGCGGCGAGCGCTACCCTGAGAGCCGCTACGTCCTCGCAGACGAGTCGCGGGTCTAGAAGCATCGGTCGCAGTGGCCCGGTGCTGTTTACCTGCAATGGCGGCTGCCCGTCGGCACAGAACCGACCAGAAAATAGAGACACAGCAGGGGTCGTGCACTCCGCTGCTCTGTCAGTCGTTCCTCGAGTTTCGGGGACCGGGACCCTCACAACGCCGTTCCGGTACGAGAAATCTCACTCCGTTCGGCCGCTCGCTACTCACGGGTCACTCTGTTCCCCGTCGTCGGGCGGCGATACCGCCCGACTGCTTGCGGGACCGAAGGTCCCGCTCCGCTCGCATTTTCGAGGCAGCTCCTTGTGGTCGTTCCCTCGCTACTCGCGGGTCGCTATCGCTCTCCGCTCGCACTAATGAGGGCCGCGCTTCGCGCGCCCCTCGCTACTCCTCGCCTAGAATGCCACGCTTCGTCATCTTCTCGGGGTCGAGCACGTCGTCGACCTCGTCTTCGTCGAGATAGCCCTCTTCGAGGACAACCTCGCGGATGGTCTTTTCATCAGCAAGCGCCTTCTTCGCGACCTTGCTCGCCTTGTCATAGCCGATGGCGGGGTTGAGTGCTGTTGCCAGCGCCATGCTCTGCTCGACGCGCTCGGCACAGTGGTCTGCGTCGGCTTCGAGTTTGGCGACGAACTTCTCGCCGAACACCGCGCTGCTGTTGGCGATGAGCTTGGCCGACTGCAGGAAGTTCGAAGCCAGCACGGGCTTGTAGAGATTCAGGTCGATCTGGCCCTCTGCAGCGCCAGCTGAGACGGCGGCGTCGTTGCCGACGACCTGCTTGTGGACCTGATTGACCGCTTCGGCGACAACGGGGTTGATCTTCCCGGGCATGATCGAGGAGCCAGGCTGGTTCTCCGGCTGGTCGATCTCGCCCAGGCCGTTGCGCGGCCCGGAGGCCAGCAGGCGGAGGTCGTTTGCGATCTTGTTCAGCGAGCCGGCCACCGTCCGGAGCGCGCCGTGGGCCTCGGACATCGCGTCGTGGGCGGCCTGGGCCTCGAAGTGGTTGTCGGCCTCGCGGAACTCCAGGCCGGTTTCCTCGCTGATGTACGCCGCCGCTTTCGCCGGGAACTCGGGATGAGTGTTCAGGCCGGTCCCGACCGCGGTTCCACCGAGCGCGAGCTCGGAGAGGCGACCGTGAACGTCCTGAACACGGGAGATACCCTTCTCGACCTGCGTGCGGTACCCGGAGAATTCCTGCCCCAGTGTCACCGGCGTCGCGTCCTGCAGGTGGGTTCGTCCGGTCTTGACGACGGTGTCGAACTCGTCTTCTTTGGCTTCGAGTTCATCACGCAGCGTCTTCAGGCCCGGAATCACGTCCTTCTCGACCGCTTCGAGAGAGGCGACGTGCATTGCCGTCGGAATCACGTCGTTGCTGGACTGACCGAAGTTGACGTGGTCGTTCGGGTGGATCTCGCGGGTCCCGATGTCACCGCCGTACAGCTCCGTGGCGCGGTTGGAGATGACCTCGTTGGCGTTCATGTTCGACGACGTGCCCGACCCGGTCTGGAACACGTCGACGGGGAACTGGTCGTCGTGTTCGCCGGCGATGACTTCGTCGGCGGCTTCGACGATACAGTCCGCCTTGTCTTCCGGAATCGTTTCGAGGTCGCGGTTCGCCTGCGCGGCCGCCTTCTTGACGACGCCGAGCGCTCGGATGAACCGCCGCCCGAAGGTTACGTCGCTGATCGGGAAGTTCTCGACGGCGCGTTGCGTCTGTGCGCCCCAGTACGCGTCGGCTGGCACCTGCATCTCACCGAGGCTATCCTGCTCTGTCCGGTACTCGTCGGTCATACGTCCGGGGGGTGGTCCGCCCCGTCGTAAAACCCACCGGTACGAGTCGGGACACCACTCGGCACAGCCCTGCAACTGCCGGGACAGTCGTTCACTGGCCACCACAACTCTGCAGTTGGAGAGCGGAGACCGTGGGGCTCAGAACCCGTGACCTGGATAAACGTGTATTATCATTCGGAAATATTAAGTAGAATCTCTCTCCACTTACCATGAGTTCGACGCCACAGAGACGTTCATGACTGATGCCCCCACAATGTCCGGTGACGGCGGTGTGTTGCTGCCGTCGTCGGCTGTTGGGGCCCGATGGGACACCGACGGACGTGACACATCGCGAACGCTCGCAGCCGGTGTACCCGCCGCGTTGCAATCGCTCGCTCGGCACGACGACGGGATGGCACACCCGTCATCCGGCGTATCCACGCCGCCCGCCAGCCTGTGTTGGTGCGACAGGTGGGCGGGTCGCGTGGTCTACGTGCGTGCTGGCTGGCGAGTCTATGTGACTGACGACACATCCGTCGGAACGATGGACGGCGAACTCACGTCGGCGAACCACTGACCAACCATGCGCGAGATACTCAGTAGACTCCTCGCCACCGGGGGTAGGCTCCGGTCGGCGGTATCGAGAGACGAATCGGACGGCGACCAACTGGCAACAGACGGCGGGGCGACGGTGAAGACGACCCGAGGCGATTCGCTTCGCAACTCGCTTCCGGTCGAATGGGAACTCATCGAATCCGCCCCGTTCTGGCTGCCGCCAGTCCTGCTTGCAGGTTTTTTTGTGTACGGCGCCATCGCTTGGAACTTCCTGTTGTCACTGACTGAGTACAACGGACTCGGCGGGGCCCAGTACGAGAGCTTCGACCTCAGTATGTACAGCCGCATGCTGAGCGACGGGGCGTTCTGGCAGGCAGCACAGAACACGGTGGTGTTACTTGTCGTGTTTACCGTCCTCTGTCTGGCGCTTGGCCTGTTCGTGGCCATCCTCATCGACCAGCAGATACGTTTCGAGAACACGTTCCGGACCATCTACCTGCTCCCGATGAGCCTCTCGTTCGTCGTCACGGCGACGATGTGGGCGTGGGTGTACAACGCCCGCAACGGCGTGCTCAATCAGTTCTTCCGAGTGTTCAATCTCGAAGGAGCCATCGTGGGACTACTCCGGCCGGCCGGAGTCAACGCTGAGGTCATTCAGTGGCTCTCCTGGAACACGACCGCACTGGCGGCGGTCATCTTCGCGCTCATCTGGCAGTTCAGCGGCTACGCGATGGTCGTCTTCCTCGCCGGCCTCCGGGCGATCCCGACCGAACACTACGAGGCTGCGCGGGTCGACGGCGCATCGACGGTTCGGATGTACGCACGGGTAATCATCCCGCAGCTCCGCGCTTCCGCGGTGTCCGCGTCAGTGGTGCTGATGGTGTTTGCGCTGAAAGCGTTCGACTTCATCTACGCGCTCCGTGGCTCACAGCCGGGGGCGAACATGGATATTCTGGCGACGATGATGTATCGGGTCGCGTTCGACAGCCTCCAGTGGGCGTACGGGTCAGCCGTCGCTATCGTGCTGTTTGCCCTCGCACTGCTGGTCATTGGTCCGTACCTCTACAGCGAATACCGACGGGGTGAACTATGAGTATCAGAGACGGCGGTTTCATCGACGAACTTCGCAGTACAGAGAACAGCCGTATCGGCCTGTATGCCCTCCTGCTGGCGGGCATTGCCTTCTACCTCTTCCCGGTAGAGACGGCCGTGATGACGATGTTCAAGACCGAGAGCGCGTTCGCTCGGACGCTCCCGTTCGCGCCGCCGGGCACTGACGGCTTCACGCTCGACGCGCTCACCACCGCCTGGAACACGCTCCGTCCGGGACTGGTGAACTCGCTGCTGATGGCGATTCCCGCGACGATTGTGTCGGCGCTGCTGGGCAGTATGACCGCCTACGGTCTGACGACGATTAGCTGGCGCGGGCAGGTCGGCGTGGTCGTCCTTATTATCGCGGGCATCTTCATCCCCTATCAGGCCGTGCTGGTCCCGCTGGCACAGTTCTGGTTTCAGGTGCTTCCGGGGCTGCTCAACGGCTTCGTCAACACCGTCTTTGGGTTCATCACGGGCGGCAACTGGCAGTATCCGAGCCGTAACGGATACGTGCAGTTGCTGCAGCTGTCGATCACCCACGCCGCGTACGGGATTCCGATCTGTACGCTGCTGTTCCGGTCGTATTACCAGAGCATCTCCGACGAGATGATCGAGGCCGCTCGCCTCGACGGCGCGAGCGCGTTCAGCATCTACCGCAACATCATCCTCCCGCTGTCGCTGCCGATGTTTGCGGTGACGCTCATCTACCAGTTCACGCAGGTCTACAACGACCTGTTGTTCGCGCTCGTACTCGTCAACGAACCGGCTTCGCAGGTGGCGACCCAGCGTCTCGCGGCGCTCACTGGTGGGGTCGTCCAGTCGTTTAACACCACGATGGCAGGGGCCATCGTCGCAGCACTTCCGACGCTGCTCGTCTACATCATGTTCGGCGAACAGTTTGCGAAAGGCGTCGCTGGAGAATAATCACGGAGGTATTCACAATGGCACAACTCACACTGGACGAGGTAACGAAGACGTTCCAAGACGACGACGGCGAAATCATCGCAGTTGACGAGGTCTCGGTCGACATCGAGGACGGGGAGTTCCTCTGTGTCGTCGGCCCATCGGGCTGTGGGAAATCAACGACGCTACGGATGATTGCCGGGCTCGAAGACATCACGCGCGGCGAAATCCGGCTGGACGGCCAGATAATCAACGACCAGCCGCCGGCCCGTCGGAACGTGGCCATGGTGTTCCAGTCCTACGCCCTGTACCCACACATGACCGTACGGGAGAACATGGCGTTCGGGCTGGAGGAATCGACGGATATGCCCGACGACGAGATCAACGAGCGCGTCGAGAAGGCGTGCAAGGATATGGGCATCTTCGAGCTCATCGACCGCAAGCCCGGCGAACTTTCCGGCGGGCAGCAACAGCGCGTGGCGCTTGGCCGCGCTATCGTCCGGGACCCCGAAGTGTTCCTGATGGACGAGCCGCTTGCGAACCTGGATGCGAAGCTCAAAGCCGAGATGCGGACCGAACTTCAGGAGCTCCAGCAAGACCTGGACGTGACAACGGTGTACGTCACCCACGACCAGACGGAGGCGATGACGATGAGCGACCGCATCGCCATCCTCAACGACGGCGTCCTCCAGCAATGCGCGACGCCGCTTGAGTGCTACCACGAGCCGAACAACCTCTTTGTCGCTGGCTTCATCGGCGAACCGTCGATGAACTTCTTCCCGACGACGCTAGAGGGGTCGACGCTCAAAGGTGAGTGGTTCGAGTATGAACTCAGCGACGAGACGGTCGCCGCCGTCGAGGGCACGAGCGACATCACGCTCGGCATCAGGCCCGAAGACATCGAATTCGTTCAGAGCGACGTCGGTCCGAACGTGTTTGATTCGACGGTCCACGTCGTCGAGCCACGCGGGAACGAGAACACGGCGCACCTGCAGTTCGACGAATCGATGGACGAACAGTTTATCGCGACGGTTGGCGGGATGAAACAGCTCAAAGCCGGCCAGCACGTCAAAATCCGGTTCCCCGAAAACGCCATCCACCTCTTCGACACGAGCAGCGGATCGGCCATCCGGAACCGCACGCTCGACGAGATCGAAACGGTCGAATCTGTCGTCTGAGCTGAAACGGTCGTATCCGTCCTTATTCCGCTGTTGGTCGGTCGTGAGCCTCTGCTTTCACGCCCAACGGTCGAGTCCGGTCTGGACGACTGAGTCGTCAATGCGTTCGAACCCGCGAGCGACCTCGTCAGGATCGACCTCCCACTGGTCGGTGACGAACGTGCGAGCGGCATCGATGTCTGGCTCGATGCTGTCCGGAATTTCGTAGTCATCGGTGGCCGCGGGGTCGAGAAACAGGTCCCGAATGCGGTCGGCATGGTCGATGTGTTCGCCGCGGGCCGCAAGCACCGTGTAGAGGTCGCCGTGCTCGTGGAGGTCTTTGACGGCTGTTTTGGGGCCGATACCTGAGATGCCCTCGTTGAAGTCCGTCCCCATCAGAATCGCCGCGTCGACCAGTTGTTCCCAGGTAAGGTCGTGGTGCTCGAGTGTGGCCGCAAAATCCATCAGTTCGGGGTCGCCCTTCGACGTGATCTGCCGGAGCGTCATCGGCGCGCCGAACAGCAGCGCATCGTAGTCCTCCGTTCCGACGTAGTCTACGTCGCCACGCCGGGCCATCACCGACGCCTGCCCCTCACCTTCTGCCGGGGCGTCGACGATAGGCACGTCGAGGAGTTCCAGCAGGTCCCGCGTCGTGTCGACGATAGTGTCGGTCAACCGCTGCGTGCGGGAGTCAAGCTTGGCGACGCGGGTGCTGTCGCCCGCTTCCCGGGCTGCCTCCAGTTCGGACTCGTATTTCTGGCGTTGCTCGCGGCGCTTCTCGACCTCGTCGTCTTTGAGGTCCGTGACTGCGCCATCAAAAACGAACACCGGCGTCATGTCGTGCTCGAAAAACTTCGGTAAGCCCTGAACGACTCCAATGAGGTTCGCCACCTCCTCGCCGTTGCTGGTGGTGTACTTCGACTCGCTGGTGAACTTCACCGTCGTCGTCAGATAGCGATAGAGCCAGTTGTGGGCGTCCACGGCGACGACGCTCCCGCCGAGGTCGTCGAACGACACGTCCGACAGGGCCGCGAGCGACCGCAAATCAGCGTTTCCCATTGGCAGGCCTTTGGCCGACAGCCGTTTGAATCTCTCGGAGACGACGTGCTACTCCGTGATGGCACAAAGTCAGCGGCGGTTGAGCGGCTCAGTCGGTCCGTGCGGACGGCTGCTCGGCCCACTCGTTGAGGACCGTCGGCGGGTCGGCGTCGGCCTTCGCTGCGAGAAACGACTCCTCATCGGGTGAGAGGTCGCGCTCCCGAAACAGGTCCAGCCCGGCCTGATACCGTTCGGTACTGCGGTCGCCCGGCCAGACGAGGTCGAGTTCGGCCATCCCCGATTCCGCGCCGCTAAAGCAGAACCCGGCCCGGTAGGCAGCTTGGTATGAAAAGGGGTTGTTGACGCTGATGGACACGCGTTCGAAGCCCCGTTCCGTGGCCCGCTCCCGAACGAATCGGAGGAGTCGGGCACCGAGTCGGTCGCCCTGTCGGTCCTGCCGAACGGTGATATACCGGACACAGAGGGTGTCCGGGTCTGTCCGGTCGGCGTCGAACGCAGCCGCGGCCACGACGCCGTCGTCCCCGATGACAGCCTTCCCGGTCGAGGTCATGACGAACTTGCCCGCGTACGCGAACTGCTCGTAGTCCAGCCGGAGCCGGTGGCCGTCCTCGGGCCAGCCGAGCAGCGTGAACTCCATAGTTCAGCTGAACGGGCCGCCGACTGTAATCAGTACTGGTCGCTGTTTCAGGACACCAACCGTTGTCGTCAAATCCGAGGGAGGGAAGTGCCCGGAGTCAAAACTCTCTGTATGAGCGTCTCGACGGTGGGGAACGGTCGTATCGAACTGTCCGCTCGGACGGCGCTGGTCGCCGTCGGTGACCTGCTGGCGATTGCCCTGTTCGTCGGTGTCGGTGAGCTGACCCACGGTATTAATCCGATACTCAGTCCGGGTCGGTTTGCCGGGACGCTGACGCCGTTTTATATCGGCTGGCTCCTCGTCGCGGGGCTTGGAGGACTGTACACCGCCGCCGCGACCGCAACGGTTCGGGCGGCTCTCGGTCGCACTATCGTGGGATGGGTACTGGCAGTTGGGATCGCACAGGGACTTCGGTCAACGGCGATGTTCCCCGGCAGTGCAGCGCTGACATTCGCACTCGTCTCCGTGCTTGTCGGGGGCACGCTGCTGTTGCTCTGGCGCGGCGTGATTGCAGTCGCAAAATAGAGCGGCCTGTAGCAGGGATGCGGTGTCGATGACGGACTATCGCAGGTTGGCGACTTCAAGCGACTCTGTCGACTGAATCCATGCCTGGTGGTTCTCCCGGTCGTAGATTACGAACTCCTCGTCCCCGATGTTCAGTTCGGCGTATCGTCGTTCTTGGTCGTCGGTCGCGGCGTCCGTCGTGTTGTCCGTTGCGTTCGTGCTCATTGTCTCGTTTGGAATCGGCGTTCCGTTTTTCTCCGGTTCAACGTATCTTGGCGTACCTAATAAGCACATGGACCCAGTTATCATCGGAGAAAATAGGTAGCAGGACCACACCATGAATAACCTAATCTAGTTCTCAAATTCTGAAATGGGCGCATAGCTGGGTCCTATCCCGAGAAACAAATAGTCGTTACGCACCCATCGTATAGCGGTTGGTAAACACTGTATTCCGGCTTTGTAGTAATACCACACACCATGCGCGTGGCCGCGGGCCAGGAATACCGGGTCGTCCCTGTCCTTATATTGTGAACAACTCACAGGAATAGAGGCATATTAAGCTTTCCCCCATATCCAACTCATAACTTATGGAATTGTTACTCAGAGGGTACTGAGTAAATTTGTAGGGGCCATTGAGTGTATTATGCCGTATTTTAGGGAAACATTCATATACCACACTGCCGTAGGATAATTCATACTTATGACGGGTTATTACGACATCATTCTCGGACTCATTCCGCTCGCCATGGCCGGCATCACCGCCTCTCTGTTCGTTGTCGGCTTTGAACTGACGACAGCGATTCCGATGGCTTCTGTCGTGACGGTCGGCCTTATCGGCCATGCGATGTTTGTCCGTGCCCCCGTTGACCCGGTTCCAAGCGACACGTCTGCCCAGAGCGCGCAGTCGGAGCCGGTCCAGACCGCGGATTAGGCGCTGTCCCACCCGTCACTTCTCCTGCCTTCGATAGACCTTCCGTGACTGTGTACCCGGTCGAACAGATTGGCCACCGCCGGGCAGTATAAGAGTCGGTCGCCCAAACGACGGAGTATGACAACAGATGCGACAGCGCTGTTCTTGCAGAGTGACGAGGTCGCTGACCTCGCTGAACCCGCCGAGTACGTTGACGCCGTCCGGGAGGGGTATCGCCAGCGTGGCGAGGGGGCCCCGGCGACTCCCAGAACAACGCTGTTCTCGGACGAGCCTGCGGGCATGTTGACGGGCTATCTCGCGATTCTCCCCGACACCGGCGCGATGGGTGGATACACCTACGCAGCCGGTTTTAGCGGACGGGACGCACACTTCACGCTCCCGATTTTTGACGCCGACAGCGGCGACCCGCTCGCTGTCCTCGACGGTGCGAGCATGAACCCTCACAAGACTGGCGCGGCCGGGGCTGTCGGTGTCGACGCACTGGCTCGCCGTGACGCCAGCGACCTCGCAATCATCGGCAGCGGCGCACAGGCCCGCGGCCAGGTCCGTGCCACGGCGACGGTCCGTGATTTCGACCGCATTGAGGTGTACTCGCCGACAGCCGACAACCGGGAGTCTTTCGCTGCGGAGATGAACGACGCGCTGGACCCGACAGTCGCAGCCGTCGCGTCCCCGGCCGCAGCAATCGAAGGGGCCGATGTCGTTATCACGGCGACTAGCGCGAGCGAACCGGTGTTCGACGGTGACCTGCTCGAACCGGGCACCCACGTGACCGCGATGGGCCAGTACCATCCCGAGAAGAACGAGCTAGACGCGACGACAATCGAACGCGCCACGTACGTTCCGGACCTGCGCGAGCGGGTGACACAGGACGCCGGGTCGTTCATCAACGCCCTCGATGCGGGCGTCGTCGATGAGGACCACGTCCACGCGGAACTGGGTGATATCGTCGCTGGAAACGCCTCCGGGCGGCAGTCTCCCGAGGAGATTACAGTCTTTGACTCCGGCGGCACAGCCATCGAAACCGTCGCTGCGGGCCATATGCTGTACGAACGGGCGAAGGCAGACGGTCGCGGCGAGGAGATCGACTTCGCGCCCGCGAGCAAAGCCCTGACCGGCCGATAGCTGTCGCGAGAACGCAGTTTAGAGGTACGGACCGAGACCGAGGGCGTCGACCAGACTGATGCCCGCGGCGAGTGCACCGACGATGTAGCCGGCGATGGTCCCACCGTTTAAAAGCGGAAGTCCTGCGTGCGCGCGTCCCTTCAGCACCATCCAGAGCAGTATGGTCAGGCCGACGTAGGATCCGACCATCGCGGTCAGCGCTGGCAACGGAACGCCGAACACCGACAGTACGTCCGATGAGGCGAAGAACGCGGCGCTGGCGACGAGTATCGACGGAATAATCGCGTCACCGAGGCCGATAAACAGTGCGTCGCGCTCCAGTGGGTCGGCGTGAACGTCGTCACTTTCGTCCGCTTCGCCAGTGCCCGTCGTCGCCTCAGTGTCGTCGTTCGCCGCCGCCGAGTCATCGCTCGTCTCGTCTTCCGCTGTTGGGTTCGGCGTCGTCGCGTCGAGATAAGAGTACGACAGCGTCATCGGAATCACGAGGACGACAGGGACCCTGAGATCCATCACACCGGAGGCCAGCGTGAGCATATGTTCGGTCCCGTAGACACTGATCGCATCGTATACTGCGAGCACAGTCAACAGGACGAGCGCTGGCAATACGCCGAAACTGATACCGAACAGGCCGGCAGCGGCAGCCCCCATCACCGCACCGGCGCTGTCGATGACGTACCACTCGGGATAGACCAGCAGCGCCGTCCCCAGACCCAGCGCTAACAGGACGGCGCCGACGTTGAGGCCGGCGTACGTGAACACCGGCGGCACAAGCACCTGAAACACGTACAGAGAGAGCCAGGCCGCCGAGAAGACGATGAGCCCGCGAATGAGCTGATCGACATCGTAGCGGAAGGCAAGCAACATAACTGCCGTGGCAACCAGAATCGCCCCGATGTACATGAGGCTGTTCGTGGGGTCAGACGGGTCCTCGACAGCCTGGTAGCCAGCCGATTCGAAGGGCTGGACCAGCGCTAGCGCGCCGAGTTGGACGAACAGGAAGATACCAGCGATAAGGCCACAGCCGCCGAGGATTCGCCACCGTCGCTCCATGCACACACGTCCTGCAGGAACCGGTTTGAGCGTTACGAAGCAGGTGCGGACAGGCCTCGGCGGTTGGCGGGCTGTTACCGCGCGTAGAGGACCGCACCGACCAGCGCTGGGAGATGCACGGTGTCGCTCGGCGAGACTGCGAGGTACGGGCGCTCGACCGGACCGAACACGTCGACGACGGAGCCAACCGTCTGGAGCTCCTCGTCGACCACGGTGGTTCCCACTGACGCGTACTCGTCGTCAGGTGCCCGGACGACGGCCAGTCCCTGTGCGACCCGCGAGACAGTGCCGATGCGTTTCATTCACGGAGCGCCTGCATGTAGGCCGCTACGGCCCCGAGCAGGTCGCTTTTCGTCGCATCGTCTGCGTCCTTGACGACGACTCGCCCGCGGCCTTCGTACTCGCGTGGATACGTCTTGTCCCGTTCGATGACCGCGTCGTAACCGACCTGCTGGACGGCTTTGGCGATCTCGTCGACAGTCGGGTTCTCGACGGCTAGATCCAGTGACACACGACGCCCGTCGCTTCGCGAACGGTTGGCGTCGAGCGCCGCCGGCCAGATAACGTTCTCGACCATACCGGCAGTGGCCGCCCGTGGCATATATGGGTTATCGTCACCGTCGACAGTCGGGAACATGAAAATCAGATTAAGTATATGAAGAATCAAGCTTACATACCTCTGTAATCTATCCGTCGTATATGGTAAAGAAAGGGTTACTCGCTATCGCCGCTGTGGTGCTCCTCGTGGTCTTGGGGACGGGAGTTCTTGTTGGAGCACAGTTCGCAGGCGGGACAGCGGAGACAACGACACAGACAACCGATTCACAGAGCGGCGATGGCGGCGGTAATGACGATAGTTCAACGGCGACGGCGACAGCGGGCAATAGTACGACGCCGACACCAACGGCGGAAACAAACGGAACAGCGACCGAGACAGCGACCCCGCAGCAGGAGTCGATTCCTGCGCGTGAGTTCAACGAACAGAACGTCTCGGACTACGTCCGGCAGTTCCTTAACGAGGAACGCGAGGCCGCAGGTGTCCCGCCGTTCGAATCGGGACTTCGGACAGAAGAAGGCCTCAACGAGATGGCAAGAAGTCACAGTGAACAGATGGCCATCGAAGGGAAGGCAATTCACAAGATCGACGGCGTCTCCAGTAAGGACCGATACGAAGACACCGGCCTCTACGACCGGTGTACGTTCGAATCTGCAGAAGGCGAGTACATCGAGCAACCGGACCGAAACCGATTCGAAACGGTTGAGAAGACAGTCGCCGGACAACCATACGAGGAGGGCGGCGAGGAGCGATTCCACGCCACCGACAAGGAAGTCGCCAGAAAGATTGTGGATGACTGGATGGCGTGGCCGGACTACCGCGAACGACTTACGCTCCGCAACGCCAATATCGTCGGCATCGGCGTGGAGATCACTGACACTGGCAACGTGTACGCGACTGCCAACATCTGCGGCTAACGGTAGCGGGCCGGCTGCAGCCGCCGTTCCATCAGCCAACTGCTTGCGAGCGTCGTCGCCTCTGCTATATTCTGTGGTATTTAGCGCTTAGCGCGCCGACTGTCTGGACAAGCGCTCGTCACTATCGGCCCCGATAGGTGACAGACCGGCTTTCAGTCTGTTCTGAGACTGTGCTGAATTGCTGGCAAATGCAATGGTGTCGCACATACCATTCACAATCCTCCAGACTCTGCTGGCTGTGACGAGCCGTGATAGCTTCGGAGGGCAGCGTCGTAGCGTAGCTGACTCACAACACCTCGCTTGTACGTGTCGACTCAGAACCTTCCTGAACGGCCCTTATCGTCGAGCCTCTAGAGCGAGAACTGAAGCTGTACTAGTTGGCTCATTGCAATACGATACGAACTGAATCGTCAGCCAGCGTGCAAAAAAGAGCGTGTCAGCGTCCGCGCTACTCGCTGCTGCCTTCGGAGTCGCCGCCGCTTTTCTGCTCTGCCAGCCAGTCCTCGTACTCGTCCTGCGGGACGACCTCGACGGTCCCGAGCATCTGTGAGTGGCCAGAGCCACAGTACTCGGCACAGTAGAGCTGGTACGTGCCGGTGTTACCCGCGTTGGTTCGGAGGCGGTTGTACTGGCCGGGGAACGCGTCGGATTTCAGTCCGAGTCCGGGCACGTGGAATGCGTGCAGCCAGTCCCTTGATGTCACGCGGAAGGCTACGTCTTGATTGGCCGGTATCTTCAGGTCCGTTCGAGTGGTTACTTCTGCCTGCCCGTCCCAACTCGATTCGTTGTAGTAGAACGTCCAGCCGTATCGCTGGGCTTCGACGGTAATGAGTTCAGTGTCCTGTTCCTGCAGGGCGGCCTGGTCACCGGCCTCGGCGGTGACGTACGGGCTCGCCATTACCTGGTAAGAGGCGACGCCGACAAACAGGAGAATAATCGCCGTCGCGATAGTCCAGGTCACTTCGAGTCGACGGTTCTCCTGCGTGGGGAGTGCCTCCTCCTGATTACGGAACCGCCAGACGGTGTAGATCAGAATCCCTTCGACGAGGACCGTAATCGGGATAGCGACGTACAGGAGGTTCATGTTTAGCCCCCAGATGAGGCTATCCGTCGTCGAGTCCTGAATCTGTGCGGCGGCGGCCGGCTCGACGGCGAGCGCGAGCAGCGCAGCACCGAACAGAGCGACCAGGCCGGCGCGTTTCCGGGTCATGAATGCGGCTTAGGATTTCGGGGATAAATAACTGCTGTCTTCGCCACAGGCCCCCGATTTGCAGCGATAGGACAGCAGAACCGTTCCGGATAGAGACAGCGGAATCGCGGGGTCTAAGTGGCCTCCATCGAAGGTTACAACAATGGCAGAGAGCCGGACCTTCACCGGGCTGCTCGCCGCGACCGCTGTCGGCGTGTACTTGCTAGTTCTCGCCGGCGCGACAACGACGCTCACGGATGCGGCAGCAGCCTGTACTACCTGGCCGCTGTGTGACGGACCGGTCGACGTGACGAACACGGCCCTGCTGGTCGCCTGGGGGCATCGACTCGTCGCCGCCGCCGTTGGACTCCTTGTGGTGGCTATGGCCGTCGTCGGGCTCCGATCCGGCTGTCGCGGCCGTGTCAAAGCAGCTATCATTATTGGGGCTGTGCTGTATCCGGTCCAGATAGCGCTCGGCGCTATCGTTGCGACGAGTGCCGAGACAGCACTCCCCGGTGCCCACCTCGCTCTGGGGATGGGTATCTTCGGCTCGTTCGTGCTGGCTCTGGCGTGGCACCTCGAAGCAGAGACGGGGAGTGATGACGAAACCCCGGTAAAGAATCCGACGCCTGCACCGGAACCGGCCGGAGACGACACCCCCGACCGGACCCCAGCGCTTACGTTCCGCGAACGGCTCGTCGGGACCGCGTCAGCGTATTTCCGCCTGATGAAACCCCGGCTCATGTGGCTCCTGTGTCTAGTCGCCGCAGCCGGGATGGCACTCGCCGCCGGGCAGACGCTCACTGTCCGGACGGTGCTGCTCACCCTCGGGGGCGGCGTCCTCTCTATCGGCGCATCAGGGACGTTCAACCACGTCCTCGAACGTGATATCGACAAGCGGATGGACCGGACCTCGGACCGTCCCATCGCAACCCACCAGATTCCGGTCCGGAACGCGCTGGCCTTCGGCCTGCTGCTTTCGTTTGCGTCACTCTGGCTGTTCTGGCAGGTGAACGCACTCGTAGCGGTCCTCGGGCTGACTGCGATTGTGTTCTACAGCGTCATCTACACGCTCGTGTTGAAGCCCAACACCGTCCAGAACACTGTCCTCGGCGGGGCCGCTGGCGCACTACCGGCGCTTATTGGCTGGGTCGCCGCCGACGGGTCGGTCGGCCTCCCGGGCGTCGTCCTTGCCGTCGTCATCTTCCTCTGGACGCCAGCGCATTTCTACAATCTCGCGCTCGCGTACAAGGACGACTACGAGGCGGGCGGCTTCCCGATGATGCCGGTCGTCCGTGGTGAAACGGAGACGCGCAAGCACATCGTCTACTACCTCGGAGCGACACTCATCGCTTCGGGTGTTCTGGGCGTGCTCACGCCGCTTGGGTGGCTGTACGCCGTCACGTCGGTGTTGCTGGGTGCGGTGTTCCTCTGGGCTGTTGTCTTGCTCCACCGCGAACAGACCGAAGCGGCGGCGTTCCGGGCGTTCCACGCGTCGAACGCATACCTTGGAGCGGTCCTGATTGCCATCGTCGTCGACGCACTGGCACTATGAGCACCACGACAGCGACTCTCAGAGACGCGATACCGGACACGCGCTCGCTGGTAACCTGGGCAGCCGTATTGAACGCAGAGTTCATCCTTATTCTGGGCTACGTCGTCAACACGGCCCAGCCCGCAACGGACCCGTTTCTGCTGGTGTTCCCGTTCATCTGGCTCAACATCGCCGGTCTCGTTGCCCTGCGAGTGCGACCGGAACTGCCCAGCCGCCGTCGGACGATCGGCAGTGTGGTTATCGCTCTCGGCTATCTGCTTGTGTTGGGGTACGTCGGCGGCGTGTACGGCACGGGCGGTCAGGGAACTGGTCTCCGGCTAGTCACGCAGGCCCCGCCCGGGTTCTCGCCGACGGTCGTGTTCAGCGGCGCGACCCTGAGCGTAGTGCTCATCCCGTGGAAGGTCGCCGGCTATCTGGCGCTCTCGTATCTGGTGTTCGTGACTGCTGTCGATGCGAGTGGCGGCGCGGTGGGCGGCATTGTCGGTCTCTTTTCATGTGTCTCCTGTGTCCTCCCGATTCTTGCGTCGATACTGGGCGGGTTCGTGGGTGTCGGGGCAACGCTATCACAGGCGGCCCTGTCCCAGTCATACGGGCTCTCGACGGTGGTGTTTGTCACCTCGGTTGGACTGTTGTACGGCGTCCATCGGTTCGACGTGACGCTCGTCGGTCGGCTCCAAGCACTGGTCGACCGGCCATAGCGCTTTCAGGCTGACAGGCGTAAAGTCGAGTATGAGTCACGTCGAAATCGAATACTGTGTCCCATGTGGGTTTCGTGAGCGAGCAGTACACGTCCAGCAAGCGATTTTGTCTGGTCTTGAGCGGGAACTTGACAGCGTCCGACTGGTCATGGGCGACCACGGCGTGTTCAGAATCAGTGTCGACGACGAGACTGTCTACGACAAGGCCGAGGCCGCCGACGAGCTCAACGCAGACGCTATCGTGCGCGAGATCCGGTCGCACGTCAGGTAGCAGGCCGCAGTGCTACGGTTACCCGAACACTGTGGCGAAGCTACCCTCGGTTTGTGACGGCCTACCGCACAACAAACTATTTATTGTTCTGGTGTGACACTTTCGGCAAATGGCGACGAAAACCGAATTCTGTGACCACTGTGAAGACACCCAACCAGTCGTCACGGACAAGCCGTGGCTTCCGGCCGTCTGTCTGAGATGTGGCCGTAACGTGTAGCCGATAGTCGCACGAGAACGGAACTGCTTTCGGCCACCCGACCGGACGAAGGCGCATGGACGAGGTACTGGTCGCGTCAGATGTCGGGCGGCGCTACGGCGATACGGTCGCACTTGACGGCGTTTCGCTGACGGCGACCACCGGAGAGGTGCTCGCGCTGGTCGGTCCCAACGGGGCTGGCAAGACGACGCTGGTGCGGGCGTTGACCGGAACGACAGATGCGACTGGCGAGGTAACCCTGTTCGGCCAATCGCCCAGAACGGTCGCTCGCGACCGAATCGGTCTCCTGCCCCAGTCGTTTGCGCCCCACGAGCGACTGACGGCACGGGAACTGCTCGAGTACTACGCCGGTCTGTACGACGACACTCGCGATGTTGAGGCTGTTCTCGACGATGTTGGGCTGGCCGACACTGCCAGCACAACGTACGAGAATCTCTCGGGTGGGCAGCAACGGCGGACCTGCGTCGCGACGGCGCTGATTAACGACCCGGACCTTCTCGTGCTGGACGAACCGACGACCGGTATTGACCCGGCTGGTCGGCGTGACCTCTGGCGATTGCTGGAGGGACTTGCTGACCGCGGCGTAACGATTCTGGTCACGACACACTATATGGAGGAAGCCCAGCGCCTCGCGGACCGCGTTGGCCTCCTCGCCGACGGGACGCTCATCGCACTCGACTCCCCGGACCAGCTCGTAGCCGAACACGGCGGCGACAGCCAGCTCATCGTAGATGGGTCCTTCGACGAAGCTGCCGTCTCAGCCATCGACTACCCGGCGGAGACGGCGCTTCGAAACGGCCGGCTGGTCGTCTACGGCATCCGGCCGGAGTCTATCGGCAACATCACTGAGCAACTGGGGCAGGCCGGCATCGAGTACGACAGCCTGACCTGGAAACAGCCGGACCTGGAGGATGTGTACCTCGAACTCACCGGGACGGCTGTCGGCCAGCGCGGTGAACCACAACAGACAGAGCCGGTCGCGGGTGGTGCCCAATGAGCCGTCTGGGGCGACTCACAGCGGAGACGCGCGCGGCGTCGCTGGCCTTCCTCCGGCGACGGACAGCCGTCTTCTTCACCTTCTTCTTCCCGGTCATCATTGTCGTCATCTTCGGCGTGCTAGTCCAGACCCAGCCGGGCGGCGGCGGGCTGTTCACGGAGCCCCCGAGCTTCTACGCACCGGGCTATCTGGCCGTCGTTGTCTTGTTTACGCCGCTCTCCCGTGTCGGGAGCGAGGTGGCGCGACACCGGGACGGCAACCGCTTCGAGAAACTGGCGACGACACCGCTGACCCGGACTGAGTGGCTACTGGCGCAGACGCTCGTCAACGTCGTCATCATCGGCATCGCCGGTCTCCTGATCCTGGGTCTGATGGTGTGGCTCACCGGCGCGACAATCCGCCCGTCAGGGCTGTTGCTCCCCTTTGTCGGCCTCGGCGTCGCGCTGTTCTGTGCTGTCGGGGCGATGCTAGGCAGTCTCGCGGACTCACAGGACGGCGTCATCGCGGCGAGCAACGGCCTCGCGCTCCCGCTGCTCTTTCTCTCGGAGACGTTCGTCCCACAGACACTTCTGCCCGCGTGGCTGCCGACGTGGCTCTCGCCGCTGACATACTTTTCGCGTGGCGTCCGTGCGGCGACGACCGGCACTGGTGATGCGCTCGGCCCACTGGCTGTCCTCACAGTCTGTGCCGTCGTCGGTTTTGCGATCGGTGCGCGGCTGCTCCCACGGACGGACTGAGCGCCGACGGAAAGTTTTCTACAGGCGCGCGACTGACGACAGCAGGTCGGACAGCTCCGCTTCAGTCGCGTTCCCCGCTTCGATAGCGTCTCTGGGGTCACGACCCATCTCCTGCACGGTCTCGATGGCGCGGTCGGGGCCGTAGTCGTAATGATACACCAGCCACGCGGCGAGCACCTGTCCGGTGCGGCCGATGCCGGCCAGGCAATGAACGACGACCCGCTCTTCTGTCTCACAGGCGTCAACCAGGAACGGCAGAATATCGTCGTGGAGGCGGTCTTGGGCGATAAGTCGGTGGTCGGGAACCGGTACGTGGCGGACTGATGACGCTCCGAAGGCCTCCCGATAGCGCTGGATGTTGGCCCCAGCGTCGTCGAGCTGTTGTCCGGGAAGCAGACAGCAGACCCGTTCGATGTCGTGTGCCTGCATGTGTGCGATCCAATCGTCGAGAGCGTCCTGGTGCGTGGCGGCCGTATGCCAGCCCGGCGCACAGGACCCGTAGACGCACTCTTCGTTGGAGGCTGCAGGCGCGAAGCGGTGTGGATTCACGATGGGCATAGCACCCGTTACCCTGCCTATCCCACCGATACCCTTCACTCTACCCACCCAGTTCTCAGCTGTGATTCTCTGAATAGAACACTGTCTCCGCCAGACTGCTTTCCAGCTCTGACCAGTTTCAGTGGCCACGTTTATACTGTCAGTTCCCCCTACGTCGAGACATGGTGACGTTTCTTGCCGGCGGGACGGGAACGCCGAAGCTCCTCGCCGGTGCCGACGACGTGTTTTCGCCGGCGGCGACGACTGTCGTCGCCAACACCGGCGACGATCTCGAACTGGGAGGCCATCTCGTGTGCCCGGACCTCGACACCGTGCTGTTTCTGGACGGGGAGGTCCTCGACCGGGAGACGTGGTGGGGTATCGCCGACGACACCGCCGAGACACACACGGAACTGACACGGCTTGCCGATGCCGCCGGGCTTGACGGCGGACCACGATACCTTCCCGACGATGCGCAGACTGCGGGGCGAGACATCGCACGTTGGCGGCGCTTCTCCGGTGTCGCGGAGTTCATGCACATCGGCGACCGGGACCGCGCAGTTCACGTCACGCGCACCTCGCTGCTTGACGAGGGCCGATCACTGACAGCCGTGACGCGGACGCTCGCCGATGCATTCGGGCTGGAACGAACGCTGTTACCGATGAGCGATGACCCCGTCGCTTCAATTATCCACACGCCGAGCGGTCCGATGCACTTTCAGGAGTGGTGGGTCGGTCGGAACGGGGAGCCGCCGGTCGAAGACGTTGAGTTCAGGGGCGCAGAACGGGCCAGCGCGACGGACGCCGTCCTGACCGCACTCGACGATACTGTTGTCATCGGTCCGTCGAACCCTGTGACTTCGCTCGGGCCGATGCTTGCCATCGACGACATCGAACGGGCACTACACGAGACAACGGTCGTCGCCGTCTCGCCGTTCATTGAGGACACGGTGTTCTCGGGGCCGGCGGCGGACCTAATGGCCGGTGTGGGGCTGGAGCCAAGCACTGCCGGCGTGGCTGAGGCCTACCCCTTCGCTGATTCGTTCGTGCTGGACGAGGAGGATTCGACGCCGCTTGACGCGCCGGTTGTCCGAACCGACACGACCCTCAACGATGCGGCTGACGCTGAACGGGTGAACCGTGCCGTCGAAACAGCCCTCTCGGAGGTGGCCTGATGTTCGAACCGCGCGTCGCCCTCGCAAGTCTCAGCGGTGAGGCTGACGCCTCGTGGGCCCGTGCGGTCGAGTCTCACGTCGGGTGTGCGTTCCTCGGCGGTATTGCGCTCGACGACCGGACCCGCGAGGCCGCCCGAGCGATGACGGACCGCGACCGCTCCGAGTTTCTGCCCGACGACCCGGTCGCGTTCGTTGACGACCAGCTGGCTGCGCTTGCGGACGCACCGCTATGCCCGGCGTTCAACGTCCGGAGCGCGACGCTTGGCCCTGTCGAGCGTGCCGCCGCCGTCTGTCAGCGCCACGACGCTATCATCGAAATCAACGCTCACTGCCGGCAGGACGAGATGTGCGCTGCGGGTGCCGGTGAGTCGCTGCTTCGGGAGCCTGACCGACTGGCGGCGTTCGTGGAAGCAGCAGCGTCGACAGGGGAGACTGTCTCGGTGAAGGGGCGTGCTGAACTCGACGGCGTCTCGCTCCCGGCCGTTGCACAGGCCATCGAAGACGCCGGTGGTGATGTATTCCACGTCGACGCGATGGACTCGGAGTCAGTCATCGCCGACGTGGCCGACGCCACCGACCTGTTCGTCGTGGCGAACAACGGCGTTCGCGGGACGGCGACCACACGGGAGTATCTCTCGTATGGCGCTGACGCCGTCAGCGTCGGTCGTGCAAGCGACAAGCCGGAAACACTCGATACGGTCCGGGAAGCGACAGTAGAGTGGTTCGCCTCGGAGGTGTCACCGTGAGCGAGCGGTCGGTTGCACAGAACGCGCAGTTGGCGTTGCTGCTGGAAGTCACTGGGACGCCGAAACCCGGCAACGTCGACCGTAGACGGGAGTACGACGACCTCCGGTTCGAGCACTTCATGGCCGGCGCTGTGGGCGCACGGAGGGGGCTTGACCGCGCGGCCACGGGCGACCCTCTCGGTCCTGCGTTCGAGACCGCCGTCGAGGGGATGGCCGGCCAATCCGGTGGGAACACCCAGTTCGGGGCGCTGTTGGTGCTCACACCGCTGGCGGCCGCGGCGAGTGATGGCCGACTGTCGCCTTCCGGTGTCGATGCCGTGGTTCGTGGAACGACGGTCGAAGACGCCGCGGCGTTCTACCGCGCCTTCGAGCACGTCGATGTGGCTGTCGACGACCCGCCAGACGGGCTGGAACCGCTCGACGTTCGCCGTGGAAGCGATGCGGTTTCGGAACTCCGGGCGCGCGAGACGACGCTGTTCGACGTGATGGAGTCCAGCGCCGATATCGACGGCGTAGCTGCGGAGTGGGTCTCCGGCTTCGAACGCGTGTTCAAGGCCAGCGAGTGGTTACTGGATGGGTCTGGCCCGGTTGCTGACCGCGCGTCCGAGGTCTTCCTCGAACTCCTTGCGGCGGAGCCGGACACCTTTGTCGCCACGCGACAGGACCGCGAAACCGCTGTGGAAGTTCAAGAGCGGGCACAGGCCGTTCTCGACGGTGCGGAAACCGCAACCGATCTCGCTGAGGAGTTCGTCAGGCGCGATATCAATCCCGGAACGACTGCCGACCTCGTTTCGGGGTCGCTGTTCGTCGCGCTCGAACGGGGGCTCGAAGTATGACCGGTACCCCTTCGGCAGACAATGGTCCGGAATCCGGTGATTCCAAGACACAGTGGCCTGTCACGCTCGCTGGCGTCTCCGAGACAGTCGTCACCACGCTGGGGCCGAACGAGCGCTGGAACGTCGCTGCACTTGGTGTCCATGCACCGGATGGTGATGGGCCGGCCACGGCGACAACGTGGGGCCGGACCCGGACCTGGCGGAACTTTCGGGAGCGTGGTAGCGGCTACGTCCAGTTCACGCGCGACCCGGTTGACTTCGCCGAGGCGGCGCTGTCGGTCCGCGAGGAAGACGACCCTGTTATCGACAGCGCGGACGCTTGGGTAACGGTTGATGTCGAACGGCGTGACTCCGGGAATGAGGGGGACACGCAGTGGGTCGAGTGGGCGCTCAACCCCGTCGACAGCACCGTCGAGCGCCGGGTCGTTCCGACGACGAACCGTGGCCACGCCGCCGTCGTCGAAGCGACTGTCGCAGCCTCGCGGCTGGATGTGCCGAGCTACGACCGTGAAACGCTGCTGGACCGTCTCGCGTACTTCGAGTCAGTGGTTGAAACGGCTGGCGGTGAGCGCGAGCGGGCGGCCTTCGAGCGAGTGTGTGACCTGGTCGACGCCGACTGGTAGGGTACTCAGCACAGAATCTGGGGCAAGCAGGCGACACACGACGGCCCGAGACAGGCTGTGTCGCACTCCTGCGGGACCTGCCACGGCGGCGATCAGCGCATAGCTTTGGGTCGTCCCGCCCCTACTGATAAACATTCGCGTGCGTGGTCCGTTCCGAACCCTTTTTGAGTGCGACCAAGCAAGTAGCGCGCATGGCAATCAAACCCGCCTACGTCAAGAAGACTGGGACGCTCCTCATGGAGCGATACCCTGACGCCTTCGGTGCAGACTTCGAACACAACAAAGACGTCGTCGAGGAACTGACCAACATCGAATCCAAGGGTGTCCGCAACCGCATCGCCGGCTACGTCACCCGGAAGATGAACAACCCGGTCGAAGCGTAACTCGGTTCTTTCTCTCTGTCTCCCGCGGCACGTGAGCCACTGCTCTCTTCAGTCACAGCCCGCTACTGTTCGGGCTGGGCACGCTGGCTGTCGCTCTGGCGCTTCCGGTGGATGATGCCCTGCATGTTGGCGGTGCGGGCGGCGATGTCGCGGAACGATTCGCCAACGTCGCTGTCCTCGTCGAGCACGAGCGGTTCGCCAGTGGCACCGCCTTCTCTGACTTCGGGGTCGAGCGGAATCTCGCCGAGGAACGGCATCTCCGTCTCGTCGGCGAACTCGCGGCCGCCGCCGCTGCCGAAGATGTCGTGTGTGCCGCCACAGTCTGGACAGACGAACGACGACATGTTCTCGACGATGCCAAGCACCGGCGTCTCGTGGCGACCGAACATCCGGAGCCCCTTTCGGGCATCGTCAAGAGCGACTTCCTCCGGCGTGGTGACGATGACGGCCCCGGAGACGGGCACCTGCTGGAGCATCGTCAGCTGCGTGTCGCCGGTCCCCGGCGGCAGGTCCACGACCATGTAGTCGAGTTCGCCCCAGAGCACATCATCCCACAGTTGCGTGAGGACGTTGTCGACCATCGGGCCGCGGAAGATAACTGGGTCGTCCTTGCCGACGAGGAAATCCATGCTCATCAGCCGCATTCCGTGTTTCTCGACGGGAATTATCTCTTCGTCTTCTGTCGCCTGTGGCTGCTCGTCAGCGTCGAGCATCCGCGGAACGTTCGGCCCGTACACGTCAGCATCGAACAGGCCGACGCGAGCACCGAGCCGTGAGAGGCCGGCGGCGAGGTTCACCGCAACGGTTGACTTGCCGACCCCGCCTTTCCCCGAAGCGACTGCGATGACGTTCTTGACTTTCGGCAGTGGGTCTTCCGCTTCCGGGACGCCGCGGTCGACGCTCGCCGAGAGGTCGATCTCGCGGTCGAGGTCGCCTAGCGCCTCGCGGACCTCGTTCGCGATACCCGTCTCCGTTGGCGAGTACGGCGCACCGAGCGCCAGGTCGATGCTGACCTCGTCGTCGGTCACGTCAATGCTGTTGATAAGCCCGAGCGAGACAATGTCGTCTCCAAGGTCCGGGTCCTCGACCGTTCGCAGGCGCTCGCGTACGTCGTCTATATTCATGCACACGAGTAGGTTCTGGAGATGCGATAAGGATTGTGACACTGCCGAACACGGCAGCAATCGATCGGACGACGCAGCGATGCGCCGGCATCGTTTGACGTAGCGATGTGTCGGCCTTATGTCGTTCAGACTAATTAGCACCTTCGCGTACGCAGGCGAACGAGATGGAGAAAGCAAGATTGAGTAGCCGTGTCGGACTCAGGGTCGTCGGAACACGTAGACGCTCTCACCGTCCAGTTCGGCGCGTAGCTCGCCGTCCTCATGATCGAACACGAGTCGCTCTGGCGTCCCAGCAAACGAGTGGAGTGGCATGCCGGTGTCTATCGCGCCATCAGGAGCTACCGCAACGTGTGTTCGGCCACTGAATTCAGCCCGGAGTGCCCCGTCTTCTGCCTCGGTAACAGCAGAAGGTCCCGCGAACCGTTCCAGATGGTCACGGACCGCCGTTCAGTTGGTCGGGTCGACGCTGCTCCCGCCGTCGGTGATGTGCCGCCGCATGTGTTGATGTGTGTTCCCAGTGATGAATGTATTGTGCTGGCCTAATCAATGACCCTGTGGCTTGCCACTTCATGTCTCAGTGGGTATGCCTTGCAGTCACGCGGCCGGCCCCCTTCGTTGCGTTTAAATACAACCCCGGAATAGAATCGGATAGACTCGTGTAGGGGGACCCGCCCCCGAGTCCGCGTGCTGCGGGCGCGAGTGTCATAGAACGCGTGTCGTGGTAGCCAAGCCTGGCCCAAGGCGCAGGGTTGCTAACTCTGTGGCGTACAGCCTCCGGGGTTCGAATCCCCGCCACGACGCTCACCCATCAGTACCTACATATGAGTGCAGAAGACCCCAACGCGGGCGAGGACGCGGATGCCGAAGAGGAGGAGGACATCCGCTATTTCGTCCGTATCGGACAGACAGACCTCGACGGGACGAAATCCGTCGAGCGAGCACTGACAGAACTGAACGGTATCGGCCACCGGGCCGCCCGAATTATCGCCCAGAAGGCGGACGTCGACCGGCGCGCTGTCTTCGGCAAGCTCGACGACGATGTCATCGAGCGCGTCGTCGAGCGCGTCGAGAACTTCGCCGACGATGTGCCTGAGTGGATGACCAACCACCAGAAGGACTACTTCACTGGTGAGACCACCCACGAGACCGGCAACGACCTCCAGCTTACCCGCCGGCAGGACATCAACCGCATGAAGATGATCGATTCCTACCGCGGTGTCCGCCACAAGCGCGGCCAGAAGGTCCGTGGACAGCGTACCAAGTCCACCGGCCGGACGGAGGGGACCATCGGCGTCAACGTCGAGGCGATCAAGGAAGAGCAGGCTGAAGATGCCGCCGCGGAGGATGACGAATAATGGCGCTTGGTTCAAACACGAAGTTCTACGAGACGCCGAATCATCCCTTCCAGGGCGAACGCATCGCCGACGAGGCTAACCTCATCGGCCGCTACGGCCTGAAGAACAAAGAAGAGCTCTGGCGCGCACAGTCCGAGCTTCGTGGCTACCGCCGTGAGGCACGGAAGCTGCTGGGCAGCGCCGGCGAGCACGAGACCGAGTCCGAGGAGTTCCTCGCTCGACTCAAGCGCTACGGCATCCTCAACGAGCAGGACCAGCTCGACGACGTGCTGTCGCTTGACGTGACCGACGTGCTGGAACGCCGCCTGCAGACGGTCGTTTACCGCAAGGGCTACGCAAACACGCCCGAGCAGGCCCGTCAGTTCATCGTCCACGGACACATCGTGCTGGACGACGCTCGCGTCACCCGACCCGGCATGACGGTGGAAACCGCCGTCGAGAGCTCGGTCGGCTTCGATGAGCACAGCTCGCTGTCGGACGAACTCCATCCTGAGCGCGCGGAGGCCCAAGAATGAGCGAAGAAACCGAAGACATCTGGGGCATCGCCCACGTGCACGCATCGTTCAACAACACGATCATCACCATCACCGACCAGACCGGCGCGGAAACGCTCGCAAAGAGCTCCGGCGGGACGGTTGTCAAGCAGAACCGCGACGAAGCGTCGCCGTACGCGGCGATGCAGATGGCCGAGGTCGTTGCCGAAAAGGCCCTCGACCGTGGCGTCGAAGGCGTCGATGTTCGGGTCCGTGGTCCCGGCGGCAACCTCCAGACCTCGCCCGGTCCGGGTGCGCAGGCGACGATTCGCGCACTCGCCCGAGCGGGTCTGGAGATCGGTCGCATCGAGGACGTCACGCCGACCCCGCACGACGGCACTCGTGCACCCAAGAACTCCGGATTCTAACCAATGACACAGGACTACGAGGTTGAGTTCGTCGAACGCGGCGAGCGCGAGGCGCGGATCCTCGTGCGCGGCATCACGCCGGCCTTCGCCAACGGCATCCGGCGAGCGATGGTCGCGGACGTACCGACGTTCAGTATCGACACCGTCCGCGTCATCGAGAACACCAGCGTGATGTTCAACGAGCAGATCGGTCTCCGACTGGGACTGGTCCCGCTGACGACCGACCTCGACGACTTCGAGATCGGCGATGAGGTGACGCTGTCGCTGTCCGTCGACGGGCCGAGCACGGCCTACTCCAGCGACCTCGTCTCCTCGGACCCGATGGTCGAGGCCGCCGACGACAACATCCCGATCATCGACCTCAAGGAAGGCCAACGTCTCGAAGTCGAGGCAGACGCCGTCCTCGATACTGGTCGGGAGCACGCCAAACATCAGGGTGGCGTGGCCGTCGGCTACCGACACCTCCAGCAGGTGGAGGTCGTTGGCGACCTCGGCGAGTTCGAGGACGACGACCCGAACATCCTGCGTGGCGTCATCGAAGAGCAGGCGGCCGAACACGCCGCCGGCGACGCCACCAACGGCGAACTCGTCGCGACAGACGAGTTCGACAACGACCTTCGGAACCGCTACCCCGGCAAGGACGTCGAGGTATCGGACGTGCCGAACGCGTTCGTGTTCCACGTCGAGACGGACGGGTCGTTCACCACCGAGGAACTGGTCCTGCGCGCGGTCGAGACGCTGCGTGACCGCGCGACCGAACTGAAAGACGCAGTCCAACTGTAACGACACAATGCCCCGACACACCCCACCACTACCGATGACCGCCCGCTCCCCGAGCGCGAGGACCGAAAGGGGTTTTACGGGGCACGCAAAACGAACAATCGCGCGCAGGGATAGCCAAGTTTGGCCAACGGCGCAGCGTTCAGGGCGCTGTCCCGTAGGGGTCCGCAGGTTCAAATCCTGCTCCCTGCACTTTTCCCACAACGGAGGAATCATATGAGTAAGACGAACCCGAGACTCAGTAGTCTCATCGCCGACCTGAAGTCAGCCGCCCGCAGTTCGGGCGGTGCTGTCTGGGGCGACGTCGCCGAGCGCTTAGAAAAGCCACGGCGCACACACGCGGAAGTCAACCTCGGCCGTATCGAACGATACGCCCAGGAAGACGAAACCGTCGTTGTGCCCGGCAAGGTGCTTGGCTCCGGTGTCCTGCAGAAGGACGTCACCGTCGCCGCTGTCGACTTCTCCGGAACCGCCGAGACGAAGATCGACCAGGTTGGAGAGGCTGTATCACTCGAACAGGCAATTGAAAACAACCCAGAAGGCTCCCACGTCCGGGTGATCCGATGAGCGTCGCAGAATTCGACGCGGATGTCATCGTTGACGCCCGCGACTGTATCATGGGCCGCGTCGCATCACAGGTCGCCGAACAGGCTCTCGATGGCGAGACGGTCGCCGTCGTCAACGCCGAACGTGCCGTGATTACCGGCCGAGAGGAGCAGATCGTAGAGAAGTACGAGAAACGTGTCGACATCGGTAACGACAACGGGTACTTCTACCCCAAGCGACCGGACGGCATCTTCAAACGCACCATCCGCGGCATGCTGCCCCACAAGAAGCAGCGTGGCCGCGAAGCGTTCGAGAGCGTCCGTGTCTACCTCGGCAACCCGTACGACGAGGACGGCGAGGTTCTAGACGGCACGTCGCTTGACCGACTGTCGAACATCAAGTTCGTCACGCTGGGCGAGATCAGCGAAACGCTTGGAGCGAACAAGACATGGTAACGAACACGTCTGGCAAGAAGAAGACCGCCGTCGCCCGCGCGACCGTTCGCGAGGGTGAGGGCCGCGTGCGTATCGACTCGCAGCCGGTCGAACTCGTCGACCCCGAGCTGGCGCAGCTCAAGATGCTGGAACCGTTCCGCATTGCCGAGGACGACCTCCGCGGCGAGGTCGACGTGGAAGTGTCCGTCGAAGGTGGCGGCGTCATGGGGCAGGCAGACGCCGCCCGAACCGCCATCGCTCGCGGACTTGTCGACCACACCAACGACGCCGAACTCCGTGACGCGTTCATGGAGTTCGACCGCTCGCTGCTGGTCAACGATGTTCGCCAGTCCGAACCCAAGAAGTGGGGCGGCCCCGGTGCGCGGGCCCGCTACCAGAAATCGTACCGCTAAGGTGATTCAGGTATGATGGTACCGGTTCGGTGTTTCACGTGCGGTAACGTCGTCGGCGAGCACTGGGAAGAGTTCAAAGCACGCACCCGCGAGGCCGAGGAGCCTGAGGACCCGGAGAAGGTCCTTGATGAACTCGGCGTCGAGCGGCACTGCTGTCGCCGGATGCTCGTCTCGCACAAGGACCTCGTCGACATCGTCTCACCCTACCAATGAACGCACAGGAAAGCCGCTACGAGAAGGCCCGCAAACTCGGCGCACGAGCGCTGCAGTTGGCCCACGGTGCTCCCGTGCTCATCGAGACGGAACACACCCAGCCGATACTCATCGCCGCCGAGGAGTACGACGCTGGCGTCCTACCGTTCACGGTCAACAGGAGTGATTAACGATGACGCTCATCACTGACATCCGACTCCGCCGCGTCCTCGACTCCCGCGGGAACGCGACCGTCGAGGCCGACGTTCTCACAGAGAGTGGGGGCTTCGGTCGTGGCAAGGCACCGAGCGGCGCAAGCACGGGCGAGTACGAGGCCATCGAACTCCCCGCCAACGAGGCTATCGCCAACGCCCGCGAGGAGGCACTCCCGCGACTCATCGGCGAGGTCCACGCCGGGAACCAGCGTGACGTCGACGCGGCGCTGCACGCCGCCGACGGCACGGACGACTTCTCCGGCATCGGGGCCAACAGCGCGGTCGCCATCTCGATGGCGGCCGCCAAGGCCGGCGCTGACGTGCTGGGCGCACCGCTGTACCAGCACCTCGGCGGGACGTTCCGAGGGAACGAGTACCCGACGCCCCTGGGCAACATCATCGGCGGCGGCGAACACGCCGCAGACGCCACGAACATCCAGGAGTTCCTCGCGGCCCCCGTCGGCGCACCGAGCGTCGAAGAGGCTGTCTTCGCCAACGCCGCGGTCCACCAGGAGGTCCACGACATCCTGGCCGACCACGACCTGCCAGCGGGCAAGGGCGACGAAGGGGCCTGGGCACCCTCGGTCTCGGACGACGAAGCGTTCGAGATCATGGACGAGGCCGTCGAGACCGTGGCCGACGACTTCGGCTTCGCAATTTCGTTCGGCCTCGACGTCGCCGGCGCGGAACTCTACGACGACGATGAGGACGGCTACGTCTACGACGACGGCGTCAAGTCCACCGAAGAGCAGATAGAGTACATCGCCGGGAAGGTCGAGGAGTACGACCTCGTCTACGTCGAGGACCCCCTCGACGAGAACGACTACGAGGCATTCGCCGACCTGACCGCACAGGTCGGTGACCAGACGCTCGTCTGTGGCGACGATCTGTTCGTCACGAACGTCGAGCGCCTGCAGGCCGGTATCAACGCCGACGCCGGGAACTCCATCCTGATCAAGCCGAACCAGATCGGGACGCTTACCGACGCTGTCGACGCCATCGAACTGGCGACGGCAAGCGGCTACGAGTCCGTCGTCTCCCACCGCAGCGGCGAGACGGAAGACACGACGATCGCACACCTCGCTGTCGCCACTGACGCACCGTTCATCAAGACCGGCGCGGTCGGCGGCGAGCGCACAGCCAAGCTGAACGAACTAATCCGTATCGAGGACAACGCAGTATGAGCGGCAACGAAAAAGAAGGTCTCGACGCGTCCGATTCCGACTTCGACCCGTCCGACGAGGACGACGAAGCGGTCGACGCGGAGACCGAAACGGAAGCCGAACAGCCCGCCGACGACGCCGAAGAGGCGACAGAGGCCGAACCAACTGACGATGAAAGCGAGGCCGACGAGGCCGCCGGCCCACAGCTGGACGAGGACGTCATGCCCGACGAGCAGTCGGAAGCTGACCTCCTCATCCCCGTCGAGGACTACCTCGGCGCCGGTGTCCACATCGGGACCCAGCAGAAGACCCAGGACATGGAGCGGTTCATCCACCGCGTCCGGACCGACGGGCTCTACGTGCTGGACGTCTCGATGACTGACGAGCGTATCCGCACCGCCGCGGACTTCCTGTCCAACTACGAGCCGGAGCAGATTCTGGCCGCATCGTCGCGCCAGTACGGTCGGTTCCCGGCCGAGAAGTTCGCCGAAGCGATCGGCGCGCGCGTCCGCACCGGCCGGTTCATCCCCGGCACGCTGACCAACCCCGACTACGACGGCTACATCGAGCCTGACATCGTGGTCGTCACCGACCCGATCGGTGACGCCCAGGCTGTCAAGGAGGCCATCACGGTCGGCATCCCGGTCATCGCGATGTGTGACTCCAACAACACCACGTCGAACGTCGACCTGGTCGTCCCGACGAACAACAAGGGGCGCAAGGCGCTGTCGGTCGTCTACTGGCTGCTGGCCAACGAGACGCTCGACCGCCGCGGTGCCGAGCCGACGTACGGACTCGACGACTTCGAGTCCGACCTCTAACGTCGCTGAACTGTTTCGTTTTCCGGCCCGCTGACGAGTGAGTGGCAACACCACGCAGCGACCGGCACAAGACCTACCACGAGGCCCGGAGTAGGGCTGGCAAATGGCAGAGGGAGACACGTTCGTCAACGCCGTCATCGGTGCCGTCGCAACCGCTCTGCTGAGTGGATTCGTCCCGCTTGCGCCGCTACTCGGTGGTGGCATCGCCGGCTATCTCGAAGGCGGCGAGCGAGACGACGGCGTCCGTGTCGGATTGCTGTCCGGCGTCGTCGGGCTGGCGATATCGCTGGTCTTCTTCGTGGTCGTGTTCGTCTTTCTGGCCGCATTTCTGGCATTTGTGCCCGAAGCACTGGGCGTGTTCGGCGCGGTGGGACTGCTCGTGCTCGTCCTCGGAACAGTCATGACGGCTGCGTATTTCCTCGGCTTGAGCGCGCTCGGCGGCTGGCTGGGTAACTACGTCAAGCACGACACGACCATCGGCAATTGACCGGCTAGCCGCGCCGGCGGTAACTACATCACGGGGGACGCCACTACCGAGAACGCATATGCGTGAGTCGGTGACCAACGCCGGTATCGGGGCACTCGTTACGGTTGCGCTGTCGTTCGTTCCCTTTTCGTCGGTGGCTGGGGGTGCCGTGGCCGCGGCGAACCACGGCGGCAGCTACCGGACGGGGCTCTGGCTGGGAACGCTGGCCGGCGTCTGCGCGATGGTTCCCTTGCTTGCCCTCTTTCTCCCAGCGCTGTACATCGCCGGCCTCCTCGGGTTCGGGATTCCGCCCGGCGCACCGGGGTACGACTTGTTTCTGGCGCTCGTGTTCACGTTCTTTCTGCTGTACACTGTCGGTCTCAGCGCTCTCGGTGGTCTCGGCGGCGTCTGGATACCGGCACACACCGACTGGGACCTAGACGCCAACCGCTGGCTCTGAATGCACGCGAACCGCCCGCTGCCCGACATTTGGCATACCATTCAAGCGTGTCCGACACCAACAGTAGTCGATGTCAAAGACGCCGCCCGGACCGAAGGGCGAACCGCTGTTCGGCAGTAGTCGCACGTACGCTCGGGACCCGTTCCGGTTCATCTCGGCACTGGAACGGGCCTACGGCGACGTCGCTCGATTCGATATGGGGCCGATGGACACGGTCATGCTGTGTGACCCGACGGCAATCGAGCGCGTGCTGGTCTCGGAGGCAGACCGGTTCCGCAAGCCCGACTTTCAGGGAGATGCGCTCGGGGATCTGCTGGGTGACGGACTGCTGTTGAGCGAAGGCGAGACGTGGGAGCAGCAGCGAAAGCTCGCAAACCCTGCGTTCTCGATGGCGCGACTGTCGGGGATGGCCGACCGAATTACCGGCCACGCGGAGGACCGCATCGCCGACTGGTCCCACGGCGATGTCATAGACGCCGAGCAGTCGATGACCCGGGTCACGCTGGACGTGATTCTGGACCTGATGATGGGTGTCGAACTCTCAGAGCAGCGAGTCCAGACTATCGAGGAGCAACTGCTGCCGCTGGGCCAGCGGTTCGAACCGGACCCGATCCGGTTTGCTATGCCACAGTGGATGCCGATGCCGGACGACGCCGAGTTCAACCGCGCCATGCGGACGCTGGACGAGGTGCTGGACGACATTATCGAGGTCCGCGAGGACTCGCTCGGGACGGATGAGGACGGTCCGATGGACTTCCTGTCGGTACTCTTGCGTGCCCGTGACGATGGGAACCAGTCGCCCGAGCAACTGCGTGATGAGATGATGACGATGCTGCTTGCGGGCCATGACACGACGGCGTTGACGCTGACCTACACCTGGTTCCTGCTGTCGGAACATCCCGAGGTCGAACAGCGCGTCCACGAGGAACTGGACGACGTCATTGGCGACGACCGGCCGGGGATGGAACACGTCCGTGAACTGGACTACCTCGAATGGGTGATTCAGGAATCGATGCGGCTCTACCCGCCGGTGTACACCATCTTCCGGGAGCCGACCGAAGACGTGACGCTGTCAGGCTACGAGGTCGAGGCGGGAACGACGCTGATGGTCCCACAGTGGGGTGTTCACCGCTCCGAGCGGTTCTACGACGACCCCGAGACGTTCGACCCGGAGCGCTGGAAGCCCGAGCGAGCGAGCGAGCGGCCCCGGTTCGCCTACTTCCCGTTCGGGGGTGGCCCGCGCCACTGTATCGGGAAGCATCTTGCCATGCTTGAGGCGCAACTCATCACTGCAACGACGGCCAGCCAGTACCGACTGGAGTTCCAGGGAGAGACGCCACTGGAGCTGTTGCCGTCGTTGACCGCCCATCCCCGGCAGAAAATGTCCATGCGCGTGCAGGAACGGTAACACGCACGCCGACACGACCGCTCCGGCGTCGTTGCCGGTTGCTACAGAGTAGGTTCGGCGTGCCAGTTGATTTGGTCACCAGCTATTTACTGCAGAGCCCCGTGTAAGCGTGCAAGAACAGCGGCCCTGCACGTCGCACCGGTGACCGATTTCGGCCTCGGTCACTACGGGAAGACCACGACCGCGACTAATTACCTACCCATCATGACACTGCTGCAGACCATCTCTGGCGACAACCGTCACACGCTGTTTGCAGTCGTCCTGCGCCCGGCCCTGTCTATAGACCGTTCACAGAGCTACATCGCTCCGGTAATCCTTGGTCGGTGGAGTGACATCTATCCCGGCGCAAACACCGGAGTTGAACGAGATGCCGAATGACGCCTGAAACCGCTGGCGTCGGGGACGCCAGGGTCCGGGTCCTCTACGTTGGCACCGATTCGGACGACACCGAGACGCTGTCGACGGCTCTCGAGCGCGAGAACAACCGTTTCACCGTCGAAACGGCTCACACCGTCGACGAGGCTATGGCAAGGTTGGCTGCCGAGCCTGTCGACTGTCTCGTTTCCGACTACCGCCTGTCCAATGGGAACGGCATCGAGCTTCTGGAAACGGTCCGCGACGAGTACCCGGCCCTGCCGTTTATTATTTACACCGCACAGGGGAGCGAGGCAGTCGCCAGCGAGGCAATTTCGGCCGGTGTGACGGACTACCTCAGGAAAGAGCCGGGTGCCAAACAGTATGCCGGGCTGGCGAACCGAATCAGTGACGCCGTCGACCACTCCCGCTCACAGCAGGCGGTCAGCGAGCGGAACCGAGCGCTCCAGAGCTACGAGCGGATGGTCAACTCCATGCAGGAGGCAGCCTGTATTTACGATGCCGAAGACCGGTTCGAAATCGTCAACGAGACCATCGCAGAGTGGTACGACACGACGCGCAATGAGCTCGAAGGACAGACCAGTAGACTCGTTCCGCGTATTCGAGCCGAGGGTGAGACAGACTGTTACCAGGAACTGCTCGACGGAACGCGGGAGAAACTTAGCGGCGAAATCGAAACGGAGTTCCCCGGCCACGGACACGCGGTGGTCGCGTACCAACTAACGCCGCTGGTCGTCGATGGTACTATCGACGGCATCGTCGGCGTAGCTCGTGATGTTACCGAGCAGAAAGAGCGCGAACGGGAGCTACTCCGGAACAAGCGCGCGATAGACGAGGCCCCGGTCGGCGTCACCATCACTGACCCCAACCAGCCGGACAACCCGCTGATCTACGCTAACGACCACTACCGCGAGCTGACTGGCTACTCGCTCCCGGAGCTGCTCGGGAAGAACTGCCGAATACTCCAGGGCGAGAACACCGACCCGGAGCCTGTCGATGCATTACGGGACGCTATCGACGCAGGGGAGCAGGTGTCGGTCGAACTCCGGAACTACCGAAAAGACGGGACCGAGTTCTGGAACCGGGTTCGGATCGCGCCGGTTCGCGACGACGACGGCACAGTCGTCAACTACGTCGGGTTCCAGCAGGATACCACCGAGCGGAAGCGCCGCGAGAAACGATTAGAGGAAACGTCATCGCGGCTCGAAGCCCTCTTCGAGAACTCGCCTGATATGATCGATGTGCTCGACGCCGACGGAACGATTTGCGACGTGAACCAGCGATTCTGCGCGGAACTGGGGTACGACGAAAGCGAGGTGCTTGGACGGTCGATCTGGGAGTTCGACCTGATGTTCGACGCCGAGGACGTGCAGACCCAGCTTTCCGGGTTCAGTGTCGACGAGCGCCGCAAATTCGAAGGCCTGTACGAACGCCGCGACGGGTCGACGATGTCGGTCGAAGTGCATTTGCTTCGATTCAATCTCGAAGGAGAGGATCGCTTCCTGGCGATCAGTCGAGACATCACGGAGCGAAAGGAGCGCGAGCAGGAACTCGAACAGCAAAACGAACAGCTCGAACAGTTCGCCAGCGTCGTTAGTCACGACCTGCGGAACCCGTTGACCGTTGCACGCGGACAGCTCGAACTCCTGCGTGAGGAATCTGACAGCGAGCATATCGACGCTATCGACAGTGCACACCAGCGCATGGATACGCTCATCGATGACTTGCTTACGCTCGCACGCGATGGTGCGTCACCCGCTTCGCCCGTCGTGGTCGATCTTGAGCCGTTTGTCCGGACGTGCTGGCAAAACGTCGACACGAAAGCCGCGACGCTCCACATTGCCATAGACCGCCCCATCCGCGCCGACGAAAGTCGCCTCCGTCAACTGTTCGAGAATCTCGTCCGCAATGCGGTCGAACACGGCGGTGACGACGTGAGCGTGACGGTCGGCGAACTGGCCGACGGCTTCTACGTTGAGGACAACGGTGCCGGTATTCCAGAGCCCGAGCGCGGGGACGTGTTTTCAGCCGGCTACTCGACCGCGGTAGAGGGAACCGGATTCGGCCTGAGCATCGTGAAACAGGTCGCCGACGCCCACGGCTGGACGGTCCGAGTCGTCAGCGGGGCCGACGGCGGCGCGCGGTTCGAATTTACCGACGTTGACGCCGTGTCCGAATAGGACTTCGATGGTCATCCTAACCGTCGACTCCGAAAACGCCTAACGCCCTGGGTGCACACGGGCGGGTATGGTCACGTCGAGCGCTCCCGGGAAAGTGTACCTGTTTGGGGAGCACGCGGTCGTCTACGGCGAGCCGGCGGTGCCCTGCGCCATTGAGCGGCGGGTGCACGTGACGGCAACCGAGATCGACGAGGGATTACGTATTCACGCGAACGACTTGCAACTGGATGGCTTTACTGTCGAGTACTCCGGTGACGGGGAGAGCCATCCGGACGTGGATGTCGCCGAATCGCTTGTCGAAGCTGGGATGGGATACGTCAACGAAGCGGTCGCACAGGCCCGTGACGCGGCCGATGCCCCTGAAGCAGGCTTCGAGATATCTGTGGAAGGCGACATCCCGCTTGGGGCGGGGCTGGGCTCGTCGGCCGCGCTCGTCGTCGCGGCGATAGACGCGGCGACCAGAGAACTCGGCGTCGAACTGTCAGCGAGCGATATTGCCGACCGCGCCTATCAGGTTGAACACGCAGTTCAGGACGGGCAAGCCTCGCGGGCGGACACGTTTTGCTCGGCGATGGGCGGGGCGGTCCGCGTGGAAGGCGACGACTGCCGGCGGCTGGAGGGCATCGACACCCTCCCCTTCGTCATCGGCTACGACGGCGGGGCCGGCGATACTGGGGCGTTGGTCGCCGGCGTCCGGGACCTCCGTGGAAAGTACGATTTCGCCGCCGACACCGTCGCAGCAATCGGCGACATCGTCCGCGAGGGAGAGTCAGTACTGGGAACGGGCGACTACGAACGGCTCGGGGAGCTGATGGATTTCAACCACGGACTGCTCTCGGCGCTGGGCGTCTCCTCGCGGTCGCTGGACTCGATGGTGTGGGCGGCCCGCGACGCCGACGCCCACGGCGCGAAACTCACCGGGGCCGGCGGCGGCGGCTGTATCGTCGCACTGGACGAAACGGACGACGCGCTCACCGCGCTGAAGTACACGCCGGGGTGTGAGGATGTCTTCCGGGCCGAGCTGGACACCGACGGAGTCCGGCAGGAATGACGGTCGTCCTCAAACTCGGCGGGAGCGTCATCACGGATAAAGACGACCCTGAGACGGTCGACCGGGCTGCGTTGTCGGCCGCGGTGTCAGCTATCGCCGAATCGCCGGTCGGCGAGGATATCGTCATCGTGCACGGCGGCGGGAGCTTCGGCCATCACCACGCCGCCGACTACGGCGTCAGCACGACCGAGGGGACCCACGATGTCGACGGCGTGCAGGCCATCCACGGTGCGATGTGCCGCCTCAACGCCGCCGTCGTAGATGCGCTCTCCGAGGCAGGCGTTCCGGCTGTTCCGGTCCACCCGTTCTCGGCGGCCGCACGCGACGCAGATGGCGCCCTCTCGCTGCCGACGGCGCAGGTCACGACGCTACTTGATGAGGGGTTCGTCCCAGTCCTTCACGGCGACCTCGTCGCACATGCCGGCGCGGGTGCGACGGTTCTGAGCGGCGACGAACTGGTCGTCGAACTCGCGCCCGCTGTCGACGCCGACCGCGTCGGCGTCTGCTCGACCGTTCCCGGCGTTCTCGATGAAGACGGGGTCGTCATCGACCGCATCGAGGCATTTGAGGCTGTAGCACCGGCCCTTGGTGGGAGCGACGCGACGGACGTGTCGGGCGGGATGGCCGGCAAGGTCCGTGCACTGCTCGCACTCTCGGCCCCTGCGCTCGTGTTCGGCCCTGATGCGCTCTCCGCGTTTCTCGCCGGTGAGAGTCCGGGGACGACTATCGCTGGTGATGACGCCGATTGATGGGACTGCCAGTCCTGCTGTCAGTGAATTCTGCTCAGAGCACGATTACTCGAAGTCAAGCCCAAACTGACTGATGGAGCGGTATCACTGCTTGCTCTCGACGGACAGGTAGCTTAAATATCACTTCCTCAACTGTCGTAACATATTTGTTCTCTGTTATCAATTATGCGACTATGTCTGCAGTAGGTCTGACCGACGTCTATCGATACGGAACGAGGTTTCTCGGGACATTACTTGTCGTCGCCGGCGTCGGTGGCGGCCTCATCGCTGCAGGGTACGTGCTGATACAGAACGGCTCGTTCAGTTCGCTCTCGGGGAACGCGGGCTATCGTGCGGTACTCGGCATCGTTGTCGGCGCGCTCGGTGGTCTCCTGTTGCTCTCCGGCTTGCTTGGCCTGACTCACAAGCTCATCGCCGACGCGACGATGGCGGGCACGCTCGCGGCCCAGACGGCACAGCCTGATGCGAGTGATGTGGCAGCTGGGAGTCCTCCGGCAAGTGACCAGACAGCAACTGACACTGCCGATGGTAGCGCTGCATCCGCTACCGAACCGGCCTCGGATTCTGATGACCCGATGCCGGAGTCGACCGAGCCTGAGCCCGCTGTTTCCCGGGATACCGAGCCGGCTGCTGACCCGGCGGCTGCCGAGCCGACGACCGGCGAGTCCGACGTGTCGGAACCGGTCGCTGACTCCGAGCCGAACACTGACTCGGCCGGTGACTCGGGAATCCACGCGCCCGCACAGCAACACTCCGACCCATCCGACGCGGCAGCGCCGTCTGCTGCCTCCGACACTGCGACGGCCGGGACTGACGGCGCTCCGGTGACGGCAGCCGACGAAGACCCGCTGGCGGATGCTGACTCGGCGACAGCTGATGACCCGGTGGCAGACGATGTCCCAGCGACAGATACGGGCCGCTTGGACGCCGACGACGCTTCAAAACCACCGACTGCTGACGAGACGATGGCCCCGGCGACATCCGAAGACGCAGTGGAGACAGCGGCGGCCCAAGACGAACCGCTATCGGAGCAACAGCCGGCTGAAAACGTTGCCGGACCGGAACCTGAAACCGTGGACGACACCACTGCGGAGCCATCCCCGGCGGATCTCGCCGGCGACTCGGAAACGGTAGAACCCCGGTCCGAACCCAGCGAGCAGTCGGACCGCGACCTGCTCGCTGAGGACGCCGCTGAAGAACCAGAGCCGAGTACGGAACCACAGGAATGGACGCCGCCGGACCCTGCGGAGTTCGACACGGGGAGCGAGGAACCCACGGCGGCTGACGACTGGGAAGCAGATGAGCAAGCACCAGCCGACGACTGGGAGACCGAACCTGACGCCGATACCGAACCGACTGGTGTCGGCTCACTCGATGCTGACGAGGCGGACCAGCACGACGCCGTGACTCAGGACACCCGATTACTCGACGAATCTGGTGCGGCAGACACGTCTGGGGGCCCGCGAACGACGGACGACCTGTTTGGCGGCACTGATGACGACCAACCCGGACCCGAGGTTGACGAGAGCATGCAGGACGAGTCGGAGTCTCAGGACGCTGAGACACCTGCTGACGAGGACTCGACGCTTGCAGATGACGGTGTCACTGGCTTCGATGTTTCAGATGACGACGACCCCCTCTCCGACCCCTTAGACGACGAGTAGGGACGAACCCACACCGTTTTAAGAAGCGCCGTTGTAGACCGAAGTAACCGAGCGCACGGCCGCCCGTGGACTGCGGTTTGGCGGCCGGCAGACGGCGGATGTAAGTTGCGGGACGGAAGTCCCTCCCACTGCGGTTGCACAGGCTACGGGCGTACCCGACTGGCCTGGAGCGCCGACGCGGACGAAGTCGCCTACATTGCAGATACCGTCGTTGCCGTGCCCCACCGGATGCCCGCGGCCGGCTTTCCACTCGGAGCTACAACTATGGAAGTCGAAATTGCGACAATTGGCGGTTACGAGGCTGTAGGCCGACAGATGACGGCCGTCCGTGCAGGGGACGACGTCGTCATCTTCGACATGGGCCTGAACCTCTCGAAGGTACTGATTCACGACAACGTCGAGACGGAACGGATGCACTCGCTGGACCTCATCGACATGGGTGCCATCCCGGACGACCGGGTCATGTCCGACCTGGAAGGCGACGTGAAGGCTATCGTCCCGACACACGGTCACCTCGACCACATCGGCGCGATATCCAAGCTCGCCCACCGCTACGACGCACCTATTGTTGCGACGCCTTTCACCATCGAACTCGTCAAACAGCAGATCAAGAGCGAGGAGAAGTTCGGCGTCCAGAACGACCTCGTGAAGATGGACGCCGGCGAGACGATGTCCATCGGCGAGCGCAACGAACTGGAGTTCGTCAACGTCACCCACTCCATCATCGACGCTATCAACCCCGTTCTCCACACGCCGGAAGGCGCGGTCGTCTACGGGCTGGACAAGCGGATGGACCACTCGCCGGTCATCGGCGACCCCATCGACATGAAGCGGTTCCGCGAGATCGGCCGCGAGGGCGAGGGCGTCCTCTGTTACATTGAGGACTGTACGAACGCGGGTAAGAAGGGACGTACGCCTTCCGAATCCGTGGCGCGTCGTCACCTCAAAGACGTGATGGACAGCGTCGCCGACTACGACGGCGGTATCGTCGCGACGACGTTCTCCTCACACATCGCTCGTGTCAAGAGCCTCGTCGAGTTCGCCGACGACATCGGCCGCCAGCCGGTGCTGCTCGGTCGCTCGATGGAGAAGTACTCCGGTACCGCTGAACGGCTTGACTTCGTCGACTTCCCGGAAGACCTCGGAATGTACGGCCACCGCAAGTCTGTCGACCGGACGTTCAAGCGGATCATGAACGAGGGCAAGGAGAACTTCCTCCCCATCGTCACTGGCCATCAGGGCGAGCCACGCGCGATGCTCACCCGTATGGGCCGCGGCGAGACGCCTTACGAGCTAGACGACGGCGACAAGGTCCTCTTCTCGGCTCGGGTCATTCCGGAGCCAACCAACGAGGGCCAGCGCTACCAGTCCGAGAAGCTGCTGGGCATGCAGGGCGCGCGTATCTACGACGATATCCACGTTTCGGGCCACCTCCGCGAAGAGGGCCACTACGAAATGATCGACGCGCTCCAGCCGAAGAACATCATCCCGGCTCACCAGAGCCTCGAAGGGTTCGCACCGTACGTCGACCTCGCGGAAAACATGGGCTACAAAGCCGGACGGGACCTCCACATCACCCGCAACGGCAACATGATCAAGCTCACCGAGTAAATCGATGTCCGAACGCCATCAGCAGGTCGAAGACGCGATTGTCGCCCGACGAGACCGGGTCAACGACGCCCTCCCAGAGGACCTTCCGGTGCAGAAGCCGGACCACCTCTACGAGGCGTCGCGATACCTGCTGGACGCGGGCGGGAAACGACTCCGCCCGACGGTCCTGCTGCTGGTCGCGGAGTCGCTGCTCGATGTCGACCCGCTGACGGCAGACTACCGTGACTTCCCGACGCTCGAAGGCGGGCAGGCCGATATGATGTCGGCCGCCCTCGCCATCGAGGTCATCCAGACGTTCACGCTCATCCACGACGACATCATGGACGACGACGCGCTCCGCCGCGGGGTGCCCGCCGTCCACAAGGAGTACGACCTCTCGACGGCGATTCTCGCCGGCGACACGCTGTACTCGAAAGCGTTCGAGTTCCTACTCGAAACGGGCGCGGCTCACGAACGGACTGTCGACGCGAACAAGCGACTCGCAACGACGTGTACCCGCATCTGTGAGGGCCAGTCCCTCGACATCGAGTTCGAGCAACGCGATGTTGTCACGCCCGAGGAGTATCTGGAGATGGTCGAACTCAAGACGGCCGTGCTGTACGGCGCGGCTGCCTCAATTCCGGCCACGCTGCTGGGGGCCGACGAGCAGACGGTCGATGCCCTGTACAACTACGGGCTCGACGTGGGGCGTGCGTTCCAGATTCAGGACGACCTGCTGGACCTGACGACGCCCTCTGAGAAACTCGGCAAGCAGCGCGGGTCCGACCTCGTCGAGAACAAGCAGACGCTGGTGACGCTGCACGCTCGCCAGCAGGGCGTCGACGTGGGCGACCTCGTCGACACGGACTCTGTCGAGGCCGTTTCGGAAGCCGAAATCGACGACGCCGTCGAGCGTCTGCGAGAGGTAGGGTCAATCGAATACGCCCGCCAGACCGGGCAGGACCTCATTGCGAGCGGCAAGCAGAACCTCGAAGTCCTGCCGGACAACGAGGCCCGCTACCTGCTCGAAGGCATCGCGAACTACCTCGTCGAGCGCGACTACTGAGCATGGACCAGACCCGGCGAGCCGTTCTCGCCGGTGTCGCCGGACTTTTCGCTGGCTGTGGAACGACGAGTCAGCGGACCACAACACCACGCCCGACAGCAACGGTGACCAGCACCACGGAGACGGTTCGCTACACGCATCTCCAGCCCTCCGGCAATCGTCACATTTCAGGTTCGGGCCGGTTCGACGCCGTCGACCCGATAGACATCGCCATTGAGGGCCACCCGAAGTGGCTCGTCGGACTGCCAGTCGAGGGCGGGAGTCTCTGGGTTGTTGTTCCAGAGGCAGGGGCCCCAGAGGCGGTTCGGGTGAGTCAGGACCGAGTTGAATCGGTTGTCATCGAACCCGACCTGCTGGCGGGCCAGCCACCAGCCGTGGTTGTTCAGGACAACGGCGTTCGGTTCCTCACTGCCGATGAGACAGGACCCAACACCCACGCCGTCCAGTTTCCCGATGGTACCATCGCGACGGTGACCAAGTCCGGGGCCGTCCGCGTGGACGGTGACCTGCTCATCGAGGATGCTCTTCCCGACGCCCGAATCGTCTGGCAGGACGATGTCGCTGCTGTGCTCGCCGGTGCGACGGAGCGATACGACCACGGAGCGCTCGGTAACGAGGTTGAGGCCAGCGCTATCGTTCTGTTTGTCGCAGACGGAAGTGGGACCGTCCGCCGCCGAGTTCAACTGCCTGAACCAACGGTTGTCGAAGGTGTAGCACCGATTCTTGCGGACATTGACGACGATGGTGACTCCGAAGTACTCGTCACCGTCACCGGGCCCGATGAAGGCGCTCGGGTGGTTGCCTACGGACTGGACGGCGAGCGCGTCGCGACTGGGCCCGCAATCGGGACGGGCTTTCGTTGGCGCCACCAGCTCTGTGTCGCGCCGTTCTCCCCCGACGGGACGCCCGAAATCGCCGTCGTTCGCACCCCACACATCGGCGGGACGGTGGAGTTCTACCGTATCGACGGTGACCGGCTCTCAATCGCGGCCCGCTACGACGGCGTCTCCTCGCACGCATTCGGCTCGCGTATCCTCGACGGTGGACTCGCCGGAGATCTGCTCGGCGATGGCCGACAGACGCTGGTCGTTCCGACCCAGAAGCGCCGGAAGCTCGTCGCACTCCAGCGGCAGAACGGCGTTCGGCAGGCAGCCCAGCGTGACATCGGCGCGTCGCTCGCCTCGAACGTTGCGGCGACACCGACTGACGACGGCGGCTTGAGCATTGCCGTCGGTCGCAGTGACGGTGTCGTCCGCGTCTGGCAGTAGGGTAGCTATTGACCCTGAATGGTGCTGGTCAGCAACTAAGACGTATCAGTTCATAGACAGCCGTGTGACTCGGTTCCTTCTCTACGGCGGCAAGGGCGGCGTCGGCAAGACGACCGTGGCCGCGGCGACTGGCTATCGGCTGGCGACGGCGGGCCACGAGACACTCGTTGTCTCCACCGACCCCGCGCACTCGCTGGCCGATGCCGTCGAGACCGAGGTCGGCGGCGACCCGACGGAAATCCGGTCGGGGCTGTGGGGCGTCGAGGTCGATCCACAGACGGGTATTGACCGTTACCGGTCACTGTTCGAGGCGCTGGCGTCGGAATTTTCCGATGCCGGCATCCGGATGGACGAAGAGGAAATCGCTGACCTGTTCACATCCGGCGTAATGCCCGGTAGCGACGAACTAGCAGCCATCGACGGCATGGCGACGTACATCGAGAGCGACCGCTGGGACCGCGTGGTGTTCGACACTGCCCCGACCGGGCACACGCTCCGCCTGCTTGACCTCCCGTCGGTGATGGACCGCGGCGTTGCCACGGCGATGGACCTCCGGGACCAGGTTCGTCGGAAAGTCAACACTGCCCGGACGATGATGTTCGGCCCGATGGCGAGCCGGCGCGACGACGGCCCGGACGACTTCACCGAGATGCGCACGCGGATGGAACGGGTCGGCACAGTGCTTCGAGACCCCAAACAGACCGCGTTCCGGGTCGTCACGATTCCCGAAACGATGGCTGTCCGCGAGACTGAGCGGCTGGTCGCGAAGCTCCGCGAGTTCGACGTGCCGGTAACGACGTTGGTCGTGAACAAGGTCATCGAGGACGCCGGCGAGTGCCAGCGCTGTCAGGGCAAGCAGGTGGTGCAGCAAGAGTCTATTGCCGCGCTTCGGGAGTCGCTGCCCGACCTTGACGTGTGGACGATTCCCGACCAGTCCGGCGAGGTGACTGGTATTAGCGCGCTGGACAGGGTTGCGGAGTCTCTGGTGGATGTGAAGTGACCTGTAAAGACGAGCATCCGCGCGAGCGAATCGAGCGCGGTTCACCGGAACCGAACTTAGTGAGGTTCCGGCCTTTTTCGCCCACGTTTTTCAAGGAGTGGTTGCGAGCATCGCGAGCCACCCGACGATGAAAAAGGTGGTCCGACGGCGTTTTGACCCTCCCAGTCGCAGGTCCCGATAATGGACGACGAGCTGCGAGACCGAATCACGGAGGCGGCGGAGACAAACGCCCTCCTCAACGCGGTCAAACACGATAGCGAGGCACAGGTCGGCGCAATAATGGGCCCGCTCATGGGCGAGAACCCGGAGTTCCGCGAGTACGGCGACGAGATACCCGGCGTTATCGCGCCGGTCGTCGAGCGGGTCAACGGGATGGACGCCGAGGAGCGCCGCGAGCGGCTGGCCGAACTCGCTCCGGAGAAACTCGAAGAGCTGGAGGCTGAGGACGAGGGTGAGGACCACCCACTGCCGGACCTGCCCAACGCCGAGGAGTACGACACCGTCCGGATGCGCGTCGCGCCAAACCCCAACGGGCCGTGGCACATCGGCCACGCGCGGATGGCCGCTGTCGTCGGGACGTACAAACAGCGCTACGACGGGGAGTTCATCTGCCGCTTCGACGACACCGACCCCGAGACCAAGCGGCCGGATCTGGATGCCTACGACGCAATTCTGGACGCAATCGACTATCTCGGCTTCGAACCGGACGACGTGGTCAACGCCAGCGACCGCGTCGAGACCTACTACGAGTACGCTCGCAAGCTCATCGACAAGGGCGGGGCCTACACCTGCTCGTGCCCGCAGGGTGAGTTTTCGGACCTGAAGAACAACGGCGAGGCCTGTCCCCACCGGGATAAGGACGCCGAGACCACGCGCTCGGAGTTCGAGGCGATGGTCGACGGCGAGTACGACAGCGGCGAGATGGTCCTGCGGGTCCGGACCGATATTACTCACAAGAACCCCGCGCTGCGGGACTTCGTCGCCTTCCGGATGGTCGACACGCCCCATCCACGCGAGGCGGCCGAGCAGTACCGCTGCTGGCCGATGCTGGACTTCCAGAGCGGGCTTGACGACCACCTGCTGGGTGTCACCCACATTATCCGCGGTATCGACCTGCAGGACTCCGCGAAGCGCCAGCAGTTCGTCTATGACTACTTCGACTGGGAGTACCCCGAAGTCATCCACTGGGGCCACGTCCAGGTCGACGAGTACGACGTGCCCCTCTCGACGTCAAGCATCGCCGAACTCATTGAGGACGGCGAACTGGCGGGCTGGGACGACCCGCGAGCGCCGACCGTCGCCAGCCTCGAACGGCGCGGCATCCGCGGCGAGGCCGTTGTCGATGCGATGATTCAGCTGGGCACGTCCACCTCGAACGTCGACCTGGCGATGTCCTCGATCTACTCGAACAACCGTGACCTCATCGACGACGACTCGGACCGGGCGTTCTTCGTCCGGGACAGCGACGACCACGGTGGCCTCGTTGAGCGCCAGATCGTCGGCGGGCCGGACGCCGGTGAACCGCCGCTGCACCCGGACTACGAGGAGCGTGGCCGCCGCGAGATTCCGGTGACCAGCGGTGTCGTCGTCGAGGGTGACGACCTGCCAGACCACGGCGATCGTATCTGGCTCAAGGGGTACGGCTGTGTGCGACACACTCGCGACGCCTTCGAGTACACCGGCGACGATATCGACGCCGTCCGTGAGGAGGGCGTCGACGTGATTCACTGGGCACCGGCTGACGGCCCAGCGCTCCGCCTCCGGACGATGGACGGCGACGTATCAGGCGTGGCCGAACCGGGACTGCGCAACTACGACACTGACGACGTGGTGCAGTTCGAACGCATTGGCTTCGCTCGCCTCGACAAGGTTGCGGACGACTCGGATACGGAGTCCGTCGCGTACTTTACCCATCCCTGAAGCCGCCGTCACAACGACCCAGCTGTCGGTTCTTCCCCCTGACTCCCAGTCTCGACACCACTGAACTCGAATCGAGTACCGCCGGCTTCGCTGTCGGTAACCGTTAGCTCCCAGCCGTGGGCCTCGGCAATCGTCTCCACTATCGCCAGGCCAAAGCCGGTGCCGTCGTCGTCGGTACTGTAGCCCGATTCGAGGACGGCGTCGCGCTGGTCCGGCGGAATCCCCGGGCCGTCATCGGCGACGTAGAAGCCGTCCGGCGTGGCTCCGAGCGTGATGGTGACTACTCTTCCGCCATCGGCCGCTGGCCCAGCTCCGGGAGTGGCACCGTCACTGCCGTGTTCTACGGCGTTTTGCACGAGGTTCTGGAACAGTTCGGCGAGGCGGTCGGGGTCGGCCAGTACGTGCTCCGGCGAGTCCCGAACCCGGTGTTCGGCCGCGCTCGTGGGTGCGGCGTCCCAGGCCCGGGAGAACGTCTCCCGGAGCGATATCAGTTCGGGGTCGCTGATGTCACGCCCCTCGCGGGCCAGCGTCAGGGTGTGGTCGATGAGCGTCTCCATCCGGTCGAGGGCGTCCGTTGCGGCCGTTATCGATTCGCGCACGCCCGAGTCAGCGTCTTGTGACGCCAGTTCCAGATGGCCACTGGCAACTTGCAAGGGGTTCCGGAGGTCGTGGCTGACGAGGCTGGCGAACTCGTCCAGCCGCTCGTTCTGGAGTTCCAACTGTTGCTCCCGCCGCTTCCGTTCGGTGATATCCGTGACAACAGAGACGCTGCCAACTACGGTGCCACTGAGATCGCGAATCGGGGCGGCGGCAAGGCTCACGTCGACACGACTCCCGTCTTTTCGTTCAAGCTCTGTTTCGTGGCCCGACAGACGCTCCCCTTCGAGGACTTGCGCGTGAAGTTCGGCGGTCTGTCGTCGGTTCTCGGCCGGGATAACGGGAACCGTGTCGCCCAACACCTCGTCGGCGCGCCAGCCAAATAGTTCCGTCGCGGCGGGATTCCAGACTTCGACAGTCGCGCTGGCGTCAAGTGCAACAATCGCGAGCGGGGCAGCCTCGACGAGCGTTTCGAGGCGCTCGGTCGTCATTGCGAGTTCGGACTCGATTTCTTTTCGTTGTGAGATGTCACGGACGATGCCGACACGGCCGGACTCACCGCTGGCCAGTTCGATGTCCGCCGCGTCGACTTCACAGGGGACCTGCTCACCGGATGCGGTCCGGATCAGGACCTCCTCCGAGCCGCCGTCCATTGGCTCGGTTCCCATCTGCCCTAGCACAGTCTCGAAGCGTTCGCCGACGAGACTGTCCTCGACGGTACCGACCAGCTTGGCGAACGGGTCGTTGTACGTGACAAACTGGTCGTGTTCGTCGAGGACGTAGACGGGTTCGCTGACGCCCTCGAAAATCGTCTTGTACTGCGTCAGCCGTTGCTCGCGTCGCTTCCGCTCCGTGATGTCCCGGAGGACGACGAGTCGGCCAACGAGTCCGCCGAACCGGTCGGCAAACGGTGTCACTTCGAGTTCGACAAACCGCTGCTGGCCGTCCACGGAGAGCGCGAGTTCCGACCAGTCTGCTTGTTCGTCGTCGACTGTGAGACTGTCCCAGGTCGGAATAACGGCCTCTACTTGCTGGCCCACGAGCGACTCTTCGGGGCCAGCGAGGAGGGTTTCAGCCGCCGGATTCGCGTGGCTGATACAGCCGTCGATGTCCACGACGAGCGTTCCGTCCCCCATCTGCTCGACGATAGTTTCCTGCGCGGCCGGTACCGGGTCAAGCGTCTTGAACGTGTAGAGGCCGGTCGTCATCGCTATCCCAGAGACTCCCCAGGCGAAAATCGTGGCGTCCTCGGGAATCTGCAGGAAGTACTGCTGGGTCAGCGCAATGGTCCAGGGAGCCAGCGCCGCGATGAGGACGGCCGCGGCCTGTGTCCGGTACAGGTGCCGCGAGCGGACGAACAACTGAATAAGAACGATTGTCCCGGCAAGCGCCGCAATCAGAATTGTCGCCATGTGGGCGACGAACACTGCTGTGAGCCCAGCCCCCGGAGCCACCACCAGTGACCCCACAGAGCCGCTGGACGGGAGGTCGAACAGTGATACGCCCGGGAAGACGAACACGCCCACAAGCACCAACAGGTCAAGCGATAGGAACCCGACAGCTCGCCGCGTCACCGACCTGTCGAAGTCGGCGTACTGCAACGCGGCGTACAGCCAGGTGATGGCGACTACGCCCTGAGCGATGGTTGCGACCTGCCGAGCCAACAACTGGGTCGACAGCGCCGTCGCGGTGATGTCGACAGCGTAGCTGGAAGCACCGACTGCTAAGGCGAGGTGAAACACCACCATCGGTGTCCCGCCAGGTCCCTCACGCTTACGCCACGCGAGCAGTGAAAACACTGCGGAAAGGCCAGCTAGGACCCATAAAGCCGTCACGAAGCGGCCGTACATCGTTCCACTGAATATCGTCGCATCGTCACTTTATTTTATTGGTTAACGGCGCATTGACAGTAAAGAAGAACGGCTGTCTGTAGTCGGTTCCGTAGCACCCGGATTTGGGGCTCTAGTGCAACTGGGTCCTGCTCGCGGTGGTTGCTCTTAAGACCGCAGTGAGGTATCTAGTTGTTTGTTCCCATACCTCAAGGTACGTAAGGTTTTTTACGAACCGCAACACAACTGTCAAATGGATACGAGGTGATGGCCAATGGCACTGCCAACAACCACACCGAGTTCCTGGATGCGCGGTCTTGACCTTCCGTCCCGCCTGTTCGAAACCGGTAGCGACGACTACGAACTGTACGAAGAGGACGACGAGTTCGTCCTCAACGTCGAGCTCCCGGGCTTTGATGTCGAGGACATCGACGTCTCCTGGGACGACGGCATGTTGAACATCGCCGCCGAACGTGAGGACGAACAGCGCGGCGAGCGTCGGACCTACCACCGACGCTTCCGGTTCCCGAAGCGGGTCGACGATGAGGGTATCGCCGCGAACTACACCAACGGTATCCTCGAGGTGCGCCTGCCCGTCGAGGTAGGCGCGACGGCCCGCGGCAAGCAGATCAAGGTCGAAGGCTGACCGTCGGGCCGCAGGTGTACCGCCCGATAACCGACCTGTTCGCTTCGTTCGGAACGAGGCACCTGACGCTCAAGCCAGTTCCCAGCAGACCGCGGTGCCGGCGCGTCGTTCGACCCCGAGGCGAGAGCTGATAGCGTCGGGCTTATGTCCACGACGGCCCGACCAATGCCCGTGACAGAACGCGCCCCGGAGTCAGTGACAGTGCAGCGCGACATCCCGTTCCACGAGGTGGACGGCGAGACGCTGACGCTCGACCTGTACGACGCAGCGGCGGCCAGCGGCCCGAAACCGGTCGCCGTGCTCGTCCGCGGCGGCGCGTTCACGTCTGGCGACAAGGGTGAGTTCGCCCGGCACGCGCTTGACCTCGCCGCGGACGGCTTTCTGGTCATCGAACCGCAGTATCGGCTCGCACCGGAATGGACGTTTCCGGCGGCGCTCGTAGATGTAAAAGCCGCTATCGAGTGGGCCCGGACGGAGGGAGAAAGCTACGGCGCGGACACCAGCCGAGTCGTGGGTGTCGGTCACTCAGCCGGCGCGAATCTCATCGTCCTGGCCGCGCTGACGGCGGACGAACCCGGGTTCGAACCCGAACTGTACCCCGGCGCGTCTTCGGCACTGTCGGCCGCCGTCGGCTACGCCGGCGTCTATGACTTCCACGCGCTCGATACCGCGACTGATGTCCCAGCGGGTGAGGGCCATCGGGCGTATCTCGGCGGCGGGCCCGACGACGAACCTGCGGCGTACGACCTCGCCTCGCCGGTCGGTCAGGTGAATACCGACGCCCCGCCGACGTTGTTGCTCCACGGCTCTGAAGACGACGTTGTGCCGCCATCTCAGTCCGAACTGCTTGCCGACGCGCTCGGCCCCATGACCGATGTGGTCCACGAGACGGTGCCGTCGGACCACGGGTTCCCGTTCCACGGGGCCCAGTACGACGACGTGTACGAACGGACCGTTGAGTTCATTCGGCGAATCGGAACCGACAGTCCGGACACTGACGGCCCAAGAGACGCAGGCGATGATACCGGCTTGCCCGGCGGCGACCTGTCAGGACCGACTGACCGCATCAGCGACCTCGGGTCGGGGGATGTTCACGGCTCGGATCGCCGCGACGGCCCCGGATTCTGACGGTCAGGTCGAAAAGTTAAGTAGCTCCCAAAAGTGAGATAAGATACCAATGGCCATAGACCCGGAGTTTGAGGAGAACCGCGACGTTGTCGAACAGCACGACGGACACAATGTCTGGGGCCCGGTCGACGAGCCCGAGGAACTGGGCATCCACGGGACACACGTCGCCGTCGACTTCGACATCTGCATCGCCGACGGTGCGTGTCTAGAGGACTGTCCTGTCGACGTATTCGAGTGGGTCGACACGCCGGATCATCCGGAGAGCGAGATCAAAGCTGACCCGGCTCACGAGGACCAGTGCATCGACTGTATGCTCTGTGTCGATGTGTGTCCGGTCGACGCCATCGACGTGGACCCGGGTCGCGCTGGTCGCATCTAAGTTACGAACGCTCCTGTTTTCGCTGGATTGTCGTACTTCGCACCCCGAATCTGAACGACCTGTAGCTATCGGTTCGTCAATATACTGGGCGCTGCCCGGATTCTCCGTCCCCTGAGACAGGGTCGCATACCTGTCATTCAGAATTGTAAACATACATTTATTATAGATTCTTGTGTGAGATACACTCACGAGGGTCATGGTACCATGCATACAGTTGTTATGACAAAGGGCGTTCCGGACTTCCGCGAGGGACAGGTATCGTTCGACGAGGACGGGCATCTCGAACGGGGAAAGACACCGACGGTGATGAACCCCAACGACAAGCACGCGCTCCGTGCGGCGTTCCAGACGAAAGTCCGCAACGGCGGCCACGTCTCGCTGATGAGCATGGGGCCGCCGGGGTACAAAGAGGTCTTGCAGGAAGGAATGCGGGACGTGTACGCAGACGACCTGTATCTCCTCTCGGACCGCGAGATGGGGGCCGCGGACACCTGGGCGACTGCGATGACTGTCGCCACTGGCCTCCAGAACCTTGAGGAGCAGCCTGATCTGGTGTTTGCCGGGTTCAAAACGGCCGACGGCGAGACCGGCCACACCGGTCCACAGACCTGCTGGTGTCTGGACTGGCCGATAATCACCCATGTTCTCTCACTCGATATCGACGAGGACGCGGGCACCGTTCGGGCGAAGCGACTGGTCGACGGCGACATCTCCGAGATTGAAACGGTCGAAGCGCCGATGCCGTGTTTCATCGTCGCCGACCCCGAGTTCGAACCGACCTATCGGAAGGCGAGCCACCGATTGAAACACAAGGACCTCCGCGAGGAGACTCAAGAGCGGGCCACGGAGTACGAGGAACACCTCACGGTCTGGGATCACGAAGATCTCAATCTCGACCCTGATTACATTGGCCTCGACGGCTCGCCGACCATCGTCGCCGGCGTTGACCCGATTCCAAAGGCCCCCTCGGAGCGAGAAGCGACGGTTATCGAGGCCGACGAACGCGAGGCATTAGAACCGGTACTGGACGAACTCACGCCGTACGCGGCAGGTGACTGACAATGCCTGATATCGATCCCACGGAACACGAGATCGCCGAACTCGGACCGAAGATCAAGGACGTTGACGACGCCGACGAACTACAGGCGATGCTGGCACTGGAGGAAGACGGCGAGGACCGGGTTCCCGTCAAGACGCTTATCAAGGACCGCATCGAGAAGGTCGAAAGCGACGATGACGGCGAGATAGATCCGGAAGCCGTCGACCTCTCCGACCTTACTGTCGCCGATGTGGCGAACATGGTCCGAGACGTTGACGATGCCGACGTGCTCCGGGACCTGCTCGAACGCGAGAAAGCGGGCCAGGACCGGAAGACAGCGAAATCCCAGATAGAGAGTCGAATCGAATCCGTCGAGGGGACCGAAGAAGCCGAGGGCGAGGCGGTGACGGAGGTCGAGTACGTCCCGCCGGAAGAGAAGTACCCCGAACTCGACCACCCGACCAACGACAAGCAGTGGGTCGAGGGAACCGTCGGCGCGGAGTACCGCGATATGTGGGTCTACTGTGAGACGCAGGCCGGCGACCTCGTGGACGTTTCGAAGGAGATGCTCGGGAAGGCTCGGGAACTGATGAACGACTACAACGCGGCGTACGACGAGGACGAGCGCGTCGTCGCTGTGCTCATCGGGGCCGATGCGAGCGACCACGTTGAAGATGTCATCGCCTACGGCGCGGATCTCGTCGTCTATCACGAGGACGACCGCCTTGATCGCTTCCGCCACCAGCCCTACACCGAAATCTTTTGTGACATGGCCAGAGCGGGTGGCGACCTGGCCGCCGATGGTCGTGAGGAGACCGAGTGGAAGGACTACCACGAACCGCGCTACACCGTCTTCCCGGCGACGAACAACGGTCGGGACCTTTCGGCGCTCGTTCAGGGGGAACTCGACTCAGGATTAGCGTCGGACTGTTCGGGGCTGTATATCGAGAGTGCGATGATATCCAACCCCGCGAAGGTTGGCACCGCCGGCGACAAGAAGGAGTTCGAGCGCGTGCTCCATATGAAGCGCCCGGACTTCTCCGGGTTCGAGTACTCGACGATTCTCTGTATCGACAAACCCCACCGGGATTTCCACCCACAGGGGGCGTCGGTGATTCCGGGGAGCTTCGAGATGCCCGACCCCGACTACGAACGCGACGGCGAGGTCGTCGACTACGAGATGGACCTTGACGACGACTGGTTCACAGTCGAGGTCGAGGAGTACGACCGCCTCTCTGGCGGTGTCGACCTCTCCGGCCACGACGTGATTGTCGCCGTGGGCCGCGGTATCGGCGACGACCCGACGCGGGGCATCGAGCAGGCGCTGGAGCTCGTCGACGCCTTCGACGACGCCGATCTGGGACTGTCCCGTGGCGTCATCACCTCGTCGTACTCCTTCGACGGGCACGTCGAGCAGTACGTCACCGAGGAGCGCCAGATCGGCGAGTCCGGGCAGGAAGTCGAACCCGACGTGTACATCGCCGCAGGTATCTCCGGGGCGATTCAGCACAAGGTCGGCTGTGACGAGTCCGATACGATCATCGCCGTCAACACCGACCCGGACGCCGATATCCGGGACTTTTCGGACTATCTCATCGAGGGCGACTTATTCGAGGTCTTGCCGCGCCTGACGGAGGCGGTCGAAGCCGGTGAACTGGGTGCGATGATGGAGGCCAGCGATGACTGACGCTTACGAGGAGTACGAGGCGGTCGTCGTCGGCTGTGGGCCGGGCGGGGCCGCTGCGGCGGCGACGCTCGCCCGCAACGGCGTCGAAACGCTCGTCCTCGAACGCGGCGTCGACGCCGGGTCGAAGAATGTCTCGGGCGGGCTCATCTACGCCGAGGAGTCGGCACCCTACACCATCGACGGCCTGTTCCCGGACTTCCGCGAGGAGGCGACGGAGCGACCGGTGACGGAGAACGTCATCCACAACATCGCCGGCGACAGGGTGAAATCCTTCGATATCGGCGACCTCCATCACCACGATACGGCGTGGGCCGACGCAGTGCTCCGTCGGAAGATGGACTCGTGGCTCGCCCAGCAGGTCCACGAACGCACCCGCGAAACCGGCGGCGGCTTGCTGACCGAGGTCCACGTTACCGGCCTGTTGCGCGAACGAGGCGAAATTGTCGGCGTGACGACAGAGGAGTTGGACCCCATCAAAGCCGACATCATCGTGGCGGCCGACGGCGTCAACTCCGAACTCGCCCGCGACGCCGGGCTGATGGACTGGGACGAGCCCGAGGAGTGGTTTCAGGGCGTCAAGGCAGTCGTCGACATGGAGCCGGAGGTCATCAACGACCGCTTCGACGTGGCCTCCGACGACGGCGCGGCCCACCTGTTCTCGGGCGACCTGTTCGACGGCGTCCGTGGTGGCGGCTTCCTCTACACCAATGAGTCCTCGCTGTCTATCGGCACCGTGTTCCACCTCGATTCTATCGCTGAGGAACGGGCGGAGCCCCACGAACTGCTCGACAGCCTGCTCACGCATCCGCTTATGGCCCAGTGGCTCGGCGACGAATACGACGAGCGCGAGTACAGCGCGAAACTCGTCCCGGACTCGAAGAAGGCGGCCCATCCCTCGCCGCACGAGGACCGCCTCGTGCTGGTCGGCGACGCCGCCGGCCAGATGCAGGCACAGGGACCCATCATCAAGGGGATGAACCACGCGGTCACTGCCGGGGCGCTGGCCGCCGAGGCGTTCGCCGACGCGAGGGCACGCGGGGACACGTCTCAGGCCGGCAAACTGTACGAGAAGAAGCTCCACGACGAGGGCGTGATGGACAAGCTCCGGCCGACCGGATACACGGTGTTCGGACAGCTCGGCGAACTCGCTCCCGTCGACGACCTCTCGAACGCTATCGCCGAGTCCGCCGTCGGCCGGTTCGGGGTCCGCGCGGCAGCCGGACTGCTCGAACGGGCCTACTCGTCACCGCGGTTGGTGTCGATGATTCCCGACACCAAACTGCCCTACGTGACGCTGCCGACGGTCATTGCCGAGGAACTGGGTGAGCCCGTGACCGACGAGAACACCGTCTCGCCACCCGACCTGGGTGACCGTATCGGCGACCTGACCTATGACGTGGGTGACCCGCACATCGAACTGGTCGACAAGTCCTTCGAGGCCTCGGGCACCGCCGTCACGGCCTGCCCGGTCAGCGCCGAAGACTTCGGCGGGGGCTGTTACCGCGACGAAATGGTCCAGACCAACGGCAGCGAGGAACACCTCGTGAGCCTCGACACCCAGCCCTGCGTCGAGTGTGGCACCTGTGCTATCGTCGCCGACACCGAGTGGGAACACCCCGCTGGCGGGAAAGGCGTGGAGTTCAACCAGGGGTGACCCGTTCGGTGATGAGTGGCCAGTACGACGACCGCCTTCGGGTGCTCTCCCGCCGAGCCGAGCAGACCCGCGAGTCGCTGGACCCCGACCCGCCGGACGAGGAGCGCGCGATGGAACTGTTGCGTGAGGGGTTCGGTCCAACGGTGGCTCTGTACTGCGAGGCCCGGACCGGCGGGTCGTGGGTCCGGTTCTCCGGGGCGGAGTTCGAGCGGCTGGAACGGACCATGAACGACTGGCTTGACTGCTACGCCGCCTGCTACGGCGTGGAGTTAGCCGGCACCTACAGCGTCAGAGCGGCCGCAGAACTGCTCGTCGATACACACAACGCTCGGGATGTGGCAGTGCTTCTGACCGGTGTTCCGGAGCAGTAGCGACTGTTCAATTAAAAGTACATGGTTTTTGATAAAGGATTAAGTACTGTGTCGTGGTAGCAGATACCATGGAGCTGACAGAGCCACTACAGTTCGACCACGAGGACAGACGGGACATCTACGAGTACGTCGAATCACACGGGTCTGTAGGACCGAGAGGCGCTCGGTCGGCGCTACAGATGGACCCGCGACCGTTCGGCCATCACGTTGCGATACTCAAACGCGACGGCGTACTGGAGGAGATCGACGGGGAACTCCGCGTCGCCTACAACGACACCGTCGAGGAGGAGTTCGAGGCCGACGACATCGAGTTCACCATTCGGCAGGCCCGTCAGGAGGACCTGACCGGCCTTGTCGGGGCCATCCGAGCCGCTATCGGCGGCGGCGAGTACGTCGACGCGGAGACCGTCGCCGACGTGGTGGACAGCGAGGGCGTGCTGCTCCGGCACAACGAGCTGGAGTCACGCATCTTCTTCGTCGCCTGCATCAACGACGACGTGGTCGGGTGGGTCCACCTCAAACATCCCGAAGTTGAGAAGCTCAGTCACACGGCAGAGCTAACGCTGGGTGTGCTCGAACGGTATCGGGGCCATGGCATCGGCTCGCAGTTACTCGCCCGGGGCACCGAGTGGGCGGCGTCGAACGGCTACGAGAAGCTGTACAACTCTGTCCCATCGACGAACGAGGACGCAATCGAGTTCCTTGAAGACCACGGCTGGGACACTGACGCCATCCGTGAGGACCACTACAAGTTCGGCGACGAGTACGCCGACGAGGTGATGATGGAAATTGACCTCTAATTCGGCCCCAGCGCCCGAATCGTCTTCCGAGCCAGCTCCCCGTCGACCTGCTGTGGCACAGTTAGCAGAAGCCGGTCGATGACAGCTCTGTCCGCAATTTTATCCCGTTTCTCTCGCGCCTGTTCCGGCGTCCCGGCGATGCCGAGATCAGCCGTCATTTCGTCAGTGACGAGCTCCGTCGCCTCGCCGCGGTCACCCGCCTGCCAGGCGTCGGCGATGCGCTCCGCTCGGTCCGGATACGTCTCCGCAACAGCCCGGCGGTACCCCTCGCCGCTGCCGACGTAGTAGGCGATGTGTTGCCGGAGTTCCTCGGTCGCTCGCTCGGAATCCTCGTGGACCACTGCCGGCACGTACGGTGCAACGGTGATGTCGTCCGGGTCCCGGTCAGCGTCGCGTGCCGTCTCTGCGATGTAGTCGAACGCCGACTCCAGTTCGGAGAAGGCAATCATGTGGGGCAGCCAGCCGTCAGCGAGTCTGGCGACGACTCGCCTGTTCGCCGGCCCGAGGGCGGCGTGGTACACCGGCACGTCACGGTCTAGCGGCGGCACGCCCCTGACCGAGACCGCCTCACCGTCGTAGGTCACCCGCTCGTCGCCCGTCATGAGCTGTTTGATGATATCGATCGTCTCGTGGGCGCGACGGACCGGTCGCTCGAACTCCATGCTGTGCATATTCTCGATGGACCGGGCTGTACTCGTTCCCAGCCCCAGCACTGCCCGTCCGTCCGAGACCCTGTCGAGGGTCGTCGCTGTCATCGCCAGCACGGCCGGTGACCGTGAGAAGACGTTGAGTATCGCGCTGCCGATCTCGATATCGTCGGTCCGTGTCGCGATATCCGTGAGTTCGACAACGGAGCTAGCGCCCCACAGTTCGTTCAGCCAGACCGAATCGTAGCCGTGTCCTTCGGCTTCGACGGCCAGCTCGATTGTGCTGTGGTCATCAACGCGTGGCACGACGACTCCTAGATGCATGGTGTGACCGACTGTTGGAAACCTAATAAAGAATCGTGTTAATATCGTCCCAGCGTCTCACAGCCACCGCCGCGCTCACTCCTGGCCGATCATCCGCTCCTGCTCTTGCCAGTACTCTTCGCGGAGTTCGTACTTCTGGATTTTCCCAGTCGCCGTTTCAGGAAGCGAGTCCCGGAAGTCGATGCCTGCAGGGACCTTGTAGCTCGCGACGCGTTCTCTGAGGAATTCGAGGATATCCTGTTCGGTCGCGTCGCTGTCGGCCGTCGGGACGACAATTGCCATCGGGGTCTCGCCCCAGTCCTCACTCGGAGTTGGAATGACCGCGGCTTTCAGGACACCGGGGTGGTCGTACAGTTCGTCCTCCAGTTCGATCGAGGAGATGTTTTCGCCGCCAGAGATGATGATGTCCTTCCGGCGGTCCATGATCTGTATCATCCCGTCCTCGTCCCACGCCGCGAGGTCCCCAGTGTGGAAGTACCCCTCGGCGCGGTCGTTGAATGCTTCCTCGGTGATCTCGGGTTTGTTGAGATAGCGGTCCATTACCTGGTTGCCCTGCACCACGACCTCGCCGATCGTCGCCCCGTCGCGTGGCACGTCGGTCCCGTCCTCGTCGACGATTCGGATGTCGGTACACAGTGTCTCTGAGCCCTGCTTGACCTTGAGTTCACGGCCCCGTTCGGCGAGACGCCGCGGGGAGTTGCTGGTCGTGATGATCGGGGCCGTCTCGGTCAGGCCGTAGATGTGGATGATTCGCCAGCCAAACTCGTCTTCGACGCGCTCGATGGTCGCCGTCGCCGGGGCGCTGCCGGCCGTCGCGATCCGCACGTCGCGGTCCCCCTGTGTCACTACGTCGCCGTCGTTTGCTCGGTAGTGCTGAATGAGCTTGTTCAGCACCGTCGGCGCGCCACACATGAACGACACGTCGTACTCGCGGACCCGACGGAAGGTGTCCGCGGCGTCGAAGGTCCGCTGACAGACGTGCGTCCCGCCGGTCCCGGTGATAGCGTAGGTGTGGCCCCAGCCGTTGCAGTGGAACATCGGGAGCGTCCAGAGGTACGTGTCGTCGTCGCGTATCTCCATGTGCTGATTGAGCACCAGCGAGTGCCAGCTTTCGGTCCGATGGGTCCTGACCACGCCCTTCGGGTCCCCTGTTGTGCCGGACGTGTAGTTGATGCTGGCGTCGTCGTCCTCGGTCATGTCCGGCCGGTCCGGTTCGGCTGTCGGCTGCCCGTCGAGGATACCGCTGTAGGCTTCCCATTCCCCGTCGATACGGTCGGGCTCGTAGCCGATGAACGTCTCCGCAGGGATGTCGTCCCGTACCGGCTGGACCTTCTCCGCGAAGTCGTAGTCGGCGATGACCGTCGCGGCTTCACAGTCGTTCAGAATATACTCGATTTTCGCGGGGTCGAGCCGGTAGTTCAGCGGGACGAACACCGCGCCGAGTTTGTTTGTCGCGTACAGCGTCTCGATGAAGTAGTGTGTGTTCGGCGCGAGGAGGGCCACGCGACTCCCCTTTGAGACGCCCCGGTCCGACAGCGCGTGTGCCAACTGGTTGACCCGCTCGTTTACCTCCGCGTACGTGTACTCGGTGCCGTCATGGGCGACGATACCGGTCACGTCGTCGTAGATGTCCGCTGCACGGTCGATGAAGTCGGTGGTGAGCATCTCGCGTTTCATGATAACATGCCTCAATTGTCGTATTCAAACCCAATTATTATTATATTTTCTTCGTGAACGTTTGACACCCTCTTAGCTCGGTACCTACGTGTGAATTAAAGCGTCAATTTCTGCGACAGCAGTCTATGGCCACTCGTCCTCGTGGCCGTCCATCGGCGCTGGGACGACGCCGTCCTTCTGCGCCCAGACGCGAGCGTGGGCCGGACACACGTCTCGGTTCGCGTCCCAGGGGATGTGGAGTTCGACCGCGGCCTCGTTTTCGCAGCCGTCCTCCGCACACTGTGTCATAGAAGCGCGACGGCGACCATGGTGACCAGTATTGACGCGGTTAGCAGGGCCTGGACGACGCCGGAGGCCAGCATTCCGGCGGTCGTCACGAGGGCGGCCTTCGCGCTCCCGCGAGCGTCCTCCTGGCGGTAGAACTCGACGACGAACACCGTACCGGCGACGCCCAGCAGGATGCCGAGCGGCCCGGTGACGAAAAAGAGAACGAGCGCTACGACGCCGGCGAGGGCTGCCGTCCAGTTCGACGCCCCGCCGACGCGCGCGGCGACGGCTCCGCCCGCGATATCGACGGCCCACGTCAGCAGGCCAACCAGCGTCAACAGGGCCAGCAAGAGCGTCCCGGGGTCGGTCATGCCGCTGGCGACCCAGTAGAGATAGACGCCGGCGAGCGAGACGAGCGCGCCGGGGACTTGGGGCGTGAGGCTACCGATGACACCGCCGATCAGGAGCGCAAACGCGAGTACAAACAACAGCGCTTCGAGGCCAAGCAGGCTCATAGGTGTCTGTCGAGTTCCTCCTGTACCCAAGGGTCGCCGTACAGACGCGTCAACCTTTCGACTATTCCGCCGAGGGTACGCATGCACTCACGCTCAGAGACGAACGCCAGTTCCTCGGTGACAGTTGACCATGGATGTGCCTGCAAGACCTTTCGGACAAGCAGGCGTTCCTCCCGCGGCGAGAGCGCGGTCGCGTCGGCTGGGTGCGACAGGTGTCGGCGGGTGAGGTCACGGAACGGCTTCGGGTTCGTGTCGAGGACCGACGCGCCGCCGGGAACGCCGGCGACCAGCTGCCATTCCCACTCCGAGAGCGATACCGGCCGCTCGCCGTCGGTCGCTCGAAGCACGGCCCGAACCACGTCAGGGTCACAGTCGTCTAGTGGGTCCGACAGCACCGCCGCGATTCGGTCCTGAAACCACTCCCTGTGGCGCGCCGCGAGCGCCGCCCCGTCGTCGGAACAGGGGTCGAGCATCACGACGGAGTACTCGCCGCTGGTCGCGTTCCGTGAGGTTGCGAGGTGGACGGTGTTGTAGCCGTTATCCGCCCAGAAGCGGACGAGTTCCGGCGTTGCACCGTAGCTGACCCCAACCCAGTCCACATGGTCGGCGAACTCCGCTCTGATTTCCGAGAGGAATTTGGAGCCGAGTCCACGGGACCGGACCGCGGCGTTGGTTGCGATGCGGAGGACTCGCTGGCCGACCGGAACCCCGGCGGCTTCGTCCCGGAGTTGTGTCGATAGCACGTCTGGGAGCATATTCCCGCGAACGCGTCCGCCTTCGTACATCGTAGCCCGGGTCGACGCCGAGAGCCCGCCTTCCTGTGCCAGCAACGCCACTGCAACGACGTGGCCTTCGTGGGTCAGCGCCCTGACGGTGAGGTTCGGTGCGTCAAGCAGTCGGGCCAGGTCCGAGGGTTCCGTCCGATAATGCGCCAGCACGAGCAGGCCAAACACCTCCCGGAGCAGGTGCGTGTCGGCGAGCAGGTCAGCCGCCGACAGCTGTCGGTACTCCACGGTCTCCGGCGTCGCATCTGCGATAAGCTGGTCGACCGGCGGGCGCGCGTCCAGCAACAGCGCCCGGAACGCCCACACCTCCACAGGGTCGGCGTCGCTGTATCGAATCGGCGTTGTCATCGACACGTCGGTGAGGGCGTGGTCGCTCTCGGAAAGCCGGTCACGGAACCGGACGGAGAAGCCCCGGCCTGCCCCCTCGTAGCCGTGGACGGTCGTGGCGAAGGCGACCGCCGGCGCGTCGAGGAACTGTTCGAGTCGCCGGACCGGCAGGGCTGCGGCCTCGTCGACGATGACCACGTCGGGACCATCCGGAAGCAGTGCAGCCTCGTCCGGCGGCGCATACCGCACACAGCCCGCCCCTGCAACGTCGAGCCGCTGGGGGTTCGTCGCCCGGTCGCGAGCGAACTCGACGCCGAGCGTCTCCAGAAGATGTCCCGCCCGCGCGAACACCTCGGCGGCGCTCCGGTACTGCGGCGCGGTCACCAGTACGTCCCGCCCCTCGACGGCGAGGTTTCCGGCTGCCAGCCCGGCGGCGCTGGATTTCCCTCGCCCCCGGTCGGCCTCGACCACGACTGCCTCGCCGTCGTCCCGCAGGGATTCGAATGCCTGGACCGCGTCCCGCTGGTCGTCGGTGAGACACTGAGCGTAGGTCTCGGCGCGGAACCACGCGTCGGTTGGCGGGGTCGGGCTCGGAACCGGGCGGCTCGGTGGCGGGTCCGTCAGGCCGTCCTGCTCGACAGTGCCCGTGTCGGCATCGACGATAGCGATACCTCGGTGTGCTCGCAGCGTTTCGACGAACCGACGGCGGAAGTGGCCGCTCACGTCTTCGACGCTGAACGGCGGGACTGCGAGTGAGGCGTCGAACCCGTCGCGCTCCTCGGGCCACGTCTCCAGCGGCGGCGCGAGGAGGACGTAGAGGCCGCCGCCGTCGACAGCACCGACGGTCCGCCCGACCGCGTCCGGCCGCAGTTCCTCGTGCGCATCGAGGACGACAGCCGTCCGAGTCCGGCCGAGAAGCTCCTCGGCGCGGGACTGCTCGTGATGCTCACAGTCGAGGAACGGCTCCGGGCCGACGACGGTCGTCTCCGCGCTGGGAACGTCCGCCAAATCGAGCGCTGTTGCCGCTCGCTCCCGGGTTCGGTCGGGGTCGCCCGCCAGAACGAGTAGCCGCCGCTCGTTCGCGCGGCGGGCCTCCGCTCGAAGCGAGCGCGCGATGTCCATACCGGTGGTGGCGGACGCGCCAGTATGGACCTGACGGTCACGGCGCTCCCCAGGTACGCTTTTTATCGGACCGGACACAGTCGTCGGCATGGCTCCCCTCCAGACCCCGCTCTGTTCCGAGATCGGTATCGACCACCCAGTCGTGCAGGCACCAGTCGGGAGCGTCTCGACGCCGCCCCTGGCCGCGGCAGTCGCTGACGCGGGCGGCCTCGGGATGCTGGCGATGTCGTGGCGCGAGGCCGACGCGATTCGTGACGCGTACACGGACGCTGCAAACGCGACTGACGGCGTGGTCGGCGTCAACGTCGTCCTCGACGAGTCGACAGGCGTGCTCTCACCGTCGGCCTGTCTCGACGCCTGTCTGGACGCTGGCGCACCGGTTGTCTCCTTCTCATTTGGCGATGCCGGGCCGTACATCGACCGAGTCCACGAGGCCGGTGGCACGGCGATGGTCACTGTCGGGAGCGCCGCCGATGCCAAGGCTGCCGTCGACGCCGGGGCCGACGTAGTGGTCGCACAGGGTCGGGAGGCTGGTGGCCACGTCCAGAGCGACGTGACGACGATGACGTTGCTCCCGCGGGTGGCCGACGCGGTTCCGGTCCCGGTCGTCGCGGCCGGCGGTCTCGGGGATGGTCGCGGCCTCGCGGCGGCGCTGACGCTGGATGCTGACGGCGGCTGGTTCGGCACTCGGTTCGTGGCGACCGAAGAATCGGGCGCGCACGAGGCATACCGGCAACAAATCGTTGACGCGCCAGAGACGGCGACGCGGTTTACCGACCTGTTCGACCGGGGCTGGCCGGACCAGCCACACCGAGTCCTCGAAACCGACGAGGTCCGACAGCAGGCAGGACATGACTTAGATGAAATCGACGACGCCAGCGACCCCGAACAAATTGCACAGATGCCCGACGGCGAGCCGATTAGTCGGTTTACTGATATGCCCCCGATTGCGGGGATGACCGGCGATGTCGAGGCCCTGCCACACTACGCCGGGCAAAGCACCGGTCTCGCACAGGACGTCCGGCCCGCCGGTGAGGTGGTGGCCCGTCTCGTCTCGGACGCGCGGGCCGCGCTGGCCGATGCGTCGGCGGCCGCGGAATAGGCAGACCCCCCGACAGCACCCGTGTGGCGGGCTGGCACGGGATTTCGGCTTCGAAAGCGCTTTTAGGGCCGGTAGCACAGAATGGGGTACAGCCTGCGCCGAGTTGATGATGCTCCCAGCCTTTTCAGGATACACACCATCACGGTGTGACGGGCCTCGCGGCCCGGACACGGCGGGGGAGCCTGAGCTCGCGCGCAGGAGGTGAACATACAAATGCCAGTATACGTAGATTTCGACGTTCCCGCGGACCTCGAAGACGACGCCCTTGAGGCGCTCGAGGTTGCCCGGGACACAGGCGCAGTAAAGAAGGGTACAAACGAGACGACCAAGTCCATCGAGCGCGGCTCCGCTGAGCTCGTCTTCGTCGCCGAAGACGTCCAGCCCGAGGAAATCGTCATGCACATTCCGGAGCTTGCCGACGAGAAGGGCGTTCCCTTCATCTTCGTCGAGCAGCAGGACGACCTCGGTCACGCCGCCGGGCTCGAAGTCGGCTCGGCCGCTGCAGCCGTCACCGACGCCGGTGAGGCTGACGCCGATGTCGAGGACATCGCCGACAAGGTCGAGGAGCTTCGGTGAGGTGACCTCGGATGAGCGCTGAGGAATCCGAAAGCAGCGGTTCCACGCCCGCCGAGGTTATCGAAGTCGTGGGCCGGACGGGGATGCACGGCGAGGCCATGCAGGTCAAGTGCCGCATCCGCGAAGGCGAGAATCAGGGGCGCATCATCACGCGCAACGTTCTCGGTCCGGTCCGCGAAGGTGACGTGCTCCAGCTCCGTGAGACGGCTCGCGAGGCCGACACCATCGGAGGGCAGTAACCATGCCCCGGACACGCGAATGTGATTACTGCGGTACGGACATCGAACCCGGCACGGGCACGATGTTCGTCCACAAGGACGGCGCGACGACGCACTTCTGTTCCTCGAAGTGCGAGAACAACGCCGACCTGGGCCGCGAGGCCCGCAACCTCGAATGGACCGACACCGCTCGCGGTGAAGCCGGTGAGGCCGAGGACGAGGCTGAAGAAGCCGAAGCTGACGAAGCCGAGGAAGCTGCTGCCGACGCCGACGAGGCAGAAGCTGACGCTGACGCCGAAGAAGCTGATGCCGACGAGGCCGACACAGATGCTGAGGACGAGGCTGACGAGGAAGCTGAGGAGGCAGAGGCCTGATGTCCGAACACGAGCGCACGTTCGTGATGGTCAAGCCTGACGGCGTCCAGCGCGGTCTCATCGGGGACATCGTCTCCCGCTTCGAGGACCGCGGCCTGAAGATGGTCGGCGGCAAGTTCATGCAGATCGACCAAGAGCTCGCCGAGGAGCACTACGGCGAGCACGAGGACAAGCCGTTCTTCGACGGGCTTGTCGACTTCATCACCTCCGGGCCCGTGTTCGCGATGGTCTGGGAAGGTCAGGACGCGACTCGGCAGGTCCGCACCATGATGGGCGAGACGGACCCCGCCGAATCGGCTCCCGGCACCATCCGTGGTGACTACGGGCTCGACCTCGGTCGGAACGTCATCCACGGCTCCGACCACGAGGACGAGGGCGCAAACGAGCGCGAAATCGAGCTGTTCTTCGACGAGGACGAACTCGTCGACTGGGACCAGGTCGACTCGTCCTGGCTGTACGAGTAACGCCAGGTCGACCGCCGCGTTTTTTCGAGCACAACCACCTTGAGGACGGCGTCCGTATCGCCAGTATGAGCCTGACGCTCTACCAGCTCGACGGCTGTCCGTATTGTGAGAAGGTTGCCGACCGACTGGACGAACTCGGTATCGAGTACGACAGCGTCTGGGTCGAGGCGCTACACTCGAAACGCGACGAGGTGAAGCGGGTCTCCGGTCAGCGGGGGGTCCCCGTTCTAGTCGATGAAGACCGCGGCGTCACGATGGCCGAGTCTGACCGCATCCTCGAGCTTATCGAGACGACTTACGCGCCCGAAGCCCAGTCGGCGTAGAGATAGCGAGCGGCCGCGCCGAGACTCGCAAATAGCAGTGGGAGGAAAAACAGCAGAATGAGGAGCCATAGCACCGCAGGTGCGGCCTGTCCCTCACCGCCGCCATCGAACATGACCGTCCGGACGAACACGAAGCTCCCGGCGAATCCCGTTGCGACATAGCCGAAGCCGATGCCGGTTCCGACGAGCGCCGCTTCCTCGAGCAGGCTGTCCGACCGGGCATCGCCGCGATAGCGCTCAAACAGCGCGCCGACGACAAGCAGCGAGACAATCGGAATCAGAAAATAGACTATCGGCGGGATGCTCGCTCCCTGTGCGCCGTACAGGACGTTCCGTGCGGCCGAGCCGTACACCTCTGCGTCCGATGCCGTCACCAGCGTCGGCACGTGGTGGGCGTTGTACAGCACGAACCCGTACTGGACTAGTCGGTCCGACAGTTCTGGCAGGTCGACCGACGACGGGCCGACGAGAAACAGCAGGGCGACGAGCAGATACTCGACAGCCAGCGTCCCGGCTGCGACGCCGGCCGCGCGGAGCCACGGAAACGTTCGGAGGCTCTCAGCTAGCAGGTGACTCTCCGGCTGTGGCTATTCGGCAGTCGCAGTCGGTGGTTCATCGACCAGCGACTCGTCGACCGATGGTCCGGCCCCGTCGTCGCCCGCCTCGTCGGTCCCATGTTCAGTCACGTCTACCCGTATCAACTTCAATGACGGAAAAAAGGGTTCCGGTGGTCGCTACTCTGACTCGAAGTCAAGCGCCGCGCCGTTGATGCAGTACCGCTTCCCGCTCGGCTCTGGTCCGTCGTCGAACACGTGGCCCAGATGACCGCCACACTCGGCACAGACGACTTCCGTTCGCTCCATCCCGTGGCTGTTGTCCGCTCGTGTTTCGACGTTGCCTTCCTGATACACGTCCCAGAAGCTCGGCCAGCCGGTTTCTGATTCGAATTTCCTGTCGCTATCGAACAGTTCCGTCCCACAGCCGGCACAGGTGAAGACGCCCTCGTCTTCTACGTCGATGAGGTCGCTGCTGAACCGCGGCTCTGTTCCAGACTCGCGGAGGATTCGGTACTCTTCGTCGGAGAGTATTTCGCGCCACTCTTCGTCGTTATCCGGGAGTTCTTCTTCGGATTCACTCATGCTCTCCCGTACGCCCTCCAGCGGTAAAAGCGTAGACCTCTCCGGTAGTGCCAACCACGCTACGGTGGCAAAGACGCGGCATGCAATGGCCGTCTCTGGCGGCGCACAGGGCGTCTGCCAGTGTGGCAATCACAGCTCCTCGTCGATGTGATCCGCCGTCTTCAGCGCGAGCGCAGCAATCGTGAGTGTTGGGTTGTTCGCTCCAGCGGTGGTGAATACGCTCGACGACGCGATCCAGAGGTTCGCGAGGTCATGTGTCCGACACTGTTCGTTTACTACACTTTCTGCCGGATCAGTACCCATCCGCGTTGTTCCCATGTGGTGCGTACTCATTCCTCTCCCGCTCAGAGTTTTCACATCGGTAATCTCGGCACCGAGCTCTGTCAGAATCGACTTTTGGATCTCTAAACAGTGCTCCATCGTCTCCTGAGCGTGGGCTCCGTCAGAAAGATTGATCGACGGCACCGGTCGGCCGTGGTTATCTGTTTTTGAGTAATCCAGTGTGACCCGGTTGTCAGGCCGCGGCAGCATCTCGCCCGCGCCACGTATCGAGAGTGGATACGGTGGTCCCGAAGTCGTCGGAAGATCGAGCGCGTCACCCAGTTGCATCTCGTTGAGCGGGTCCGTCGCGAGTTCAGCCAGTGCCTCCGGGGTCGGGTTGCTCACGATGTCGAGGAGCCGCGATGGAGATGTCGGTGGAAGTCTGGACTGCGCACCTCCTGACGTAGACTTCGCGGTGTTGCTAAACGTGAGGTGGTAGCTCCCGGGGCCGGTCTCCTCGTGCGCATAGAACTGATCGCTCCGACTGGAAACCCAGCCGATATTGCTCTGTCGTGTCGGCTCTTCGAGTGTCCCTGTCGTCCTGACGCTAGGGTGGTCCATGAGGTACCGACCGACTGCCCCGCTGGAGTTGGCTAATCCATCCGGATACACGTCTGAATCCGACAACAGCAGCAACCGCGGCGTTTCGATTCCGCCACACGCGATGACGAAGTGGTCTGCCTCTTGCCGGTACTGACGCCCGTTGGGGGTCGCGTAGACGACTGATTCCACGTAGTCACCCGTCCGGTCGTGCTCCACGGAGAGTGCCTGCACCTGATCAACGATCCGCGCACCAGCTGACTCGGCCTTCCGGACGTGGACTTCGGCGCTGTACTTCGCCCCCGACGGACAGGCGTTGCAAACGCCGTATCCGACGCATTCGGAGCGGTCATCGTATTCCTCGGAGTTGATGGCTTTCGGCTGGGACGCCATCGCGATTCCGAGTTCCTCACAGGCCTCGGCAAACAGCGAATCCGAGTAGCTCGGCTCGAACGCTGTCAGTGGATAGGGCTCTTTTCGCGGCGGTCCGTGTGGGTTGTCATCGGCCCCTGAAACGCCCATCTCCCGTTCGGCGCGCACGTAGTACGGCTGAAGGTCGTCGTAGCTGATCGGCCAATCCTGTGCTACCCCGTACCGCGTGTTCATCTCGAAGTCTTCTTGATGAAGCCGCGGTGTGTTTGCGTCCCAGTGTAAGGACGTGCCACCGACCGCCTTCACACGGGTCTCGTTAAGCCGTGCATTGATGTCGCCGGTCGACGTGTATCTATCCCGTTCGCCATTACGCCAGAACGCGTCACGTTCGAAGTTCGGACGCAGCCACATCTCCATGCGTCGGTGGTGGTCCTCTGAACTCAACCGTTCGCCCGCCTCGAGTACCACGACATCGTGCCCGCGCCGTGCCAGCGAGTAGGCAGTGAAGGCTCCAGCCGGCCCTGCCCCGACGATACAGACGTCAGCCTCAGTCGGAGTTCGGTCGTCTGCGGCCGTCATCGTTCACCTCCCTCCGGCCCTTGCTGGTATGCCTCTCGCCCACCGGGATGTCCGGGCGGATTCTCGACCCCAAGCAGTTTGCCACCCGCAGGAGACGTAAACAGGACGTACAACAGGTCGCCTACGAGATAAAACCGGACCCGTTCCGCAGTTGTTCCGTCAGCAGTGGGATGCACTGTGGTCACGCCCATTGACTGCAAGACCTGTCGCCGCCGCCCTGCTGAAAGGTCGGCAATCCTGCCACCAAAGCGTGCGCTGGCGTGATCGTCGACCGCTTCGATAGCAGTAACGAGGTTGTCAAAATGATCTGGTTCCGGTTCAACCCGCCCAAACACGCGGCTCTCGATGAACGACCGCTCTATGGAGACCTCTGACGGGTACACCGCGCTGGCGATAGCCGTCAGTGCGTCGATGTGGGCTGCCGATGCTGGATGGGAGCTAGGCTCCGTCGCAGAATCGGCAGCCAATAACTCGGGAGAGTCGGTGCCATATCCGTAGCCTGCAGCCGCGAATGCCGTGCCACCGAGGGCTGTGAGAAATTGGCGTCTGCTCGGAACGCCATCGTCTGACTCGGACTGGTTTTCAGTCATTGGACAGCCCTCCGCTGATAATCCCAACACCATGCACAGTGGATGAGAGGACCTGCTCGTGGTAGGTACACCACCAAAGCATAGCGATTAGCGCGACTGGCGCTGAGAGAACCACTGCCAGTTCACCGTAATTATACACACTGAGCAGGGCGGTTGTCCCAACAGTGGCTATCGGCGAACCGCTGCCGAGCAAGCCGGTGACGAACGCGCGGAATGCGCTTGCTGTCGGATACAGTCCCAGATCGTGGACGAAAACATCGAGCGCTGAGACGACAAACAGCCACCCAGTGCCGATGAAAAACACACCGATAGCCGTCCCAGTGGTCGGCCCCTCAGGGTTTCGTCTGTGGCTCTCAGATTCGAACAACGAGTGGCCACGAGTGTCTGTCTGGCCGACATAGCTACCGAGACGTTTGACGGCTCCAATAGCGGCCAGTCCAAACACGCTGAATCCAACAGCCGCGAGGACTCCCGGAAGGAATCCACTAACGGCCGTGTAGAAGCGTTGCGCCCCCAGAACCATTACCAGCCATGCCCCAAACGCTGTTGCATTGACCCCACTGACCAGCATGATTCCGGCGTAGGCCGGAGCCACCCGATGCATCGATTCCAGGCCCTGCCTTTCCTGACCGCTAGAGAGTCCGCTAGCGAGCCACACGACCCCACAGGCAAAAGCCAGTACCCATGCCGTCGTGCCTGCCGTCCAGTACCCGATGGTCCCGTGGAAGCCATCGTGGATGATGAGCCCAGCGACGCCACCGAGCGGTGTTGCGGGACCAATGAGAACGGTCGCTGCGACGAACGCGCCACCGACATACGCCATCGAGATAGCTGTCCGCGTTGCTATCTCAACTAAGAGAAACCCGAGAACAGCCGCTAGCGTAATCGTCACTTGGTCGTCTCTACCCACCCTGAATCGATTGACTCTCCCCCACATACACCCTGAATAATGCCATTCCAGTATTGTTAGCCACAATTTAATTCAAAATATATCCACGGTTACGGCTTCCTCGACACTGGCTCCGAGCCGTGCCTACGTATTCCAACAGGATGGTGTCGAGCGAACCGGGCGCGCCACAGATACCGATCACGGGTCACGGCTACACTTCGGGAACGAATCGAAAAGCGGTGGCTTCGGCTGTCTTTTTGCAGTTCAGTTCCGAGTTAAAGCGCCGAAGCCAGGGGTGGGATTTGAACCCACGAACTCTCGATTACAAGTCGAGTGCTTGGACCACCCAAGCTCCCCTGGCACGGTTGCATACCTGCGTTGTGTGGGGACCGTTTAGAGAGTATCGTTTTCGGTCGGCTTTTCGAGTTCGATTCGGTGTGGTGCGTAGCCGTGTGCTCGATAGAACTGTCGGGCGGACTCATTGTCTGCCATCGCTTCCAGCGCAAGGATATCTGCACCGGCCTGGCGGAGTAGTTCCTCCGCCGTATCGAGCAGTTCGCTGCCGATTCCCTGGTTCCTGTGGACCGGTTCGACGAAGATGTTCTCGATGATGCCCCGCGTCTCGTCCTGTTCGTACCGGCCACTGTCGAGAGTCATCATGACGAACCCGATGATGTGCTGGTCTATGCGGGCGATACGAACATTCTCGGCGACGATGCGCTGTACGACAGTCTCCCGGACCGCGGTCCGGTTGCGGTCCCCGAACAGATGTGACCCGTGGGCACGCTGGCTCTCCGCCAGTCGGACCCACAGGTCGACGATGGTGTCCACGTCATCCATCGAGGCGGTGGCGATTTCCACGGTGCTACTCCGTGTTGTACGGTCAAAACAGTTCGGCTACACCGCTGTATCCGTCTTTGCGGGGAGAGGCCGCTGGAGTGGCTCAGACGTCACGACAGTCCGCACAGAGGAGCTGTCCGTTGAACGAGGCCAGATTCCGCGTAAAGGTGCTACAGGCGGAACAGATGCCCTGACTGTCGAACGAATCCTCGGCGGCGGACTGCATCCCGTCGGTCGTGGCTTCCTGCCCAGTTGTCGCAACCGGCGAGGGCTGTTCGACGACGTCTGTCGACTCGCTCTCTAATCGTGCAGTCGAGAGGATATCGTGCTCAGTCAGCGTCCCGAGCGGCTCTCCGTCAGCCGTTACTAGGAGGAACTCGGCGGACCGTGTCGCCATTCGGTCCCGGGCCGCCGGGAGTCCAGCATCGGGGCCAATTGTCGGAATGGATTCACGCATCACGTCGCCGACGGTGGCAGTCTCCGGGTCACCGCCGTCGACGATGTATGCCAGTACGTCTCTGTCCGTCGCGACACCGACTGGTTCGTTCCCCCGTAACACGAGAATCGGATGCTGATCTTCTCGGATCAGCAACTCCGTCGTTTCAAGGAGGTCGTCGGACTCGCTTGCACCGACGTACTCTCTGTTCATAACCTCCCGCACAGTGACCTCACCGTTCATGTGTGTCATTACCACATGACTGGTCTAAAAGATACCTCCACTACGTTTATATCGCGTGGTTCACAAGTTACTCACTTGTCTCGGTTTCCATGGTGACGGCCTCGCCAGTCGCCCGACAGGTTTCTAGTGCGTGCTTGGCATCCATCCCGGCCGTCGCTGCCGTCCGCCCGCGTCCGACGCCGACTTTCAGCTCCACGTCGACTTCTTCGCGGACGTGGCTGATTGCGTCGTGGTAGTCCGCTTCATCCAGGTCCGGACAGACCGCGATGACGTTGTCGCCGCCGACGAAAAACGACAGCGAGTTGTGGGCCTCGCGCATGTACTTCATGAGGGCTGCGTAGCCCTGCTCGATCTGGATGAACGTGTCGAACTCGTTGAGTTGGTCGGTGTACTTCTCGGTGGCGTCGTCGACATCGAAATGCGCGAGTTGCACGTCTGTCGGTTTCCGGAACTCCTCGTCGATTGTCTGGCCACGTAGCACTTCTCGTCGCCCCTTGTCCTGTGCACTCCCGGCCTCCTGAAGTTGCTCCGTCGCCGTTCCCAGCGCCGAGACGGGTGTCGTTCCCGTTGCGACAGAGAGACTCATCGTCACGGGGTAGCGATTACCGACGGATTCCTGAATGAGTGCGTGTGCTGCCTCGTCCAATCCGTTCGTTACGGCGATCATGTTGTCGAACCGCGAGAAGAAGATGTAGCCGTCGCGGTTCCCGACCAACTGTGCGAGGTCAGCGTACAACCGGGACTGGAGCGTCTGAAGATCGACTTCACGGCGGGGTTCAGGCGTCACAGTCCACGGCCCGTAATTATCAATCTGTATATGGGTGATCTGGGTGTTGGTCACTGTCCATCGACAGTTTGGAAGCAATAGGTATTGCTCTGTCGGAATATACCCGCAGAACGGACTGGTGGCTGGTCCGAACCGGTGTCGAGTTCCGGACACACGGCCTAGTTTAGCGGTTGGTAGTTGGCACCGCATCGTAGCGCTGTATCTCGACGGTTCCAACCATCGAATCGTACGTGACGGTGTCTGTCGCCGTCAGTTTTGGCAGGTGCTCCGTGAACAGCTCCTCGGTGAGTTCGTCCCTCGCAGTGTCCGGGACCGCTGCTGGCTCGATGTCACGCTCGACCGCGAGAACCGCTGCCGCGAGGTCTGACACGACTACTGGCTCATCGCGGTCAGCCAGTATCGAGAGTGCGCGCCGACGGGTGTCATTCGACAACAGGTCAGCAACAACCTCCTCGGGAAGCCCGTGTCCGGTCCGGTCACCGTTTGAAGATGTCGTCGCCATACGCGACGCTACACCGGCCACCCACAAGTATGTGTCGTGCCCACACACAACACAATCAGGCCTGTTCGAGTCTGTACGGCCACCAGTCCGCCTCGCGCAGCGCGCGCCCAAGCGATTTGTGGAAGTCCGGGAAGTCCTCGAACTCCTCTTGATCGACGTATTCGAAGATGTCCGCCACGCTGACGACCGTCTCGTAATCGATCCGAACCGGGTGGTCTCCGTACTGTTCGACGTACTCCTCGGCGGTCAGCGGGAAGTCTTCGTCCTCGTCGACTTTCTTCGCCAGCACAGCGTGACCGTACTTGCGCCGGCCCTCGCTTCCTTCCTCGCCGTCCGGATCGTGTGGCCAATCCATACGCGAGTCTCTGGACACTGGCACAAAAAGGGTTTCTCTCCCCGCCTACAGTTCGAAGCCGCTGTCGTTCCGGCTGCCACCCCGTCGGAGGAGCGCGATAACGACACCGAACAGCAGCAACGCACCGAGGAGTCCGCCGATGACCAGCATTGTGCTGATACCCATGACTGTCGCCGGAAGCGGGCCGAGTCCGCCGTCACCGTCAACCGCGGGTTCAGTCTGGATCGCTGGCTCTGTTCCCGTCGGTTCCGTTTCTGGTTCAGCGCCGCCGTTTCCGTCGGTCTGGACCTGGCTCTCGGTTACCTGAATCTCGCCGGCGTTGACATCGTTGAACTTGATCTGGAACGTCCCCGGCGTCGTCACGACCGTCGACAGCGTCACCGTCTGTTCGGTGTCCGCTGGCACAGTCACCGAGGTCTGGTTGACGACCGCATCGTCCACCCGCATCTGTGCGTCGTAGGGGCCCTCGATACTGCCGTCGTTGGCGACCGTCGCTTCAACGACGACCCGTTGCCCCTCAGGAGCCTGCTCGCTGACGACTGAGGTTCGCGTGATGCTGAATGCAGGCTCGATCTTCCCAATCGCATAGGCCGATGCGCCCGCCGTGTCCGCTTCGTATACGACTTGATCAGTCCGCTCCTCAACAACGCTCGTTTCAGCGGCTTGCCATGACCCGTTCACACGGTGATACACGCGGACCGCCGAAGCATCGATCCCGGCCGACTGGAGGTTCGAGCGGTTCAACACGAACTGCATCGACGACGGCTGAACCCCTGCTGACGAGCCAACGGTAACCACACCGAACACCGATGCATCGTCGTTATCGGGTACCGCGATGTCTGCGTCCGCGGGGTCTGTGTACTCGGTTACGTTCTGTGTGAACGACCGCTGGGATGCGTTTACAGTCCATGACTGGACCGTGAACGTCCGGTTCATCGCGCTCGGCATCTCGACTTCGTATGGCTTCGTCGTTGGAACCGCGCCGCCACGGACCTCGGTCTGTCGGCTGGTCGCATCCTGTCGTATCGTCATCGCAGTCGCTTTCTTGACCTGAACGGTACCAGCCGACCGTTTTGGACTTTTGACCGTAATCTGATATGTCCCAGGCGTGTTAAACGTTAGTGCCCGTGTCCGCTTTGCCGATGACCCGGAATCGACGGCTACCCGTTCGGTTGCTTTCGTCGTTCCGTTCGCCACGTACTCAACGCTCATCGCACCCCCGGAGCTCCCGGTGTTCTTGACCGTTGCGGTGACGTTTACCGATTCACCGGCCAGTATCGTGTTTACCTCTTTTGATGCGCCAGACACGAACAGTCGTGGTGCAGCAGCAGCAGGGCCTGCCGCTGTCGCTGCAAGGAGGAGAGCAACGACACAGACCGAGAGGAGGCTCGGAAGATGCTGCTTTGGGGACCTCTCTTCACGTACCATTACTCAAATATAATCCAGACCATCGACATAAAACCGCCCGATTGCCTCGATCCGGTAAACCGTCCTTACGAATCGGAAGGCAGCGAATTCTGTCAGCCTCGCGGTGGCGTCTGTCACCCACGTAGTCTGTTGCTACTGGTCTCGATGTCATTCAGAGCAAGATGTCACACGTGCTGCATTCATGCGCTGGGACTTGCAGGGTTCAAGTCGCCAGTGTGTACCGACGGCTCCTCGCGTATTCGCTCGGAGCAATACGGTGGGACTGGGATTTGAACCGAGCCGAGACGGTCCTGCTCACGTCGTTGCGCGGGCTGCGACTCGTCGGCTTCAAATCCCAGCTGGCGTACTTGCCACTCACGGTTTGTTCGTGGCAAAATACGGTGGGACTGGGATTTGAACCCAGGAATCCGTGAGGATACCTGCTTTCAAGGCAGGCGCAATAGGCCGCTCTGCCATCCCACCGCAGTCAAGCATATTCGGTGGGCCTTCTAAGACCTGTCGGTCTCTCTGACCACAGTCGCCGAACCCTCATCGTCAATGATACGTATCCCGAGGTCATCGAGGAACGCTGTCGTCCGTTGCGGTACGACCCGACCAGCCCGGTTCCGGGCCCGGAGCAGCGGCACGATGGTTTCGAGATCTGCTCGCGTTTCGAGGACGGCTGACGGCGGGAGAAAGTCCACGTCGAGGCCGGCATCTCCAGCACGTTCGCCGATAGTTTCGACCGTCGGGGTGGCGTAGCTGTCCTCGAAATCTATCGGCTCGCCGAACCCGGCGTAGTAGACGCGGCCGCCCGCAGCGGGGCCAAGAACCACGCCGCTGGACCGGAGTTTCATCGCCGCGCTGTCGATGAGTTGTCGGTTCAACAGTGCCGCTGTCGGTTCGACGGCGGCGACGGTTGCGACGTCTTCCCGGTCAAGGAGGTGCGTCACTGTGTTCCCGACCCGACCAGCGAACGTCGACCCGACTTGGACCTCGAATCGGGCGTTGCCCGGTGATTCAAGCGCCTTTGTCACTGGCTCCCTCACCGCGGTCTCGGGGTCGACACCGTCTGGCACCTGTTCCGAAGGTCGATAGTTCACTAACAACTCGGCACCGCTGATCTCCACCGCACGACAGACATCGAGCAACATGGCTTCGTATAGCTCGGCGGCCTCGGCGTCGTCTACGATGCCGCCCGCCAGATCCTGTAACACGAACCCTTCGACTGGCGGGTCAGCCAGTACAGTTACCGTAGTCATACTGTCTTCTCGGCCCGACTGTGATTAGTCGCTTGTGTTCCGTTGTAGCCACGGAACAATTATAAGATGTGAGGAATATTTGATAACTAAGAGAAACTATATGGAGCAACCCCAGACCTACAGATGTGATGGATGTGGGTCGGAGTATCGGGTGCTTGGAGAGCCCCAACCGAAGGTCGTGTGCCGCGACTGCGACCGCGAAGCCACGTTATCCGGGACGGCAGCGGCACAGCGGGCGTACCGTCTCGGCTACACACGGTACCGTGAGGCGCGCCGCCAGCTATCGGATGCGCTGGCGACCGTCGAAGACGGGGAGCTGGCGCTCGCTCGCGGTGGGTTCGACAGTGCCGCGTCGGATTTCGAGGACAGCGTCGAGGAGTTCACGACGGCTGTTCGCGAAGCGAACGACGACGTGCTGACCGAGTGGTCGGAACGAGCACGCAAGAAAGCGACCTGCCTCTGGCAAGCCGCCGAATGGCTCAGCGGCATGACCTACGCCAGCGAACAGGGTGAGTCGACACAGGCGAGCCAGTACCGCCACGACGCCGAGAACCGTCTACAGGCAGCAACGGAGTACGGGACAGTGTCGAGCCCGAAAGAGTTACTTCAGGCCGCTGCGACTGAAGTCCAGTCTGACACCTGACTACCGGCCGCGTCGGCCCTTTGTTTGCCGATAGTCCTGTCCGAGCGTCTCGCTGAAGTGTTCCAGAAACGCCGTCCGCTGTTCGTCGGTCTGTTCGCTTGGCGGAATCATTGGGAGGATCTCGAACCCGCGGCCGCGGATCGTCGTCGCGTGGCGGTCCTCAATGTCGAGTTCGTCCTCGCTCATCGTCGTGTACTCGAAGGCCAATTCTTCGAGCGGCCGTTGTCCGACCGGCAGTAGGATTTCGGGGTTGATCATCCGTATCTCGCTGTTGAGATACGGCTCGCAGTTGACGACTTCCTCGTCGGTCGCCTCCCTGTCGGGATGGCGACAACGGGTGACGTACGTCAGGAAGGTGTTCTGTAGCTGCGGCCTGTCGGCGTCCGGGTCCGAACACATATCGACCGCGGCGAGAATGTCGAGCAGTTCGCGCTCGTTCTCGCCGGTAAAGGGGAGACCGGACTCGTCAGCGCCGACTGCGGGCGAATCGCCGAGAACGATGAACTCGGCCCCCACGTCACCGTAGCCGTGGACGACGTTCTCGCGCGTCTCACACAGCGCGGGACAGTTCTGACACTCCTCGTCCATCCCGAACGGGTTTGACTTGGACTCCTGTTGTGCGTCCATGTTAGTCGTCGTCGATAGTTTTTGCGTGGGTGTCCGCGTCCTCTGGGTCGTTCTGCGGGCTGGACGGGTGGTAGTCGGTGTCGTACTCGCCTGGCCGACCGTCGAGTCGGTCGGGATTGATGCGGCCGCCAAGGAGCATGAAGTCAAGGACCGTACAGGCGAGCATAGCCTCGACGACCGGGACCGCCCGCGGCGGCAGGACCGGGTCGTGGCGGCCGGTAACGGTAATTTCCTTGCCTTCGCCGGTCTCCCAGTCGACAGTCTCCTGCGTCTTTGGAATCGACACCGGCGCGTGCCATGACACTTCGCCGTAGATGGGCTGGCCGGTCGTGATGCCGCCCTGAATCCCGCCGTGGTCGTTGCCGACAGGCGTGGGGTGACCGTCTTCGTCGAACTCCCAGTTCTCGGTGTACTCACTGCCCTTGGTCGTCCGGGCCTCGCGGCCGATGCCGTACTCGAAGTCGTTGACCGCCGGAATGGAGTACATCGCCTGGCCGAGCCGGGACGGGAAGCTATCGAACCGGGGTGCGCCGAGGCCGGACGGGACGCCGCGACACTCGAAGTAAATCGCGCCGCCGATGGAGTCGCCCTCCTTCTGGTGCTGGTCGGCCACGTCGCGCATCTCCTCGGCGGCCTCGGGGTCAGCACAGCGAACCTCGTTTTCCTCGCTGTGTTCGAGCATATCCTCGAAGGTGACCGGCCCAGCCTCGACGTCGCCGATCTGGCACACGTGGGCCTTGATCTGGACATCGTAGTCGGACTGTTCGAGGACCTGCTTGGCGACGCCGCCGGCGGCGACCCAGTTCACCGTCTCGCGGGCAGAGGAGCGACCGCCGCCGCCCCAGTTCCGGGTCCCGAACTTCGCGGAGTAGGTGTAGTCACCATGAGACGGCCGCGGGGCCGTGATGAAGGGCTCGTACTTGCCCGAGCGGGCGTCCTTGTTCTGGATGACCATCCCGATAGGCGTCCCCGTCGTGTACCCGTCCTGAATCCCGGAGTTGATCGCCACCTTATCGGGCTCGCCCCGGGAGGTGGTGATCATCGACTGGCCGGGCTTGCGCCGGTCGAGGTCTTTCTGTATCTCTTCCTCTGAGAGTTCGACGCCCGCCGGAACGCCTGAGACGGTACAGCCCATCGCCTCCCCGTGAGACTCGCCATAGGTCGTCATGCGGAACAGACGACCGAACTCGTTGCCGTTCATTACAGTGGTGTCGGGGTTGCGGGCATTTGAACCTTGTAGATGCGCCCGTCAGTCGTCGAGCCACCTGACCCGGTCGAGGAACTGCACCGTCTTCGCCCCCTTGACCTGTTTCTCGAAAACCGCATCGAACACCTCATCTGTGTCGTCAGGCCGGGGCTCCCAGGTGTACCGTACCAGCGTTACGTCCGGATACTTCGTGTTGACCGCACGGGCGAAGTTGCCCTCTGACGAGGCAGTGCGCCGGCGTCCGACCACCACGCAGTCGAACTCGCGGTCGGCCAGCACTGTCATCGCCCGGTCGGTGTTTGGTGTCGTTACTAGTTCGACTGCCTCGCGCTCGTCGGCAATATCGGCCTGCAAATCAAGCAACAACTGGTCGTCATCGACGTAGAGGACTGTCGTAGGGTCCGCAGTAGACTGTTCGGAAGCGCTCGTTTGATTCACAACGTGTGTTGTAAATGTTCTTCGTCGCGTAAAAGCGCACTTATCTATCAGATACGTAATACTCTTTCATTGCAAAAACCGACCTGCTGGTGACCCGATACCCTATTGCTCGACAGCAGCGCCAAGCGAGTCGAGCACGTCGAAGAAGTCAGGGAAGGACACGTCAACGTGTTCTGCGCCGGTCACCGTCGTTTCGCCGTCGGCGACGAGGCCGGCGACGGCCAGCGACATGATGATGCGGTGGTCCGCACGGCCTTCCACGGTTGTGCCGACGAGGTCGCTGTCAGCGCCGTAAACGAACAGTTCGTCCTGGTGTTCTTCGACCTCCGCGCCCATCTTCGTGAGTTCCTCGGCCATCGCGCTCACGCGGTCAGTCTCCTTGTACCGGACGTGCTCGGCGTCGGTAATCCGGGTGACGCCGTCGGCAGCGGCCCCAAGCGTCGCGATGGTCGGCAGGAGGTCCGGCGTGTCTTCGACGCCGACCTCGATGCCAGTCAGCTCGGACTGTGAAACGGTGATTTCGCCGTGTTCCTCGTCCCAGTCGAGGTCGGCCCCCATCCGGTCGAGGATGTCAACGATGGCGGCGTCACCTTGCGCGCTCGGGAACGCCGACGTGACCTGCAGGCCGTCCTCGGCGGCGAGCGCGCCGGCCGCGAGCAGGTAGCTCATCGACGAGAAGTCCCCGGGGACGTTGTAGTCGCCGCCGTCGGGGACGTAGGTCTGGCCGCCGTCGACGGTGAAGCCAGCGTCGGTTTTCTCGGCGGCGACGCCGAACGCGTCCAGCACCTCCAGCGTGATGTCGACGTACGGTGACGACTTCAGCTCGGTCGTCAGGTCGATGTCGATGCCGTCCGGTGAGACGGCTCCGGCCATCAACAGCGCAGTGATGTACTGTGAGGACACGTCGCCGGGGATTTCGACTGCCCCGCCGTCGATGCCGCCGCCGACGACCAGCGGGGCCTGCCCGTTGCGGCGGGTCGACTCGGCGTCGCCATTTAGCTGTCCGATAGCATCGAGTAGCGGCCCCTGCGGGCGCGACCGGAGAGACTCGTCACCAGTCAGCACTGCAAGGTCGTCCTGTAGGGCGGCTGTGGCGGTGACCAGTCGCATCGTCGTCCCGCTGTTGGCACAGTCGATAACGTCGGCCGGCGTCTCCGGCCGGCCGTCGAAGCCCGTCACTTCGACCGTCGACTCGTCCTCAGCCAGCGAAACACTGCCGCCGTATGCTTCGACGGCTCGCATTGTGGCCTTCGTGTCTGCGCTCACGAGCGGGTCGTGGACCACTGCGCCGTCCGCGTAGCCCGCGGCCAGCACCGCCCGGTGGGTGTAACTCTTCGACGGCGGTGCCTGTGCCGTCCCCTCGACCGTCGACTCAGCAATCGTGATGTCCATGCCCGGTCGGTAGCGGGCGTTCGACAAGAGACTACCGCTCCCACCCCACTGCGGTGAGAGCAACGACCTTGTGGCTGGCAGCGGTACCACCGCTATGGTCCCAGCGATGGACAGCGCGACCGCTGTCGTCACGGGTGCGAGTAGAGGTATCGGCGAGCAGATAGCTCACGCGGTAGCGGGTGCAGGCGCACATACGGCCATCTGTGCCCGCGACGCCGAGGCGCTTGAGCGGGTCGAAGCTGATATCCGGGACGCTGGTGGCTCCGTGACCGCGATTCGCACGGACGTACGTGATGAGTACGATGTTGAACGGCTGGTCGAAACTGCCATGCGGGAAGGAGGCGCAATACAGTACGTTGTCGCCAACGCCGGCGTCTACCACGGCACCGCCGGCGAGACGCCGCTCACCGAGGAATCCTACACTGCCTTCGACGACCATATCCGGACGAACGCCCGCGGCGTGTTCTCGACGATCCGGGAAGCCGTTCCGCACCTCGGCCCGGATGCCCGAATCGTCGTCCCGACGGGTGTCGTCGCCCGCGAGGGAATGCCCGGCTACGGCTCCTACGCGGTTTCGAAAGCTGCCGCAGAGGCTATTGCTCGCGGATTCGCGGCCGACCTCGATACGCCGGTCGGCGCAGTCGACCCCGGACAGGTCGCGACGGACCTCTCCGGTGACGGCGGGCGCGACCCAGTGTCAGTCGCCGAAATGGTTCTCTGGGCGCTCCGTGATGCAGACCCGTCAGCGCTGGACGGCGGTGTCCTTGACTGGGGCGACTATCGGTCGGCGACCCGGTAACCGCCATCGATGGGTTTATTGGTAACAGGCCGGTGAATGTAGATAATGTCTATTAACTCAAACTCAGTATTTAATAACTCTGGACGGGTGTCCGCCGCCGGTATCGCAAGTGTCGTCGGTCTGGCGGTCCTGTCAGCCGTCGCCGTCACCGGTGGGGCTGTGAAAGTCCTCGTTATCTCCTGGGTCGCGTTCGCAGCAATGGCACTGGGCGCGTGGCTCGGTGCACGGGCCGACGAGACGAACCCCTACCGACTGGTCTGGGGCTACGGCCTCGCGAGCGGTGCGATGGTCACGTCGGCGGCCATGTTCCTCGTCCCGCAGGCGATGGGACTGGGCGGTCAGGCCGGCGCAGCACGAATCGGCGGCGTCGGCATCGCCGCCGGACTGGTCACCGGCTACGGCACCCACACTATCGGTCATCGACTGACCCACATCGAGACGTCCTTCGACATGACCACGATCGCTATCGCCGCCCACGCGCTCTCGGCCGGACTGGTCATCGGGCTGGTCTACGCTTCGATGCCGGACCTGGGTATCCTGCTCGGCCTCGCCATCGTCTCGCACAAAGGGCCGGCCGGCTACGCCGCCGCCCGGCGGCTCGGACGTAGCGACAAGTCCGCCACGGCGCTGTTGCTCCCCGCGGCTGGCGTTGGTCTGACGGCGATCCCATCCGCGCTGCTTCCAGTTCCGGAGTCAGCGCTTCTCAACGCGGTCATCTTCGGGTTCGCCGCTGGCATCTTCCTCCACGTTGCAATGGACTTCCTGCCGAACTGCGAAGCCGGCAGCGAGATCGATGAGGTCTGTGAACTCCACGACCACTCTCACGACCTGCTCGACGAACTCCGGACGCACGCCGTCGGGTCAACAGTAGTCGGCGCGGCCGTCATTGTGCTGGCGTGGGTCGCCATCTGAACGCGTGGTTGTCGTCACCGCACGGGCATTGTCACGGCGACACTTGTCCCGTCACCATCGGTTTGAATGTCGATATCGCCACCGACGTAGCTGATAAGCCAGTACGCGAACCACAGCCCTAGCCCGGACCCGTGTTCGAGCGGCTTTTCCTCCGCCGCTTCGATGACCCGGCGCTCCTGGTCCGGAACGCCCGGCCCGTTGTCCGACACCGTCACTGTCGCTGTCGTGTCGTGGCGCTCCGCCCGAATGGTCACTCGCGGTGCCGACGCGTCAGAGTGCTTGATACCGTTCTCGATGAGTTCCTGCAACGCCGGGACAACCTTTGCATCTATCGTCGACGACGTGACGTCGCTTTCGACGACGAACTCGGCGTCGGGATATGCTGCGGCCAGCCCGTCTGTGATATCACTGAGGACGGCTTCGAGTTCGCGCTCGACATCGTCGGTAACTGAGTCCGCGAGCAGTTCCTGCACGTGGTGGGCTTTCTCGCTAATATCGAGCAGGGACTGAACGTTCCCTTTGATCGTCTCAAGATGAGCAAGCGCGTCCTCGTCGTCGACTAGCTCTGAGAGAATATCTGCACGTCCGCTGATCGTCGTTCCGTTGTTCCGGAGATTGTGGCGGAGAATCCGGTGAAACACGGTCAGCTGTTGCTCGCGCAGTCGACGCCCGGTGATTTCGTTCTGAATCCCGACGAACCCCTGTATCGTCCCGTCTGCGTCCTGAATCGGGGCGATGGTCTGATTGAGGATGAACCGCTCGCCGGACTTGCGCTCGTTTACAATCTCGCTCGTCCAGACCTCGCCGCGACAGATTGTGTCCCAGAGCCGCTCGTAGAACTGTTCGCCCTGCTCACCGGATTTGAGTATCCGCGGCGTCCGACCGATCGCTTCCTCAGCGCTGAATCCGGTGAGTTCCTCGAACGCCGGGTTAACGTACTCGATGATACCGTTCGTGTTCGTTATCAGAATCGCATGCCCCGCGTGCTCGACAGCGTTTCTGAACCGTCGGAGTTCGTTGTTTTGCTCCCTGAGGTTTTCGGCGAGGTCTTCGGTGTGGCTGCGCCGCGCGAGGAGGTTCGCGATAGTCCGAAAGAACGCCTGCGTATCCACCGGCGCTGTCACAATATCGTTTACGACGAGTGGCTGTTCCGCAGCGTCGATACCGGGGAGGTCAATCCTGACCGGGGTCTCCTCACGACGGACCAGAATCACGGGGCAAAACACCGGATCTGCCCGGTGTTTGTACTGTTCTATCGCTGCTCTGTATTTCGGAAACGACGACTCGTCGACGATGTGGAGGTCGGCCTCCCGGAACTCGCCGTCTGTGATCGGCGTGTGGTGTTCGGCGACGACGGAGGCGAGCGCGTCCCGGTTGCCATCGCCGGCCAGCAGTAACTGGATGTCAGCCATCGGTGGTTAGTGAGTGGACGACTGATTGTTGCCGTCGCCATGCTGTTCAGGGACGCCCTCAAACACGCCGTGCATTCCTGAGACGGGGTCGCCGACCTGTAGGCCGTCGGCGGTTATCTCGAACCGGCGAGGCACGGTTTCGAACCCGCCGACGCGCTTTTTTAGTGCGCCGACAACACGCTGGAGTTCGCCCGCAACCTCGATGTAGTTCTGGAAGACGATGTTGTCAGCGAGGTAGCTGACGTTCTCGCTCGTCGGCTCGTGCAGCCCGGTCACGTCTCTGCGCTGGTCGATCAGGATTACAGCCGTGTTCCCGCGCGTGAGCTGCTGTGTCAGGGCGTGGAGCCGCCGACGCAGTTCCACGTCGTCTTGGCCGCGCTTGATCGCGTTCTTGTAGCCCGCGATGCCGTCGATAACTACGAGTTCGGCCCCACGCTCCTCGGCCTGGGTCTTGACACGGTTTGCGAACTCCTCGGGCGACAGCGCCAGCGATTCGACCTCCTCAACGAGAAGTGTTCCCTCGTCACGTAACTCCGAGAGCGGTATCCCGAACGTCTCACAGCGGTGGCTGAACGTGTCGATTGACTCATCGAACAGGTACGCGAGCGCCGGGGACCCGTCTGCCGCTGCGGAAGCCAGAAACTCCGTCGCTGTCGTCGACTTGCCGACACCGGAGGGGCCGCTAAGAATGGTTACTGTTCCGCGTTCGAGTCCACCATCGAGGAGCGAATCCAGTTCCGGAACCCCGGCGGAAAACTGCGTGGGGTCGAACGACCGCGTCCGCTGTTCCGGTTCGAGCGCCGGATACACTTCGACGCCGGAGTCGCGGATCTCCATCCCATGTGAGCCGTCCTGCTGGCCGATGCCGCGGTGCTTGCGCAGTCGAATCCGCCGACCTGCCTTCTCGTCGCCGTAGCTGAGCGAGATGATGCCGTCGCTGAGCGACCTGAGTTGCGTGTCCATCTGATTGCTCGGTGTCTTGGTCGCCAGCACGGTCGTCTCCCTGTCCTGCAGGAAGCGCGCAAAGGAGATGACGCGCTTGCGAAACTGGTACTCGGTCGGTTCGAGATACTGGAAATGCGTGATGGGGTCGATGAGAACGCGGTCCGGGTCAACCCGCTCGATAGCCTCGCGGATATCCGAAATCAGGTGCCCGTCTTCAACGTCTCGTGGCTTGACCACGTCGTACGACTCAGCCTCCTCGAAGAACTCCGAGTCGGGACCGACATCGAGAAACGTCGCGTCGCTGATATCGATGCCGAGTTCGGCAGTGTTCGCCCGCAGATCGGACGCAGATTCCTCCGCATGAATGAACAGCACGTCGTCGCCGGCTTCAAGTCCTGCTTCGAGAAACTGCGTGCCAAGCAGTGTTTTGCCGGTTCCGGGCGGCCCGATAACGAGATAGAGCCGCCCTTCCACCAGTCCGCCTCTGAGAAGCGAATCAAGGCCGGAAATACCGCTAGAAAGCTGCGTGAACTGCCGCTCGGAAGAGGACATAGAAGGAGTATCGGACGGGGAGTAATAAGCATCTCGTGAGAAACCAACGTGTGATAACGACGGAGCCAGCGAGTTGTCGGCTGATTTGCCTCCGCGGTATCGATTACTGATATCTATTTGCCGTCGAGCAACTGCCCGGCAAGAATCGGCACGAACGTCCGCAATCCACTTTTTTAGCTCGGGTGTACCTCCTGTGGTCGCGCACCACTCCGAAAAAACGTGGGCGAAAAAGTCGACCACTCACTCCGCTCGTGGTCGTACTAGTCCTATTCGAGCAACTGTTCGGCCAGAATCGGGACAAACGTCCGCAATCCACCTTTTTTACCCTCGGGTGTGCTCCCAGTGGTCGCACACCGCTCGGTAAAAACGTGGGCGAAAAGCGACCACTCGCGTCGCTCGTGGTCGTCCTATTCCTCACTAAGCAACTGCTCGGCCAGAATCGGCACGAAGGTGCCGATATCGGTGACCATCCCGACTGCCTGTGCGGAGCCGCGGTCGAGGAGTTGCGTCACCGTCGCGGGGTTGATATCGACGCAGACGACCCGCGTTGTCGAGGGGAGACAGTTCCCGACGGCGACCGAGTGTAGCAACGTCGAGAGCATCAGTACCATGTCGGCTTCGTGGGCCTGCTCTCGGATTGCGTTCTGGGCCTCGACGGCGTCGGTGATCGTGTCCGGCAGCGGGCCGTCGTCGCGGATAGAGCCCGCAAGCACGAACGGTCGGTCGTTGTCGATACACTCGTACATGACGCCAGACTCGATGGTTCCGGACTCGACGGCCTCCTCGATGCCGCCCTCGCGGATGACCTCGCTGATAGTGTAGATGTGGTGTTTGTGGCCGTGGCGGGGGTGGTCAAGGCTCTCGGTGTCCATCCCGAGCGAGGTGCCGTAGATATCTCGCTCGATGTCGTGGACGGCGAAGCCGTTGCCGGCCGAGAGCATATCGACGTAGCCCTCCCGGACGAGGCGAGCGAGGTCTTCACGCGCGCCGGAGTGGATGAGCGCCGGCCCACAGACCGCCATCACCTTGCCGCCTTCCTTTTTTGTCTCCTCGATTGCGTTTGCGATCTTGCGGATGGTCGACTCCGAGGGCCGCTCCGATGAGACGCCGCCCTGCATGAAGCCGAACGCGCCGCCGGAGTCACGGGGCCGCTCCGGCGGCTGGACCTTGATGCCCGTTTCGTCGGTGACGACCATGTCGCCCTCTTCGATGGCGTTGAGCACTTTCGTGTAGGCTCGGGGGCCGTCTCGCGGCGTTTCGTCGCCGCCGCTCGACTGTTCCGAGGCGCGTTGCGCCTCGCTGGCGTCACCGTCCTCGACAACCACGGCGCAATCCATCTCCACGTCCTCTACTTCGATCCACTCGCCGTCGTGACGGATGAACGTCGGGTGGTTCGTCGTCGAATAAAAGCCATGTGGGACGACCTGGTCGTCGGGCGCGGGGACGAGCGTGGCGTCTTTCGGGTCGGACGGATTGACACCGTGCTGATGGAGTTCGTGGACAATCGACTGTAGCTGGGCCTCGTCGTCGGCCTCGACGAGCATTCGGGCGTAGGACTCCTCGTCTTTGTGGCGGCCGATATCGAACTTCTGGACGGAAAAGGAGCCGCCCAGGTCCATGATGATGCCGAAACAGGACTGCATCATCCCGGAGTCGATGATGTGGCCTTCTAGCTCGACTTCGCGAGAGACGGTCATGGCCAAGACATGGAGGCAGGTGTGTAAGACGGTTTTGGGTCTGCGCGACCCCGGTGGCCCGGCTACTGCCCGTCGACGTGTCGTTGCACAGCCCACGACCCCCCTTCACCAGTCTCACACAGGCGCTCAAAGAACCGCTGTAGTCCGTCGGACTCTGTGGTCGGCAGGACGTGCAATCGCACCGTTCCGTCGCGGACCGCGACGCGGAACACGTCGGTTGTTTCCTCGTCGCGGACCAGCCACAGCGGCATCGGCAGGTCGTGGAAATCACCGTAGCGGTACGGCCCAGCCGCAAGAATGTCGACGACTGTCTCGGCGAGGTCCGGCGTCGCCTGCTCCTGTTCCGGGATGAGTCGGAACTCCGTCCCGCCCTCGTATTCGACCCCGCTCCCGTGGGGAAAGCGCCGCTGTGGGTGGGCTGGGATGCTGAACGAGGGGTCCGTGGTCATCTGTCACGTAGTTGGGCGCTTTCGGATTTAAATTCGCGGGCCGTGCAGGGCTCGGTAGTATATTCTCCCCTGCGACTGTGGCGACCCGACGCGGTCTGGGGTCTAGCATGGCCGGCGGCGAACTAAAGTCATGAGAGTGAATTGTCTTACGAGTGAGGAATCAGTATGCGCGTTAGTCTGGCGGTGGTAGACCGTCTCGTCGCGAACGGCATCGATACCGTCTTCGGAATCCCGGGGAAGCAATCCCTCCCGCTGAACGAGGCCATGGGCAACCGGGACGACATCCGCTTTGTCGTGGCACGACACGAAACGGCGGTCTCACATCAGGCCTGGGGCTACGCAGAAACGAGCGGGGAGATAGCGAGCACTGTTGTCGTCCCCGGCCCGGGCGATATGAATGCGATGAACGGCCTGAAAAACGCGCTGAACGACTGCACGCCGCTGGTGCATTTCGCCATTGAAACCGAGCCTGCGCTCCGGGGCGGTGATGCGATCCACGAAACCCCACCGGACACCTACGACAACGTCGTCAGAGAGAACATATTACTGAAAAACCCCGAAACGACAGCGGCGACAATCGACCGGGCAGTACAGATCGCGCAAACACCCCCGAAAGGGCCGGTTAGAGTCGGGCTCCCCAAGAATTACTTGCAGATGGATGTCCCGCTCGCCGGTGCAAGCACACCGTCGGCTCCGAGTTCAAATACTGTCCCGGAACAAGAAGTTTCGACAGCCGCCGAGCATCTGCTCGCGGCCGAGCGGCCCCTTATTCTGGCCGGCGGTGGTGTGCGAGCGTCGGGCGGGACGGCGGCGCTCCGAAGCCTCGCGGAGCGACTCGACGCGCCTGTCGTAACGACGTACAAGGGCAAGGGCGTGTTCCCCGAGGACCACGACCTCAGTGCCGGCGTGTTGGCCGGCAGCGCGAGCCCAGAGCTACTGGACTGTCTCGCCGATTCCGACGCTGTGCTGGCCGTCGGCTCTGACCTCGACGCACACGTGACACGCGGGTGGTCGGTCGAACTGCCTGAGACACTCATTCAGGTCACCATTGACGCTGACGACCTCGGCACGGGCTATGACCCGACTGTCGGCATCCTCGCAGATGCCGCGGACGCGATGACGGCGATTAAGAACAGAATCGCGGCGGCTGACACAGCTCCCGCCTCGAAGACGGACGGGGCCGAACGCGCACAGGCTGTCCGTGACGCCACAGCGCGTCGAATCGAACCGCTCGTGGATTCGGAACCGCCGCTGACCTCCGTCCATGTGCTGCAAGTCCTTCGAGACGCACTCCCTTCGGATGCCATCACCGCTGTCGACGCCGGGGGGTTCCGCGTCTGGGCGCTGAATACGTTTGCGGCGTACGGCCCACGCAGCTACGTCAACCCCGGGTCGTGGGCGACGATGGGCACCGGACTACCGTCTGCGATTGGGGCACAGCTAGCGAATCCGGACACACCGGTCGTTGCACTGACCGGTGATGGTGGCCTCATGATGTGCGTCCACGAGCTTCATACTGCGGTCGCTGAGAATCTCCCAATTACCGTCGTCGTCCTCAACAACGATGATTACGCGATTATCAGCGAGGAGGCGGGGCGCAGCTACGACCTCGATCATCAGGCGTACGGATGGGACAGGACGCCGATCGATTTCGGGACTGTCGCTGCCGGGATGGGGATGGAAGCCACGCAGGCCGACACGCCGTCCGAAATCCGCACGGCGGTTCACGAAGCAGTCCAGACCGACGCGCCGACACTCGTCGAGGTCAGGACCGACCCGGCGGAGCCACAGGCAAGCGAGTGGATGCGCGAGTAGTGGATTTATCCAGCGGGAACGCCAACCACAGGTTATGTGTGGCCGCTACAGTTTGTTCTCCCCTCGCGAGGAAATTGAGACGCGGTTCGACGCCGAGTTTTCCTTCGACTACGAGTCCCGATACAACGCCGCTCCGAGTCAGGACCTGCCGGTCATCACCGACGAGTCACCGGGCACAATCCAGCGAATGGAGTGGGGCCTGATTCCGACCTGGGCCGACAGCCGAACGGACCACGGGCATATCAACGCCCGCGCTGAGACCTTGGCCGAGAAACGGTCGTTCGCCGAGGCGTACGAGTCTCGACGCTGTCTGGTCCCTGCTGATGGGTTCTACGAGTGGGTTGAGACGAGCGGCGGCAAGCAACCGTACCGCGTGGCGCTGCCGGACGACGACCTGTTCGCGATGGCGGGACTATACGAGCGGTGGAAGCCGCCACAGCGACAGACTGGGCTGGGAGAGTTCGGTGCAAGCGGCGGTGATTCGGGCGGAGAAGACGATATCGTCGAGTCATTCACGATTGTGACGACCGAACCGAACGAGGCCGTTGCCGACCTCCATCACCGGATGGCCGTCATTCTGGACCCCTCAGAGGAGTCAACGTGGCTTCGCGGCAGCGCCGACGACGTGGCCACACTACTTGACCCGTACGACGGGTCTATGCAGACCTATCCGGTTTCGTCAGCGGTCAACAGCCCTGCCAACGACTCGCCAGAACTCATCGAACCGGTGGGATAGCAACGGCGTTACTCGCTCGGCGTGTTCTGGCGCTTGAACTGGTGCAGCATCTTCCAGAGCGTGTCTTCGTCGACCTGATCTTCGGCGGCGGATAGCTGACGGTACAGGCCCTCAGAGACGGTAATCTCAGGCATTACTGAAACGATTGGCTGGAGACAACATAAGCTTCCGGAGACTCGGAATCGAGTGAATGTATTCGACCCACAGTATTCTGGGTGCTCTGTTACGGGGGCCAATCGTCTTCTCCCGGTGTATGCAGTCGTACGCACAGCGAGACGACGACGGCACTGTCCCAGCCAGCGTGACCGACCTCATCGGCGACACGCCGCTGGTCTGTCTCGACAGCTTTGCAGGCAATCTGCTCGGGAAGGTCGAAGCGGCCAACCCCTACTCGGTGAAGGACCGCATCGCGCTGTACATGGTCGAGGCGGCCGCCGAGTCCGGGGATCTCACCGACGACGGGACGGTCGTCGAAGCGACCAGCGGCAACACCGGTATCGGGCTGGCCGCTGTCTGCGCTGCACGGGGCTACGACTGCGTGCTGACGATGCCTGAATCGATGAGCGAGGAGCGCCGGCAGTTGCTCTCGGGGCTTGGCGCGGACCTCGAACTCACACCGGCCGACGGCGGGATGAGCGGCGCAATCGAGCGCGCGAACGAACTGGCTGACGCGCCGGGCACTGTCCGCGCTCGACAGTTCGAGAACGAGGCGAACCCGCGTGCCCACCGTGAGACGACCGGTCCAGAGATCTGGGCCGATACCGACGGCGACGTGGACGCGGTCGTCGCCGGTGTCGGGACCGGCGGCACGATCACCGGCATCTCGGAGTACATCAAGGAAAAGGTCGGCGCGGACCTTACTTCAGTCGCTGTTGAGCCTGAGCAGTCCAAACTGCTCTCGGCGGCTGACCCGGACAGCCACGACATTCAGGGCATCGGGCCCGGGTTCGTGCCGGACATTCTCCGGCGTGACCTCATCGACGAAGTGCGGACCGCGAGTAAGGCTGAATCCGTGGCAGCGTCCCAGCGCCTTGCCAGCCAGGCAGGGATTATGGTCGGCATCTCATCGGGAGCGGCGCTGCACGCGGCCGCGGAGTACGCCACCGAACACCCCGAGGAAACGGTGGTCGTCGTCCTGCCAGACACCGGCGAACGATATCTCTCGACGGACCTCTGGGAATAAGGAAGAAACGTAGCCGCGCCGCGGAAAACAGGCTTCAGGCGACTCGACCGAACGCCAGCGTGCCGCTGATGCTCTCGATGTAGGCTTCGACGACCTGGCCTTCGCGCGCTCCGGAAACGAAAATGGTGTACTTCCCTTTCTCGGCGACGCCGTCGCCCTCGCGGCCAGTGCCGGTAATCTTGACCTCGTAGGTCTCGCCCTCTTCGAGCGTGGGTCGGTCCTGCTGCGTGTTCGAACTCGCACCCTTGGCGACCGGGCGGAACGCACCACAGGCCTGACAGCGCAGCATGTCGACGCCGTCCTCGTTTTTGAGGACGGTGTCGGGCAGGCCACACTCGGAACAGGTGACGTACTCGGCGATGTACGCGTCAATAGCGGCCTCGAAATCGCTGGTGTCGAACGAGCCGTTGTAGCGGGCTTCGCCGCCGTCGAACTGACCGTTGGTCCCGAACTCGCGCTGGATGGCCCGGTGGAGGTGCTGTGCGTCCCGTGAGACGGCGTCAGCGATTGCCTCTAAGTTTGTCAGGCGTGTGAACGCCCCGTCTGTCTGGCCTTCCGGGTCCGGAATCGAGAGCCGTTCACCGGCCTCCCGGGGCTGGTCTGGTAGCACGTCGTACGCACGCTGTAGAGCGGACTCGTAGTTCATACATTTTAGACGGTGCTGGCACGTAAATGGATTCCGTCACATCTGTGACTAACTACTGGCCAATGATATTAATACTGGGAGTGGATAATTGGTTGACATGGACCAGCACGAGCAGCCTGCAGAGACATCGGGATTACCGTCCGAGCGACTTGATACGCTGCTACGGGCGCTGGCAGCCGAGCCTCGGCGGATGATATACATATACCTCGCCGAACACGATTCGGCCACAGTCACGGAACTCACTGATGTGGTCGTGGGCTGGGTCAAAGCACGTGGACGGGACGCCGACGCCTGCAACTGGGACGATACCCGCACTGCGCTCCACCACCGCCACCTTCCCGTTCTCGATGACGCTGGCATCGTTACCTACGATGCTGACCAGCAGACCGCAACGCTGGCATCGCTGCCGCCGTCGACGACCGAGATTCTTGCGACAATAACCGATCTGGACAGCGCTGAGGCAGACCACGAACACTAACGATGGGCCGATGACAGTCAGCACGCTCCTCCGACGGTTTGAGGGTTCGGACGTAGCGATGACTGTGTACGGCCCGCCCGCAGCGACGGTTGTGGTCGAGCGTCTGGCAAGCCAAGGAATCGACGCCATCTGGCGGAAACTCCCGACCGGCCATCAGGATGCGTTCGTCGTCATCCGTCGGGACAGCGCGTTCGCAGAGACAGTCCCGCTCACCGCGCTGCAGGCGTTCCTGTGTACGCCGGCGATCGGTTCCGACGACAGCGGACCGCCTGACAGTGACCCGGGTCGACAGCTGCTCTACTCGGCGCTCGCGAACACGCTCCTCTCGTCGCTCACGCCGGCACAGTTGCTTGAAACGTCTCGCGAGTTCGAGGACAGGGCCTACCGCGTCGGGAACGGCACCCTTCGAGTGAGCTTCCAGTCGCTGTCGACTTTCCGCTCTCAGCGCGCCCGATACGAGACGCTTGCCAGCGACACGGCCCTCGACATCCACGTGTACGGACAGGCGGACTGGGAGCCGCCGACGATTCCCGGAATCACGTTCCACCCACTCACAGGCACCGCCCTCGAACAGGTGTGGTTGCTGGCGTTCGACGCCGCCGGTGACGACCAGAACAAGTGTGCACTCGTTGCTGAGGAAACTGCTGACGGGCCGTTCCGGGGCCTCTGGACGTACAGCCCGCGACTGGTCGACGAAATTATGGCAGCGGTTGTGGCTGTCGAGGAGTAGCCGGCGAAGTCGCGTCGATTTGAAAGACAACACAGCGGATGCTATCCCGGACACAACAGCGGAGCCAAAACCACGAGCCCATCAACGTTTGAGTAGTGCCCCGACAGGCCGAGAGCGTTCCCGGAGCGTCCCCTACTCGAGGTGGTGGTAGTCAAGCTCGTAGCCGACGTCAACCGCCTCGCTGACTGCGTCGCTCGGTTCTGCGACACCACGGGTCGTCAGTTCGAGTCCTGTGTCACCCTGGTCCACGAGGATGTTCCGCCGCCAGTCGGGGTCTACGTCGGGCGCATCGGTGCGGTAGTGTGCGCCGCGGGACTCATCGCGCTTGCGCGCACCCAGTAGCAGCGCTTCGGCCACCGTGAGGCTGAACGAGAGGTCGACAGCGAGTTCGAACGACAGGCTGGTCCGGTCGCCGTCAACATGCATGTTCCCCGTCCGCTCGCGGAGGTTTCGGAGCTTCTCCAGCCCTGCCGACACCGACTCGTCAGTGCGGAGGATGCCAGCATGCTCCCACAGCAGGTCGCCGAGGTCCGCGAGGAGCTGTTCGGGCGTCTCGTCGCCGTCCGATGCCTCTAGTTCCCGCAGCGACTGGAACTCACGCTCAGCGATAGCACGCTGCCCGTCCGGCAGGGCCCCGTTGCGGTCGTCGCCTGTCACCTGCGTTGCGACGTGGTCGCCGACGAGCGCGCCGATGGCGACCGTCTCCGCGAGCGAGTTCCCGCCGAGTCGGTTCGCACCGTGCACGCCTGCGACTGTCTCGCCGACGGCATAGAGCCCACCGACGCCGGTTTCGCCGCTCTCGAAATCGATGTCGACGCCGCCCATCGAGTAGTGGGCAGTCGGTGCGACTTCCATCGGCTTCTCGGTGATGTCGACGCCGAGATCCATGAACCGCTCGTACATCCGCGGGAGCCGCGATTTGATGTACTCGTCTTCGCGGTGGGAGATATCCAGATAGACGCCGCCGTTCTCGGTTCCGCGGCCTTCGCGGAGCTCCTGCGCGATGGCGCGGGCCACCACGTCCCGCGCGTCGAGTTCCATCTGGTCCGGCGAGTACTCCTCCATGAACCGCTCGCCATCAGCGTTGAGTAGTCGACCGCCCTCGCCGCGGACCGCCTCGGTGACGAGTCGGCCGTCCCAGTCCTCGCCGTAGCGGTCGCCGACCATCCCCGTCGGGTGGAACTGAACGAACTCCATGTCCATCAGCGACGCGCCGGCTTCGAGCGCCAGCGCCGGGCCGTCGCCGTTGTTCTCCTCATCACGCGAGGAATGGCGGTTGTACAGGGCAGAGGAGCCACCCGCTGCCAGAACGATGTGGTCCGACTCGAAGAGGATGAACTCGCCGCTCTCCATGTCGTAGCCGGCCGCGCCGTAGACCTGATCGCCGTCCGAGAGCAGGCGGGTAATCATCACGTTGTCGCGGTAGGGAATCCCGAGACTCTGTGCCTTGTCGACGAGCGTATCCAGCATCGCCTCGCCTGTCCGGTCGCCGACGAAGCAGGTCCGACGGAACGACTGCGCGCCGAAGTACCGTTGATTGATTTTCCCGTCTTCGGTACGGTCAAACGGCATCCCCCAGTCGTCAAGCTCCCGGATTCGGTCGGGCATATGCTTGGCCGTCAGTTCGACCGCTTTTGGGTCGTTGATGAAATGCCCCTCGTCCAGCGTGTCTGCCGCGTGGATGGTCCAGTCGTCCTCGGGATCGAGCGACCCCAGCGAGGCGTTAATGCCGCCGGCTGCCCACGTCGTGTGCGCGTCGCCGTGGTCCCGTTTACCGATGACCAGCGGCTCGACACCGTTCTCGGCAAGTCCAATTGCGACCCGCGCCCCGGCAGCGCCAGCGCCGACGACCAGCACTGGGACCGACACCGTCTCGTAGTCGACTGCCGGACCCGCGTCGCTCGCCCGACCGTCGGCAGCCTGCTCGCCGTCAGCGGATGGCTTCTGTGGTGTCATCAACTAAAGTAGGGGCTGTGGACTTATGAGGGCTTCGCGCGCACACGCACACGCGCGACTCAGAGGCCAGAAGACGACTTCCAGATGTGGTCACCGATTCGCTACCGCAGGCGGCTCGGGGCCGATTAGTCCTCGCCCGCTGTCACCGATCCGGCACCACCGGGCCCCGTGGCCGGCTCTTCGCTGTCGGCTCGGTCCGCATAGACGATCTGCCAGCCGGTCACCCCCATGAACAGGAGCACGAGCGGCGAGAGGAAGCCGAAGAAGTAGTACGGCGCGTATTCCAGCGTCGGGACGCCGAGCGTCCCGGCCATGAACAGTCCGCCGCTGCTCCACGGAATAAGCGCACTCGTCGTCGTTCCCGACGCTTCGATGGCTCGGGAGAGGTTCTGACTCTTGAGCCCCTGTTCGTTGTACAGATTACCGAGCGTCATCCCCGGCACCACGATGCTCACGTACTGCTCCGCCGCGAGAATGTTCATCGAGACGGCGGACACAGCGGTGACGCCCGTGAGGCTCGCAACGCTGTGGCAGAGTCGCCCGAGATGGTGGGAGAGCACCGCGAGCACGCCGGCCCGTTCAAGCAGGCCGCCCAGTGCGAGCGCGGCAATCGCAATCGTCACAATCCACGCGCCGCCGGTCAGGCCGCCGCTCTCTAAGAGTCCGTTTACGAGTTCCATGCCCGTCTCTGGGGCTGTCCCGGACTGTGCCGCCGACCACGCAGCGCCGAATCCGGTTCCCTGCACGAGCATTGCGGTCCCAACGCCCGCGAAGACACCTGTCCCGAGCGTCGGCAGGGCAGGGATGCCACGCAGTGCAAGCCCAAAGGTCACGATGACCGGCAAAAACACGAGCGGCGAGACGACGTACGTGCTCTCTATCGCCGCCTGGATTGACGCAACGCGGTTGGCGGGGATAGCCCCAGCCGCTCGCAGCCCGAGGCCGGCGTACAGGACGACGGCAATCGTGAACGCGGCGAGCGTGCCGGCCCGCATCGCGTTGATGTGCTCATACAGGTCCGTGTCTGTCACTGCTGCGGCCAGATTCGTCGTATCCGAGAGCGGGGACTGCTTGTCCCCCGTGTAGGCCCCGCTGAGAATCGCGCCGGCGGTCATCGGCTCTGAAATACCCAGTCCCGAACCGATCCCGATGAGCGCGACCCCGAGCGTCCCGGCCGTCGTCCACGAGGAACCAACGGCGAAGGAGATTATTGCGGAGAGGATAGCTGCTACCGGGAGAAACACCATTGGCGTGAACAGTTCCAGCCCGAAGTACATCAGGCTTGGAATCGTGCCCGCCTGAATCCACGACGCAATGAGCGCATAGACGGTGAACATGATGAGAATCACCCGCATTCCCATGAGCAGGCTACTGGCAATACCGTCGTACAGTTCCGACCACGAGAGCCCGAGGTGGTACCGTGCGAATAGGCCGGTGAAGGCAATTCCCCAGAACAGCGGGAACTGTGGGTCCAGATCGAAGGCAATGAGGCCCACGCTGAGGAACACGATCATCCCCGCGATCGGCACGAGTGCAGCCCCCAATGATGGCCGTTCAGACGGGTCGATATCGTCGAACAGTCGGGGTTCGAACTCGACCATTACTGTACCCCGTCGCGCCTATCTGACCGGACTACGGCATGACTCCGGTCTGGAGATGGTGATTCCCGCCAGCCCTGTCGACACGCTCCAATACGCCTCTTCCGACCACTTGCGACGGCACCGCGTGTCATATTGATATCGGCGATAACCACAGGTCGGTTAAAACAGACTCCATTCCGGTGTCGGCGTGGGTATTGGTAGCTTACGGCTGTCTGTCGACAATGTGTGCGTCCGCCGGGGCAAAGCCGACTGTCACGGCCCCGGTCGGCGGGTCTTCGACTCGCAACAGGAGTTCGCGGCCCTCCCAGTCGAGATGAACGCGCGTGGTTTCTCCAAGGAACTCCGCACTCGTGACCGTCGCCGTCACCGCGTTTCGGTCGGCGTCGACAGCAAGCCGTTCCGGTCGCACACAGAATGTGAGCCGGTCTCCGGACGAGACAACCGCGGTCGGGTCGCTGTCACCATTCAGGGCCACTGAGAGCGTGGTATCGTCGACTGTCACGCCTGCGATGGAATATCCACTCTCATCGCCAGAGTTGTCGGCGTCCTCGGCGCGGACGGTCGACCGTACCGCCGTCACCGTACCGCTGAGGACGTTGTTGTCGCCGACGAAGGTGGCGACAAACTCCGTCGCCGGCTCCCGGTAGATGGTCCGCGGCGGCGCGACCTGTTCCGGCGTCCCGTCGCGCATGACCGCCACGCGGTCGGACACGGCCAGGGCCTCTTCCTGGTCGTGGGTGACGTAAATCGTCGTAATTCCCAGTTCCTGCTGAATCTCGCGGACCTGCACGCGGAGGCGCTCCCGGAGTTTCGCGTCAAGCGCGCTCATCGGCTCGTCGAGCAAGAGTACGTCGGGGCCGGGGGCCAGTGCGCGGGCCATCGCCACCCGCTGCTGCTGGCCGCCCGAGAGCGTGTCGGGGTCCCGGTCCGCCATGCCGCCGAGGTCCACCAGCTCAAGCAGTTCGCGCACCCGGGCCTCGTCACTGCCGCCGCCTGGCGGGTCGGTGAACGAGAGCCCGTAGGCGACGTTCTCCCCGACGGTCATGTGCGGGAACAGCGCGTAGTTCTGGAAGACAACGCCTACGTCGCGGTCCTCTGGGGGGACGCCGGTGACGGACTCGCCGCCGAACCGGACTTCGCCCCGCGTGGGGTCCTCGAAGCCGGCGATGAGCCGGAGCGTCGTCGTCTTCCCGCAGCCGGAGGGTCCGACCAGCGTGAAGAACTCGCCGTCCCGAACGGAAAGCGACAGGTCCTCGACGGCGGTCGTCTCGCCGTAGCGTCTGGTGACGCCGTCGAGTTCGACGGCCGGCGGGGCGGTCCGATTCACGGCAGCATCGTCTGCGGGGGGCTCCTTAGAACCCAACCTCGTCACCTCCCAGCCGGTCGATGAGCAGGAAGCTCGCGCTGGTGACCACGAGCAAAACGACGCCCATCGCTGTTGCGGGACCGAGCCGGCGGCCGATGAACCGCTCGATGGCGATTGGCATCGTGAACTGGTTCGTCCCGGAGGCAAGGACAATGGTCGCCGAGAACTCCCCGATAGAGATAGCGAACGCAAAGGCGGCCCCAGCGATGACCGCTGGCCACACGAGCGGCAGTTCAATGTCCAGCAGCGCTCTGGCACGCGGCGCGCCGAGCGCGCGGGCGGATTCGACCAGCGTGTGGTCGACTCCCTCGAGTCCGGGCGCGACCGTCCGAACGACGAACGGGTAGCCGGCGACGGCATGGGCGGCGATGATAGCGAGGCCGCCGCCGACGGCGAGGCGGGAGCCACCCACCTCGACACCGAAGACGAGGCCCCGGAGCAGGCCGAGGCCGACGACGATGCCCGATACGGCCAGCGGGGCCATCGCCACGGCGTCGACGAGCTTCCGACCGCGGTAGTCCCGGGTCGTGAGGACGGCCACGACGACGCCCATCGGCAGGGCAACGGCGAGCGAGGCGACCCCGAACAGCAGTGAGTTCCTGACCGCATCCCACGGCTGGACCTGGAACGATGCGCCGGTCGTCTGGCGGTCGATGAGGAACTGATAGTTCGCCAGCGTCAGCCCCTCCGGGCCGCTGAGGCTGGCGAGAATCATGCTCGCTATCGGCGCGACGAACACCGCCAGCGCGACGACGGCGTAGACGGCGAGTCCCATCCGTGGGAGCAGTTCACGGACCGAGAACGACGGCGGTGTCAGCGGCCGCCGCGGGAGCGGTCGAATCCCCCGCGACCGGACGGTATGCTTGGCCTCGTAGCAGAGATACGCGTACAGCAGGCCCAGCGAGATACCGAGTTCAATCAGCGCGAGGGCTGCCGCCTCGGCGTACTCCAGGTCGCGGATGAGCCGGTAGACGAACACCTCGACGGTCGCAAGCTGGAAGCCGCCCAAGGCGAGGACGATGGGGAACGTACTGAAGGTGAACACAAAAGTAAGCGCCGCGCCCATCAGCACCGATGGATACAGTTGCGGGGCGACCACGTCGCGGAACGCTCGGAAGGGGCTCGCGCCGAGGCTCCGGGCCGTCTCGACCGCACTGGCGTCGACGGACTCCCAGGCGGCGGTGGTCACCCGCGCCACGAGGGGCGCGTTGTAGAACGCGTGAGCGATGACAACAGCCTCTAGCGTAAACAGGAGATTCACCTGTCCCAGACCGAGCGCGCCGAGCACGGCGTTGAGCGTCCCGTTCCGGCCGAACGTGGCGACGAAGCCCACCCCGACCATTATCGACGGGAGGACGAAGGGGAGAATCGTTAGCGATCGGAGCGTTCGCCGACCGGGGAACTCATAACGAGCGAGCAGATACGCTGCCGGCAGGCCGAGGGCGACGCTGGCAACGGTTGAGAGGGCCGCCTGATATGCCGTGAAGCCGATGACGCCCAGCCGCCGGTCCGGCGACAGGACGCTCTCGATGACGGCTCCCACTTGTTCGCCAGCGAGCAACCGCGCGGGCTCCCCGAAATAGAACGGGTCCTGCAGTATCGAGACGAACACCCGACCCGTCCAGCGGCCGTCGACGAGGACGCTGTCGATAAAGACTGTCGCCACCGGGTAGTAGAAGATGCCGAGCAACAGCGCGATAGTGGCGACCGCGAGCCCGACGATTGCCCGACGCTCGATAGTGTTGCGGACGGTTCGGCCTCGCTTGCTGGATGGACTACTCGCTGTCTCTGTCATCTTTTCGCTGTCGGCACCATCCGCGCCGCCGTCGAAATCTCGGGCCACAGTCCGTCGTCGTTAGTTCGAGGCGAACTGCCGTTCCCAGTCGGAGATCCAGCCCGAGACGGAGCCCTTGAGTTCGTCGTAGCCGAACGTGACTGGTTCTGGGGGCTCTTGGGCCAGTTCGGCGTAGTCCTCGGGGAGGTCGGCTGATTCTGTTGCCGGGAACTGGACGTTCCGGACGGCGATTTCGCCCTGGATTTCCGGGCGCAGCAGGAAGCCCATGAACTCCCGGGCGAGGTCGGGCGTGTCCGCTCCATCGAAGACCGCCATCCCTTCCGGGTTGGCGTAGCCCTGGTCGTTCAGGAAGCGGATCTGGTGTTCTTCCAGATTGGCGTCGTTCTGGTCCGCGAACACCTGGTCGGTGGAGTAGGAGACGACCATCGGCGCTTCGCCGCCCGACCACGCACTGTAGGCATCGCTCCATGAGCCAAGCACCCGAACGTCGTTGTCCTGCAGGTCGCTCCAGTAGTCCAGATAGCCGTCCGGGCCGAACTGCTTGACCGTGTGCAGCAGGAACGCCCGCCCGGTCGCTGAACTGGCAGGGTTCTGCGTGATGAGGTCGCCAGCGTGTTCCTCAGCAAGGAGGCCATCGAAGGTCTCCGGCGCTGTGGTCGCTGTGCCGTCGAACACCAGGCTGATGTAGCCAGTGTCGTAGGGAATCGCCCGCCCGTCGGGGTCGAATTGCAGCCCAGATTTGATGTCGTCCTGTCCAGCCACATCGCCGACATCGGCGAACAGCCCGTCGTCGAGGTTTTCGTCAACTCGGACGAGGTGGTCGGTGTTCAGTCCAAGGTACATATCCGCCTCAATGTCGACGCCGGCGTTCCGGCGCTCGATGTAGTGGTTGACCTCGTTGCTCGGTGTCTGCCAGATCAGGCGGGCGTCGAACTCCTCCTCGAAGCGCTGTTTCACCCACGCGCCTGGACTCGTCGACGGCGAGTCGACGAACGCGCTGTAGGTCCCGACGACCAGCGTCTCGTCGGCACCGTCGGCGCTCCCGGTACTCGTCCCGGAGGCGGTTGACTCGTCCGTGTTCGACGCCCCGGTGCTCGATTCGTCGCTGCCGCCCAGCCCCGCACAGCCGGCAAACGAGACGGACACCGTCGCGCCGGCCGCTGTCAGGAAAGACCGTCTATCCATTACACCGTGGTCACACCCAGTGGTACTTAATCCCGCTGTTCCTGAATTCTGACGCTTCAGCGCTTCAAATGCCTGCAAAAGCCGTTATTACCCCGCGGTACTGCAGGATGGTGACTGAGTTGTAGGCAACGACCGCGAGCGTCACCACGGCAAAGAGGGCAAGAAAGACCGTCGCGTTGCGCTCGGAGAGCAGTCGCCATCCGGCGACCAGCCACAGCATCGCCCCGAACTTCACCAGCCAGAGGCCAGCCAGCCCGAACTCCGCAAGCATCGTGCTGACGACGGCGTTTCCCTCCTGCAGACCGACCGTGAGGCCGGTCAGCGTCAGGAGGATATCTCCGACTGTTGCGACGAGGATGACGGTCCAGAGTACCGCATGGGTGTGCGATAGGTGGTGGTCTCGCCAGAGCGTCACCCGCTCACTGTCCGCCGCTGGGCCCTCTTTGCCGAGCATCATGGATACGTTGGGCGGACACGGCATGAATACTCGGGTCAGGACGTCGGCGCGTGCTGGAGTGGCTCGACTGACCGGAGCCGAACACAGCTTTTTGACGGTCCTCTCCGAGTGTAGGGTACGAAATGACACAGGACGTTCTCAATCGGGCGCCCGACGACCGGGTACAGGCGCTCGATTCAGACGGTGAGATCGTCGACCCGGACCTCATTCCGGACCTGTCCGACGAGGCGCTGGTGTCGATGTACCGCGATATGCGCTTTGCCCGCCGGTTCGACGAGCGGATGATAAGCCTCCAGCGACAGGGCCGACTCGGCACCTACTCGTCGCTGGCGGGTCAGGAGGGGTCACAGGTCGGGTCGACGTACGCGCTGGCCGACGAGGACACGATCTTCTATCAGTACCGGGAACACGGTGCACTTGTGGCTCGCGGGCTCCCCTGGGAGTACGTCCTCTACTGGATGGGCCACGAAGCGGGCAACGCCGCGCTCGGCGACGTGAACGTGTTCCCGCTGAACATCTCTATCGGCGCGCATCTCCCCCACGCTGTCGGCTGGTCGTGGGCAGCAAAAAAAAGGGGCGATGAGCGAGCTGGCGTCGTCCACTTCGGCGACGGGGCCACCAGCGAGGGAGACTTCCACGAGGCGATGAACTTCGCCGGCGTGTTCGAGACGCCGACGGTGTTCTTCTGCAACAACAACCAGTGGGCTATCTCTGTCCCCCGAGAGCGCCAGACCGCCAGTCAGACGCTGGCACAGAAGGCCGACGCCTACGGCTTCGACGGCGTGCAGGTCGACGGAATGGACCCCCTGGCGACCTACTCCGTCACCGAGGCCGCCAGAGAGCGGGCTGTGGGAGCAAACGGCGGCGAGCAGGAACCAATTTTCATCGAGGCTGTCCAGTACCGCTTCGGCGCGCACACGACCGCCGACGACCCGGACGTGTACCGGGACGACGCGGAGGTCGAAGAGTGGCGCGAACGCGACCCGCTGGACCGCATGGAGGCGTTCCTCAGAAACTGCAATCTGCTGGACGACGGAAAAATTGACGTGATGGACGACACCATCGACGAGCGCCTCGGCGAGATTATTGACAACGCTGAGTCCCATGCGCCGGACCCGACGGACCTCTTTACCGACGTGTACGACGAACCGACATCGAACATTGATGAACAGCGGGAGTACTTCGAGGGCCTCCGCGAGCGCCACGGCGACGACGCCCTGCTGGAGTCCGAGTAGCCGACCGAGCCTGTTATTGCCGTCCCGTCGCTTCCGTCTACTGTGACAGAGTGGCCACCGGTGGACCCCGCCGACGCAACGGCCGTTGCACAGCAGCGTGACGAACTGGTCGCGGCGGTCCGGGACCACGCCGGACAGGTCGCCTACCAGCTCGCTCGGCTGGAAGGCGGCGACTACGGACAGGCGGACATCGAGACCGACCGCGGCGAGTGGACCGTCAAGTACGAGGGCGGCGACCTGGAGTACCTGCGGTTCTCGCCGTCGCGCGGCTCGGATACGTATGTCATCTCGACCAAGCAGCCGCCAGAGCCGGAGCCGCTAGCGACCGCGCTCGCCGACTACGACGCCTTCGTCGAGGGGTTCAACGACTACGTCGCGTCGCTCGACGGCGTGCTCGACGACGTGTCGACGGAGTTCCCGGAAATCGCGACGACCGACGGCGTCGTTGCCGAGCGCGACCGCGTCCTCGGCCGCATCCGCGAGATTTGCGACCAGATCGCCCGGGAACTCCAGCGCTACGAGGGCGGGGACTACGGGACCTTCACCGACCGAATCGGCGGCACGCGCTGGGAACTGAAGTGGGACACCGACGGCGCGTCGTATCTCCGGGTCGGCGGGAGCAACGGGCTCTATCTGCTCTCGCAGTACGAACCACCCTCGGCAGCCGACATCCGCGAGTACGCCCCGCAGTTCGCGGATTTCGTCGACGCGTACAACGACCACGTCGACGAACTGGAATCGGACCTCGGAACCGTCGAACTCTGAGCCGACGCAGTCTGTACTCTTTCTGGTAGCGGTCCGCCCGGTGAGCGTGTGGTCTGTCAATTCGGCCAGCGCTTCCATTTTCCCGTAATCGCAGTACAGCAGTCGAATTACTGCCGAATACCACCGAACAATATGTCGGCAGTGTTTTCAGGGGGCCTCACCCAAGCCGGAGGTATGAGTTCGACCGAAACCGTCGATAGTTCGGCTGTGAGCAGCGGGACAATCAGTGATTACGTCGAAGCGATGGGACCGTCCTGGATTGCGGGCGCAATCGCCGCCGGCCCGGCAACGATAGCCAGCCTCGTCACTGCTGGGGGTGCGTTCGGCTACAGTCTCCTGTGGGTCGTCGTCCTCTCCGCAGGGGCGGGGGCGCTGGCGCAGTATCTCGCGATGCGGCTGGGACTGCTGACCGAGCGTGGCATTGTCGCCGTCGTCGAGGACCACCTCGGCGAAACGTGGGCGTGGCTACTGGTCGGGGACGCGGTACTCGCCGCCGGCGTGGCACAGCTCGTCATCATGAAGACCGTCGCTACCGTTTCGGCGACGGTAACCGGTATCGACGCGCGCATCTGGGGCGTCGTCTGGGCGCTCATCCTCGCAGCAGGGCTAGCGGGCGGGGGCTATCGGTTTCTCGAACTGGCCGCGAAAGTCCTCGTTCTGCTGGTCGTCGTCGCGTTCGTCGCCAGTCTGTTCGTCGTGCCCATCGACGCCGGCGCGGCGGTGGCCGGACTGGTCCCCTCGGTCCCGTCCGGGAGCGCACTGGTCGCGGCCGGCATCCTCGGCGGCGCGGTCCACATCACGCTCATCACGATGCATTCCTACACGATGCGGGCACGCGGCTGGACCCGCGAGGACTACGACCTCGCGACGGTCGACGTGGGGGCGTCGATGCTGGTGGCCTTTGGCATCTATAGCCTCGCCATCTTTCTGGTGACGGCGAGCGTACTCACTTCTGGCGACCTCACGACGGTCGGCGCTGCTGAGGCCCTCGGACCGCTAGTCGGCGACAGCGCCCGCTGGCTGTTCCTGCTCGGTCTGTGGGGCGCTGCCGTGTCGACGCTCGGGGGCAACACCATCGTCCCGCCGTTCCTGCTCGCCGACAAACTCGGCTGGGGCACCACCATCGAGGATAACCGTTACCGCGGCCTGCTCGCCGCCGTTGCGCTGCTGTCTGCACCGGGCGCGTTCATCGGTGGGAACGTCCTCGGGCAACTCGTCCTCGTGCTCGCGCTCGGCACGGTCGGCACGCCGTTCGCCATCGCCCTTGTCCTCTATCTCCTGAACTCTGCTGCGGTTCCGGAGTCGAACTCGCTGCTCGCCAACGTCGGCGGGCTGGCGCTCATCGCTGTTTCGGGCGGGTTGGCCGCGAACTTCGTTGTCGAACAGCTCGGCGGGGGCGTCGGCCCACTTTCAGGGTTCGTGCTGGCGTTCGCTATCGCGCTCGGTCTCGCTATGGCTGGCCTCGGCGGGAAGTTCCTCCGGGAGGAACTCCTCGCGTGACCGGTCTCCAGTTCCCGCTCTCGGGGTCGACGCTCGTCACTGGTCCCTCCAACGCCGGCAAGACGCGGACGACCGCGGCCGCCCTCAACGCCTGGCTTGACAGCGAGGGCACCGAGGGTGTTGTCGTCCTCGATTTCGCACCCGAACTCGAACGCGACGGGACAATTCTGGGCGGTCGCCTTGACCGCTTCACCACTGTGCCGGAGGCGGTCTGGCTCGGTCGCATTGACGCCAGTGCACCGCGGGCTGAGAGCGAGACGGCCGAGCAGGCGGTCGCGCTCGCCCGGGACAACGCTCGCCGTGCCGAGCAACAGCTGGACGCACTCCCGGAGACTCCCCGGGCGGTGTTCGTCAACGACGCGACGATTCCGTTCCAGCACGATTCCGTTGCGGTCAGCCGGCTCACCGGATACTGTGAGAAGGCGGACGTAGCCGTCCTCAACGCCTTCGACAGCGACGAGCTGGGCGTCGATGACCCGGTGTCTCGGGCCGAGCGGGACGCGCTCGACCGACTCCGGCACTGGGCCGACCGGACCGTCGACCTGTCGTAGTCACCGTCGGTCGCATCCCGGACGCGCCAGCGGCTCGCTACTGCCCGCCGCGTTTCCGGAACCAGACGCGCTCGCCGACCGGACTTTCGTCGTCGCCGATGTCTAGCCGACTGACGAACAGGTCCCGAATGGCCATGGTGACGACGAGCTCAGCTGGCTCACTGGACTCGTCTTCGACAGTGACGACACAGTGGCCATCGCGCTCCGCTATCTCGGTGATTGTGCCGACCGTCCAGCGGTCGCGGTGGTGTGACGGTTCCTGTGCGTGAATGCGGTCGTGATTCATCCGAGTTATTTCAGCGGTTCCACTCGTAGAACCACCACGCGCCGCCGAGCACTATCAGGCCGATTCCAAGCGTCGATGTCGCAGGTTCCGGGATGATAAACAGCACGAGTCCGATGAGTACCATCCCGACCGGCTCGAGCTCGTCGAGATACTGGATGATGTCCATACGTGCTGCTTCACCCGCTTGCGGTATAGAGGTTTGTCTGACTACTGACCGCGAACAGAGAGCAGCGACCGGGTCAGCGGAAGCGGAACGTTTCGAGGTTCTCCGGCGCGAAGGTCCGGATGTTCTGGTCGTGGTACAGCGACGAGGAGAGGTCCTGTGTCGCGGATTCGTCGCCGTGCACGCAGAGGATTTTCTCAGGTCGGGGGTTCATTGTCTTCACGAAGTTCTCGAGCCCCTGCCGGTCGGCGTGCCCGGAGAAGCCGTCGACAGTTTCGACGGTCATCTCCAGTGGGACCTTCTCGTTGCGTCCGCTGCCGCTGACAGGAACCTCGTCGATGCCGCGCTGGATTCGCTTGCCGAGTGTGCCCTCCGCCTGGTAGTCGACGAAGGTGAGCGTCGAATCCGGGTCCGGGCCGAGCTGGTCGAGCCAGGACATAACCGGGCCGCCGGTGAGCATCCCGGACGTAGAGAGGATGATACAGGAATCGCCGTCGGCGATCTCTTCCCGTTCCTCGTCACCGCCGTCGATAGGATTGAACCGGTCAGCCAAGAACGGGTTCTTGTCTTCGTCGAAGATGCGATCCTGCAGGCCGTCGCGGAGATACTCGGGGTAGGTCGTGTGAACGGCTGTCGCCTCCCAGATCATTCCATCAAGATGGACTGGCATCTCGGGGATGTCGCCGTTCCGCATCGCCTCTTCGAGGACGAGCATGAGTTCCTGGGACCGCCCCACGGCGAAGGTCGGAATGAGGACCTTCCCGTTGCGGTCGTAGGCGTTCTGGATGATCTGCTTGAGCTTTCGCTCCGAGTCTTCCTGGTCGGTCTGGTAGTCGTTGCGGCCGCCGTAGGTCGACTCCAGCACGAGCGTTTCGACCCGGGGGAAGTCGTTGACAGCGCCGTCGAACAGACGCGTGTCGTCGTAGTGGATATCGCCGGAGAAGGCGACGTTGTACAGCCCGTCGCCGACGTGGAAGTGACACACTGATGAGCCCAAAATGTGGCCGGCGTTGTGCAGTGTCAGCTTGATGTCGGGCGCGATGTCCGTCACGTCACCGTACTCCAGCGGGATGGTGTGTTTGATCGCCTCACGGACCATCTCGGAGTCGTACGGCGGGGTGCGGCCGTCGTCCGCGGCGGTGTCGAGGTGATCGAGTGTCAGGAGTCCCATCAGGTCCCGTGTCGGCTCAGTGCAGTAGATGGGGCCGTCGTAGCCGTACTCGAACAGGAGCGGGACCAGCGCTGAGTGGTCGAGATGTGCGTGGGTCAGGACGACGGCGTCGATGCCGTTGGTCCCGGCACCGAACGCCTCTGGAATGTCCAGATACGGCTGCTCGCCGTTGGCACCGGGCTTGTTACCGCAGTCGATGAGGATTCGCGTGTCCGGCGTCGAGAGGATGAACGCAGCGCGGCCGACCTCCCGACAGCAGCCCAGCGTCGTAATGCGGACGTACTCGTCGTCCGACATCGGCTCGCGGTGGATCTGCCGGCCGACGCGTTCGAGGATGTCACGGCGGTCCTCGCGCTCCTGTTTGAGGAAGTTCCGGACGTTCTCGACTGTCGAGGACTCGATGGGTGGCGTCCGAACGACCTCGGGTGTCCACCCGACCTCCTGCGTGATCTCACGCAGGGTCGAGCCGCGTCGACCGATGACGACGCCGGGCTTCTGTGCCTGGACGACGACTTCACCGGTGTCAGCGTGGAAATTCAGGTCCATGACGCCGGCTTCCTCGGGGATGAGCTCCCGGATCGCCTCTTCGGCCTCGGCTGGCGGGGCCAGTACGTCCGGGTCCGGTCGGACCGTGATGCGTTTCCGGAGCTTCGATGCGAGCCGGCGAACGAGGTCGCTGTTCGCGGCGAACTCCTTCGGGTCACGCGTGTATATGACGAGTTCCGGTCCCTCGTACGTGACATCCGAGACGGAGATACGGCGCGGGACTTCCTCGTCGATCGTTGCCTTCACGTCTTCGAGTTGCTTGTCTACAGTGCTCATAGCTCAAAACGGGTCATCCCGGTAGCGGGGCCGTCCACGGCTGGTGCGGGCCGACCTGGTGCCGCGGGATGTACGCTCTCTAATAAAGTCATCAGTTATCGGTGAGTTGCCTCCGGACGTGGAGAGATGTCCGGAAAACCGTCCTCTATTTCTCAGTATTCCCCTCGTGTTATAAAAGCCTTCGCAATACGGAGGTCGGAACTGTCCCGCAGTCGCCGCTCTGTGCGCCCACAAGCGGTAAGCGGCCTCCACGTGAGACCCCAGCATGCGACTGACGCCTGAAACTGTCCACGAAGAGTACGACTGGGTGCAGGAGCGGGGCGACGACGTTGTCCCGCTAGTAAACGAAACGCGAGCCTATCTGGGTTCGCAGTTCGGTGTTGACGTTGACACGCTCACAGACGACGCCTACACGGCTGCTATCGACGAGGTGTTCGCCGACGGCGACCGGGCGGTCAACGTCGCCGCGCTGGTCCGTTTGCTCCGAGGACTGGACGTTACTGACGATTACCCGGGGTTTGTCGTCGACGAACTCCTCGGCCGCGAGTTGGCGGCTATGATCGCCGGTGAGCAACCGCTCCGACTGCTTGCAGAGGCGACCTTCCACCTTGCGGACGTACGAACCCACGGCGATGACACAGCCACTGCGGGTGCTGACGATCTTGATGCTGCGCTCGCGGCTGGGGTCCAGACACGCGTCCCGGGTTGGCCGTGGCAACAGACTGAGAATCCGTTCGCTGTGGAGTGAAATCGGGTATACTGTTGCTGTATCTGTCTGTTATGTTTTCTGCCATTTAAATCCTAAATATAACGAGTATTATGTTATTTTAGGGAGAAAATATGAACCAAGAATAGGATTGTGACTATACAGATAGTCCCAATGCATGTTTGGTGAGCCGGTTCCGAGTCAGTGTCCAGAGTGCGGAGTAGTCGCTGTCCGGATACACAGGGTTGCACCGTCCTTTCACGAGCGCGGAGACGAGTGGAGCATCCGTGCCGAGTGCCGCGATTGTCACGATTACACCGAGTGGTTCGACTGACTGAAAGGGGGCCGTAAGCGTGGTGTTGCAGTCTACTGCAGCCTCTGGGTATTGCTGGAGCGGCCGTTCACATCCCTCACCGTCTCCCTATTGGGTAGTTACCATTGTACTGACCATGTAGCCTCCGAGAACCGCAACTGGCCGGTTCTGTTCTACAGTCAGTGTTGACTGTGCTGTGAGTTGTACGCTGCCGGCTTGGGTGTAATTCAGGGGGAAAATAACATTACTGACAACTGAGAATTGTGTATTAGCCAAAAGGAAACCAGACGATGTCCAACTCCAAAATACCAGGACAGTGTCCGAAATGCGGCTCAGTGAACGTCAACGTCACCAAGGTGGCGCCGTTGAACCACGACCGCGGTGAGAGATGGGCGACCCGCGTGGAATGCGACGAGTGTCCGGACTACGTCGAATGGATGGATTAATCGCGGTTAGCCGCTGGCAAACGAGAACGAAGGCGCCGTCAGGAACGCTGTCTCGTATCCCTCGTGACGAGACACCTGTGGCGGGGCGACGACGTCGACACTGACGGACGGCGCTTGCGCTGCTGTCTCGACGATTGCGCCGTAGTGATATCCGAGTTCGGGGTGGACCGCGGCGGTCAGCGCGTCTTCAAACAGCGTCTCGCTGTCGGCCTCTACGGTTCCGTCGAGGGACATCATCGGGAGGGGAACGCGGTTGTACGGTGTCCGAGCCGAGACGGCGAGGTACGACTCACCGTCGGCAAGGAACGCCGCGTCCTGCAGCCACGTAACGGCGTAGACGCCGTCACTCCCTTTGTCCGTCCCGAGGACCGTTCCGGGCAGGGCCGACACTTCGGGGACCTGCGAGGTTGGCACCATATCCATGTTCATCAGGTCGACTGCCGCGCGTTCGCCCTGTGAGTCCGGGAACTCCTCAAAGGAGAGCTGGTCGCGCGTGTTCTGGGCGAAGTCGAATTCGACCGTCGCCTCGCCGGCCTCGTTGAATCGGCCTTCGAGGGCACCCAGCCGGCGCTCGCCCATCCCGTTGACGCGGACCGAGAGCTGATAGACGCCGTCGCCGCCGAGTGCGTAGTTGTCGCCGTAGTGAAACCCCATGTTCTGGGAGATCATCGGCCACGGGGACTTGTCGGCGACTGTCTCGCCGTCGCGCTCGATTGTGATTGAGAGGCCGGCGGACACTGGGAGTACCATTTCCGTTTCGGGGTCCCAGATAGTCGCCATCAGGTGGACGCTGTCCTCGCTCCGGATGTCGACCTTTTCGGCTGTCGTCCCGGTTACTGTCCAGAACCGGTGGGGAAAGGAGTAGCTCAGTCCGACCATGTACTCGCCCGCCTGCGCTATGCCGGCCATCCCCATCCCCTCTGCGTGGGTTGGGCGGTACGTGGCGTCAGGGCGGTTCTCGACCAGCGGTGGAGCGCGTGTCGACTGGGAACTCAGCGAGCCACACCCCGCCAGGACCGTCGTGCCGGCGAGGCCGGCACTGGCGAGGAACTGTCGTCGATTCATAGACCGTCTTTGGGTCCTCATCTGAAAGACCGTTCTGGTACGGCGGCCGAAAGCAGGACTGCGTGGCTCCGCCTACCGCTCACGTGTCCGGGTTCGCTCGGGGCAGGGAACGCAGCGAGCGTGGCGGGAGCAGGTAGTTCCCGCGTCGCGTGACCGTCATATACTGGAGGATACCGTTGTTCACTCGCTGCCCGACAGCGGAGTCGTTCGCGACATCGGTGCCGTTCATCGCCTGTTTTGTCGCGACGAAGTCGGCGATAGAACGCTGTAGCGAGAGGAAGTGCAATCCCGCTTCACCGCCGTCGGTCGAACTAAAGTCCCGGCGGAGGAGCGTCGGTGTTCCGTCTTCTCTGACGCGGGACATCTTCTGTGCGTGGCCGACAACGCCTTCTCGCCGGCCGCTGTCGACCACGTCTTCTGGGCACTCACCGGCACCGTTGTCAGTGCCGAGGTTCTCGCCGACGCCCTCGACCTTGTCCTCGGCGGCGTGGGCCGGACAGAACATCTTCGAGACGCGCTGGTCTCGGGAGTCCTGTTCGTACCACTGCTGGAGTTGCAGCCGGATTTTCGAGAGGTGCTGGGTCGCGCCGCCGGCGAACGGCCCCGAATCGACCGTTACCCGGTCCTCGGAAGCCTGGTTCTCTTTGAACCCGGATTTGAATCCCATGAACAGCGGGGCCTCCTCGGGGACCGGTTCGGAGTCCGGAACCCCGTCGACGTCTTGATTCTCGGCGGGCAGACCGGCGCCGACGAATCCCGTCCGGCGCTCCGCCTCGCGCAGGACACCCTCGAAGGTAGCGCTCATCTCGTGGTCGTTCACCGTGTCTCGGTTGCCTTTCAGCGCTTCCTCGGCGGCGATAACGGCCCGCTCGTCATCGCTCGCGAGGTGTAGCAGTGCGTCTGGTGTGTCGAGTTCTGGGTCCTCGAAGGGGGCAAGCGCCATTGGTTCGGGCAGGTCGACACCGGCTACGTCGGCCTCAAAGCGGTCGAAGTAGGCCGGACTGTATCCGAGCGTGAACAGCAGTCCCTCGTTGCTCCACTCGTAGGCCCGTTCGAGGTCTCGAAGCGCCGATTCGACCTGCTCGCGGTCGGCATCGGTCGGCGGTCCGTCGCTGGCGTAGTCAAACAATAGGAGGACGTGGTGTCGCGACAGCCTGTGGTTCCCCGCGTCATCGGTCGCCAGTGATGCGTCCCAGGCGTGCTGGCGGTCCGGAAGTGACGAGAGGTCGTCGGTTCCCCTGGGTATTGTTCCCGACCCGCGGTCGAGACAGGCAGCCAGCGCCGCGGTGCCGCCGATGGCGACGGCGCTCTTGGCGAACTCGCGTCGGGAAATCCCACGTTCAGTCATCACCGACGCTATGGACTGCCGGTCCAATTGGGTTGTGGTACAGGACTCGAAAGCACCCACTGCCCGCGGAAACCGGGCTACTCGCTCTCGAACAGCCGGTCGAGTAGCCGGGTGAAGCGGCCCGACAGGCGGCTGGATACCGTGGGCTCAACTGCCGCGAGCAGTTCGACCGTCAGGTCCGGCCGGCAGAGCGCCAGCGTCACCCGACCACTCTCTCGACGCTTTTCCACGATGTCGTATTCGACCAGCCCGCGCAGGTGGTGTTCGAGTGTGCTCCGGGCGATGTCGAGGTGCTCGGCCACCTCGCTGGGGCGAGCGGTTTCGCACTCTATGAGCGTAAGGAGAATGTCTCTCGCCGTCTCGCGACGGAGGAAGGCGATGGCGTGGCGCTCCCAGGAGTCAAATGACGACGTATAGTAGTGCGTGCGCCCGTTGACCGACTCGCTGTGAACGCGGTCAAGCCGGGACAGGTGGTACTGGACCTGTCCTGTTGCGAGGTCCAGCGCCCGTGTTAATTCTCGGAAGTGGACGCCCGGATTCGACTCGATATGCCGGTAAATCCGAACTCTGGTGTCGCTCATAGTCCCTCCTCATCGAGGCGTTTCTCGACTGTCCGGGCGTAGTACACTGCGCCGAGGACGAGCACGACAAAGACGGTATCGAGCGCGTGTTCGAGGAGATGGTGGGTCGGTGCTGAAACCACTGAAAACCCAGATAGCAGCGCAATGAGTGGGCGGACGAACAGCGCGGTGAGTGCGAGCGCAATCAGCAGATATGCACGCGTCCCGCGCTGTCGGTACGCGGCCAGGGCGAGCCCGCACAGGACTGCACCGGCCACGGCAGAGAGGACAACGACGGCGACGATGTCCCAGCTCTCGGCACCGGGATGCCCTCCAATACTGAGCAGGTTCATCAGGCCGTCACTTCGCAACCACGGTGCCTCAGTCGTTCGGTTTTGCGCGACTTTTTTATCGGACCGCTGAGACGTGGCGGTATGGACTGCATCGGCTTCATCTGCGAGCCTGAACACCCGGTGTTTGGTGCCGTCGCAGAGCGGCTCTCCGCTCGGGGGTTTGACATCCAGTTTCTCCGCCCCGGAAACCCGGTGGCCAAAGCCGATATCGACGACCTATCTGCACTCGTCAATACAACGCTCGGGCCGGAGTCATTCAGCGCCCTTCGGTACGCCGACAGCGTTGGCGTTGAGACGTGGAACGGGTTCCTGCCGACGACGGCGCTTGCCTGCCGACTCGTCGCCCTGCACGGACTGGAGCAGGTCGGCTGTCAGGTGCCGACCGTCTGGTTCGAGAAGCCCGACTGCGATTACATCCCCCGCACTCGCTACTCTTGGGACGGTGTGCCGGTAAACAGTGACGAGGGTGATTTCTACCAGGCCTGTGTTCAGGAGGAGCCGGTGGAGTACAAGTACTTCGCCGTCAACGACGGCCGCGAAACCCATCTGCGAGCGATTCAGGTCCGGTCGGAAGTGTCCGGGCTGGACCGTATCATCAGCGAGGAGACCGTCGAGGTGACGCTTGCGGCCCGCGTCCGGGAGTTGCTAGACCGCTTCGGCGCGCGGGCACTCTGCGTCGAGTTTGTCGAAAGCGAATCGGAGTTCTACGCACAGGGTGTCGACCCCGTGCCGGGATTCGCTGGGACAGGGATGGAACGCCGCGTCGCCGACTCCATCGCCTCCCTGACAACAATCGGTGCCTGAGTCGGCGTCGTCAGGGACGCTCGATAGTTCTGCATCTGGTACCAAGGCACAAGATTATACAGGCGTACCGACGTGGTGGTGACCGGAGCTTCACATGAGCACGTTCGTTCATCTCATCGCGGATTACGGCCCGGCCGACCCGGCCTTCTCAGAAGTCGTCCATCGTCTCACTGCCGCTGACCCGACGATGACCGTTCAGTCGACCGAAGTCAAGCCATTCTCGACGGTCGCCACTGGATTCTGGATCGCGCAACTCGGCGTCCACAATCCGACGTTCGACGACCTGCTGCTTTACTCGAACACGGCACCACGAACGACAGAGTCGACGCCGGAGCGAGCCGACACCGGCGGGGCGCTCTGTTATCTCGAACTGGACAACGGCGTCCCCGTCGTCGCCGTCGATGCCGGCTACAACCTCTCGTTTATTGCCGACCACGCCACGACCTTCCGTGAGATCGAACTGCCGGCGGACACCGGTCAGTTCCGCTCGCGGGACGTGTTCCCGCGCCGCGTCGCCGAAATCGCAAACGGGAATCACTCATCTCTCGGGGCGGAGCGGTCACTCGACGACGTGCCGGCCCCGCCCGAGTCCGTGGTCTGTCATGTCGACGGCTACGGGAACGTCAAGACCTCGATCCGCCACTCAGCGTTCACACCGGAGAGCGACACAGTCACTGTCGAACTCAACGGCGAGTCCTGTGAGGCCGTCGTCAGGGACGCTGTGTCGAACGTTCCGGAAGGGTCCCTCGCTATCGTCCCGGGGTCAGCAGGCGGGGACGACCCGTATCAGGAACTGTTCCTTCGCGGCGGGTCCGCGGCGTCAACTTTCGGCACTCCTGGGCTCGGAGAGGCCCTCTCCATTCGGGCTGAACAGGCCTGATACCGGCCCCAATACAACGGTCCTCGCGGCGCGGAGTGGGGCATCGAACTGGGTCGGTCGGCGTGCCAGCGGCTCACCACCCTTCGGGGAGTTTATTAGCGCCGTGGGCCACGACACACCTAATGAGTGGCGAGCAGGAACTCGGAATTACCGAGAGCAAGGAGCATTCACCCGGCGAGTGGTACGCCGAGGTCGTCCAGAAGGCCGGCCTCGCGGACTACGCCCCTATGGGCGGGTTCATCGTTACGCGCCCACGTGGCTACGCTATCTGGGAGCGTATCCAGAACAACCTCGACGGCTGGTTCAAGGACACTGGCGTGCAGAACGCCTACTTCCCACTGTTTATCCCCGAGAGCTATCTTGAGAAAGAGAAAGACGTTGTCGAAGGGTTCGACCCCGAGGTGGCGTGGGTAACCCACGGCGGCCACAATGAACTCGAAGAGCGGCTCGCCGTCCGGCCCACCAGCGAGTCCATCATCGCGCCGTTCATGGCACAGTGGACTCGATCGCACCGGGACCTCCCGATGCGGCTGAACCAGTGGTGTTCAGTCGTCCGGTGGGAAGCAACGGAGACGAAGCCGTTCTTCCGCACCAAGGAGTTCCTCTGGCAGGAGGGTCACACCGCCCACGCCGACGAGGACGGCGCGTGGGAGGAGACGATGACCCGTCTGGACCAGTACGCCCGCCTCTACGAGGAGGTCATGGCGATGCCGCCGCTGAAGGGCCGCAAGCCCCCTCACGATAAATTCCCCGGCGCGCACACGACGACTACCATCGAGACGTTGATGCCCGACGGCAAGACCGTGCAGGCCGCCACCTCCCACTACCTCGGGACCTCCTTCGGCGAGGCGTTCGACATCACCTACGCCGACGCCGACGAGGAGGAGAACACGGCCCACACGACCTCGTGGGGACTGTCCTGGCGCGCGATGGGTGCGCTCATCATGACCCACTCCGACGACCAGGGGCTCGTCCTTCCACCAGCGCTCGCCCCCGATCAGGTCGTCGTCGTCCCCATCTGGCAGGAGGACAACAAGGACAAGGTCATCGACTACGCCGCCGACCTCGCCGCCGAACTGGACGAGGCCGGCGTCCGGGTCGAACTTGACGACCGCGAACACCGCAATCCCGGATTCAAGTACAACGAACACGAACTCCACGGCGTTCCCCTCCGTGTCGAAATCGGCCCCCACGAGGTTGAGGACGGTGAGGCCACGCTGGTCCACCGGCCCGACGGCGAAACCGAGACGGTCGACCGCGACGGCATCGCCGACACCGTTACCGACCACCTCGACACCGTCCACGCCAAGCTATACGCCAGCGCTGAGGAGACGCTGGAAGGCGAAATCCGTGAGGCTGAGTCCCGCGAGGAAATCCTCGGCACCATCGGCCAGCACGGCGGCTACGTGAAGTGTGGTTGGTGTGGCGACGAGGACTGCGAGGAGCCGATCAAGGACGCTATCGCGGCCGAAATCGTGATGGTGCCCCTTGACCGCGACGAGGAGCCGATCCACGAGGACTGCGCCATCTGTGGTGAGGACGCCGAGGAGACGGCCTACTTCGCCAAGAGCTACTGAACGGGCCCGAGCGGAGCGAGGGACCGCAGTTTTCGCCGACGTTTTGCGACGAGCGGTGCGAGCGTATCACGAGCGCACCCGAGGAAGTAAAAGGTCGGAACGAGACGGCCTACTTCGCCAAGAGCTACTGAACGGGCCCGAGCGGAGCGAGTGGGCATCAGGCGACCCGGTTCAGGAAGTCGTCGGCCTCGCGCTCGCCGCGTTCGAGTAGGTCCTCGATGAACCGCGGGTCACGGTCCACCTTCGAAGACGGAGTGTGCTTCCTGGCGAGTCGCAGGTGTCGGATCTCGACGTGTCTGTATTCGTCGGGGAGATAGCCAGCTCGTACCCAGTCGTTCACTGTTTCGATAAAGTCCAGTTCCTGATTCAGCGAGATGTTTCCGGACAGTTCCTGCCGGCGGTCGGTGATTTCCGCCAGCGAGGTCGGGACGCCGTCGTAGGTCTGTGGCTCGATCTGGATGACCCAGAGTTCGTCGGGCTTTGGCCGCTCGCTGGTCAGGAACTCCTTGACTGGCGGGTTCTGCGAGAACAGGCCGTCCCAGTGCCAGTGGTCGTTCATCTCGACGGCCTCGTACAGCAGCGGATACGCGGCGGATGCGAGCACCGTCTCCGGGGTGATGGCGTCGTCTGAGAAGGTTTCGAACTTGCCGCTGTTGAGGTCAACCGCACCGATGGTCACGTGCGGCGGGGTCGCAGCCGCGAGCGAGTCGAAGTCGTCGAAGTCGATGTGTCGGTCGAGCAGGTCCAGATACCAATCTTGGCCGGCATTGCCCGGCACTGCGTACGGCGAGACCTCCGGGATGGGGAACATGAGCTGTTGGAGGCGCGAGCGCCAAACGAGCGACTCATTGACTAGAAACTCGCCAGGGTCGGTCGCGGCGACGTCGCACCAGACATCATCCAGCATGTCGGCCGCGCGGTCAGGGCCGGCGCTGAGCAGGCCGTACCACGCGGTGACCGCACAGAGTGCGCCACCGGAGGTTCCGCTCAGTCCCACGAGTTCGTAATTAGCGTCGACAGCGGGTAGCAGTCGCTTCAGCGCGCCGGCGGTGAACGCGGTGTGGCTGCCGCCGCCCTGACAGGCGATAGCGACGCTGGGAGCATGACCAGACATGGTTTAATTCATATACGATGGGCTTGTATAGATAGATGCCGGCTGATACTGCCGTGAAGCATATTGCCACCGCTGAGGGAGTATGCGTTCTCACGAAGGTACAGCTAGCAGTATGAAGGAAGGATGGGGTCGGGGAGCGTGTGACATTTTCCTCCGTGCCCCCGATAATCACTGCTGTCCCTATGTATATAAATCGCCGTCAGACTACAGTCATACAAACGCCAAACGGCGAACAGATACCGTCGTAGGAAATACAGTTCTACAGACAGTTTACGACAGCAATGGAAGGCCGACAGCCCTGATGCAACCGACCAGTTGGAGTGGAATCTCGGAGACAGGAGGCCAATAGTTGAAGGGGTGCATACGTCGTGGCGAGCGCAGAATATTAAGACCTTATATATTTCTCAGCAGGTGAAATGGATAGATATCCGGAACCAACACGGTTATATCTCGGCCTATGTTATCGACTGTCATGGACGACGTGTTTGTCGGACGAATTATGTCATCGCCTGTCACCACTGTTGCCGCCGACGCGAACGCGAAAGCGGTCGCCAAGCGGATGCTTGACGAGAACATCAGTTCTGTTGTTGTCGTCGACGCTGACGGAGCGTTGCTGGGGATTCTCACCTCCACGGACTTCGTCGAAATCGCCGCAAAGGGTGGCGATACGGCGGGGTTAGATGTGTCCGAATTCATGACGACGGATCTGGTTACAGTAACGGCAAACGACCCGGTTGAGGCGGCCGCAAGCGTGATGTTGGACCACAGTGTCCACCACCTTCCTGTCGTTGATGAGACGGAAGGAGTCGTCGGAATGTTAACGACAACTGACATGACGGCCTACGTTTCTGGTATCGAGCAGTCATCTGCACCCGTGCTCGGCTGAACACCAAGTGAACCGCCGGCCTGCAGACGACTGCTTATAAATGATGATACAGTTCGAACAATCGTTATAAATATATATTCCCTAATGTGGGGTTAAACAACACTAATACCATTAGGATTACCCTCTTATAGTGGCATCCCCAGTCGTGAAACACATGGTTGAGCGACAGACAGGTCTCTCTGCAGGCGACGCCGGGCTTGCAGATCCCACGGACGAACGGTCGAACTGTGGTGTCGGGGTCGTCATGGACCTCGACGGCCAGAGCGACCACTGGGTTGTATCGGACGGACTCGAACTCCTCGACAACCTCGAACATCGAGGGACGACAGGAGCAGAGCAAGATACGGGCGACGGAGCAGGCATCATGCTCCAGATTCCACACGAGTTTTTCGCTGCCGAAGTCGACGCCGACCTGCCACCCGCTGGCGAGTACGCCGTCGGCACGCTCTTTCTCCCGCAAGACGACGAGGTCGCCGAGAGTCTGAAAGACCTCGTCGAGACGGAACTCGCCGCTGAGGGCCTCGATGTCCTCGACTGGCGCGACGTTCCCACGGACAACAGCGATCTTGGCGCGACGGCGCTCGAATCCGAGCCCGACATCGTTCAGTTCTTTGTTACCTCCGCGACAGGAAAAACCGGGGACGCCTTCGAGAACCAGCTATACATCGGCCGCCGGGCGCTCGAAAACACCGTCGAGGAAAAAAAGCCGCCGGGCCACGAACGATTCTACGTCGTCTCGCTTGCAACCGATGTCGTGGTGTACAAGGGCCTGCTCAAGGCTGAACAACTCGAAGACTACTACCCTGATCTTGAAGACGAGCAGATGCAGTCGACGTTCGCGATGGTCCACGCCCGATTCTCGACGAACACGTTGGGCGCGTGGCACCTCGCCCATCCGTATCGTCGCGTCATCCACAACGGCGAGTTCAACACGATTCAGGGGAACATCAACTGGATGCGCGCTCGGGAAACCGACATCCAGAGCGACGAGTTCGAGGGCGATCTGGAGAAGATCAAGCCCATCATCGACGACCCCGAGCAATCAGACACCGCGAGCGTCGACAACGCGCTCGAACTGCTCTTGCAGGGCGGCCGCGACCTCCCCCACGCCCTCCGGATGCTCATCCCCGAGGCCTGGCGCGGCGAGATGAACGACGTGACTGGCGACCGGCGTGATTTCTATGACTACCACGCTTCGCTGGTCGAACCCTGGGACGGCCCGGCCCTCGTCGCAGCCACCGACGGCGACCGTATCGGCGCTGTGCTGGACCGGAACGGGCTGCGCCCGTGCCGCTACGACGTGCTTGAGGACAACACGCTCGTGATGTCATCCGAAGCCGGTGCGCTCGAACACGACGCCAGCGAAATCAAGGAACGCGGGCGCCTCCAGCCCGGCCAGTGTTTCCTCGCCGACCCCGAAGAGGGTCGCGTCATCCCCGACGAGGAAGTGTTCGACGACATCGCCGACGACAAGTACGGTGAGTGGGTCGCCGAAGAACAGGTCGACATCGACGAGGTTGCCGACCGCGAGGACAACGCACCTCGGGACCCGTCGGACGCGCTCCGGAGCCAGCAGGCCATGTACGGCTACACGTACGACGAGGTCGACCACCTCATTGAGCCGATGGCCGAGAAGGGGAAAGACCCCGTCGGCTCTATGGGCGATGACACGCCACTGTCGGTTCTCTCGCAGTTCAACCGCCCGCTGTTCACCTACTTCAAGCAGCTGTTCGCTCAGGTGACGAACCCGCCGCTTGACTACATCCGCGAGGAACTCGTCACCTCACTGGAGTCCCGGCTGGGCCATCAGCGTAACATCCTCGACGAGAGCCAGGGCCACGCCCGCCAGCTCGTGCTTGACTCGCCAATCCTCACTGACGAGGAGACGCAGTCTATCAAGGACCTGAACGCCAACGGCATGTCCACGAAGGTCATCGATATTACCTACAAAGAGGGCGGCGACCTTCGCCAGGCCGTCGAAGACGTGCGGGCCGAAGCCGACGCCGCAGCACGGGAACACGACATTCTCGTGCTCTCGGACCGTGCGGCCAGCGAAGGCCGCGTGCCGATTCCGAGCCTCCTTGCCGTCGGTGGCATCCACCACCATCTCGTCCGCAACGGTCTCCGCAACCACGTCGGGCTCGTCGTCGAGTCCGGTGACCCGCGTGCGGTCCATCACTTCGCGACGCTCATCGGCTACGGAGCCGGCGCGGTCAACCCGTACCTGGCCTACCAGACCATCGAGGACCTGGTGGCCGGACCGGACGGCGCGGACCTGGCTGATGCCATCGATGCCTACATCACTGCCGTTGAGGACGGCCTGCTGAAGACGATGGCCAAGATGGGTATCTCCACGGTCGAGTCCTATCAGGGTGCCCAGATCTTCGAGGCCGTCGGCCTCTCCTCGGACTTCATCGCCGAGTACTTCGAGGGGACGACCTGCCGGACCGACGGTATCGGCATCGAGGAAATCGAGGACGACCTCACCCAGCGCCATGATGTCGCCTGGAGCGAGGAAGAGCCCGATATGCCGCGACAGGGCGAGTACGAGTTCCGCTCGAACGGCATCCACCACCAGTGGAACCCCAACACGGTCGGCAAGATCCAGCAAGCCGTCCGGATGGGCGACTACGATACGTACAAAGAGTTCGCCGAACTGGTTAACGACCAGAACGAGGAACTCCAGACGCTGCGTGGCCTACTCGAATTCGACTCCGACCGCGAGTCCATCCCCATCGAGGATGTCGAGCCGGTCGACGACATTGTCGAGCGCTTCGAGACCGCGGCGATGTCGCTCGGGTCGCTATCGCCCGAGATGCACGAGAACAACGCCATCGCAATGAACCGGCTCGGGGCCAACGCCAACACCGGCGAAGGCGGCGAACCGCCCGAACGGTTCGACACCGAGAAGGAGTGTACGACCAAGCAGGTCGCTTCCGGCCGCTTTGGCGTTACCTCCGACTACCTCGCGTCGGCTGACGAACTCCAGATCAAGATGGCACAGGGCTCCAAGCCCGGTGAGGGTGGCCACCTGCCCGGCAAGAAGGTCAACGAGATGATTGCCCACGTGCGGTACGCGACGCCGGGCGTCGGCCTCATTTCGCCGCCGCCGCTGCACGATATCTACTCCATCGAGGACCTGAAGCAACTCATCCACGACCTCAAGGCCTCGAACCCAGAGGCCGACATCAACGTCAAACTGGTTTCCGAAGACGGTATCGGAACCATCGCGGCCGGCGTCGCCAAGGCCAACGCTGACGTGGTCCACATCTCGGGCCACGACGGCGGGACCGGTGCGTCGCCCAAAACCTCCATCAAGAACGCCGGCCTCCCCTGGGAACTGGGCGTCTCTGAGGCCAACCAGATGCTCCGGGCGACCGGCCTGCGCTCGCGCATCAAGGTGACGACTGACGGTGGCATGAAGACCGGCCGTGACGTGGCCGTTGCCGCCCTGCTCGGTGCCGAGGGGTACACCTTCGGGACAGCCTCGATGGTCACCTCGGGCTGTGTGATGGCTCGGCAGTGCCACGAAAACACCTGCCCGGTCGGCATCGCCACGCAGAACGAGAACCTCCGCGAGCGCTTCCCCGGCGAGCCACAGCACGTCATCAACTACATGACGTTCGTGGCTCAGGAACTGCGCGAGATCATGGCCGAACTCGGCTTCGAGACTATCGACGAGATGATCGGCCGACCGAGCGTACTCAAGCAGCGCGACGACGTGAGCCAGCCCAAGGCCCAGAAGCTCGACCTCTCGGGAGTCATCGCTGAGCCGGCCGACAACGACGGCCGCTACAAGCAGCGCGAGCAGACCCACGAGGTCGACGAACAACTCGACTGGGACCTCATCGACGCCGCCGAGGACGCCATCTACAGCGGCGACCCGGTCGCTATCGACACCGATATCACCAACGTCGACCGTGCGGTCGGGGCGACGCTCTCGAACCGCATCTCCCGCGAGCATGCAAGTGACGGCCTCGCGGACGACACTATCCGGGTCGACTTCGACGGCACGGCCGGCCAGTCCTTCGGCGCGTTCCTCGCACAGGGCGTGACGATGGAACTGACCGGGACGGCCAACGACTACGTCGGCAAGGGGCTCTCCGGTGGGAAGCTCATCGTGAACACGCCGGATCAGGCCCCCTTCGATCCGTCGGAGAACATCGTCATCGGCAACGTCGCGCTGTACGGCGCGACGCAGGGCGAGGCCTACGTCAACGGCATGGCCGGCGAGCGCTTCGCCGTCCGAAACTCCGGGGTCAAAGGCGTCGTCGAGGGTGTCGGTGACCACGGCTGTGAGTACATGACTGGTGGCGCTATCGTCGTGCTGGGCGAGACGGGCAAGAACTTCGCGGCCGGGATGTCCGGCGGCGTCGCGTACGTCTACGACCCCGACGGCGAGTTCGCAGCGAAGGCAAACACCGGCATGGTGTCCCTGGCCGATACGCTCGAAGGCAAGGACCGCCAGATGATTACTCGACTCGTCGAAAACCACGCCGCCTACACCGACTCCGACCGAGCGGCGGAGTTGCTTGATGACTGGGACGCCGAAGTTGAGAACTTCACGAAGGTGATGCCCGACGCTTACGCTGAGGTCATCGCCGACCGCGAGCGCGACGACGTGCGCAACGAGCCGCCGGCCAAGGCCGCGGCGAGCGCCGAAGCCGCCGAGGCTGACTTCGCCGCCTCGACAGACGACTGAAGCGCCACTGTTCGACGTTTTGTCTGTCGTCAAGGGCGCTGTTTTTCCGCCACAATCGAGCCGCGTTCTGTGGTCGTAATGTGACACCGTGACAATCAATCGCTGGTCCTATAGCTGTCGGGCCAAAGTGCTGGACATGGTCCCCGTACAACCACCCGTCGTATCGCATCGGAGCACAGCATGAGTGACATCCCCGGTCCTGACCCCGATTCCGGGTCGGACATCGATATCGATGTCGGCCGTGGCCTCCGCATTGCCGTCAGCGTTGTTGTCGCCCTCGCTGTCGCAACGGCGCTGTTCGGTGGCTATCATCAGGTCCCCGAAGGCCATGTCGGCGTCCAGAAATCGTTCGGCGCGGTAACCGGCGATCAACTCCAGCCGGGCGCACACATCATCGTGCCAGTCAAGGACTCGGTTCAGGACGTGGAAATCCGACCCCGGACCTACACCATGGCCAACACTGAGGGCGAAGGCGACAGACCGTCACAAGCCGATGCGGTGACCGTTCAGACCATCAATGGGACGACGGTCGACATCGACATCACCGTCCGGTACAAGATCGAAGAAGCGGACGCGTCAGGGTTCGTCACCCAATGGCGAACCGTCGGGCAAGCGGAAGAACGACTCATCCGACCGTCCGTCCGGTCGCAACTCCGGAATGAGGCCGCAGGTATCCAGACGAGCGAGATATACACCAACGACGGCCGCGAGCGGCTTGGCGATGCGGCACAGCAGAAACTCGAATCCGCGTTTGAGGGCGAAGCGCTCGTCCTTGAAGAGGTACAGGTTCGGACCGTTGACCTCCCGGAATCGTACGACCAAGCACTCAACGACAAGGAAATCGCAAAGCAACGCGTCGAAGAGAAGAAATTCGAGATTCAACAGGCCGAACGCGAAAAGGAACGGCAGGAGATTCAGGCCGAAGCCGACGCCCGAGTTATCGAGATTCGCGGTGAGGCGCTTCGGGAGAACCCAGTTGTGCTGAAACAGCAGTACGTCCAGAGCATCGACGATTCGGATAAGGTCATTCTGGCGACTGACGACGAAGGAACACCCATCATCCTGCAGACTGGCCGGAGCAGGGGCGGGAACACGTCAAGCGCCGATACAGGGTTCTCGACGAACGTGACGAACGCGACGGCCGGCAACTGACCACAGACGCGAGGGCGCACCTCATTCGTTTTTTTTAGCCGTGCTGTTCTCTGGAGAGGGTCGGTCGTCATGCCTCTCCAGCAAACGCTCGGTGTCGACTGTCAGACCGCGGCAGACGCTGGCGGTGAGCCACACTGTTTTGCTGGTCCCGTCCGAGAACGGCGTATGGACAGTGTCCTCGTCATCGGCGGCGGTCGGTTCATCGGTCGGCACACAGTCACCGAGTTCCGCGACGCAGGCTACGACGTGACAATGCTCACCCGCGGACGGCGTCAGAACCCGTTCACGAACGCTGAGGTTGCCCACATCGAAGGTGACCGACGTGAGCGGGACACACTCGAAACTGCTCGCGAGCGGGTCAACCCGGACGTAGTCGTCGACTGCGTGGCGTACTTTCCGGAGGATGTCCGAGTGGCGACCGACGTGTTTGCCGATGTCGGCGCGTACGTGTATATCTCAAGCGGCGCGGCCTACGGGGCTGAACGGACGCCCAAGCGGGAGGGGGAGACGCCGCTTGCAGGCTGTACTGCCGAGCAGGCCACAACTGACAGCGCGGAGACCTACGGGCCACGGAAGGCCGAAGGCGACCGCGAAGTGTTCGCTGCCGCGGAGGACGGCGTACAGGCGATGAGCGTCAGGCCGACTGTCGTGTACGGTCCCTACGACTACACCGAGCGGTTCGCCTACTGGGTCGACCGCGTGGCCGAATACGACCGGGTCGTCGTTCCCAGCGACGGCCTCAGCCTGTGGCAGATGGCCTACGTCGAGGACGTGGCGAGTGCGCTCCGTCTCGTCGCGGAGCGAGGGACGGCTGGCGAGGCCTACAACGTCGGCGACGAGCACGCGCCGACGCTCCGGGAGTGGGTCGACCTGCTTGCCAGAGTGCACGAGACGGATGTCGAGACCATCGGCGTCGGCGAGCGCGAACTCAGGGCGGCGGGGCTTGCCCCCGACGATTTCCCCATCTACCGAGACTCACCGCATCTGCTGTCGACGGCGAAGCTCCGAAACCTGGGCTGGTCGTCGACGCCCCACGAAACGGCATTGGCGGTGACCGTCGCCGAACATCTGGAGAACGACCGAACCGGCCGTGAGTTCGGACCTGACCGTGACACGGAAGCAGCGCTTATTGACCGCCTAACCGAGTGACAACTACGCCCGGCGGAGCGTCGTGTGCTTGACCTCGTAGTCCTCTAAGAACGCACCGTATCCGCCGACGGTGATGCGGCTGTCTCCGGTATCGACGACCAGCGAATTCTCGAACCCGAAATCGCTGTTGTGGGGCGCAACGAGGTTCTGTCGGACATCGACCACCTCGCCGGATATCACTTCGAAGTCGTCGTCGGAGCCCGTCGGCCGTGCGTACAGGTCGGCGACGACGGACTCACCAGCCCGGAGCGCAAGCGTGGTCGTGAACACGACGGGGCGGAACATATCGTACCGAGCCGGGAGTGACGGGGGTCGCGAAACGAGGACCTCCTCGCCTATCGGCCAGTAATTGCCCAGGTAGGAACCAACCAACACTGCTGCGACAGCCTCTTGCGTAAACGTGATCGCGTTCGTCTCGTCGTGGTCCCAGCTGAGCATCGTCGACGGAGAGACGAACCCGCGCTGCTGGTCCGTCGCAAGCAACGAAGGCGCGCCGTCGAGGCCGATTCGGACGGCGTTGGCGATCTCCTTCAGGTCCAACTCCATCGTCGCCCGGTCGTAACTCGACAGTGTCAGGAGCACGAGGATGCCCCGCTCCCGGGCACGGCGGAGCGGGTCGCGGATATCGGGGAGTCGTCGGGCCGGGATCTGAAGGATAACCTCGCAGTCGGCCGCTTCGATGTGTTGCTCCAGCCGTTTGACGATGGTCGGCCGGGACTTGACCACCTCGAAGGTGTTATTCTCGGCCGCGGTGTCCTCGTATCGGGTCTGTACTGCCGCCTCCAGTGTGTCCAGTTCGCGTTTTAGCGCGCCGAAAGCCTCCGACGGGGGCGTCGCGCGAATGACCGTCGGCGTCCGATGGTCGTCGACGCTGACGAAGCCGTCCACGGCGAGCGAATCACAGATGTCGTACACGTAGCTTTTGGAGACCCCCGCCGTTTCGGCCACTGTTCGGGCTGTTGCCGGTCCCTTTTCGACCACAGCGAGGTACGTTTCCGCCTCCGTCTCGGAGAGGCCATACTGCTGGAGTCGGTCCCGAACGGGCGCGCTGGGTTGGCGTGTGGAGTCAGGCATGGATGTCCTGCTGAAACCGTGCTGGCTGATTCTCTGTCACTGGATCGCTGTTTCAGCTAATCTAATCGAACATACATAATGATTGGTGGGTGTGGGAGCGGGCCGGCATGTGTCTGTGCGTAGTGGGTATTCGGGGTCCGGTGCGCCGGCGGGAACACCCCGGCGTAGGTCGCGGGACCTGTCTCAGGATCTCCCACGAACCTCGTCGAGCAGGTCAACGACGTCTTCCATGGTGGGGTCGCGGCTGGTGTTGTTGCCGTTACCATTGTTCCCACTATTGCCCCGACCGGGGGTACTCCCTGACCCGTCCGGGAGGCCCGGAACGGGGTCGGGATCGGTGATGCTCGCCGTGTTCTGGACCGTGAGCGTGGCCGTCGGGCCGTCTTGGCCGACAGTAAGTTCGTACTCACCGGCTTCGACGACCTTCGGGCCAAGTCCGAGCACGTCACCGGGAACGACCTCCAGCGCCGTCAGGTCGACAGTCACGTCGACTGTGGTCAACTCGCCGGGGCCCAGCGAGACGCGCTCGTAACCGAGCAGCCGGCGTCTCGGCTGGAGCACTGAGCCATAGGACTGGGTGTTGAACACCTCGACGATGTGCTCGCCGGCCATCCGGCCGGTGTTTGTCACCTCGACGCTGACGGTCACCTCGGACTGGTTCGCCGGGTTGCCGACAGTGGGCTGAGTGACCGAGACGCTCCCGTACTCGAAGTCGGTGTAGGAGAGCCCGTGGCCGTACTCGTAGATTGCGGTGTTATCTGTCCCGCCTGTCGATGTTGGGTCGTAACGGGTGTACTGCACGGGTGTGGTACCAACGTTCTCTGGCCAGCTGAACGGGAGCTTCCCAGAGGGATTGTACTCGCCGACCAGCGTCTCGGCGATAGCGACCCCGCCGTCGCTGCCGGGCTGGCCGGCAAACAGGAGGGCGTCAAGCTGGCTAAACGTTTCTGGAGACCCCCGTGGCGAACCGGCAAGCATGACGCCGATGATCGGCGTCGAATCGTCGGTGGACTCGACGACGGTGTCGAGAAGCGCCTGCTGGGACTCGTCGAGCACCAGTTCGTCCCGGTCACCGAACCCTTCGTTGTGGGTTCCCTCGCCGAGCACGACGACGACGACATCGGATTCAGGTCCAGCCGACTCGACCCGTGACCGCTGCTCGGCGGTAAAGTCGAAGTTGCCGTTCTCGTCGCTCTGCTGGTTCTCGCCGTCGCCCTCGCCGGCCCACCAGGTGGTGTTCTCGTACGAGGTGGGAACGTGCGTGAGACTGCCGACGCGAGCGCGGAGTTCCGCTTCGAGGAGGTTCTGGCGCGGGAACGGGCCGCCGGCGCTGGCCCCCTGCCAGCCGAGCGTCCAGCCGCCGTGTTGCATCAGCGCGCGGGTGTTGTTGCCGTTGCTGTCGACGCCGGGGCCTGTCAGCAGGACGCTCTCGTCGCCGGATAGCGGGAGCGTGTCATCAGTATTTTTCAGGAGGACCATCGACTCCTTTGCCATCGTCTCGGCGGTCTCCTGTGCGCCGCCAAGCACGGTCTCGATGCGGGACTCGTCGACTGTCGGCTGCTCGAACAGGCCGAGGTCGGCCTTTAGTTCGAGGATCCGCCGGACTGCCTCGTCGATGCGCTCCATCGGAATCGCACCGTCCTCGACGAGGCTGACCACGGTGTCGATGAACTGAACCGGGCCCGGCGCGTCACCGCCGTTACCGATCATGTACATGTCGACGCCGGCGTTGATCGCCATCTCGGTCGCCGTCTCGAAGTCGGGTGCGTAGTCGTGGTTCGTGATCATCCGGTTCAGGTCGTCCCAGTCTGAGACGACCATTCCCTCATAGCCGTAGGTGTCCCGAAGTAGCGTCGTCAACAGCCAGTGAGAGGCGTGGGCCGGAATCCCGTTTATCGACCCGCTGTTGACCATTACCGTCCCGGGTTCGGATTTCAGTGCCTCCCGATACGGCGGGAGGATGTTCGTCCGGAGGTCACGCAGCGACGTCGAGGCCGGTGCGCGGTCGTTGCCGTTGTTCGGGATCGAGTAAGCCGCGAAGTGTTTGACACACGCCGTCAGCCGGTCGTCGTCCTCAAGCGCCCGTGCTCGTACCCGCGAGACATCCGCTTCGAGTTTCGGGTCCTCGCTGATGCCCTCGAAGAAACGGCCCCAGCGGGGGTCCCGCTGTAGATCAGTCGTTGGCGCGAAGGTCCAGTGTGCGCCCATCGACGCTGTCGCGTCGCTCGTGTGCCGTTCGGCCGCCTCGATCAAGCTCAGGTCGCGCGTCGCACCCATGTTCAGCCGCTGGGGGAACACCGTTGCCCCTGCCAGCAGGCCGTTCCCGTGTGTCGCGTCGACGCCGTAAAGGAATGGGATGTCGTGGTCGGCGTTTTCCAGGTTGTACTCCTGTAGGGCATTGATTCCCTGAACCACGGTCTCGCCGTCGAAGCTCGGCGGTTCGGCCCCACCTGAGAGGATCGACCCGACGCCGAGTTCGCTGAAATACTCGCCGACCGTGTCAACCCCGAAGCTGTCGGGGACGTTCGATTCCTCGGGTTCCGCCTCGAAGGAGCTAATCGCGACCTGCGTCATCTGGGCCGCTTTCTGCTCCAGTGTGAGGTCGCCGACGAGCGAATCGACGTCCGGTTGCGCCGCGGCGGTTCCAACACCTGCGCCGGTGGCAGCCGCTGCCGTGGCCACACCGGTCGCTTTCAGAAACGTCCGCCGAGACGCTTGCATGCCGTCATCAGTCGTGTCATGTGCCATGACAGGCGCACCCAACCGTGGATGTTAATAATTGTTTTTGGAAAACTGGTGTGTAATCTTTGTCAAAAGATTTGCCGCCGGTTCGGTTTCGGCGCCCTGACTGATGCTGCGCACCTAAACTGTTTTCACGCGTGCCCGGAGACAGGCAACCATGTTCGAGAAACGCACCTGGATCCGTCTCCCCCGGAACGTCGTGGTCGGGCACGGTGTCCTCAGCCGGACAATCGAGGCCGTGAGTGAACTCCACTTGACTGGCCGGCCGCTCGTCGTTTCAAGTCCGACGCCACACGATGTCGCCGGCAAGCGGGTCGTCGAACAGTTCGAGGACGAGGGGTACGACCCCTCCGAAATCGTCATTGAGGAAGCCAGTTTCGACGCCGTCCAGCAGGTCATCGACCACGCCTCGGAGATCGACGCGGGCTTCCTGCTTGGTGTCGGCGGCGGGAAAGCTATCGATATCACGAAGATGGCGGCCGACGACCTCGGACTGGGGTTTGTCTCGGTGCCGACGGCCGCGAGCCACGACGGCATCGTCTCTGGCCGGGGCTCAGTTCCTGAGGGGGATACGCGCCACAGCGTCGCCGCCGAGCCGCCACTGGCGGTCATCGCCGACACCGAGGTACTGGCCGAGGCCCCCTGGCGGCTGACCACTGCTGGCTGTGCCGACATCATCTCGAACTACACCGCGGTTCGGGACTGGCAGCTCGCCCACCGACTCAAAAACGTCCACTACTCCGAGTACGCTGGCGCGCTCTCTCAGATGACCGCCGAGATGCTCGTTGAGAGTGCCGACTCGATAAAACAGGGGCTTGAGGAGTCATCCTGGATTGTCGTCAAAGCGCTCGTCTCCTCAGGCGTTGCGATGTCTATCGCCGATTCCTCGCGTCCAGCAAGCGGGGCGGAACACCTGTTTTCACACCAACTCGACCGGCTTGTCCCCGACGGCGCGCTCCACGGCCATCAGGTCGGTGTCGGCTCGATCATGACCGAGTACCTCCACAGCGGCCAGAAAGGCAAGTGGAAAGACGCCAGAGACGCACTGGCCGCCATCGGCGCGCCGACGACGGCAGACGAACTCGGCATCGACGACGAGACGGTGATCGAAGCGCTGACCACGGCCCATCAGATCCGCGACCGCTACACGGTGCTCGGGGACGGAATGAGTGAAGAAGCGGCCATCGAAGCGGCGACGGTCACCGGCGTTATCTAAACCAGTTCCGCCACCGCGATATCGCCCGCGTCGTCCCACCGGATCGACGCTTCAGCCTCGCCGGTCGTCTCAGCGCCACTGCTTTCGGCCGCGGTGCTTTTGATCTCCGCGTCGAACACGATACTGAGCCGGTACACCGTCTCGGCGTCCGGGTCCGCCTCGTTTCGCACGCCACAGATGGTCGCTCGAACCGCGTCCCGAATCGTACACGCGACGCCGGCCGTTTCGGTGACGACCCGCTCGACCGCTGTCGCCGGCCGCTCGGCCCCCTGTGTCTGGCCTTGCGGGATCTCCCAGGACCCGTCAGCGTCGCTCAGCAACACGTCGCCCGACTCGTTGTGGACGAACGCGTGCACGTCGACCTGCCCCTCCCGTGAGCGCTCGACAGCACGCTGGTACGCCTCCGAGCCCACCGAAAAGGTGGTCTGGTCCACCGGCGTCGAGCCGAACTCCTGTTCGAGACGGGCGAGACGCTCTTGCACCCGTGCTCGCGAGCGCTCGGCTATCTCCATACGAAACGGTGCTTCGGCAGCGTAATAAATCCGCCTGAACGCTCTCATAGTTTGAAACTACCCGGTGCACCGGTGACAACACGCGTACAGTGGACCCGCGACAACGTTAGTATGACTCGCTCAGACGTGGTCGTCGAGGAATTCGACGACAGCGGTGTACGCCTCAATGCGGTTCTCCCGCTTGCTGATGCCGTGTCCCTCGTCATCGAAAACGAGTTTCTCCACGGGAACTCCCTGTTCGGCCGCTTGCTCGGCGATTTGCTCGGCCTCGCCGACCGGAACACGCGGGTCGTTGGCCCCGTGGAGGACGAACAGCGGCGCATCGATTCGGTCGACGTTGTTGATGGGCGAGATAGATTCGAGGAACTCGCGGTCTTCGTCAAGGGAGCCGTACTCGGCCTCGCGGAGTTCCCGCCGCCAGTCACCGGTGTTCTCCAGAAACGTCACGAAGTTGGCGATGCCGACTACGTCGACGCCGGCCGCCCAGAGGTCCGGGTACTCAGTCAGTGCCGCAAGCACCATGAAGCCGCCGTAAGACCCACCCATCGCCACGATTCGGTTGGGGTCGACAGCCGGGTGGTCATGGAGCCAGTCGACGCCCGCTCGCAGGTCCTTCACGGAGTCCATCCGCTTTTCCACGTCGTCGAGGTGCGTGTAGGCCTTCCCGTAACCGGTCGACCCGCGGACGTTGGGCTCGAAGACGGCGTACCCCCGCGAGAGGAAGTACTGGGTCAGACCGGAGAACGAGGGGCGACGCTGGCTCTCCGGGCCGCCGTGGATGTCGACGATGACAGGCGTGTCGCCGTCCGCATCATTTCCGTTAGCTGCACTTTCTGGCAGCGAGAACAGCGCCGGAATCTCGCGCCCGTCGAACGAATCGAACCGAACGACCTCTGGCGCGATGAACGTCTCGCGCGGGATGCCAGCCGTCGAGGCGGCCGTCCACTGCTCGCTCTCGCCGGTTTCGGCCTCTACGACGAACACGTTGGTGTTGACCTGCCGCCCGGTGACGCTGACGGCGAACCGTTCGGCATCGGGTCCCCACGAAACGCCCCCGGCCAGCCCGCCCGGCAGGTCCGGCGTCGGGAACGTCTCAATGGTTGTCGGCTCTGTCAGTTCGCCGACGGTGAGTTCGTTGTAGCCGTCGATGTTGCGCGAGTACACGAGACGGCCACTGTCCTTGTCAAGCGCGACGCCGTCGATGTTCCACTGGTCGTCCGAGCGGACGATGTCGAGGTCGCCCTCAAGCGAAAGGCGGGCAAGTTCGAGCGTGTCGCTTTCGGCGTCGGTGACGAGATACACCGCCTCGCCCTCCGGTCCCCACGACGCGCTCGTGTAGCGGACCTTCCCCTCGTGTGGCGTGAGATGGCTGCGGTTCCCGCTGTCGATGTCAAGCACGTAGATGTCCTGGTCGAAACTGGAGTGGGCCTCGCTGACCAGCAGGCGCTCGCAGTCGGGCGAAAAGCCGCCGACGGAGAACCAGCCGTCGCCCTCCCAGACCAGTTCCGCGTCGTCGCCGGTCGCGTCGCGGTCCTGTACGTAGATGTCGAAGACGGCCTCGTCGCGGCGGTTCGACGCGAACGCGAACCGCTCACCATCGGGCGACCAGCCGCCCCAGCGGTGTTTCGCGTCGGGCATCCCAGTGAGTTCGTGGATGTGCCCGTCCGCGTCGAGCCGGTATAGCTGCGCCCGCTCGTTGCCGCCCTCGTCCATGCCGAAGACGAGTTCCTGGCGTTCGGGCGAGAAGTCGACGAAGCTCACAGTGTCGTCGTAGAACGTCAACTGTTCGGGCCAGCCGTGGGGTTCGGGAAGCGACCAGAGCTGGGCAACGCCGGTCGTGTTCATCAGGAAAGCGAGCGTCCCGTCCGGCGCGAACGAGCTGCCGTAGGCGCTCCGGACGTTGAGATAGCGCGAAAGGTCGTACGCGGTCACAACGGGAGGGAGGGCAGGCACGGGCAAAACCTTTTGTTACAAACGGGGGCTTTTTGAGCGGCCACGTCGTCGCCCCTGTATGCGTGTCGCGGTCGTCGCCATGGAGACGAGTCAGTACCGGGACACAGTGGGCCGGACCCGGCTGGAGCGGGTGGCCACCGAACTCGCCGCTGCCGGCCACGACGTGACCGTGTTCTGTTCGCAGTGGTGGCCGGGGTTCGACAATCAGCGCGAGCGTGACGGCATCACGTACCGCGCCGTTACCGTCTCGCCGACTGTCCCTTCCTTCTGTGTCCGCCTCCCGGTCATGCTCGCGCGGTTCCGCCCGGATGTCGTTCACGTTCACCCGACGCCAGCGTCAGTCGCGCTCGCGGCCAAGACCGGTGCAACGCTTTCGCGTGCGCCGCTTCTCACGGAGTGGTTCGGGGACGAGAATGTGCCCGAAAACCGCCGGGCTGGCCTTGCACTCCAGGCGTCCGACTGTCTCATCACCCCCTCCGAACTCGTCCGCACGCGGGTCCGCGAGCGGGGGGCGACGGCGGACCAGACTGCGATACTCCCACAGAGCATCGACATGGACCTCGTCAGTGAAGTCGATGCTGGCGAGGAAATCGACGTGGTGTACGCCCACCGACTGGACGGCAGTGCGAACGTCGAATCGCTACTGCTGGGTCTGGCGGAACTCAGGCAGAAGGGCTGGTCGGCGACGATTATCGGGGACGGGCCGGAACGAGCGCACTACGAACAGGAGGCGGCCGACCTCCGTATCGACGACCGCGTGACCTTCGCTGGCGCGTGCGACACTGAAGAGCGCGTCTCGATTTATAAGGGTGCGCACGTGTTTGTCCAGACAGCGTTCCGGGAGTGCTTCGCCACAGATCTCCTCTGGGCGATGGCCTGTGGCTGTATCGGCATCGTGGAGTACCAGGCCGAGTCGTCTGCTCACGAACTCATCGAGCAGCGCGACCGTGCGTTCCGAGTGACGAACCCGCAGGAAATCGCCGACAAAATCACCGAATCGGCCGGCTTCGAACGCCGGACCGTCGACGAGTCCTGCGCCGAGTTCGACCACGCGCAGGTCCGGGCGAGGTACGAGGACCTTTACGAGAAGCAAATTGAGGATGCCGGTCTTTTCTAATCGGCACGGGGCTCAGACGCGGTGAGGACGGGGACAAATCGCCGCCCGTCAGTACGGGATGACGCGGAACCCTTCTGGAAGCACCAGTCCGAACACGAGGAACAGCACGGCCGCGATACCCGCCGCCATGAGGGCGTAAGGTGCCTGGCTCCTGACGTGGACCATGTGGTCGCTCCCGCTCGTTGAGGAGGCCAAGACGGTTGTGTCGCTGATTGGCGAGGTGTGGTCACCGAAGATGCCGCCGCTGAACACCGCGCCGAGGACCAGCGGGAGGTTCGCGCCCGTCGAGAACGCCAGCGGGATGGCGATGGGGAACATGATGCCGTAGGTCGACCACGATGACCCGTCGGAGAAACTGACGAAGGAAGTCACGAGGAAGACGCCCACCGGAATGATGAACGCCGGCACGCCGCCAAAGACGTTCGTCACGAACGACGAAACACCCAGTATCGTCACTGCGTTCTGGATGGAACTGGCGAACATCAGGATGACGGCCGCAAGGAGGATGCCCTTGAAGCCGACCATCATCGCATCAGTCGCGTCGTCGTTCGACGGGATGTCGCCCTTCCAGCGATACAGCAGGAAGCCGACGATGAGCGCGGAGAACGAGGCCAGACCGAGCTGGACGCCGCCGATGTTGAACGCCCAGGGACCGCTTGGCGGCGTGATTAGCTGCCAGCTGCCGAGCTGGAGCAGCGTGGCCCCCATCCCTTTCTTCCCCTTGACGTAGATGACGGGGCTGGCCCGCCAGAACATCGCGCCGAGGCCGACGACAATCATCGTGAGGATCGGCCAGGCGAAGTTCCGCCAGTCCGGCGTGGCAGTTTCGGATACCTCGTATTCGTCCATCTCAGCGGAAATCATCGGGTCGGCGTCGTCGCCGACGACCTTCCCCTCGTTTCTCGCTCGGGACTCCTCGGTTCCCATCCCGTAGATGTTTGGCACGACTTGCCACGCGACGAGGCCGGCGAGGCCGAGCGCGATCCACGAATAGAAGCCAGTAAACAGCGTGTTGAAAAACAGCGGCCAGACGGCCCCGGTCGCCGCGGTGACCTGCTCGCCGCCGGTGTTCACGAAGTTGGTCATCCCGGACGGCAGCGTTCCCTGACGCTGTGCCTCCACGAGGCCGCCCCCAATGAAGCCGACCATCGCCGCGCCCCACGTTGAGTAAAACGCGAGCCGGGACGCCGGCGACCCCGCTGAGTCGACGTAGTAGGCCAGCTTGGCGCGTGACACGTCGAACTTGTCGGTCAACGGTCGCATCATCGAGCCGACCACGAGGCAGTTGAAGTAGTCGTCAATGTGGATTGCGATACCGGCCAGGAACGCGGCCTTCTCGGCGTCTGCGGCGGACTCGGCCCGCGCCACCAGGGCCTCCAGCACGCCCTGTATCGCACCGGCTCGAATCATCAGCCCGATCAGCCCGCCGATGGCGAAGATGGCGAGCAGGACGTTCTTGACGTACCACTCCCCGAACAGCGGGGCCGTGGCGATTATTTCTGGAACGAGCTTCAGTCCGAAGATACCGCCAAGTACGATGCCACCGACGCCGACCGTCCAGGGACTCCCGTCCTCGGCCTGTGGCTGGACGGTCGCCACCTCACCGCCAGCGGTGATCAGGTCCGATGGGACCCCCACTGCCTGTGGGTGTAATGCGCCCACAAGGACGCCTGTGATGACGATACCGACGAACAGCCCGATAAGCGCGTCTCGGGTGTACCAGGCCAGACCGATGGCGACGAGCGCTGGAACGATCGACCACGGTCCAGCCGCGATTCCCTCAACCATGCCGGCAGGTCTAGGTGGCGCTATATTAAGGTATGTATTCACACCCGCGTCAGGGACGGTCCAGACGAAACCCGTTTGAGCGTCGGTCCCCTCCATTCGGTAGTGACAGACGAGGAGCCAGCCGACCGAGACGACGACTCTGACTCCACCCCGGAACTCGAACTCGACGCCGTCTACGACGCCATCGACGCCGTCGGCCGTCCGCATCTGACGGCGACGGAGTTCTCTCGCAAAACGGATCTGACGCCCGACGAGGCACGGGCGGCACTGGAGCGTCTCGCCGACGACGGCGACATCGAGCGTCAGGACGTGTCCGAGGTCGAGTCCGTGTGGTATCCGACAGATATTGCCGAGGTGACCGACCGCGAGCGTGTGGTCCTGTTTCCCGACCGCCGGGAAGTCGTCGTCGAACATCCCGACCAGTTCACGCGAGCACAACTCTCGCAGTTCGCCCGCCTGCAAGACACCAACCGCTCGGGCGGCTACGTGTACGAACTCCGCGAGGAGGATATCTGGGCCGCGCCCCACGAGTCCTTAGACGACCTTCTGACGACGATGCGGGACGTGCTGGGCGAGCGCTCGCCTCACCTCGAAGAATGGGTGACGAGCCAGTGGGAACGAGCCCGGAAGTTCCGCCTGAAGACTCACGAAGACGGGTACGTCGTACTCGAAGCTGAAAGCGACGACCTGATGGGCAATGTCGCACGCCCGAAACTTGACGACGACCACCTCCGAGCCCCCATCTCGGACTCGGAGTCGTGGGTCAACGAGGACGCGACCGCCGAAATCAAGCGCACGCTGTACGAGGCAGGCTATCCGGTCCGGGACGACCGTGATCTTGAAACGGGCGACGCCATCGAGATGGATTTGCGCCTGCGCCTGCGAGACTACCAGCAGGACTGGGTGGAGCGGTTCACCGAACAGGGCTCGGGCGTGTTCGTCGGCCCGCCCGGGTCGGGCAAGACCGTCGCCGCGATGGGTGCGATGGCCGCCATCGGCGGCGAGACGCTGATTCTCGTCCCCTCGCGCGAACTTGCGACACAGTGGCGCGACGAACTGGTCCGACACACCTCCCTGACCGACGACGATATCGGCGAGTACCACGGCGGCGAGAAGGAGATACGCGCCGTCACTATCGCCACCTATCGAACCGCCGGAATGGACCGCCACCGGAAGCTGTTCGACCAGCGCAAGTGGGGCCTCATCGTCTTCGACGAGGTCCATCACGTCCCCTCGCCGATTCACCGCCGGAGCGCGGACCTCCAGACCAAACACCGCCTGGGTTTGACCGCCACGCCGACCAGAGAGAGCGACGACGAGGAGGAGATATTCACGCTCATCGGCCCGCCTATCGGCACCGACTGGGGGAAACTGTTCGACGAGGGCTACGTGGCCGAACCCGAGGTCGAAATCCGCCTCGTCCCGTGGGGGGACGAAACCGAACAGTCCGAGTACAGTTCCACGTCGGGCCACGACCGCCGACAGGCCGCCGCCAGCAACACCGGAAAAATCGACGAGATACGCTACGCGCTGGCCGAGAACCCGGCCGCGAAGGCGCTCGTGTTCATCGAGTACCTCGACCAGGGTGAGGCTATTAGTGAGGCCATCGACGCGCCCTTTATCAGCGGCGAGACGCCACACGCCCGCCGGGAGAAGCTGTTCGACGAGTTCCGCCGGGGCGAACTGACCACGCTGGTCGTCTCCCGCGTCGGCGACGAGGGTATCGACCTGCCCGACGCCGAACTCGCTCTCGTCGCCTCCGGACTGGGTGGGTCCCGTCGGCAGGGCGCACAGCGGGCCGGACGGACGATGCGCCCCGCTGGTGACGCCCGGATGGTCATTCTCGCGACGCGAGGGACGACCGAGGAGGACTTCGTCCGCCGGCAGATGCGCCACCTCGCTTCGAAGGGCATCCGCGTGACCGAGACGGAGGCCGAGGCCGTCGAGCCACCGGCAAAGACGGAGTGAGCAGGGATAGGGCTACGCTCGCGCCCGGAAAAACGCGAACACCCCACCGAGTTCGTCGTCGACGGTCTCGACATCGGTGACGGAGAAGCCGGCCTCGGCCAGTAGCTCGCGATTGCGCTTGCGGCCGTGGAAGCTCCAGGCCATCTCGGTCCCGGTCTCCAGCCAGTCCTCGTTGTTGCCTTCCCATTGTTCGTTGCCCAGCGCGGTCAGTAGCCGACCGCCCGGTTCGAGCACGCGCTCGAACTCGGCGAAGACGGCGGCGTGTTCCGCTCGCGGGACGTGGATGACCGCGTGCAGTGAGACGATCGCATCGAACGTGTCTGCTGGGAACGGTAGCGCTGCCAGATCTCCCTGACAGAGCCGCGGTCCGGGGACCCGCTTGCGCGCCGTTCGTAGCTGCTCGCGAGAGATATCCAACCCCGTGACAGTGTGGTCGGCTGCGAGAACGTCCATCGCGGGCGTCCCAGCGCCACAGCCGGCATCGAGGACCCGACTCTCGGCGGGCAGACGGTCCGCGAGGGCCGCGACCAGACCGCGCTCGCGACCCTCGCCGTCACGCTCGGCCGCGTAGGTTGCGGCGATATCGTCATAGCCCTCACGGACGATGTCGCGTCGGTTCATACGCGGTGCTCTCGACAGTCCGGAATAGCTCTTTGGGTGGTGTGTGAGCGGGTACAACCCGGTTCCACCCCTCGGATTATGTGGCTGGCTGGCGCTCGAAGTTACGCTGTATCTGTGTCGAGTCGACGTGCGGTCTCGGCCACGTCCTGAATCTTCTCTGTCTGTCTTTCGTTCGTCGCCGCGAGGTCGTCGAGCTGTGCCGACATATCGTCGATGCCGCTCGACAGTTCGTCGACCATGCTGGCGACCTCTTCTGTCGACGCCGCCTGGTCGTCGGTCGCCGCAGAGACCTCCTGAATGCCCTGTGACGCCTCGTTGACCGCCGAGACGATCTCTTCGAGCCGTTCGGCTGCCGTCTCGACCTGGTCGATGCCCTCAGTCACCTGCTCGGTCACGGTTTCGAGGCTTTCGACGGCGTCGACGGTCTCGTCCTGAATCTCCGTGACGGTGTCCTCGATCTGGTTCGCGTGTTCCTGTGAATCCCCGGCGAGCGTCTTGATTTCGTCGGCGACGACAGCAAACCCATCGCCAGCCTCTCCGGCGCGTGCGGCCTCGATGGAGGCGTTCAGCGCGAGCATATTGGTCTGGTCAGCGATGTCGTTTATCACTTCGACGATGTCATCGATCTCGTCGGCTTGCTCTCGGAGGCCGGCGATGTCTGTGGAAACCGTATCGACGGCGTCGTCGACGTCGTTCATCATGGTCGCGGCCTGCTGTGCGGCTTCGTTCCCGCGTTCAGCCTTTTGTTCGGCCGATGTGCTGGTACTCGCCACCTCCTCCGCGGTCGAGGCAATCTCCTCGATTGTCGCGCTCATATCCGCAACCTCGCCCGCCACTTCGTCCATCGACTCGGATTGGGTTTCGGCCGTCATGGTAATCTGCTTGTTCGTCTGTGCGACCTCCTCGGCTGAGGCGCTCAGTTCGTCGATTGGCTCCTGTAGTCCGCTTTCGACTTCCTGCATCAGCGTTTGCTGGTCATCGATTGCCGATTCCAGACGCTGGCTGTACGAGTCGATGTAGGTGTCCATCGCGACCTGCTGGTCAAGATTCAGGAGTTTGAATACGGAGAGCGCCCGCGACTGCATTTCTTCGAGGGCCTCGTCCCGGGCAGCGTCGCCTGATTGCAGGTCTTCGACGATTGTCCGCAGGAAGTGTTCGAAATAGATGCTGTAGGCCCCAAGATATATCTTCGGGCCGAGGTCGAGCATATCGTGAATCTTCCCGATACGGGCCCGATTCTCGAAGTACTGTTTGTCGTAGGTCCCGGCGACCAGGTCGCGGAGGTACTGCGTCTGTGTGTTTTTGAGCTGGTCGACTGACTTGGTTGACCGCCCAAAAATCTCGACAGTCTCGTCGAATGACTGCAGATGATCGTAGAAGTCGTCGACGACAGCTTCGGCTCGGGCGTTCGTCTCGTCTGCCATCGCGGTGAGATTGTCGACGTCCGACCCGTCAAATCCAGTGAATTCCTTCCGCCAGCGTATCTCTCCAGTGTCCAGTCCGATACGGTCGGTGAGCGTCACACCGTCGACGCCTGCCCTGTCAGATTCAGTGATACGCGCTCGTGGGCCTGTACGCTCGTGCTGAGATGCCATGGCGAAAGGTCAACAGACATAGGGGTTATATGTTCGCCCCTAATTCTCACCATTGAGAAATATAAACAGAAGGGCCAAAAATTTGGGGTCAGCGGTCACGTCCGGCGATTATCCGGCCGCCTGTTCAGCAGTCAGAATCAGTCCTCGAATTTCTGTGGATCACGGGCCGCCTCGGCGACGCGAACAGCAGCAACGTTCTCCGGGACGTCGTGAACGCGAACGATGTCGGCCCCCCGTTCGGCCGCCAGCGTCGTCCCGGCGATGGTCGCCTCCAGACAGTCGCCCGCTTCTTGCCCGACCAGCCCGAACAGCGACTTGTGGGAGTGCCCAACCAGAATCGGGCAGCCGAGTGCCTCGAATTCCGGGAGGCGGTCGAGCAGTTCGAAATCTTCCGTGGGCGATTTCCCGAAGCCGACGCCGGGGTCGACGATAATCTGGTCGCGGTCGAGCCCGGCCTTTTCGGCGAGCAGAACGCGCTCGGTCAGCTGGTCGATGCAGTCCTCGACCACGTCGTCGTAGTGGATGTCGCTGTCCGGGTCGACTGGTGTCTCGATGGAGTGCATCACAACCACCGGCACGTCGTACTCGGCGGCGACGAGGCGCATCTCGGGGTCTTCGAGGCCAGACACGTCGTTCAGGATGTCCGCGCCGGCGTCGAGTGCCGCTCGCGCGACAGGGGCCTTCCGCGTGTCGACGGAGATGGCGACATCTAGCTCCGAAAGCCGCTCGATAACCGGGACGACGCGGTCAATTTCCTCCTCGACCGGGACTGGTTCGGCACCGGGTCGAGTCGACTCCCCGCCGATATCGAGGATATCCGCACCCGCCTCGACCATCCGCTCGGCGCGAGAGACGGCGTCCTCGACAGCGTTGTACTCGCCGCCGTCGTGGAATGAGTCCGGGGTGATATTGCAGATGCCCATGACGGCTGTCCCGTCGTCCCAGGGATACGTCGTCGACGTGTCTGGCTCTGGCTGCTGGATAGACAGCGCCGTTCGTAGTTCGTCGGCGAACGACGCGAGCCCGTCGAGCTGGCCGTCCAGCTTCTCCGCGAGGCGCTTGTACTGGGCCATCGTCGCCATCATGACCACGTCGAGGGTTTCCTCGCCCTGTCCGTCCAGCCCAGAGACGGCACATTCCCCACCCAGCGACAGCAGTTCCTCCTTGAGGTACTGAGCCTGTCGCGGCTGGACACGGGTACGCAGGACGCGGTGGACGCCCTTGCCTCGCATCCGCCAGGCCCCGGTATCGGTAATATGGGCGCTCTCGATGGTTTCCCGAGCCTCGGCCAGCGAATCCACCTGTTTGGGGACTAGCGACCGTGACCAATTAGTCCGGGCCTCCCGCACGGCGTACAGCGACCCCACCACGAGGACCGCGTCGCCGGAATCCGCGGCGTCGAGTGCGATATCGAGCGCCCCTGCAACGTCGCTGCGCGTCTCGACCGTGGCGTCAGTCGCGTTCTCCACCGCGGCCGCAACGACGTGGTGGGACTCCGCCCGGTCGACGTTGGGTTGACAAGCGACAACGTGGTCCGGGTCCGGCAGCGCCGCGGCGATGCGCTCGTGGTCCTTGTCGACCATCGCACCGATGACGACGTGGAGGTCGTCGTAGTCGAACGAGGATAGCGTCTCCGCGGTGCGCTCGATGCTTCCGGGGTTATGAGCCCCATCGAGGACGACCAGCGGCGACTCGTTCATCACTTCGAACCGACCGGGCCAGTGGGCGTTTCGCAGGCCACGTTCGAGGTCCGTCTGTGAGATGTCCGCGACTTGCTGGCACAGCGTGGCTGCGATTCCGGCGTTCTGTGCCTGATGTGCGCCCAGCAGCGGGAGGTAAGTATCGACTCGCCAGCCGGAACCGTCGACTGAGACTGCCCCTTCCAGCCCTTCACGACCGTCGTACGTGGCCGTCACGTCGGCATCGTCGCCCTCGCCGACAGTCACAACGTCGTCGGCGACCTCGCGGACGGCGGCCAGCGCGTCGCCAGTCGTCCCAGCCACCAGTGGGGCGTCCTCTGGGGCGACGTGGGCCTTGTCGTGCGCGATTTCTTCGACGGTGTCGCCGAGGATGTGGGTGTGTTCGAGCGTCACGGACGTGACAGCGCTGGCGACCGGGTCGACCACGCTCGTGGCGTCGTATCGGCCGCCGATACCGACTTCCAGCACTGCGATGTCGATGTCCTGACGGTCGAACTCCCACAGTGCCAGCGCGGTCATCGTCTCGAAGAAGGTGGGCGAGTCGTTGGCCGCGGCCTGTTCGGTCATGTCCGTTCTGACCGACTCGACGAACTCGACGAGGGCGGCTTCGGAGAGCTTCCGGCCGTTGATACGGATTCGCTCACGCACGTCGTCGAGATGTGGGGACGTGTACAGTCCGACATCGAGGCCGGCTTCCCGTAGCGTTCGTTCGACCATCCGCGCGGTAGACCCCTTTCCGTTGGACCCCGCAATCTGGATGCAGCGAAGCCCCTCCTGTGGGTCACCGAGCGACGATAGCAGGTCCTGCGTGGCATCAGTACCGGCTCGCGGGGCGAACCGGCGCAACTCGAAGAGGAAGTTCGCGGCCTCGTGGAACTCCATGGTCGGGCTATCGGAGCCGCTCGCTTTAGCCTGTCGGACTGGCACGTGTCTCCGGCGTGAAGACGCCCCGAACAGCCCGCCAGCCGTCGGCCTTCGCTGTCCTGCGAGCGACAATTACGCCTGTTCGTTCCGGTCGCGCGTGGCCCACCGACCGAGCGCGCTCGACAGAATCAGGAACGCGGCCCCAAGCAGCGGTGCCGGGTCGATCTTCGCTTCCGGCCGTTCATCGGTGTCTGTCTCATCGTGCTCCGGTTTCTCTCGCTCCAGCGTCTCCGCTCCCATCTCAGACCCGGTGACGCCAGCCGGCTCGGTCTCTCTCCCGTGGTCCTGCTGTCGATGCCCGGACTCAGTTTGTGGCATCTCTGCGGCCAGCGTTGTCTCTTTGGTCTCCGGGGTTTGCGTGTCCTCGGCCTCTTCTACCGCTGCTGTCGGCTCGAACTCCGTTTCGGTTGGCGATGGCGTGTCAACGGCTGACTCGGCCGGTGATGCCGTCGCATCCGGGCCTTCCGTGTCCCATTCCGACGCATATTCGTCGCCACTACCAACATCGGTTTCGTCAGCGTTGCGGCGACGGTACCACCAGAGGCCGACCGTAGCCCCGCCGAGCGCGATGAGGGACAGCCCCGTGCCGAGCAGCCCCCACTGTCGCCACAGCGACCCGAGGCGGTCCGTGAGACTGGGGCCGGAATCCTCGGCCTCATCCGGCTCTGCTGGTCCCGGTGATGGGACAGCAGTGGCGTCGTCGACAACAGCGACGCCGGGAACAGCGTCAAGCACCGAGGCGACGGCGTCCCGTTCCACCTCGACTTCAAGAAACGTGGGTGCGTCCATACCTGACCTGTCGTCGGGCGACCATGTAAAACCCGCTCAGTGCTATTCCCGGGCCGGCTCGTATTCGGTGTCGGTCGCCGTGGGCCGCGACAGGTCAGTCGCGATGTCGTCATCCAGCAGTTCCGTCTCCGTCCTCTCGCCCTCGCCGAGAAGCGCCTGCAGTTCCCGCTCGTATTCGGCCTCGGAGAGTTCCCCTTCGACGTACCGGCGCGTCAGCGCCTCGTGTCGCTCCTCAACCGTCGGCTCCGGTGGCGCGAACACATCGGAGAGCCCAAGCGACGCCAGCGGTGGAATAATCGATTCTAGACGGCCGAGACCACCAGCGACGCGCTGGTTCTTCGGAACCGACGCCCGCCGGGCCAGCGCACGGACCAGCGCGACCGACAAAACGATATCGACGCCCACGAGCAACAATGTGCCAAGCAGGAACGTGGCAAACGTCTGGACAACCGCGCCGCCACCGAGAAGCGCCCCGAGTGTTGCCACGACACCAACGATCCCAATCCCGACGGTCCCCAGTGTCGTCAGAACGACGGCGGCAAACAGAAGCAGTAGCCGGTTATCTTTCACCCAGTTCACACCAACGATAGCCGGAGGGCGTTAAAATGGTTTGTGTCAGCGCTCGTTCTCTCGTGACTCCGGATCGGTTCTGGGAACTTCGTCAGTTGCCGGGACGTATGAGCGGCCGGAGGCGGACCATCCGCCCCAGACCCACTCTCGGAGAGTGAGCTGGCGCTTGGGTCCTTCGTCCCGCGCCGTTTCGAGTCGCCGTTCAGTCGTATGGAAGTAGTTGACGACGGTCACGAGGACGACGCCACCGACGGAGTTGCCGAGGAGTACCGGCAGAACGAACTGCCAGAGGCCGACAGATAGCGCCAGTTCGCCGATGAACACCAGATAGAACATCTCCGTCGCGGAGACGACGACGTGGTAGAGATTTCCGAACGGAATCGCCAGAAACGAGATGTATATCAACACGAGCCGCGAGATGCTGTCCCGCAGCGAGTAATCGACCCAGACGACGCCGGCGACGATGAGGCCGGCGAACACTGCCTTCGAGAACAGCGTTATCTGGGATGTCTCGATAGCTTTCTGCGCGAACCCGGCGGCAGCCGCCGCCGCGTCGGCGGAGAGAACGTTGGTCGTCGCCAGCGCGAGCGCGCCGAGCATCCCGCCAAAGACGTTCGAAATCAGGACGACACCCCAGATGCGAAGCAACGAGGGGAGGCTCGCCAGCCGTTCGAGGACGAGCGCGACCGGCGGGAGCGTATTTTCGGTGTAGAGCTGATAATCCCCGAGAATGATGAAAACAAACCCGAGCGGATACAGGAGCGCGCTCAATATCGGGTCGCCACCGGTTTTCGCGTACAGCGACGCGTACAGCATGAACGTCACGGTGATAGCGAACCCGCCAGCGATCCCGGCGAAGAACAGCTCGCGGGTCCCAACTGTTACCTCCTCGTCTGCCGCGACAATGATGCGCTGGAATATCTCGTCGGCGGAGAACCGGTCCCGGATGACACTCCCACCCGCCGGCGCACCGCTTCGAGAGACGTCCACAGCGTCGCGGACAGCCTCCTCCCTGTCTTCATTATCTGCCATCGGTCGCTGATTCAGTATCCGGTATCAAACCTCTTTCGTTGCCGATAGTCAGCCCGGCAACGCCCCGGAAAAAGTCCGCCATCAGTCGTGACGGAACCACCGATAGACTCGCTGCACTCGTCTATCGAGGTTCGGACACCCCCTCGTTACTGCTCAGTCGTGTCTGAACGACCGCTGACCGGTGAACACCATCGCGATGTCGTGTTCGTCCGCGGCCTCGATGACGCTCTCGTCGTTCTTCGAGCCGCCGGGCTGGATGACCGCTTCGATACCGGCGTCAGCGGCCTCCTCGATACCGTCCGGGAACGGGAAGAAGGCGTCCGAGGCCATCACAGCGCCCTCGGCGTCTTTCCCTTCTGCGTGCTCGTCGGCCTTCATCGCGGCCAGTCGGACGGCGTCGACCCGGGACACTTGCCCCATGCCGATGCCGACCGTTTCCGTCCCGTCAGCGAAGAGAATGCCGTTGGACTTGACGTGTTTGAGCGTGTGCCAGGCGAACAGCATCGACTCGATCTGCTCGTCGGTCGGCTCGCGCTCGGTGACGACTTCAAGATCGTCGACTGAGAGGTGCTGGGTGTCCCGCTCCTGAACGAGTCGGCCCCCAACGAGGGGCTTTTCGGTCAGGCTGTCGGTAACCTCGAAGTTCTCGTTCACATCGAGAACGCGGAGATTGTCCTTCTCGAACAGCACGTCGAGCGCGGCGTCGGTGTAACCGGGCGCGACGACGACTTCCTTGAAGGAGTCGATAATCTGCTCGGCGGTGGCGGCGTCACACTCGCGGTTCAGCGCGACGATGCCGCCGAAGGCGCTCATCGGGTCCGTCGACAGCGCCTTCTCGTAGGCGTCGGCCACGGAGTCGGCGGTCGCACAGCCCGCGGGATTGGTGTGTTTGATGACCGCGGCGGCCGGCTCCTCGAACTCCTTGATGAGATTTAGCGCGCCGTCGGCGTCGTTGTAGTTGTTGTACGACAGCGCCTTCGCGCCCTCGTTCAGCTGGTCGGCGTGGACGACGCTGGCCTCCGAGACGGTCGTGTCAGTGTACAGCGCGGCGTTCTGATGGGGGTTCTCCCCATAGCGCAGACTCGATGCGAGGTCATCCGAGACGATGCGGCGGGCAGGGAAGTCTCCGCCCTCGTCGCCCTCTACTGAGACCGTCCCTTCATCCCAGTCGATGGTGACGCGGTCCTCGGCGAACCACTCGATGACGCGCGGGTAGGCGGTGAACTCGCCTTCATAGAGCACACGCTCTTTGAGACTGTCCTCGTCGTCATCTTCGAAGACGGGAATCGGTTCCTGTGTGACGATGGGGCCGCCGTCGACGCTTTCATCAAGGACGTGGACGGTACAGCCCGTCACCTTCACGCCGGCGTCGAGGACCTGCTCGTGGGCGTTCGCCCCGGTGAAATTCGGCAGGAGACTCGGATGGACGTTCAACGCGGTCGGTGTCCCTTCGAGGAACGTCTCGCTGAGGACGCGCATGTAGCCGTCCAGCGTGACAAGGTCGAAGTCGTACTCCGAAAGGGCGTCGAGAACGCGCTCCTCGTGGGACTCGCGCGATTCGTCCGCGTCGCGCTCGACGACTTCGGTCGGGATGCCGCGTTCGGCGGCTGCTTCGAGTACCGGCGCATCTGCGTCGTTAGTCAGAACGACGGCGAACTCCGCCCCGCCCGGGGCGCGGTCCGCGATGTTCATGAGATTTCGGCCGCGGTTACTGGCCATACCGGCGAGTTTCATGTGGGACTGACCGACCGGACCGTGCAAAGTTGTTGCGAAACCCCCGGCTGGACTGTTGTGTGCGACCACGCCACATTAGCTATGTCTGTATTCTCGGCGTGTACCGGTTCGGTGCGCATTTGTAGCCCGCCGCCAACTCGCCCGTATGGCGAAGCTACGGTGTCAGCGCGCGGGTGCGGTCGCCGCCGTCGGTGGTGTCGTCTGGGTTGGCTGGGCCGTGGTGCTGTCCGCGACCGGTCAGACCGAAATGAGTACCTCCATCCTCGCCGGAACCGCCCTCTCCGCACTCGGTGTCGTAGCCGGTCACTATGCCATTGAGGATTTCTACGGCGCACGGATGAAGCGGCCAGGGACCATCGGTGCGTGGGCCGGCGGCCTCGGCGGCCTCGTTTTCGCCGTCGGACAACTGGTCCGCCTCCTCTCCGGTGGTGGCGAGGCGGTCATCGCGGTCGGCGTACTCGTGCTGGTCAGCGGGTCGTTACTGGTCACCGTCGGTCTCGTCAGGACGCGCATCCAGCCGCCGTGGCTGGGCGTGTTGCTTGGCCTCGGGACTATCGCGTTCCTCGGGTTCGAAGTCCAGCCAGCGGCGGCAACCGTCTACGGCCTCGCGTGGGTCGCACTTGGACAGGACCTCTATCGCTTTGACCCACCGGATGGCCGCTTTGGCGATGCCGACGGCGACTACGGCTGGCTGAGTTGAGGATTGGCCGCTAGCGGGACAATCTCTTCACTCCCTGTCGAAGGTATTTCGATGTGGACGAAAATATGGCTACTTGATATGTGTCATCGGCTTCGGCAGCAGCGGCAGTTATTTAAAATCATTCTGGACTCAGATTGACGCAGCCGAGTAACCACAATATCAGGGGTGCGGACCTCCTCGCTCGCGAAGATATTGTAGCTCAAAAACCATAATATTCATTAGTAAGATATCCTATGTTAATAGTGTAATGCAAGCAGTACTACTAGAAGAGTTTCAGGAGCCGCTAACAGTACAAGAAGTCGAACGCCCCGAACCGGAGCCGGACGGTGCCGTCGCCGAGGTCATCGGCTGTGGTATCTGTCGGTCCGACTGGCACTGCTGGCAGGGGGACTGGGACTGGTTCGGGTACCGGCCTGACCCGCCACACGTCCTCGGTCACGAGCCGACAGGCCGGATTGTCTCTGTCGGCGAAGACGTCGAAAACATCGAGGAGGGACAGGAGGTCGCCATTCCGTTCAACTTCGCCTGCGGGAACTGCGACCTCTGTCGAAACGGGCGGGAAAACATCTGCGAGAACCACATCGGTCTCGGGTTCATGAATCAGGCACCCGGCGCGTTCGCCGAGGAGGTCCACATTCCCAACGCCGACCTCAATGCCGTTCCGCTCCCGGACGACATCGATGCGGAGTCAGCCGCCGGCATGGGCTGTCGGTTCATGACTTCCTTCCACGCGATGGCCCACCGGGCACCGGTCAGTGCTGGTGACGACGTGGTCATTCACGGCTGTGGCGGCATCGGGCTCTCGGCGGTCCATATCGCGAACGCTCTCGGCGGCAACGTCATCGGCGTCGACCTGATGGACGAAAAACTGGACCGCGCCGAAGAGCTTGGCGCTGTCGCCACCGTCAACGCACAGGCGGTCGACGACCCCGCAAAGGCGGTCAGGGACATCACTGACGGCGGGGCCGACGTATCCGCAGACGCCCTCGGTATCGCAACGACCTGCCAGAACGCCGTAAACTCGCTCCGCAAAGGCGGGACGCACGTCCAGATCGGACTAACCACCAGCGAGGAGGCGGGGATGGTGTCGCTCCCGACCGACGAGTTCGTCGCCAAAGAAATCGATTTCAAGGGGTCACTCGGGCTCCAGCCATCGCGGTACAGCGAAATGCTGGACATGGTGGAATCGAGCAAGCTCGACCCTACCGCGCTGGTCGAGGACACGGTCGACATCCATCAGGTGCCCGACGAACTGGCCGCGATGAGTGACTACAACACGGTCGGTATCCCGGTCTGCAACGAGTTCAGCAACTAGCGACGCGGGCTCCCCTTTCACCCGAGCCCCGGCTCCCCACCTCTCGCCGTCACGCCACGCGCCGCAGCTGCACCGCGTCGCGGTTGTGGGAGAACGACACGCTTTTTCGCGCCTCCCGCGCACACTCGGGTATGACCGAGAGAGGGCCACTGGCCGCTGTTTCGCCGCTCGACGGCCGATACGCCCGCTACACCGAACCGCTCGTCCCGTACGCCAGCGAGCGGGCGCTGATGCGCGCCCGCGTCGAAGTCGAAGTCGAGTATCTCATCGCGCTTGCCGACCTCGACGCCACACCATTGTCAATCGACGATGGTCAGCGCGCGACACTCCGGGCGCTGTACGAGGAGTTCGACGACGAGGACGCGAGCGTCGTCAAGCAACTCGAAACTGAGGGGTACGGGGAGTATTCGGCGACCAATCACGACGTGAAGGCCATCGAGTACTTCATCCGACTGGGTATGCCCGACGACCTTGATGCCGCCAACTGGATTCACTTCGGGCTGACCAGCGAGGACGTGAACAACCTCGCCCAGCGGCTGCTGGTCAAGCCCGCCGCTCAGGAGGTGCTGATTCCCGAACTCCGCGAGATTCGGGATACGCTGGTGGAGATGGCCCACACCTACGCTGACGTGCCGATGCTGGCCCGCACACACGGCCAGCCTGCGACGCCGACGACGTTCGGCAAGGAGATGGCGGTCTACGCCTCGCGGCTGGGGCAGGCCATCGGTCGTGTGGAGCGTGCTGCTGAGGGCCTCTCCGGAAAGCTCGCCGGTGCGTCGGGAACCTACGCGGCCCACGTCGCCGCCTACCCTGACGTGGACTGGCCGACGTTCGCAGAGTCCTTCGTCGGCGGCCTCGGACTGGAACACGAACCGCTGACGACACAGGTCAACCCCTGTGACGACCTCGCGGTCCTGTTCGACGCGCTCCGGGGCGCGAACAACATCTTGCTTGACCTCGACCTCGACGTGTGGCTGTACGTCTCGGACCGCTATCTCGGGCAGGAGGCCGTCGAGGGCGAGACCGGGTCCTCGACGATGCCTCACAAGGTCAACCCCATCGACTTCGAGAACAGCGAGGGGAACCTCTCGAAAGCGAACTCAGACCTTCGCTTCCTCGGCGACTACGTCACAAACTCCCGGCTCCAGCGGGACCTCTCTGACTCGACGGTCAAGCGCAACATCGGGGCCGCCTTCGCCCACTGTCTCATCGGCTACAGCAAGTGCCAGAACGGGCTGGCGAAGGTCGTCCCCAACGAGCAGGTAATGGCCGACGATCTGGCTGGGACGCCAGAGATCATCGGCGAGGCCGTCCAGACGATTCTTCGCCGTGAAGGGTACGCTGACGCCTACGAACAGGTGAAGAAGGCGACGCGAGGCCGTGAGGTTACTATTGAAGACTTCCATGATATGTTCGCCGACCTCGACGTGAGCGACGAGGTGCGGGCCGAACTGGAAGCGCTGACGCCGACCGATTACACGGGCATCGCGGAGCAGCAGGCCGACAACAGTTGAGGAGCGCTGTCTGGTCGACACCGTTTTCGGGCCGACACGCCCCCCGCGGTAAACGCAACTATCACGAGTGTGGCCGCCTTCGTTGGCGATAGATGGTCTTCGGCACTGACACGCGGGTTCTGACGCTCGCGTTCGCCCGGATGGCGGACGCGCTGGGGAACTCGTTTCTCATCATCGTTCTCCCCCTGTACATCGCCAGCGGACAGGTGTCGCTCGCCGGTATTGCCGGCCAGCAAATACTCGGGTTCACGCTTCAGACGGAGACGCTGATCGGACTGGTGCTCTCCCTGTTCGGTCTGCTGAACAGTTTTGGCCAGCCGTTTACCGGGCGACTCTCAGACCGGACCGGCAAGCGCCGGGTTTTCGTCCTTACCGGACTGGTACTGTTCGCTATCGGGAGCGCGGCGTACCCGTTCCTCTCTTCGTACTGGGCAGTCCTCGCTGCGCGGGCGTTTCAGGGCCTTGGCGCAGCCTTTACGATTCCAGCGACGGTCGCGCTGGTCAACGACTACGCCGCGAGTGACGCCGAGCGGGGCGGGAACTTCGGCGTGTTCAACACCTTCCGGCTCATCGGCTTCGGCTTCGGGCCGATAATCGCTGGCGTCGTCATCACCGGCGGACTCGCCGCGAACGACGTGGTGACCTACCGGATCGCCGGGACCGCGATATCCGGCTTCACCGCCGCCTTCGCTATCGCCGTGTTGGGCGCTGTTGTGAGCCTTGCCCTCGTGTGGGCGCTGATTCAGGACCCGCCGTTCGAGGCAGAGGCCGGAAAAGACCTCTCGATAGCGATTCTGGACCGGGACGGCGAGGGGCTGGATTCGGTGTTCGTCCTCGGCGTCGGCACGTTCATGATGGCGTCCACCATCGCGCTGTTTGCCACGCTCGAAGGCCCGGTTCGAATGCGGCTGAATGAGTCGACCCTGTTTTTCAGCGTCCAGTTCGCCGCCGTCGTCATCGCGAACGTCGTCTTTCAGGTGCCCATCGGGCGGGCGAGCGACCGGTTCGGACGCCGGCCGTTCATTGTCGCCGGGTTCGTCATCCTCGTCCCGTCGGTGTTCGCACAGGGAATCGTAACAGGTCCGTGGCTCATGCTCCTGGCACGGTTCGTTCAGGGCATCGCCGTTGCGCTGGTGTTTGCCCCGTCGCTCGCTCTTGCCGGTGATCTGGCCGGTGCCCGCGGGTCCGGAACGACGCTGTCTGTCCTGACGATGGCGTTCGGCCTCGGCGTCGCTATTGGGCCGCTGGCGTCGGGCCTGCTGTACAACTTTGGGTCGTTCAGTACGCCCTTCACCGCGGGTGCCGCGCTCGCGTTCGTTGGACTTGTCCTGACGTACACGCAGGTCGAGGAGACGCTAGACCTCGGGCAGGAGTCGGACCAGCCGGCACCGCAGGACTGAGAACGAGGACTGCGACCGACTGCTCAGCCGGCCGTCAGCCACGAAGACAGCTAACCGGAACGATTAGGATGTACGATTCCATATAATGTGGTATGTTCACAGACCGCTCGGATGCGGCGCAACAGCTTGTAGCCGCGCTGCGCCAGCGGGATGTCGCCGGCGATGTCGTTGTCACGCTCGCACCGAACGGCGTCCCGGTCGGCAACGTGGTCGCTGACGCGACCGGACTTCCAATGGATGTCATCGTCATACAACGTATACGCGCGCCAAACCACCCTGAGTTGACTATTGGGGCCGTCGCGCCGGGCGGCTTCTCGTGGATTAACAGCCCGATGATGCGGTTCCTTGACGTGAACTGGGAGTACGTGCAGGAGGCGAAGACGCACGCGAGCGACACTGTTGAGTCACGAGCGGTCAACTACGGCGAGACGTGGGGGCCGCTTGACGTGGCCGGCAAACGGGTTCTGCTGGTCGATGATGGGATTCCGACGGGGGCGGCGATGCGTGTCGCAATTCAGCGTCTGCGAAAGGCAGGTGCGAACGAGGTTATCGCCGCTGCCCCCGTCGCACCGCCGGACGTGCTCGATGAGGTGCGGCGGTGGGCCGACGACGTCGTCGTCCCGCTAAAACCGGCGGCGTTTCAGGCGACTTCGGACTACTACGAGGAGTTTGACAGCGTGACAGACGAAGACGCAACCACGGCGCTCTCTGACCTCGTTCAGCGGCGGTCGGCGTAGGCCAGTCCGTCGGCGAGGCCGTGGCTTAGACCAGCCGTTCGACTGTCTCCCGCACAGCTCGTGCGGCGGTTCGAACTTCCGAGAGCCGGACGTACTCGCGTTTCGAGTGCGCGACAGCACCTGTTTCGTCGCTCAGGTCGCCGGGGCCGAACACCACAGTCGGCCCGTTGTTTGCAAAATACGAGGCTTCTGTCGCGGCCCCGAACTGCCGGACCGCGCCGCCGCTAGCTTCCTGCAGTGTGCGGACCAGTTCGGCGTCGGTGTCGGTCGCAAACGCCTCGGGAAACGGCGTATCCGGGCGGATGAGGTCCACGGTGAGGCCCATCGATTCCGGGAGCCACTGTTCGAGGTGGGCCTGCAGGTCCGCACAGAATGACTCGCTGGTCTCCGGCGGGACGCTCCGCCGGTCGAACGTGATAGTGCATTCGGCTGGGACCTGATTGGTCGCCTCGCCGCCCTCCACCATCGACGGGGTGAGAATGGGGTAACCAAGCGTTTCGTGTTCGCCCGGCCCTTTCTTTTCCTCGTAACTCTCCATCGCCTGCAGTATCGGCGCGGCGGCCCGAATCGCGTTGTGGCCGCTGCCGGGGTTGGCGGCGTGGGCACTCTCGCCGTGGATGGTGACCGTCCCCTCGAACTGGCCGCGGGCGGCCGTACACACATCGAGGCCAGTCGGCTCGCCGACGATGTAGCCGTCGGCGTCGATGGTGTCAGCGAGGTGTGCGCCGCCGGTCTGTGTCGTCTCCTCGTCGGTAGAAATCGCCAGTGTGACCCGGCCGTCGTCGGGCGTCACGGTGAGGAACGCATCGAGGAGCGCCGCGAGCGGCCCCTTCGCGTCGCAGGCTCCGCGGCCACAGACGATATCGCCGTCCCCGTCACCGCCAGTGCCGTCGATAGTCTCGTCTGGCCCCGGCGGCTCTGTCCGCCGCTCGTAGGGCAGATGCGGCGGCACGGTGTCGATGTGCGTATTGAGCAGGATATGCGTTCCGTCGTCGTCGCCCCGCGAGACGACGACGTTCCCGAAGTCGTCTATCTCCGGGTACTCGCCGGCGTCTTCCAGCGTGTCGACCAGCAGCGAGCGCATGTCGTCGACGTGCTCGTCTGACCGCGTTTCGACGGCCCGCCGGTGGAACGATGGGATGTCGAACGCCATTACCGTTCCATGCGGGTCACGTCCGCCAGCGTCTCGCGTTCCCGCACGACTCGCGTCTCGCCGCCCTCGAAGGCAACTTCTGCCGGCCGTGGCTGGGAGTGGAACTGGTTCGCCAGTTCGTAGCCGTACGCACCGGCGTTGCCGATTGCCAGCAGGTCAGTTCGCTCGGGTCGAGCGAGCGGTCGGTCAGTGCAGAACACGTCGGCGCTCGTACAGCAGGGGCCGCCGACCGACACCGGTTCGGCCTCCCGCTCCGGCGCGGTGACGTTCCGGATCGGGTGGTAGGAGCCGAACATTGCCGGTCGGATGAGTGTTGCCAGCGAGGCGTCGACGCCGACGACGGTCGCCGCCGGCGTCTCCTTGACCGTGTTGACCTCAGTGAGGATGCACTCGGCGTCGGCGACAACGTACCGGCCGGGTTCGAGTTTGACCTGCGCGTCGAGGTCCCCGACCGCCTCGCGGACCTTCTCGCCGACAATCTGCATGTCCAGTGGCTCGACGTCTTCTCGGTACGGCACGCCGAAGCCGCCGCCGAAGTCGACGAAGTCCAGTTCCGCGCCGTCGCCGATGACCTCTCGGCCCATGTCGGCGACCTTTCCGATGGCCCGACAGTGGTCGTCGAGGTCGTCGTGAAGGACGCCGCTGCCGGCGTGGGCGTGCAGGCCGACGAGGTCGAACCGCTCGCGCACGTCGGCCGCGACCTCGGGCACCTCGTCGTAGGGAATGCCGAACTTGGCGTCCTTGCCGGTGGCGACCTTCTCGTGGTGGCCCGTCCCGATACCGGGATTGATGCGGATGGCGACCCGGCCGTCGTAGCCCCGCTCTTCGAGGCGGTCGAAGGTGTCCCGCGCACCCCCCGTAATCGTCAGCCCGGGGTGCTCTGCCGCCAGTTCGACGGCACGGTCGAGGTCGCGGTCCGGCGGATTGACGGCCGTGTACTGGAGCGTGTTCGGGTCTGCGCCGGCGTCGATAGCCCGCTGGAGTTCCCCCCAGGCGGCACACTCGATGTCAGCGCCTGTCTCAAGCAGTTTCGACAGGACGGCCTGTCCGGTGTGGGCCTTCGCGGCGTACATGACGTGGGCGTCGGGAAACGCCGCGGCGAACCGCTCGTAGTTCTCGGCGACGCGGTCGAGGTCAACGACGTACAGCGGCGTGCCGTGCTCGGCAGCTACCGCCTCCAGACGCTCGTGGTCCCAGTCCGCGAGGCGGCGGACCGGCGGCGAGTCGTGGCTCATTGGGGAAACCACGGTGTCGGCGGCTAACAAGGGTTCCGTTTCGATACACGCAGCGCCCCAACTGGCCATCTCGCTATTGGCTGACGCCTAGCTGGGGCCGGCGCTGCACGCAACAATCGTCTGTCGGGACTTCACGACACGCCGGTACGTGCGCCATGTACTTCGATTCACGCAAACAGTACTGTTGCCGGACGCTATCCCCGGTCACTCTGTGCGTTCTGCCGACTGCCCTCGAACGTGTACGACACCGTCGTTTGTCACATCGATGCGGAGTGGCACCTGCACCGTGTCCTGCTGAATCGCCCCATCGACGGCGTCATCGATGAGTTGCAACAGATTCGAGGAGCCGTAATTGACCTCCACACCGGCCTCATCACAGGCGGCATACACCGTCGGTGGAATATCGTAGATATCGGTCCCGGCTTCGATGTCAACACAAACGGGTGCGGTCAGGGTGTTTGCGAAGGCGACCGTCTGGCGTGCTTTTTCCACGTTTTCTCTCGCATTGCGCTCGATGCTTGAAATATTCGCACGTGACGTGCCGAGCAACTCCCCGATATCACTCTGACGAATATCATGTTCGCGGAGCGCAAGCACCTCCGCCTGACGACGCGTTAGCACGCTCTCGTCCGCATCAAAGCCGACAGCAGCGAGCAGTTCGTCCGGGTCGATTCGCTCATCCATAGCCACAGGTCGGTAGCTGGACTGAAAACAACGTTGTTGCCAGCCGCGAGCGGCCATCCCTGGCCGTACTAAGTAAGATGGACTGACCCTGAGCGACAGCACAGACGGCTGACTGCCGAGTTCACTGTTCGGTAACGGACACAGCACCTGGCGACTGCCAGCGGGTCACGTCGCCGCTTGGGTGGCGTGCCATGACAATCGATTCGGCGTCGTGTGACCGGGCGAACCGCTTTACGACGGCAGCTTCGGCGAAGTCATCCGGAGCGTCGATGTACACCCGTCTGGTCAGCCCATCCGTGTGCAGTGACACCCACCCCGCCAGCGCCAGTTCGGTTTTGGGGTCCAGTGTTCCCTCAGCAGCGTCGGGCACCACCGCCCGGCACAGTCGCTCGTGCATCCCTGACGGGACGATGTATTTCGTCCCGTCGGGGGCGATGGACACGTTGGTGGCCTCGATCTGTCCGGGCGGGACTTGCGGGAACGGGACGGTCACATCAATCGAGTGAGATATTCACCGTCTTCGTCTGCGTGTAGTGGTCGATTGTCTCCTGCCCGATCTCTCGACCGATTCCCGACTGTTTGTATCCGCCGAACGGCTGGCCTGCCGGGAAGTCGTTGTAGGTGTTGACCCAGATGTTCCCCGCCTCGATGTCTTTTGCACACTGGTGTGCCTTCGAGAGGTCTTCTGTGAGGACTCCTGCTGCGAGGCCGTAGTCGACATCGTTAGCCAGTTCGATCATCTCATCGTACTCACTCCAGCTGAATACTTCCTGAACCGGGCCGAATATTTCCTCCTGGACCGCTTTGCTGTCGTGGTCAATCTCGTCAATGAGCGTCGGCGCGACGAAGCACCCATCCGAAAGGGCCTCGTCGTCCGGCTGACTTCCCCCAGTGACGAAGGCTGCCCCCTCTCGTTCTGCCTCCTCGATGTAGCCCAGCGTCCGCTCGACCTGCTCCGCGGTCACTTTCGGGCCGAGGTCTGTCGACTCCAGCAGTGGGTCGTCAACAGTCAGGTCCTCAGCTGCAGCCGCAAGCTCATCCAGGAATTCGTCTTTGATATCTTCGTGCACGAACAGCCGTGACCCGGCACAGCAGCACTCACCAGTATTAAAGAAGATCGACGTAATCGTCGTCTGGACAGCCTGTTCCAGGTCTGCATCAGGGAACACAACGAGCGGACTTTTTCCGCCCAGCTCCAGCGTCACGTCGGTGATGCTTTCGGCGGCGCTTTGCATTACTTTACTCCCGATTTCTGTCGATCCAGTGAATGCTAGTTTCCGGATGTCAGGGTGTTTCGAGAGTGGCTCTCCTGCTTCCGGGCCGAACCCGGTGACGACGTTAACGACGCCGTCAGGAATCACGTCCTCCGTGATTTCCATCAGTTTGAGAATACTCAGCGGCGTCTCCTCAGCGGGCTTCAGTACGACCGTGTTCCCGGCCGACAACGCCGGCGCGAGCTTCCAGGCCGCCATCAGGAGCGGGAAGTTCCACGGGATTATCTGTCCGACAACCCCGTACGGCTCCCGGAGTGTCTGGACGTGGCGGCTATCGTCGGTTTCAATAGTCCGTCCCTCGCCCGACCGGGCGAGACCTGCGAAATACCGGAAGTGGTCGATAACGAGGTCAATATCGATCCGAGCCTCGGTAATCGGTTTCCCGTTATCTAAACTTTCGAGCTTTGCGAACTCCTCGCTTCGCTCCGCAATGGCGTCTGCGATACCGTCCAGCATCGCCTGACGTTCGCCTGTGGATAGCTCGCTATACGTCTCATCGTATGCGTTCCACGCGGCCGCAACCGCGCTATCAATATCCTCGGCTGTGCCGGCTTGCACTTCTGCAAGCGTTTCACCGGTTGTCGGGTCTATTGTTTCGAATGTCTCCCCGCCGCTGCTCTGGACCCATTCGCCACCGATGTACAGCTCCCGCCGATCCGGCAGCACCTCGTTTGCCGCCTGTTCGTGCCGCTTCTTTATCGCTGACTTCCGCTCTGTGGCGCTTTGTTGCTTGCTGTCACTAGACATATCTACGACCAATATTCCATGCCGTTAACACTTAAATCTGCATGGTGGTGTAGTCAGTAGCAATTACAAAATGCCGGCTTTTAGAAGGAGTGAAACTAGTATTGGTTTCGTTCTGCCAAACACAGTCCTAAATTACAATCGACCTGTCGCCCGGGATACCGCCGAAGAACGTCGTCGGGAACCACTGTCGACCTATCCCCAAATGTCGGATAGTCAATACAGAGATACTCGCTCGGGTCCAGCCCCAGCAGCCGATGCCCACGTTCTGAGTTCCGGTGCTTCGCGCGCTTCCGCCACACTTTGAGTGTGGCTCCTGTCCTCGTCGTTTCCAGCGTCATCTCCTCCACTGGCGACGACACCGCCGCGTTTCGAACCGACCGCTTGGATCGGACGGGTACAGCCCGATTCACACTCCTTGGGTAGTATTCTCGTTGCCCGATAGTATCAACCTACATTTATTATCTTTCCAATATAATCGGGCCGTATGTCTTCCAGACTTTCAAGCGGTGGCATCCGGGTCGCGACGCTCGCGGTCGTCTCGCTCGTTTTGCTCTCAGCTGTGACTGGTACCGTCGCCGCGCAGTCGTATCAGGGAGCAAGTGGAACGATAGTCATCGGACCTGACGAGACGTACGACAGCGTCGAGGGGGTCGCCGGAACGGTCATCGTCCGCGGGACGGTGACCGGCGACATCGCAACCGCAGCGGGTACTGTCCACGTCACCGAGACCGGCGAGGTGGGCGGCAACATCGAAGCTGCAGCGGGGACCGTCCGTATCGACGGCACCGTCGGCGGCGACGTGAGCGTCGCCGGCGGCACAGTCGAGATCGGTGAGACGGCACAGATCGACGGAAACCTCGATGTGGGCGCGAGCTACCTCGCGCTTCGCGGGACAGTCGACGGGACCGTCCAAGCCGGCGCGGAGGAGTTTGTCCTCGGGCCGACGGCGTCGGTCGGCGGCGATGTCCGCTACGACGCCGCAACGTTCACCCGCGCCCCCGAGGCCGCGGTCGGTGGAAGTGTGGTCCGGGACGAAAGCATCGGCGCCAGCGCCGGTCCGGAGTTCGGTGAGTTCGCGCTGCCGTCGTGGGTCGGCGTCGTCTACGGTCTGTTCGTGAACCTCCTGCTGGGCGCGATCCTACTGGCTATCTTCCCGTCGTTCTCGGCGCGCGTCGCCGGCCACGTCGCGGAGCGCCCGGCCAAGTCCGGCGGCGTCGGCCTGCTGGCACTCGTCGCCGTTCCCGTCGTCCTCGTTGTCCTCCTGTTCACCATCGTCGGCATCCCGCTCTCGCTCGCCGGTGCCATCGCCTTCGGGGTCGCGGCGTGGGTCGCGGTCGTCTACGGCCAGTTCGCCATCGGGTCGTGGGCGCTCTCGCTCGCTGACCGGGAAAACCGCTGGCTCGCGCTCGTCGTCGGCCTCGTCGGCTTCGCTCTCCTCGGCGCGATTCCAGTCCTTGGCGGCCTGCTCGAACTGGTCGCGTTCCTGCTCGGCCTCGGTGCTCTGGCGCTCACGCTCCGAGAGTCATACCGAAACCGCGGCGCGGAGCCATCTGGAGGCCGGCAAACGACGCTTGATGAGAGCGCCGGCGACACCGCCGCGGCGTGAACGACGGCTGACGGAGTTGCGACGACGGTCACGCCTCGCTCGCCACGCTGTCGGGAGCCCTGCGACCCCTGGCCGCGGCGTAGGTCCAGCCGAGGAGCAGCCCGTAGGCGAGGTGGGCGACGCCGACCGACGCCACGACGAGGACGCTCCCGAGCATACCTGGCAGCGGGACCAGCGGCTCCGGGAACGACTGGACCCCCAGCGCACTCATCGAGACTGGGAGCAAGAACCCTGTCGAGAGCAGACCAATCGCGGCTGCGAAGACCACGCCGGCCGCGACGCTCTCCCCGACGGACTCGATCTGGCTGTGAAACACTGGCCGGGAAACGACGAACGCGAACAGCAGGCCGGCGAGGGCGCTGTTCAACAGGTGGACGACCCATCCGCCGACCACGGTCGGCCAGCCGTACAGCGCCCCGATAAACGGCATGAGGTTCGCTCCGGCGTGGAACACGACGCCCATGCCGACGCCAGCGACCAGCCCGCTCACACCGCCAGCGACCCATCTGTACTTCGTCACCGCAGAGAGGCGAGAGACGGTATGTCTCTGGCTCATGCGACATGGTTTGTAGTATGGTAACAAATATACAGACGGTTGTTCACGCCGCGGTAACGAGTGCTTGTTCGCGCGGCCATAGCAACACATCCGATGCCCACTGTCACCCGGAGACGATACTTCACGGCTCACGACGGTTGCTCTGTCGAGAGCCGCGGTTCGCGTACCCCTCGCTGCTCCACGGCTCCCCCGCCGTTCCGCCGAGGTTCTTCGCTTCGCTCAGAACCTCGCTACTCGCGGGTCACTCCGTTCCCCGCTCGTTGTTCGAGGCGCTCGCGCCTCGCTACTCCCGAAGCGCGTCTTCTCTCTCTGTCGCTTCCAGCGTCTCCTCCTCCACATCGGTCGCCACGACAGCAGGCTTGTACGCCCCGCCGGGGATCAGGTCGTTCTCACCGACCGAGGAGTCGACGAAGCGCTGGAACGCGCGCCGCTCTGGCGGCAGTTCGCCGTACAGTACTTCATCCTCGACGAGGTCGTACACCGGAATCCGGGGTGTCAGGAGCGTGTTCTCGCCGACAATAGACCCTTCGCCGACGACGAACCCGCTGGTGACACGGCAGCCAGCGCCCAGCGACACCTCGTCCTCGACGATAACCGGCGCGTTTTCGACCGGTTCGAGCACGCCGCCGATAAGCGTATTTGCGCCGAGTTTGACGTTCTCGCCGATCTGTGCGCAGGAGCCGACGGTATCACAGGAGTCGACGAGCGTGCCGTCGCCGACGTGCGCCCCGATGTTGACGAAGGAGGGCGACATCATGATACAGTCCTCGCCGAGGTACGCGCCCCGGCGGATGGTCGTCCCGTCCGGCGTGTTGCGGGTCCCGCGCTCGCCGAGATCCGCGGTCTCTCGCAGCGGGAGCACGTCGTGGTAGTCGACGCCGCCGTACTCGCGAGCGACGGTCTCGCGGAGGCCGAAGTTCAGCAGAATCCCCTGTTTGACCCAGGCGTTTGCCTCCCACTCGCCGCCGGACTTCTCCGCGGCACGGACCTCGCCGGCCTCCAGCGCCGCGAGGAACTCCGCAAGTACGTCGAGATGGTCGTCAGTCGCGTCGGTCGCTGAGAGGCCGTCCTGTTTCCGCTCCCAGAGGGCTTCGACATCTGCTTGCAAACTCATGACCAACCATCTCTCATGGACGCTATTACTTATCGTGGTTTTCGACCGCAGTCCTTGCCCGGCACACCTCTGTCTCTGGGCCGTGCTGGCAGCCGGCAATTTTCGGCACGCTAAACTCGCCGACGGGGGGTGTCAACTGACCCAGAAAAAAGTTTATTATGATTATTGTAAATTTACAACGCGGATGACTGACGGCGATTGGCACGACCGTTCGGTGAATCGACGAGACTTCCTCAGTGGCATCTCAGGGCTGGTAGCGGCAGCAGCCTACTCCATGGAGGTTCCCGAGGGAGTCGCTGCGCAGGTGACCTCCGGCGACAACTCCGACGTTCAGAGCGTGGCGTCTCCGGATGGCGCAATCGAGGTGACCGTCGACGTGTCCACGGGCGTCCCACAGTACGACGTGGCGTTCGGCGGGACGACGTACATCGACCCGTCTCCCATCGGGTTCGAGTTCGCGAACCAGGCGGCGTTTGGCACGGCCGTCAGCGGGTCCGGACCGGACATCACCGTCACGGGCAGCGAGAGCGGCACCAAGACGGAGACGTGGGAGCCCGAATGGGGTGACTTCGAAACGGTATCAGAGGACTACAACTTCCTCCGGCTGGGGTTGGAGGAAACGGCGAGTCCCGGCCGCTCGGCGAACATCGAGGTGCGGGTGTTCAACGACGGGCTTGGCTTCCGGGTCGCATTCGACAGCGACTTCGGCGATTTCACCATTAGCTCCGAGACGACGGAGTTCAACTTCAGCGGCGACTACACGGCCTGGTGGATTGAGAACGAGTACGTGAATCCGCGCTTCGAACAGGAGTACACCGAGAGTTCGCTGAGTGCCATCCCGGCCGGTGACAAGGTCATCGAGACGGACGACGGCACCAGTCCCAACAACAACGTCAAGCGGGCCGGCGCACACACGCCGGTGACGATGCAGGCCGGCGACGGCACGTATCTCAGCGTGCACGAGTCGAACCTCGAGGACTACGCGACGATGGCGCTTGCCGCACAGTCCGACAGCGGGAGCAAAGAGATGGCCGTCGACCTGGCCCCGCTGCCGGACGGCAACAAGGTGTCGGCGTCGGCCCCACATGTCACGCCGTGGCGAACCGTCCAACTCGGGACCTCGCCGAGCGACCTCGTCGAATCACAGCTGGTTCCGCTGCTCGCTGACCCACTGGACGGGAGCGTGTTCCCGACGAACTCCGACGGCACTGTCGACACAAGTTGGCTAGAGAACGGCCGCAAGTACACCGGCATCTGGTGGACGATGATTGCCGGAAGCGCCAACTGGGAGTACAAGAGCGACAGCGAAATCGAGAACAACGGCAACAACCCCGCAGAGTACATCCACGGGGCCCGGACCGAGCGGATGAAACGCTACATGGCCTTCTCCAGTGAACACGGCATAGACAGCGTGCTCGCGGAGGGCTGGAATAAGGGGTGGAGCAGCTACGGGGCCAACAAGGACGGGACCGACCTGGAGATGGGCGTGACCGAGTCCTACCCGGACTTCGACGTGCCCGAGGTCACCAGCTACGGGGCCAGCCTCTCGAACCCCGTCGAGATGACGATGCACGACGAGACGTCGGGGAACCTCGTCAACTACGAGGACGAAATCCAGAACGACGGCATCTTCAGTGGCTACGAGAACGAGGGGATTCGCTCAATCAAGAACGGGTACGTCAACGACCCCGGGCTGTACGGTGATTCGAGCGACTCAACGACGGTGAGCCACAACCAGCACTGCCAGCGTTCTGTCAACCACCACCGACTCGTTATCCAGGAAGCCGCTTCGAACCGGCAGATGCTGGAGATTCACGAGGGTATCAAACCAACCGGGGAAATCAGGACGTACCCCAACGTCGCCGCTCGCGAGGTCGTCAAGGCCCAAGAGTACGACGGGTTCGGCTCGCTGGGGTCGAACGTCGGCCGCGACCACCACGTTCTCCTGCCGTTCACGCGGATGCTCGCCGGGCCGACGAGCTACCAGCCCGGCATCTTCGACATCACGTTCAACGACAGCGAGGGCGACCAGATTCAGACCACGCGCGCCAAACAGCTCGCGATGTACCCGAACTATCTGGGCGGTATCCAGATGGCTGCCGACCGGATGGAAGCTTACGTCGACGAGTCCTTCGAGGTCGGGGAGTTCGTCCAGGCACCGTCGGGCACCCTCAACGGCATGATTACGGCCGACAGATGGCGCAACGCCTTCGGCGCGCACTACGTCCCGGTCGACCCGAACCGGGAGCCCGACGGCGCGACGGTCCGGTTCACGGTAAAAAACGTCCCCAGCGCCGGGACCTACGACCTCCATCTGCGCTACGCGGCCGATCAGGAAGACAACTCGACAGCGGTTCAGGACAACGGCAGTCCCGAGGCGACGCTCGTCGTTAACGGCACAGAACAGACGCTCGCGCCGTCGTTCACGAGCTACTGGGACGCCTGGGATATCCACACAGTGTCTGTTGACCTCGACGCGGGCACGAACCGTATCGGCATCAAGCTCGGGTCGAACGATGTCGGCGGTTTCAACCTCAACACCGTTGGGGTCACCGACCAGGGCGCTGGCGCACCGTTCCCGGCCGCCTACAGCAACTTCAGCGACAGCGTCGCAGCGGCCGAAAACTACGACACCGAGCCGGAGTTCGACTACATCGAGAACGTCCCCGTGAGCTGGGACGAAACGGTCGCCGTCGACGGCCAGATTGGCGATTACATCGTGACGGCGAAACGGAGCGGCGACGAGTGGTACCTCGGGGCGATGACCGACGGCACCGCCCGCGACCTGACTGTCTCACTCGATTTCCTGTCGAGTCAGTCCGACGGCTGGACGGTCACCGAGTACGCTGACGCCGCCGAGGCCGACGTGGACAACAACCCGACCGCAGTCGTTATCAGCGACTACAACGTCTCGGCTGGCGACAGCGTCAGCATCTCCATGGGCGCGGGCGGCGGGACCGCCATGCGCATCCTCCCGTCCGACGGCAGCGACGGAAACGACATCGTCTCCGGTGAGGCGTATGTCCTCCGGAACCGCAACAGCGGCAAGGCGCTAGATGTCGAGTTCGCCTCGACCAGTGACGGCGCGAACGTTCATCAGTACGAGTACAGCGGTGGCGACAATCAGCAGTGGGTCGTCACCGACCTCGGAAACGGCTACTACAAACTGGAAGCGGTCCACAGTGGCAAGGCGCTGGATGTCGATGCCGCCTCGACCAGCGACGGCGCGAACGTCCAGCAGTACGCCTATGCCGGCGGTGAGAACCAGCAGTGGGCTATCGAGGAGAACGCCGACGGAAGCTACCGACTGTTGGCCCGCCACAGCGGCAAAGCGCTGGATGTTGAAGCCGCCTCGACCAGCGACGGCGCGAACGTCCAGCAGTACAGCTACGTCGGCGGCGACAACCAGAAGTGGACCTTCGAGCAACTGTAGGCCACGCAGCGTCGCCCTACCGGCAATAACCTTCGCTGCTTGCAGTTTCGTTTCGGTGCGATAGCCCGGAAGACGTGCGGCGAAACCGGGTTGCGGGTGAATTCGTCCGTTTCAGCCAGTATCTTGCCTCTCAGGTCTGCCAGCGGCGTGTTGCCTCAGTCTGACCCGTGTCCCGGAATGTAACCACACTCGGGGCACATGCTGATTTGGGGTGCCGCGGCTTCGAAGGAGGCCGCACAGTGGGGACAATCGGACGCGGGGAGTTGGACAGATTGCTTTGTTGCCATACAAATTCGTTGCGCAGAGAGACGTATAAGGCTGATTCTAATATTGGCCGAAGTATACAAGGACGTATAATCAGGTATGTATCTCTGGCGGTTCTACGCGTCGACCACGTCGCCGAACTCGTACCATCCGCTGTCGCGGCCGACGAGCCACGTCGCGGCGTCGAGTGCGCCGGCGGCGAACACGCCGCGGTCCTCGGCTCGGTGGGAGAGCGAGAGGACTTCGTCATTGCCGGCCAGTACGAGTTCGTGCTCCCCGCGAACGTCGCCGGCCCGGCGAGCGAACACGCCGATTTCGTCGTCTTCACGCGGGGCGTGCCCTTCGCGGCCGTACACTGGTTCCACGTCGCGCTCTTCCTGAATTACGTCGAGGATGCTGCTGGCCGTTCCCGACGGGGCGTCGACTTTGCGGTTGTGGTGAGTCTCCATGAGTTCGAGGTCGTAGTCGTCGAGCGTGCCGACGGCCTCGCTGATGAGACGCTGGAGGACCTGAATCCCCTGTGAGAAATTCGTGGCTTTCAGCAGCGGAATCTCCTCGCTGGCGTCTTGCAGGCGGGCCAGCCCGTCCTCGTCGAAGCCGGTGGTTCCGACAACCATCGGGACGCCCGCCTCGACGCAGGCCTCGGCGACGGTCAGCGCACCCTTAGGGACGGCGAAATCGACCACAACGTCCACGTCGTACTCCCGGAGCGCAGCGGCGGCCTCGGCCGGGTGGACGACCGGGACGTCGTCAACCGCATCCGTGTCGCTGGTCGCGAAGCCGACCACGACCTCGCTGTCGGTGGCGGCCTCGATGACGGCCCCGCCCATCTGGCCGGTGACGCCGTTGACCGCCACTCGCGTCATCGCTCGGCCTCCGCGTACTCGTCTTCGAGGTCTTCGGTTTCGAGCGTGGCGAGCACGTCACGCAGGTGGTCGAGGTGTTCGTCGGACAGGCGGGTCAGTGGCGAGCGGAGGTGTGCTGGGCCGTAGCCCCGGATTCGCATCGCCTCCTTGACCGGAATGGGGTTGGTTTCGACGAACATCGCGCGGAACAGCGGCCCGAGTTCGTGATGAATCGCTTGCGCTCGCTCGAAGTCGCCAGACAGCGCCGCCCCGACCATGGCGCAGGTGCGCTCCGGTTCGATGTTGGCCGAGACAGAGATACAACCAGTTCCACCGACTGACAGCATCGGTAGCGTCATCCCGTCGTCACCGGACAGCACCGCGAAGTCCTCGTCTCGTGTGCGCTCGATGATCTCGGAAATCTGGTTCATGTCGCCGCTCGCGGCCTTGTATGCGCGGATGTTCGGGTGCGACGCGAGTTCGGCCGCCGTGTCCGGCTCGATGTTCTGGCCCGTCCGCGAGGGGACGTTGTAGACGATCTGTGGCAGGTCGACAGCGTCGGCTAGGGTCGTGTAGTGGTCGATAAACCCCTGCTGTTCGGGCTTGTTGTAGTACGGCGAGATGAGCAACAGGGCATCAGCGCCGGCCTCGGCGGAGCGCCGCGATAGCTCCAGTGCTTCCTTGGTGTTGTTCGACCCTGAGCCGGCGATGACTGGCACGTCGTCGACGGCGTCGATGACCGCCTCGACAACCTCGATGTGTTCGTCGTGGGAGAGCGTCGCCGATTCGCCGGTCGAGCCGACAGGCACGAGTCCGTCCACGCCGGCGGATTCGAGCCGCTGGGCGTCGTCTCTGAGTGTTTCGAAGTCAATACTGCCGTCTTGATGGAATGGCGTGCACATCGCTGGGAACACGCCGTGGAAGTCAATCGCTGTCATTGCTGTGTGTCTGGTGTCGCTGTGGGTTCGGTTGTCCGGTCGGAAACGGTGCGGTAGCCGGCCGATACCGCCGGCTGTTGTGTGTCAAACGACCTGACCCGAGACGGAGTCGCCACGTCCGCCACGAGTCGCTAAAACGTCGGCTTGCGCTTTGCGCGGACGACACCCTCACCGGGGAGCCATGAAGCGGTTCCGGACTGACGGCGTCGTCGCATGGTCGAGTAACTGCGTGTGACCGACTTAGCTTTTGTGTTCTCGCGGTCGCCGTTCACAGTGTGTTCGAAGCGCTATCGAATCAGGGACGGCGCGACTGCACCTGTAAAGCTGAGTACTGCCTGAAACAACCGGTCAGTAGACGTGCATATTGGTCATACCCATTTCCTCGCGCTCAACCCCAGATTGATTCTGGAACCGAGATGAGGAGAATAACGAAGACAACGAGCGTCCCGAGGCCGAGCATTCGCAGGACTCCCGCTGAACGTCGTCGATTCGGGGGCAGGAATTCCGCGAACCCAGAGAACGCAAACGCGATACCCAAAAAGAGCATGTTGTGAGGGCCGTCGAGTACAATACCGAAATACACCCACCCAAGGATGCAGATGAACGAGAAGAGTGAGAAAAGGAGCCCCTTCTGCCGTCCGTCTGGCTCACGAAATAACATTCGCTGAATTGTCATACACATACTGACAGACGGTTGATTTAATAAATTGTCCGGCTGCACTGCCCGGATGTCCGGTTGCTGTATTGATATATTCTCTGCACGGATAGAACTGCTGAACCGACAACAACTAGTTAGTTGGGGCATAATTACCCCGCTGTTTCACGTTTGTATCCCGAAAGCATATTCGGGCCGATAGCCAATACCTGATATGACAGTTTCCCAGCCGGGACAGCGCGTGGCCGTACTGGCCGACGCGCAAAACCTCTATCACACTGCCCGGAGTCTTTACTCGCGGAACATCGACTACGAGGCACTACTGGAAGAGGCCGTTGACGGCCGCGAACTGACCCGTGCTATCGCCTACGTCATCCGAGCGGACTCGCCCGAAGAAGAGTCGTTTTTCGAAGCGCTCGTCGACATTGGCTTCGAGACACGCATCAAGGACATCAAGACGTTTCAGGATGGATCGAAGAAAGCCGACTGGGATGTCGGGATGAGCCTCGACGCCGTCTCGCTGGCCAATCACGTCGATACAGTAGTGCTCTGTACCGGCGACGGGGATTTCGCTCGCGTGTGTCGATATCTCCGCCACGAGGGCTGTCGCGTCGAAGCGATGGGATTCGAGGAGTCGTCCTCCGAAGACCTCAAGGCGGCCGTTGATGGATTTATCGACATGAGCGACGACTCCGACCGGTTCCTGCTGTAGCCGAATCAGTGTCTGGGCGGTCGCTCCGCCGCTCTGTCCACTGCTGTTCACCCATGTAACCGACATTCTCCCGCGGTTTTCTGCGGTTCGACGGGCCTACAGCTACGGTGTTTGGGTTACTGTCGAAGGAAAAGGTTCTCTCGGCGGTTAGACCGGGCGACCGTCTTCTGACGTTCCAACGAGGAGCGCTCCGGCGGCCAGCCCCAGCGCAGCCAGCGCTCCGGCAGCGGCCGGGATGCCGATGTCGATTGCCCCTGTACCAAGGATGAGCACGGTGCTGATCGCCAGCAGCAGAGCGCCCAGCATTACTTTTCGCGTGTCTGTAGCCATATCACCAATTCCTAAGAAGTCATCCGGTATAAATTTCCCCAAAACCGATGGAGGAAAGTATGGTACAGGACAGCAATACCCATATTTTTCCTGCGAAACGCCACCGCTCCAGCTCGGCAGCACGGTATTTCGGGCCCACCTGCACAACTGAAGCAGTACATACATCCCCTCGTAGTGCCCCCGACCAGTTGGGTCATAGCGACAGCATGTTGCCACGTGTTGAGGCGTGTCGGTACACCCTCGCGGCTGCTCGTCACGGACCAGGCGCGAGATAGAGACCCACTGCAGTTCCAAGCATCGTCGTCGGACCTCCGACCACGGATTGGATACAGAGGCACACGCCCCGCACACTCGGGCCGGGGCGAGTGACGGAGCGAACCACTGGCATTCCGGTTCGAGTCTGTCACCCAGAGGGCCGGACCGCTGATTCGGAACGGAGCGGGGGGAGTGGCACTCAACATCGCCACACAATTTCTGTCGGCCGTGGTTCGGGCAGCCACGGTCTGGCACACATTTCGTTTCGGATTCCACTGGATAGTGGCACGGACGGAACCGAAAGGCGGTTTATCACCCGGCATCGAACACGGGCAATGAGTGACGATGAGTTCCGCGGGCTCCGGCGTGCAGCCGACTACCAGTTCGGCGGTGGCGGCGGGACGGCGCTGTTCGCAGGTCCCGATACCCTCGACGTAACACACACCAGCTCCGGCCGTCCGCGGCAGGTCCATGCCACGGATGGCCGGATCGCTACGTACGGCGACGACGGGCGCTTTCGGCTCGGACTCGCCGGCGGGAACCGGCTCCTTGATGCATTCGACGGGCCGCGACACCGCGTGGTCGTTGGCGACGAGAGCGAGCCGTTCATCCGCGAGGGCCGCAACGCCTTCGCGAAGTTTGTGCAGTCCGCCGACAGCGCCCTCCGTCCGGGCGACGAAGCCCTCGTCGTCCACGAAGACGGCTATCTGCTCGCCGTCGGCCGCGCGGAACTGTCCGGCAGCGGCATGGACGACTTCGAGACGGGGATGGCCGTGAAAGTCCGGCAGGGCGCAGAGGACTGAGACGGAGTGGCGTCGTGACCGCCCGGTACGTGCCGACCCCGGGGTTGGGACTCTCCGGCCCTGCTCGACACCATCCCGTATGACAAAAAGCATTTGCTGCTCCCGTCGGGACGAGCGATATGCGCCGCCGCACCCTCCTCGCCGCGCTCGCGCTCTCCCCAGTCGCCGGCTGTGTTGCGCCCGGTGACGACACGGCGACGAACGGCTCGACGACACCGACAGCCACAGCGACGCCAGCGGAACAGTCGACAGCACCCGTGACCGAAACACCGCAGGACACGCCGACACCGACAGTAACGCCCGCCCCCGACGACCCGATCCTGTTTATCATCGACAACGACACGGACAGTGAACAGACTGTCACACTCACCATCACACGGGACGAAGCGACGGTGCTCGATGAGACGGAGACGCTGGTTGCCGGCGAGTCCGTCGAGTATGACCCGACCATCGGTGCGACCGGAACATACACGATTACCGTCGCGGTTGTGGGCGGTCCCAGCCGGACTATCGAACGGAATATCGGTCGGTTCGCGGTCAGCAGCGGCTCGAATCACTTTGTCGATATTACCGCTGACGAGATCAGAATATACTGGGAAGAGTAGTCACAGCACCAGTCCCGACTGCAGTAGCCACACTAGCAGCGTGACCGTTACGGCACTTGCGATGGTCGTCAAGAACACCGTTGCACTGACGAGTTCGCTCGGCGACTGGTCCCCTGTCCCATGGCTGAACGCGCCAACGAGGATGATGGTCGTCACGCCGGTCGGCGTCGCCAGCAGTAGCACGACGACCCGCGCGACCGTCTGGTTCTGGAACCCGACTACGAGCACTGCGGCGAACGCGAACACTGGCGCGAGCAGGAGTTTCAATGCGCTGGCGATACCGACGGACTGGAAGTCGCTGTTCCCGTCGACGTTCGAGAGTTGAATCCCGAGGATGAGCAACATCACTGGAATCGACGCGTTGCCAAGCAGTTCCAGCGTCTGCATCACTGTCGACTCCGTCGGCGGTACTGCGCCGACCCACCGGAGTGCCAGCGCCACGACGACGGCGTAGATGAGCGGCACACCGAACACGCGACGCATATCCGCCAGCGGGCTGCCGCCGCTGCCCCGCGCGGCGATGTAGATGCCGACGGTGTAGAGCAACACGCCCTGCAGTGCGGTCACGAGGACGGCCGTGCTCCGCCCCGTCGCACCGAAGGCGAAATCCGCCAGTGGAATGCCGTAGTTCCCGGTGTTGGGAAAGATAGATACGAGGACAAACGCGCCCAGCAAGGGTTCCGAGTGGCCCGTGAGGCGACCGACACCCTCTGCGAGGAGGACCATTGCGGCGGTGAACAACACGACGGCGAGGACGACGCTCAGAATCGTGTCGCCGGCCAGCGAGGACGTGGTCAGGCTGTGGACGACGAGCGCCGGTGCGAGGACGTACACCGTGATGGTGTTGAGCGCGTCGGGGTCGGTGCCTTGCAGTCGGCCGAGCGCGAAGCCCGCCGCAGCGACGGCGACGACCGGGAGGATCGCCGTGGCAAAGATCGACAGCAGTGACACGGCGGGGATGCACGGGCGAGCCTTAGAATCGTTACGAAGCCGTGGGTGTGTGCCGGTTTCGTCCGGTCGACGGGCCTGTCCCGCGACAAACGTCGGTCCGAGTCCGGGTCGCTACGCTTTTCTGCCCTGCCCCGCCAGTCCTACGTATGTTTGGCGGAGGCGGCGGGATGAACCCGCGCAAGATGAAGCAGATGATGGAACAGATGGGCATCGACATGGAGGACATCGATGCGCAGGAAGTAATTATCCGCACACCTGACGAGGAACTCGTCTTCGACGACGCGGAGGTCCAGCTCATGGAAGCCCAGGGCCAGAAAACGTATCAGGTCGTCGGCGAGCCTGAGAGCCGCGAACTCGGCTCCGGCGAAGGCTCGGCCGCGGCCGACGACGCCGACGAGAGCGGCAGCGACGCCGGCGTCGACGAGGACGACGTCGAACTCGTCGCGATGCGGGCCGGCGTTGACGAAGACACCGCGCGAGAGGCGCTCGAAGCCAACGACGGCGACCTCGCGGACGCGGTCGACGAACTGGAGTAACGTGGCGTACCTCTTCGTCCACGAAGACCGCGAGTACCTGCTGGATCCCGGCGAGCGGTTCGAATCCGACCTCGGCATTCTGGAAGTGCCCGAAGACGTGGAACCGGGCGATGTCGTCGAGACGCATCTGGGGACCGGCTTCACCGTCCGTCGACTCCGCGGCCCGGACCTGTTTACCCACCTCGAACGCACCGGCGCGCCGATGATGCCCCGCGACGTGGGGCTGGTCGTCGGCAAGACCGGGGTAGCCGCTGCGGACCGTGTCCTCGATGCCGGGACCGGGACTGGCATCCTCAGCGCGTACATGGGCCGTATCGGCGCTGACGTGGTTACTTACGAGCAGGACCCAGAGTTCGCCGAGGTCGCGCGCCAGAACATGGAGATCGCCGGCGTCGCTGATACCGTCGAGGTCCGGACCGGTGACATTACGGACGACCTCGACGACCTCTCGGGCTTTGACGTGCTGACACTCGACACCGAAGACGCACCGACTGTGGTCGAGCGAACGCCTACGCTGCTGGACCGCGGCGGGTCGCTGGCGGTGTACTCCCCGTTCGTGGAGAACACGCGCGAAGTCGTCGCAACGGCCACCGAGGTCGGCCTCGACGGCGTCGAAACGCTTGACACCATCCAGCGGGAGATGGACTTCGACGACCGCGGCTCCCGCCCTTCGACCGGTGGCGTCGGTCACACCGGATACCTGACATTCGCGCGGCGGCCCTGACGGCCTCCGTCGGTCTGCTCACCCCCTGTTGTTGGGGTCGACTTTAAACATGTAGGAGTGCGTATGGTATACTGCATGAGCGAATCAGA